>ERZ1740058.6-NODE-6-length-172188-cov-12.370533_pt1 | contig 172188 bp, 146 predicted proteins | sample MGYA00581745_ERZ1740058 | MGnify/ENA primary metagenome ERZ1740058 (study PRJEB43018, sample SAMN04849742) | marine metagenome | isolation source: floating plastic debris | place: Pacific Ocean | collected 2008-08-30 | study: EMG produced TPA metagenomics assembly...
GTGTAGCGGTAGTGCCTGTAGCGTCGAATCAGTACCCAACATCAAAGGTTTTGGATCAGAGGTGCGAATTGCCTCTAACCGAGTTGGAGAAGTCGACCAGTGAGACATATACAGCGATCGCTCAATCAATAAATCTTTTTACACGGATGCGCCCACAGTGTTCCCAGATCCATCATCCTGGCATCTCACACTTAAAGTCATATCCATGGGGTTATTGAGTTCCTTAAATTTTGAGGACCATAACCACGACCCCTCAGATGGCTATCCGTTCAGCTCTGTATCACTACATTGACATAACTAACATCGACTGTGGCTAGTAAACTCCTTGGGCTTTGCGCAGTGATAAACCCAGCAGTAACTGCCGTAATGAGTGTCAGATAACAGTCTGATAAGGGAACTATGCCTATGATGAGCACCGAACGTTATTAAGGGACAGTTTTCCCATGAAACCGCTGCTGCATCGCACCAAAATTGTGGCAACGATTGGCCCTGCTAGCAGTTCTCGCGACACAATTTTGGCGATGGCCAAGGCCGGTATGAATGTGGCGCGACTGAACTTTTCCCATGGCAGCTATGCCAATCATACTCAGATGATTCAGCTACTACGATCCGTTTCCGAAGAGCTCGACATGCCCATCACTCTGCTGCAGGATTTGCAAGGTCCAAAAATTCGAGTAGGGCAGATAGCCAACGGCGCCATGGACTTGGTGACAGGCGAAACCCTGACTTTAATGCCAATTGGTGCCGCAGCGGCTGAGCAGATGAACTGCGTCGAAATTGACTATCCCTACCTAGCGGAAGACGCTCAGCCAGGCATGCAGGTCTTGCTGGATGATGGTCTGCTAGAGCTACAGATCGAGGCTGTGGAACCGCCTCACGTGATTTGTCGCATTGTGCAGGGTGGTCTGCTGAAAAGCCGTAAGGGCGTAAATTTGCCTGACTTGAGCCTGCGATTGCCTTCTATGACTGAGAAAGATATTGAAGATCTGAGCTTTGGGGTATCGCAAGGCGTAGATTGGGTATCGCTGAGCTTTGTTCGCAGCGGCGATGATATTCGGGCTTTGAAAATGATGCTGCAGGAGCAAGGGGTGCCGGAAATGCCGGTGATTGCCAAAATTGAAAAACCCCAGGCGATCGCCAATTTAGACGACATTCTGGCTGCAACGGACGGTGTGATGGTGGCTCGCGGCGACCTGGGAGTGGAAATGAAGGCCGAAAGAGTGCCGCTCTTGCAAAAACGCATTATCCGAGCCTGCAATTCTCAAAGCATTCCCGTGATTACGGCCACGCAAATGTTGGACAGCATGATTGAGCATGCCCGCCCAACTCGAGCTGAAGCCAGTGATGTGGCCAATGCCATTATTGACGGCACCGACGCCGTGATGCTTTCAGGCGAGTCAGCCGTAGGCAAATTTCCGGTGCTGGCGGTCAAAATGCTGGCTCGCATTGCCAGCGATGTGGAGCCGGAAATCACCTTTGATAATCAGCCCCCCAGCCTCAACGATGTCACCCATGCGCTGAGTGAAGCGCTTAACGTAATTGACAAAGTGCTTGACCTGCAGTGCATCGTCGCATATACCGAGTCCGGATATTCTGCCATGGTAGCCGCGGGCGAACGACCTCGCGTTCCGGTGGTGGCGTTCACCCCTGATCGTGATGTTTATCATCGATTAAATTTGGTTTGGGGCGTGAGGCCTGTCCTAATTGATGAACCAGCCGCCGCTTTTGAGGAAATGACCAAACTGGCAGAAACCTGTTTAGTGCGTCAGGCTTTGGCGGCTCCTGGCGATCGCGTACTGGTGATGGGAGGCATCCCCGCCAATCAGCCGCAAGGTACCAACTTTCTTAAAATCCAAACAATTGGCTCTGATTAGCGATGCCAAAGCGGCGCTGGGCTTAGCGGGTTGCGGAATGTTATTTTTTGTTTAAGCCAAATTATCAAAATTCTTATGGTTGATACTGCACCAATAAAAAAAGTAGACAAGTCTGTTTCGACGATGACGGGACAGTCACACCGAGTTGTTATTGTTGGCGGTGGCTTTGGCGGCCTGTATGCGACTCAGGCCTTAAAACAATCGCCCGTAGCCGTGACTTTGATTGATCGTCGTAATTTTCATTTATTCCAACCACTGCTTTACCAAGTGGCAACAGGAGGATTATCGCCCGGCGATATTGCTTCGCCGCTGCGCTCCGTATTGAGTCGACAAAAAAATACCCAAGTTTTGCTGGGTGAAGTGCGCCAGATTGATCCCGACGAACAGGTATTGACGCTGAAAGATGCCGACACGGTGGTCTATGACAGCCTGATTTTAGCCACGGGCAGCGCTCACCATTACTTTGGCAATGACCATTGGGAAGCGATCGCGCCCAGCATTAAAACGATTGAAGATGCCCTAGAAGTGCGTCGCCGCATTTTTCTAGCGTTTGAAAAAGCCGAACTTGAACCTGATCCAGCCATTCGTAAAGCCCTGCAAACTTTTGTCGTGGTGGGCGCCGGGCCGACCGGCGTGGAACTTGCTGGCGCCATTGCCGACTTGGCCTATCAAACGCTGAAAAATGATTTTTCCAATGTTAATACTCAAGAGACTCGCATTATTTTAGTTGAGGGCATGGACCGGGTTTTGCCCCCCTTTGACCCGTCCCTTTCTACCCGCGCTGCCCAGGATTTGGAAAAGCTGGGGGTGGAAATTCGCACCGGTACCTTCGTAACGGGTTTAGAAGGCGAGAAAGTCACCTTCAAAACTGGCGACCAGATGGAAACCGTTGAGTCGCACAGCGTTTTTTGGGCGGCTGGAGTGCGGGCTTCTTCCCTTGGTAAAGCATTAGCAGAAAAGACTGGAGCACCTAGCGATCGCGCTGGGCGCATTATGGTCGAGCCCGATTTTAGCGTGCCAAATTATCCCAATATTTTTGTGATCGGCGATTTAGCTCACTATGCCCACCAGGGTGAAAGACCGTTGCCTGGTGTGGCGCCCGTCGCCATGCAGGGAGGGAAATATGTGGCGCGGGTGATTGGCGATCGTCTGGCCAGCAAAACAACCCCTAAATTTGTTTACAAAGATAGCGGTAGTTTAGCGATCGTCGGTCATAGTTCCGCGGTGGTTGACCTGAACTGGATTAAGATGACGGGCTATCCGGCCTGGGTATTTTGGGCGTTGGTGCACGTCATGTTCCTGATTGAGTTCGACAATAAAGTCATCGTGATGACTCAGTGGCTGTGGAATTTCTTTACTCGTAATCAAGGCGCTCGGTTAATTACCGGTCGCGATCAGGTCAAGAGCGACCAAGCTTTTATGAATCAGTAGCCGTCTAGGCGCTATCAAGATCCTGTGATATGCCTGATGACCCATTAGGAAAATACAAATACAGCTTTATGAGCTTGGCGGGATGGGAGGTGAGAGATTGCAGTAGCCAATGGGTTGTAATACTAAGGAGGTTGCTATGTTGGCAACCTCCCGCCACTTGATAGCCCGAACGCCTCCAAATCCAGAAGGCGCATAGAACTTACGCAGTTGGGGCCGATTTTAACCCGTCCTCTAATTCTCATGGTGATGGGATTCAATAGCCTTCAGAGTTAGGCGATGCAGATGATGCATGCGTAAGCCCTGTCTAATCCATGGCCTGTCCAATTGCATTCGACGATGACAGTAGTGCTTTGGAAAAAGATTTATAAAAAAGAATTCACTGTGTATGAGGGGGCATATAGAGCTGTTAGCCAACCGCAGAAGCCTCCCTTCAAGGCGGCAGCATAATGAGCCCCAGAGAGTACTGTCTGATCAAAAATGTGCCGAGCGACGAGCGACTCGAACCTAGTCGAGCAGTTTTCTAGGCTAAGGTTTCGCCAGCCGGGAAATAACTGAGATATGGAAACTATCAATCAACTTTTGACACGCTCAGCTTAGAATCAAACCCATGAAAATACTCAATGATTTATTTTTAGCCTTTAAACAAAATTCAGCTACGTATTTTGTCTAGGTGCTCATTTAGCGATGGAAACCGTTGCAGATTTAGAGATTGAGGCTCAAACTACCGAAAGCCTGTGCTATGACTCGGCCAACGGTTGGTCAAAGCTATTTCCAGACTTGGATTCTGACAACACGCTGATTGTCGTTTTTGCGGCATATGAATACTGTGACTCGCCGGAGCCGTTGAAAGAACTGCGTCAGGCTTTTCCCAAATCAAAAATTATCGGCTGCAGCACACCGGTAGTCGTTTGTGATGGAGGCCTGCGCGAAGGCGCGATCGCGGTCGGTATTATTCGCTTTAAAAATACTCAAATTCGACTTTCGTACACGTCAGTTCAAGGCTTTGCAGAATCGCGAACAGCTGGCCAACAGTTGGGCAAACAATTGGCTGATGAAAATCTCAAGGGCGTCCTCATTTTTTCCGACGGTGTAACTACCGAAGCGACCGATTTAGTTCGAGGCTTGCAAGAAATGCTGCCATCAGATGTGACCATTGCTGGCGGCTTGGCTAGTGGTCACACCCTTGATGACACCTGGATGCTTTGCGATGGCGAACTAAAACGCTTCTATGCCTGTGCGGTAGGTTTCGTTGGCAATACGGTAGAACTGACGCGAGCAACTGGCGGCGGATGGCGATTGGTTGGAGGCGAATGCCAGGCAACCCGGACTGCCGGTAGAACATTATTCGAACTGGACGGTGAACCTGCTAACGCAGTTTATCAACGGCAGATAGGCTGCAACGCAGGTTTTGGTTTGCATGAGTCGTCCACACGCTACCCCCTAACTCTGCGATTACCAGACCTGGAAATGCAAATCGTGCGTGATATCAATAGCGTGGATGAAGCATCTGGCGCCCTTGAATTGGCTGGAGACATTCCAGAAGGCGTGATGGTACAGGTCATGACTACGACAGAAGATGAAATTCTCGATGGCGTGGATGAAGCGATCGAGCGCCTGCGCAGCAAAACGATTTTGCCCAAGCAAAATGCCTTGGCAGTTTATGTGAGCTGTGCGGGCCGACGTGTGGTCTTGCTAGAGAAGACGAATGAAGAAGTCGCTCTCGCTCACGATGGCCTAGGGCAAGGGATTCATCAAATTGGAATGTATGCTTTTGGAGAAATCTCAACAACCTCGTCAGGGCCCCCACATGTTCACAACGAGACCATCACCATCGGTTTAATACGCGAATATTAGGGAGCACCATGTCTATCAACCCTTTGCTTGACAGGAATTCTACTGGGCTTAACCGTACGCTTAACCGGCTTATGCGTCGGCAAGGCGTAGCGGTTGATCAGGTTCCTAATCTTGAAGGTTGGAAGAATTTTGTTTTAGCTGTCGATCAAATCATCAAGGAGTTTGGGGCCAATCGCGAACTTCTTGAACAGTCGGTGAAGTCAACATCATTGAAGCTGCAGCAGGCCTATGAAGCCTTGAAAACTGAATCACGTTTACGTCTTGCTCAGGCGCATTTGCACCATCAAGAACTGGAAAACTTGGTGCAAGCAAGAACTAGAGAACTACAAAATGCTCAGCGTCGTTTAGACAAAATAAATAAGCGACTTGAGTACGACGCTACGCACGACGATTTAACCGGTTTAGCCAATCGCAGCCAGCTCATGGGGGAATTAAATAGATGTGTGGCCAACCTAAGCAGCGATAAAGACCTCGGGCTATATTTTTTCTTTGTCGACTTTGACCGTTTCAAACAAATTAATGATAGATTCGGCCATTTAATCGGAGACAAAGTTTTGATTCATGTGGCCAATAGCTTGTCAGAGCTGACTGGGGATGCCATTTGTCTTGCTCGTTTAGGCGGAGATGAATTCACCGTATTGGTAGATCAGCTCGATGCATCCAAAGCTATCCAGTTGGCCCAAAGAATCAATCATGCATTTGCTCAACCGTTTCGCATTTACGACACTGAAATTCCTATTTCTGCGAGCGTTGGCATTGTCTTAGCTGATGACTCATATCAATCGGCTGATGAAGTGGTTCGTGATGCTGATATTGCTATGTATAGAGCAAAAGTAACCGGCAACTGCTATCAGCTCTTTGATGAGGAGATGCGGATGCAGCATCTAGAAGAAATTGAGCTAGAAGGAGAATTGAAAACTGCTGTTTACCAGAGACAGTTCTGCATCAACTTTGAACCCATTATTGACATTGAAGAGTCCGTTATTTTTTCAATGGAGTCTTTGGTGCGATGGCAGCATCCTGAAAAAGGCCTGATTTCACCGGGTAAATTCATTCCCCTTGCCGAAGAATTGGGACTGATTATCGAAATTGACCGCATCGTATTCGCCACAACCTGTCAGCAGTTTCGGCAATGGCGATCGCATGGCATTGCTAGCCCTAATCAAAAATTCAACGTCAATCTTTCCTGCAGTCAGCTACAAAGAACAGACGTTATCCCTTTTTTACTCAGCCTTACTGAAATGTCTGAGGTCAGACCTCAAGACATCATTCTTGAAATCACTGAGAGCTATTTGCTCGCAGATTCTGGAATAGTTATGAAGAATTTGAGCGAAATGAATAGACTCGGCTTCAGCATTTTTGTTGATGACTTTGGAACAGGATATTCATCTCTCAGTTATTTAGCCAAATATCCAATTCATGGGGTTAAAATCGATCGCTGTTTTGTCAAAGATTTAGCAGAAAGTCCGCGAAGCAAAGAGCTGATTCGCTCGATTATCGCTATGGCGGAAGCCTTAAATCTAAAAGTTGTGACTGAGGGAATAGAAACGACAGAGCAATTGCAAGTCATTGCAGAATTAGGCTGTCGCTATATCCAAGGCTTTTTATTTACACGCCCAATGAATTCAAATCAGGCAGAAAATTTCTTGATCAATCAGTCTTACCATGAGTTGATTAAAACTGTAGTCAAATAAAATTGCGAGTTGCGACTTACAAGCTCATCTTGGTCTTTAATCTCGGCTTTTTCCAATCTCAACTACGTAAAGTCCTGCTGATTTACTTCATCATCATTCTCTATGAAGATGAACACCCTCAAATCTACGCTTATTCTAGCTACTAGAGGCTAAAACCCAAGCGAGCGGAATATTGCGATTGTCTTTTCAACCTCGAAAACAAGTACGAGAATCAATAATCAATTTTACGCGCTACCATTCTTCGTGATTTGCCACATCAAAAATTGTTGGGTAGGCTGAATGGCGACTCCATCAATACCGTTTTGGGCAAACACATAATCTTTATTCTGCCAGAGGGGGATGTAAGGCACATCTTCTTGCAACAGAGCCTGCAAATCCTTAATGACCTGCTTCCGGGCTTCTGGATCTTGTTCTGCCTGCTGCGCGGTCACCAGTTCATTAGCTTCCTCACTGTAGTAAAAGGAGCCGTTGCCCTGGCTAGCGCCTTGCTCACACAGGGTTGCTTCTGAACCTTCTTCACAGCTCAAAAATGGCTGCACAAAAGTGTCAACGTCATAGTAGTCGGGATACCAGTTGGCCAGCACCGAGGGATAAACGCCTTTATCGACATTGCCCCACAGAGTGGCACTCTCAGCCGTTTGCACAGTCACGGTGATTAGTCCGGGTAGGCCAGTTTCAAAGGATTCCTTCAGCGTATTGGCCACGACGCTGCGGGTAGTAGAAGCGGAGGGATACCAAATTTCGAAGTTGAACGGATTGTCTTCCGAAAAACCGGCGTCGCGCAGGAGCTGCTCAGCCAAGGCAAAATCGCCATCACCATAAGCTTCCTGCAGCACTGGCTCATAAACATCAAAGCTGGTGGGAATCAAGCTGTACAGCGGCTCCGCTTGACCTTGAAAAACTCGCTCGTTCACAAGATCACGGTCAATCATGGCGGCGATGGCCTGTCGCACCCGCACGTCGTTTAACGGCTCAATCTTTTGGTTGAGACTCATATAGTTAACGACCGTGGTGCCCGCTTCAATCACTTGCCAGTTGCCGGTGTCGGCTTCCCGTTCAAGATCGGCAATTTGCTCGGGATCGAGGGTTTGATAGGCCACATCGATTCCCTGAGTTTTGAAAGTGTTGTAGAGATTGGCCGGACTACTAAAGATTTGAATATCAATGCCGCCGTTTGCGGGTTTCTCTCCCCAATAGTCCTCGTTAACATCGAGACTGATAGAGTCACTATTAAAAGCGGCAAGCTTATAGGGACCAGTACCGATAAAGCTGTCTGGTACAAAGCTGCCTTCGGCGATTTCGTAAGCATCAGGGGGCACGGGGGTTACGCCCCAGAAGGTCATTAGGGCGGTAAAGGCAGCGAAGGGTGAATTCAGCTTGACTGTGAGTTCATAGTCGCTAGTGGCCTCGACTGAATCAATGCGATCGCCCAGCAAAAATGCTGGTCGCCCACCATTTTGGATAAACCGATTGAGAGAAAAGGCCATGGCCTCTGCGTTGAAGGGCGTGCCATCGTGAAACAACACGTCTTCTCGCAGCGGGATAACGTAGGTCAGACCGTCGTCACTGACGGTAGGCATGTCTGCCGCTAATTGAGGAATCAGCTCAGTTGTTCCAGGTTCATAGGCATAAAGCTGATCGCCAAGATTGTGCAGCAAAATGCCGGGAAAGATTTCGTAAGCGTCGGCAGGGTCCAAGGTACGCGCGGTCAAAGTAGTGCCAATGGCAATGCGATCGCTGCCCGCGTCGCCCGCGGCTGTATCCGCCGTTTCGGATTCGGTCGATGGGCTGCTGGTGCAGGCAACAATAAATGCCAAACATAGACTCAGTATTGTGCCAAAGCGCAGCCGCGATCGCCACTGCCGCCCAGGAAAAGCGCGACGCCACTGAGTTCTCATCAAGGACACCATAGGTTTACCCCAAGCCTTCAATAACCACACTGAGTTTGCTAGTTCTGAATCGAGTTGGCGACCAGCAGCCAACCTTACCCGGCAAGCAGAGCCGACTGGCATATTGGCGAACGCCTTATAGACTTGCTCAATCAGACTATTCTAAATGAGCTTTATTAAGCCCTGTCTTGGAGCACCTGTCAATCAGACCTTATACCGCAGACGGATCAGTAGCTGTGCTATCGGTGGCAGTCCCCGATAATCGCTGAGTGATGGCAGCCGTAAAAAAGTGCACTAATAGCCCCAAGGGTCCAGCAAACAAACAGAGCGCCAGAGAATGGCGAGTAAAAATCCGGTTTTCTTGACCTTGCAGATAAATCCAGCGGCCAGCAAATAAATCCATCACCAGAAAATGCACCCAGCCCAACGCCATCACCTGATCGTTAGCAAACATGCCTGCCAGCCCCGTCAGGGTTAACTGCGGATCGGCAAAAGCTTCCAGAATGCTGCTGTCTAGTGTTGCAAAAAGATACACATACAGGCTCGCCAGCGCGGCAAAAGGAATATATGACTGCATGAGACGCTGCGTTATTGACCAGTTGGGCAACACCACCATCAGGGCCCAAAACGGCAATACAAACAAGTTTGCAACTTGAAAAATGTTTTCTAAATCGACGGCAGTGGGAGATAACATCGGCAGCCTTTTGAGTTCAGCATTACCACTGTAAAACTTGGTTCTCACAAATGCAGCGAGGGAGTAGAGCGGACTTTGTAACCCCTGTTGCCGTCAGTCGGCTAGCCCTGGAGGAGACGCGAGAATTAGGGTGCCTTGTTGAGTAGGCTGCACTCGCAGATTAGTCGCGATCGCCGCGAACTCATGATGGGCGGCAGCCTTAGCCGCAAAATCAGTAGTCATTTCCCTAGCCCAATTTGGCGCTAGGACAGCGACATCCGCCGCAGTGGCCGCTGCTAGTGAATGGGCGATCGTGGATGTGTCGCAATAGCTGCAGTCTGCTGTGACTTTCAGGGAGCTTGAAGAAATTGAGAAAGTCGATAGTGGCTGCATTGCCCAAGACTTTACGAGTGTTTTTTATAACAATCCACTCGGAGAAGAAGCCTGCAGCCAGGAACAAAACAGAGCGTTTAATATTGTTGAAACTTAATGCTCACTGGCATTTCGCGATATGAGATCGTAACGACAAAATTAATTCGCCTAGGAATTATTGAGCACAATTCATAAGATAGGTATTCTATTTTATAGAAATTGTACGTAAGGTTTGTTTTAATATGGGATAAATTCGCGCGAGTTTTTCAGTGAATTCTCTACTTGTCGCGTGAATTTTCTCGGACTATCTCGATTACACTTGAATATCTTCTTCAGGGTGTTCCATCAAATTCTTGTTCAACATCATACAAAAGGGCCATCAGACCTTATAAGGCAAAAGCCTGTGTTCGTTGCAGCAAGGCCGGGATAAGTTTTATGTGGAATACGCCTAAGTATCTAAAGCGGTGTCGCAAGCGTAGTTGATAGTCTGTTTCATCTAGCTGGTTCGACGTGAAATCTACAGGTCAATTCAGTCTTAATCCCATGAGCTCATATGTACCCAACATCATCAGCTAATCAGGCCCGTCCTTTTCTTACCTGGCAGAGAATTTCTGACTGGGCTCAGGAGCATTACCGTTGTCGAACTTTTGTTAAAGACGAGCGCATTCCTTCACGCCCTGGTCTCCTCTATCTGGTGCAGCGTGGTGCCGTACGGCTCACTGGCAGCGCGCAGCTGAGTATTGATGTTTCTAGCGATGATGAAGAAGCCAGCTTGACACCTTTGATGGCTCAGGATGAAGAAGCTTTTTTGGGATTTGTCGGCCCAGGCCAACCCTTCGAGATTATTGCTCAGTCTCCTTTCTCGCTGCAGAGCTTTGCCCACGTTGACCAAACAGCTGTAATTTGGCTCTACTGGCACGACCTTGATAATTGGCCTCATTTTCGCCGTGAAGTATTGGAAGCATTTCGGCATCAACACCAGCGCAAGCTTTTGTGGCTCAGCACCCTGGGGCAGCGCCGCACCATCGATCGCCTAATTGGCTTTCTAACTTTGCTGATTGAAGAATTTGGCGAAGCGTCGTCCGAAGGCTATTATCTGCCCTTTCCTTTAACGCACGCGCAAATCGGCAGTGCTGTTGGCTCTACTCGCGTGACGGTAACACGACTGATGGGTAAGCTGCGCCAGCAGGGCATTCTGAAGACCCATGGCGACGGTTTGATTTGCCTGCAGGGCAATACCGATATTTCTCTCAGTCAAGAAGCCTGAGCCAGTCGATGAGGCGTAGGAAATTTTCGAATATCAACGGGACTCCATAAGTCGGCGAAGCTTTAAGTTTTCTGGATTTACAGTGAGCGCTGTGACAGATTTGAGCTGCAAAAGCTAAGGGCGCTGATGCATTGAAAATGATGCTGTCGTCGGTAATGTGTCATTCCTTGGCTGTCACCATTAAGATAAAGAATGGCGCTGTTGAAGCAGGCGTTTGCCAATGCTGAGGCCATTCAGTAATGGTTGCCGGCGGGACGATCGCACCATTTTCGTCTGACTGTAGGCGGCTGATTAGCTAATCGTAGATATAATGCTAGGCCAGCAGCGATCGCTAGCATTGGGAAAGGTGAGTATCGTGAAGTTTGTCGATTTGGCTGAGGTCACCGTCATTGGCGGCAAAGGGGGCGATGGCATGGTGTCCTTCCGCCGCGAAAAATACGTGCCAGCGGGCGGCCCCTCGGGCGGCAATGGCGGCAATGGCGGCTCAGTTTATCTGATTGCTGAGCCCAATTTGCAAACCTTATTAGACTTTCGCTTTGCCCATGAATTTAAGGCCAAGCCCGGTGCCAGAGGTGGTCCCAGCAATCGTACCGGGGCCTGCGGCAGCGATCTTTACATTGAAGTGCCCTGTGGCACGGCTATTTACGACGCCCACGCCAATGAGCTAATGGGTGACCTAACGGCGCCTCAGCAAACCCTGCGGGTGGCGGCAGGCGGCAAGGGTGGCCTGGGCAATCGTCACTTTCTCAGCAACCGCAATCGGGCTCCTGAATATGCGCTGCCAGGATTAGACGGTGAGGTTCGCCGCATTCGTCTGGAGCTGAAGCTGCTGGCCGAAGTCGGCATTATCGGCTTACCCAATGCAGGCAAATCAACGCTGATTTCTGCCTTGTCGGCAGCCCGGCCTAAAGTGGCAAATTATCCTTTCACAACGCTGGTGCCGAATCTTGGCGTGGTGCGTAAACCGACGGGAGACGGCACGGTGTTTGCCGATATCCCCGGTTTGATTGCTGGCGCCCATGCTGGACTGGGACTGGGCCACGAGTTTTTGCGCCACATCGAAAGAACGCGCCTGCTGCTACATCTAGTTGATGCTACCGCACCTGATCCGCTGGCAGACTACCGCATCATTCAGCAGGAGTTGGCGGCTTATGGCCAGGGGTTAAGCGATCGTCCGCAGATTCTTGCCCTCAACAAAATCGACGCGATGTCGCCAGAGGACGGCGAAGTTTTGGCAGAGTTAATGGCCCAAGCAACCGGTCAGCAAATTTTTGCCATCTCAGCGGTGACGCGCCATCACCTTGACGAGCTATTGCAAGCCGTCTGGAATCATCTGGAAGAACTACCTGCTGTTACGACGGCAACAGCGGCGTTTGCACCACCTGACTTATCGACTACGACCTCAGAATTGGGCATTGATGCCGGTATCAGAAGCTGTTGACTCGTGCTAGCAGCTCTGGCCGGAACCATCATGCTCTAATTTCGTCCATCAAATCGGGCACGCTGTAGCTACCGATCACACAAGGAGATCTCCCATGACACAGCAATGGCAGCGACGAGTTTCAACTGGATTGGCAATGGGATTTTTACTGGTGGGCGCTGCCGCTCCGGTATGGGCACAGGCCGACACTGACGCGGACGAAGTTCCCGTAGAAGGACGCGAAATTCCAGCTCCTAGTGAAACGGAAATGCCTGATGAAACGTCAGATACAGAGGACGATGGCGGTATTGCACTGCCCTCTGAGGAGGACGTGCGCTTTAGCTGTCAGATGCAAAATGGTCAGCCCACAGTGATGTACACGCCGGTGAGCCAGCCAGGCACGCTGTATGCTTGGGCAACCCCGACAACTATGGGCAGCGCCTGGCCCGCCGAGCGACGCTGCAACGAAATCAGCCGCCGGTTGGAGAGCTATCGCCCTGATGGCCTGTTGGAACTACAGACTGGGCGCGAAAATGGCTACAACACTGTTTGCGTTACCACCGAGGCAGTATCGAGCTGCCGCATCGTGTTTACGGTGCCGACGGGGCAAGATCCGATGCTGACGCGCGATCGCGTCTTCGATAATCTCGTTCTGGCCGATCAAGGGCAAACGACCCAAGGCGTTAACACGTTTGTCGAAGGCGACAACGATTTGCTGGACGGGTTAGGCAATATTTTAGGCTTGCCCAGCGGCCCCGCAACTTCGTCCGTCAGAAGCAACAGCATTAACCTCCGGCCTTTTTTGGATGCGGCAGACGGCGGTACCGGCACACAGCTGAATCAAAATAGTGGTCGACAGCTAAATCCCGATAATTTTTGAGTTAAGGCCGGCCATCGCTTAGGATAAATTCCAGCGTTTGGAGCGATCGCCTATATGATGGCAACGAGTTCCCAAAAACCTGCTTGGGCCGGTGATGATTGGCTCGCTAAAGCAGTAAACCGACTGATTCAGATTAGACCGCTGTATGCCCTGATGAAGCGGCAGGCGCGGCAAGTCATGATCAAAACGGCGGAAAAGAACGGTATTTCCTGGCGGCAGATCCGCGCTCAGTACGAAGCATCAGATATTCCCGCTCAGCTTCCAGCAGTGACCAATTCAGCGGTCATCTATCCCGACTACTATCAAGTTCCCTTCCACGCCTATGACGCCGGTAATTTGTGCTGGCCGGCGGCCTTTGAGGCTGAGTCAGCGACTTATGCCATGGCGCTACGTATCTGGCCGGATGAAAACTTAACGTGGCAGGCCGCCCAAGATCGCCTGCGAGGCTCTTTTCACGAAGTTTTGACCGATTACTTAACGGGGCCGGTTCAAGATGCGCTTGATGTGGGCTGCTCCGTTGGCATTTCGACCCAAACACTGCATCGATTTTTGCAAGGGCGATCGCCGGCTGTGCAAACGATTGGCCTCGATCTCTCGCCCCACATGCTGGCGGTGGCCCGGGCGCGAGACTCACGGGGTGAAATTGCTCGCTGGCTGCACATCAACGCCGAACAGACCCAACTGCCGTCTCAGTCATTTGACTTGGTGTCACTACAGTTTGTTACCCACGAACTGCCCCGCACGGCGAGCTGCGCCATTTTTCAGGAAGCACTGCGACTGTTGCGGCCTGGCGGCACGCTGGCGATCGCAGACAACAATCCCCAGTCCCGGGTGATCCAAAAGCTGCCACCGGCAATTTTTACGCTGATGAAAAGTACCGAACCGTGGACTGACGATTACTATACTTTCGACATCGAAGCGGCTTTAGCTGGCGTAGGCTATCAGCGGATCATCACCCATGAAACCGATCCTCGGCACCGCGCCATCTTGGCTCAAAAACCGGGTTTGTAGATTCAGCACCACTTTTTTGCATTAGTAAGAAATATTTATCTCTGGCATCACCTATGGAGAGCTGCTGCAAAAAATCTCCTATCTGTAGGACAAACGACATATGCCCTTGCAGTTACTCAATCAAAGCAACTGTGACCGAGACCATGGCTGAGTTTTTGGGAGACTTTCAGAGTTGAATGCGATCGAGGTCCCCGGCTTCTCAAACCTGGGGACAGCAAATTCTATGCCTCCTAAATTTCCAAAACATCAGGGCTTTCGCGTAAATTCTATTTCTCTCAAGTGTCGTGAGCTTCTTTGATAAAATCCGCTTATTCTTGATGATGATTGCCGAAAGTCTGGAACCTTCTGAGTAAGACAGTGATTCATGCAGAAGTGGAAACATTCACCGTCATATTAAGCCAAGTTGATTGATGTCTTTGCTCAAAAAGTTACAAGCCAAACTACTCGAACATCTTTGGCGATCGAAACCGCACTTTCGGCATCCGCTCAGTGCCACCTTGGCAAACCGACCGAGACGGATTCTGTGGGGAATTGACCACCCTAAAGACGAATTTCATGTCCACACCACGCTTTTAATCGAAGGCTGGGCATATGCCAAGAGAGCATCAACTGTCGTCTCGGTATACATCGACGGAGTATGGATTCAAGATATTCAGCCGCATCTGCCCCGTCCCGACGTCGCCGAGGCGTTGCCCCGCCAGCCAGCCGCCGCCAACAGTGGGTTTGCCAGCACCATTCACTTAGAGGATCTAGCTACTGTCGGAGAAGAGTTGATTGTGACCTTAGCCTTTCGTGATCGCCAAGGCCACTGCGCCGTCGCCGAGCGACTGGTGCGAGTTAAGGAATTTCAACATCCCCTCAGCGCGTCTTTGGAAAAGCGCCCAAAAGATATTCATTGGAGAATCGAGCATCTGACCGTCCCTCATTATGAAACTTCAGGGGTGGTGCCCATTGTGGGCTGGGCTTGTGCCCAGGCTGGCATTAAAAAAATTGATTTATACATAGATGGCATACTACGGCAGTCGCTGCAGCCAAGTCTGGCTCGACCCGACATCGCTGCGCGATTTCCAACCGCACCTCATTCTGAAGCCAGCGGCTTTTTTGCCACCATCAACATTGACGATCAACCAGATGAGCGGCTTTTAATCCTCGCGTTCCACGATCAGGCAGACCGCTGTGCGATCGCAGAAGTTTCTTTGAACCCTGACAATCGCCTACATTATCACCATTATTTTCAAGCGACTCTGCCGTCCGCCGCCGCTGCCGCCGCGATGCTGGCCACCCTAAAAAGTCAATCTACTCATTTGCCACATTTTGAATGGTGGATCAATGGCGAGGATACAGCAGCGATCTCTGCAACGCTGACATCAATCGTTGCGCAAAATTATCCTCAGTGGCAGTGCCACATTATTGCCCCGCCAGCGCAATGGCCCGCTTTGGAAGCCGTTATCCACTCAGTAGTAGCTCCCACTCAGCGATCGCAAATCACTTTACAAAGTGCTGTTTCTCTTCATCCTGAGTCGATATATGCCATTCACTACATTGGGTTTGTGCAGGCAGGAGAAATCCTGGCTCCCCATGCTTTGGTGCGCTGGGCCAAGGCGCTGCTCTCAGCAAATCAGCCTGACTTAAGCTACGCCGACAGCGATCAAATTCAGGCCGATGGCATTCACTGTGAAGTTAATTTTAAGCCTGACTGGTCGCCTGATTATGCCTTGTCCTGTAACTATGTCAGGGGCCTTTATCTGACCCGTCATGGAAAAGCCGTCATTGCGGCGCTGTCACAAATCTCGGAGTGGGATGCGGCTGCGACCTGGCGCTATGACCTGTGGCTGCAGCTGACGGAAATCAGCGACACTATTCACCATGTTCGTGAGTCTTTATGGTCTGAGCCTTATGATCAATCGCCAGACTCTACGATTAATCACCGCGAGCTATTGGCAGTGCAGGCGGCGCTGCGGCGGCGTCAGGATTCAGCCACCGTTACCGCGATCGCCGATGGCACGATTCGGCGTCTGCAGTGGCCCTTGCCAACATCGCCACCACTCGTTTCCATGATCATTCCCACCACTGGGCAGCTCAATCTTGTCCAACCTTTGGTGGAATCACTGCAGGCAAAAACGGCTTATCCGCAATACGAGCTAATTTTTCTCGATAATAGCCGGAGCCAACATCCGGCAGGCATTAAATATTTGCACCAGCAAGGTGTCAGAGTCATTGAATGTGACATGCCCTTTAACTGGTCAAAGCTTAGCAACATGGGTGCGGCGGCGGCTCAGGGCAAGCTGCTGCTTTTTCTCAACGACGACATAGAAATCATTGACGCCAACTGGCTCAGTGAATTAGTATCTCAGGCCATCCGTCCTGATGTGGGAGTTGTCGGGGGCATGCTGTTCTATCCCAGCGGCCATATTCAGCACGGCGGCGTGTTTTTAGTCAATCTCGGCGGTGGTGCCAGCCACCTGCTGCAGTATCTCGATCCTCAAGTCAAGATTTATCAAAACCTCAATAAAACCGTACGAGAAGTCTCTAGCAATACGGGAGCCTGCTTTTTAGTTCGCCGCTCTATTTTTGAGGAAATGCAGGGGTTCGATGAAAATTTTGCGATCATTGGCAATGACACTGACCTCGCTTTACGGATTCAGGCGGCGGGCTATCGTAATCTTTGGACACCGTTTGCCAAACTGATGCATCATGAGAGTTTTTCCCGTAAGCGTAAATCAATCAGCGCTGAGGAGACGAAATTTTGTCAACAGTGGAGCCGTTTGCTGGCAGCCGGTGACCCGTTTTACAACCCGAATTTTGAGCAGGACGGCAGCTACTATTCTCTCAAAGAGATTCCCTCGTCATCGCTAAAAATGTCATCTCTGCGATCACACCCTTGAACGCCTGAATGACAGCATCCATAAATTTGACACGGGATATGCTGCATCGAGCTCTCTAACCTTCAACATTAATTCGAGCATTCAGGCGCACCCCTTAATCACGGCTAGAGGGTACCGACAAAGCAGGATTACCAAGGTCAGGACGCAGTTCCCGCGCCTCACGTAAATAAATATGGGCCACTGCTTCATGCAGCACCGGGACCTGAGTGTGAATTAAAACCCGGATGCAGCGAGGCAGGCTACCAACGACGTGCATATGCTGTACATCCAATAGAGGGACGGCATCCCAACCCGGTCGCTGTCGGGCAGCGGCGGCAGGAAATAATGCATCTAAATCACGAGTGACTGAAAAGGTTACGCTGATAATATGTTCAGGGCTGAGGCGATTCTGGGATTCGATCGCTTCCAGCAGTTCATGGGTCGCAGCGGCAATGTTGTCAGCCGAGTTATGAGAAGCAGTCGTTGCCCCACGGATTGCTTGAATACGCCATTCCACGTTGATTTCCTCCACCGTATTTGATTTAAAGTGATGATTCAAAAGTTCCCCAGGAGATCGCCGTCGCACCAAGCCTAGCAGCCCCAAACAATGCCTAATTATCCGGGTCAAACTAGGGTCGATATAGCCACAGCGGCAAGCCTGCAGTACTGATTTCAAAATCCAACCAGTTGGTTATGGTCTGTAGGTTAGTGGTCGCTTCAGGAAACATCTGGGTTAAGACGGACTGGCTGCGCCCCGGCAAAAACTTTTGCAGCCCTGTTTTCTTGGCCTCCAGCTTTTTAACGGGGGCTTTTTCAGGGTCAAGACCCGCTAATTCTGCGGCCCACCGACGAGCATCTTCTTCGGTCCCGAGGCGATCAACAACGCCTAACTCAAGCGCCTGGGCTCCGGTAAAAATACGGCCGTCGGCAAATTCTCGCACGGTCTCTTCAGTCAGCCCCCGCGCCTGAGCCACAGTTTTGACAAATTGGCCGTAGCTGACATCAATCAGCTCTTGCAAAATTGTCTGTTCCGCATCGGTCAGCTCGCGGTCAAAGGCCAAAATATCTTTATATGGGCCCGATTTAATCACTTTGAAGGAAACGCCAACGCGATCCAGCAGACGCTCCAAGTTATTGCCCCGCAAAATCACGCCGATACTGCCGGTAATGGTGCCGGGATTCGCGACAATATGTTGAGCTCCCATACCGATGTATACGCCACCGGAGGCCGATATATTACCAAAGCTCGCCACTACGGGAACTTTTTTATCCTGCAGGCGCAGTAGAGCATGGTAGATTTCTTGAGAATCTCCAACGGTGCCGCCAGGGCTATCAATCCGCAGCAGCAGCGCCGGAAATTTTTTCTCAATCACTTGCTCTAGCGCTTCTAAAACGTTTTTACGAGTTGCGCCGGCGATCGCTCCAGTCACTTCAATGCGGGCGATGGATTGTTGTGCACGAGATTTAAAGGGCCAAATCATAAACGAGGCAAACCAAACACAAAAGCTATTAGTCAGGTGCCATGTAACCGCTCATTCATAAAATTGAGAGCAATTATCACTAGCACGTATCGCTTATTGTACTCGCCTGGCTCAACCGTCGGTATGGCCGTTAGCTAACATCGGTAATTTTTGCAGCGACTCCATCCTTGAAAATCGAAAATCAGGAATCGGTATCACTGGTTAACAGGCAGTTGAGAAAAGACCTGAGGCTGCTGCGTGTTAACCGTCCCAGAAACAGTTTGACCAATTTCCAACCGCTGATGGGTCGTCGTCCGGGCATACAAAAGATCTCCTTGGGCAGTCGTGACCGTGTAACGATATTCGCGGCCTAAAAACTGGCGATCGCGGACCACTAGATTGCCTTCTGAGTTAGCCTGCAGCTGCAGGTCTTCTTGCCTCACCATCAGCTCGCCTACTTGATCTTGAACAGCCTTCTCGACAGCCGGAAAAGTGCCTAAAAGTGTTCTCCACATCTTTCCCTGACGTTCAGCGGCGACAAAATTAGCCTGGGTCACAAAACCAGCTACAAATCTCGAATTTGGCTGTTGATAGACGCTTTCTGGCGGACCAAACTGCTCGATACGCCCAGCTTGCATCACGGCTAAGCAATCCGAAATTGAGAGGGCTTCTTCCTGATCATGGGTGACAAATACGCTAGATATGCCCACATTCTTGAGAATGTCGCGGACTTCCTGCCGCAAATATAGCCGCACCTGCACATCCAAGTTGCTGAAAGGTTCGTCGAGCAGAATCAAGATCGGCCGAGGAGCGATCGCCCGCGCTAGAGCCACGCGCTGCTGCTGACCACCCGATAGCTCATGGGGAAAGCGCTGAACAAACTTTTGCAGACCCACAAGGGCGATCGCTCGTTCGGCTTCTGTGGACATTTCGGCAGCGGCCAATTTACCGTGGCGGACCAGCGTTTTCAGCCCAAATGCCACATTATCGAATACTGATAAGTGAGGAAAGAGCGCATAGTCTTGAAAGACGACTCCCACATTTCGCCGTTCAGGCGGCATCCAGACGCCGCGACCGCAAACGGCCCGTCCCGACAGCTCTATAGAGCCTGATTCAGGGCGCTCAAATCCAGCGATTATCCGCAGCAGCGTCGTTTTTCCACAGCCGGAGGGGCCCAGCAATCCCAGCAGGTCGCCTTGGGGCAGGGTGAGGCTAATCTGATCGACGGCGGGGGAGGACTGGCCGACAAACTGCTTGGTCAAACTATCGAGTTTTAAGATGACCGCTGGGTTCATAAAAAGTGCGATCGCGATAAAGTTTCACTACTTGCTCAAACGCCTACAACCGCTACACCGACCTGGAATAAAGCCATGAACTGCTTTCAAATTGCCGCTGCCTCTCTGGGCCAGCTTAATGAGTATTCGCTGTGATCGGCTTTTCGCGATTATGCAGTACGGCGCAGCTTCTTCCTTGGGTCTTGGCTTGATAAAGTCCTTGATCGGCCTCAGCAATTAAAACCACAGGAGCAGAGTGCAGCTGTGGAATCAGAGTTGCGATCCCTAAACTCAAGGTGACAAATTCACTAATGGGTGAATTGGGATGGGCAATTTGTAAAGCATTGACACTGCTTTGAACTTGGTCAGCAATGGCGATCGCTCCGGCAGCATCAACCTTGGGCAAAAGTACCGCAAACTCTTCTCCACCGTAGCGAGCAACCAAGTTGGCAGGACATTTGACTGTTTGTTCAATAGTTTGAGCGACTGTTTTCAAAACATCATCCCCTGCTAAATGACCGTGGGTATCGTTGTAGAGTTTAAAGCAATCGATATCACACAGGATTAACGATAGTGGAGTCTGCTTTTGGGCGGCGCTTTGCCACTCTAAGGCCAGGGTTTCATCAAAGCAGCGTCGGTTGGCCACTTGGGTCAAACCATCTGAGGTGGCCAACCGCTGCAGTTCCTGATTCGCTTGGCGGAGTTGCTGATAAAGTTCCGACTGGTGGATTGCGATCGCGGCTTGGCCAGCAAGTTGGTTAAATAAATTGATCTCAGATTGCTGCCATTGCCTAGTTTCATAACACTGATGGGCAATCAATAAACCCCATAAATTTTCTTGATGTATTATCGGTACGATGAGATTGGCCCGGATTTGCAAACTGCGCAAAACCTCGACATGACAAGGCGATAATCCAGCCGTTTCTACATCTGTGATCGCGCGACTATTTCCCTCTCGATAGTACGTTGCATGGGTCGATTGAAAGCAGGTATCTTTGACGTTAAAGCCTAGAATCGACGTACAGCCTGCTGCCAAGGACTCGACGGCCACCCGCCCACTCCAGTCATCTTCAAATTGATAAATCACTACCCTGTCAGCATTGAAAAGCTGTCGAACTTCATCTGCCGTGGCCTGTAAAATTTCATCCAATTCGAGGGATTGCCGAATCCGTTGGTTCACCGCAGCAACAATGCGCTCAGATTCGCTTGGATGATTGACTCCTTGCTGAACCTTTGTTGGTTCAGTCATGTTGACGATGGGCGGATTGAGGGCAAAAGCGGGGGTGGTGGTCACAGGCTTGGCGCTCGGTCTGGCAATTAAATAGCCCTGGGCCAGGGTTGCTCCGCGCTCTCGCAACCAAGCTAACTCTTCGACGCACTCAATTCCCTCAGCGACGGTTTGAATATGCAGTTTTTGAGCAATTTCTAGCAGTTTCTCGGTGATCGAAGCCTTATACAAATCGCAGTGCACATCTCGAATCATCTCCATATCCAACTTAATGAAGTCTGGACGCAGCTGATGCAATAAATTCAAACTCGAATATCCGGCTCCCAAATCGTCTAGCGCGACTGAAAAACCCGCCTCTCGATAAAATTTCAAGACAGTTTTAAGGTGGCCAACGTCTTGAGGATTATCTGACTCCACGACCTCAAACACAACTTGGTCATGGGAAATGCCCGCTGCATCGATGGCCTCAACCGTACTGCGTAAGCAAGATACCGGATCATAGAGTGCGGTCGGAGTGAAATTAATGAATAGGCGCCCCTGCAATTGATGTTGACTGGCTTGGGCGATCGCTCTGAGTCGAGCAATTCGATCTAGCTGTGCAAGTAGTCCGGCCTCTGTGGCGACGGTCAGAATAGAGCCCGGCATCACCAAATTGCCCTGTTCATCTACTCCTCGAATTAGCGATTCATAGCCATAAATCTGAGTCGTATCTTGAATTGAAACAATCGGCTGGAAGTGATTGACAAACCGTTCTTCTGCCAGCATGTTGACTAGCCAATCAGACTCACTCAGCTTGAGGGAGCGCCGTAGTGACGTAATGTTGCTAAAGTCGTGCAGCTGAGGTTGCGCCGTACCTTTATGAAAGAGAACTCGGGTTTCGCTGATTTCCATCGGTGCTAACAATTGAGCAATGCCGCAGGCAATGTCTTTAGCCTGTCCAGATTGACAGATGACACTAAACCCTGAGCACTCTTGCATCAGTTGATATTCAAGCTTTTCCTGCTTTAAGTAAGCAATTCCTTTGGCAAGAGTATGAGGCACCGGAAACCAAAGAAAGAGCCGTCCAGCCTCTTGGGCTTGATAACCAGTAACCTGACGACAAGCGCAGGGCTTAGCACTATCAGTGGACTGACTCATAAAACTACTGCTCCTGAATTGCAACCAAGGCATTGATGCGAGATTTGCCTTTACTTAGAGTGCCCTTTTCATCCCTGGAAAGCCGAAAAGCTGGTACCAAAACCCTCCAAGGACGGACAGTCTTATCGAGCGTTGCGATGGTTTTCCCAGGCGTTCCGCCTCTAATATCAATTCTGTAAGCTAGTGCTGTACACCGTGAGGCGTAATCGGTTGTGAGGGAGGTGCTGGAAAATAGCGTCCCCAGTCATTGGGGCTTGTCACTGCCAAACCCTTACCGCTACTTTGTGCCTTAGGTGGGTTATTCAAGTGCAGATCTAGCACTGCTCGTCTATGGGGCTGTGGGGCCGCATTTCTAGTACCGCATGGCGGCAATGCCGGAGTTTTGCAACCGCTACTGCATGGGCTATTCAAAACCTACAAACTGTACTGGCGACCGCGCCAGGTTTTGGGAGTGCGCAGCGACGACAGCCAGATACGTACAACAGCCAGGGGATCGGCGAAGGGCGACAGCCAAAAAATCCAGCGATTGGGAGCTTGGCTTAAATCATAGGAAGGCAAAATTGCCAACTGCATCGCCATTCGTGCAGCAATCAGACTGGCGTTTAATCCCAGGCTCAACTGCACGGGTAAAGTGGGATTTTCGAACGTTAGTCCCCACAGCAAAATCGGTAAGACCAGCCACGGTAATCCCTGCACGCAGGTTAGAAACCAAAGGTCGCCGCAGATTTGCCGCGTCGAGGAAGCATCCTTGAGGTCGAGCGATCGCCCCCATTCCCGCCAAGTTTCTTGCAGACCCTCGTACATGCGAACTTTGAGCAGCTGAGAACCATCCCAAAAACCGACTTTGGCACCGGTCTGGGCTGCATGACGAGCCAGCGTCACGTCATCGCAAAAGGACAGGCGGGCAATCTCATAGCCGCCTAGCTTGTCTAATAGATCGCGGCGACAAAGAAAGCACTGCCCATTGGCCATCACCCGCTCGGCCCCACTCTCCGATGCGCCGGTGGGACCAAATCGATAGATGAGGGTCATTAACAGCGCCGGCTGCAGCCAAATTTCACCGAGACCTTTCAAAATAAAGCGCGGCGACAATGACACTAAGTCGTAGTCTTCAGCCTCGGCAGCGGCAATTAACGCCGGCACTAATCCGGGCTGCGGTTGCGTATCAGCGTCTAGCCCCAAAATCCAGCGGCTGTTTTCTGAGCTGTAGGTATAGCCATGATGCAGCGCCCAAGGACGACCCACCCAATCAGCAGGCAACGGCTCGTCGGTCAGCAGCCGAATGCGGGGGTCAGTGACCTGCGCCTGCTCCACAATTTCGCGAGTGCCGTCTTCAGAGCGACTATCGACAATGAGAATTTCGCGTACTTCACAGGTCTGCCGCGACAGGCCCGTCAAACAAGGGGTAACGCGCAGAGCTTCATTCAGCGTCGGCACGACAACGCTGACCTGTCCTAACTGTTCGGGGGTCGCCCGTTGCGGCTGGAGCGGGGGACGACGAGTCGGCCCTTTAAGCAAGCGAGATAGCAGCACTATCACAGCCGGTAGCTGCAAGGTCAGCAGGATCAGCGCGATCGCACTGGTCAGCAACCACGGAGAAGCGAATAAGAACATGCCAGTCAGCCTTTGCCGTAAACCTACTTGACCTATTTGGAAACGCCGGCTGGAGATGCCATCTCAATAACGGATAGCTCTGCGGGCATTTCCTCGACGGCGACGGCGGTTTGCTCAGTCGGGGTCAATAGCCAGCAGACCACAGCTGGTAGAGCGCCCACTAGCAAACCGAGCAGCACTGGCACATAAATACCGCCGCCAATGCTCATAAACATGGCGAACGCAAAGTTAGCAACGTACATGATGAGCGGCAGCGTCAACTGTTCGCGCTTGAGCGTTTGCAAACGCTCATTGCCGTACCAAAAGATGGCGGCAACAGCCATGAAGATGGCACCGGTGACAAACCAACCCGCAAAGTTTTCATAGGGCATGCCAAAAAAGGCTCCTGGCTGATGCCAATACCAAAATGGCATGGCCGTCTGGCTCATCGCCGGATCAAGCACAAAGTCCCATGACATCAGCAGCAGCGCTCCCACCGCGATCGCCGCCAGCTGACGCCCCCACGCCCTCCGACTAGCCGCCAAACCGCCCCGCGCCAGCAGATAGCAAGAAGCCCCTAAATAGAACCAGGACAGCGGAATAGTAAAGGGTACTAGGCCAGAAATTTTATAGCCCAAGCCATTGAGATAGCTATAGTCACCAAAAGGAAAGCCGGTGCTGGTGCCCAACAGTTCACTGCTCAGGGAAAGCGCGATCGCCGGTACCATAAACGCCAGCCAAGCTTGCCAACCGAACACGCGACGCAGATAAAGAGAAACAGCGACCGTTCCCAGCAGAATATAAGCAACGCCACCGCCGGCCATACTCCAGCTATATAAAGTTGTACCAGCCGGCAGATATGCCAAAATTTCTGGATGGGGCATTACCCATAACAGCCCCGCCAAACCAAATGCCATCGAGAGTATGTGGCCCCAAAGACACCACTTTTCAACGCGCACCAATCGAGTCATGTTCGAAAAACCTCTATAGCCTATTCAATCGCTTTAATCCGCCGCCGCCGCTTGGAGTCTGCAACACTGCTTTTGTTGAGATCGTGCCCCACTTTCAAGGTTTTGTAAAGTTTTCTGAAAACTGAGGACAACCGTTTTCTAAGCATTTGTGCAAATATTTCAGGATGGCAGCGATGACACGAGCAGCCCTGCTGTTAAAAAAGCTCAGACGACAGCAGAAACGATAATCCATCAAAGTTTCTAGCTCAATTAAATGATGCACCTGTAGGGATAGTTTAGTTAAGAAGATTGCTGATCAACGCCGTTAGACAGACTGCACTACGCTTAGAAGCGCGATCGCCTGGATTTCTGAAGTAGCTGATTAGCCGCAATTGCAGGCCGCCCCGAACGTTCCATCACCTCAGCCAGGCCTGACGTCAAGCAGCTTCGAGGCTCAAAATAGTTGGGTTGCCATACGATGGCCGCTGTATTTTTGGAAAAATTTCTGAGGAATCTGCCCAAAGTTCTATAGACTGAGCCTTTAGAAATGTCGCATGGCTTTTTATCAGCGGCCACAAAATACATTCGAGGAGACGTGAGCAGCGATGATTTTCGGTTGGTTGCTGGGAGCGATCGCAATAGTTGTGGTCAGCGCTTGGGGCGGTCTGGAATGGCAATATCGCCGTCGGGCTGGCAATCGTCTGGCGTTTGCGGCTGGTCAGTGGAATATCGAGCAGTATGATGACCAGCATTATCAAATTGTGGGGCTGCCAGAGCTGATCAACTGCACTCCCGCATCAGAAATTATGGTGCCTGAACTGTCTGCTGAGACGACTCTGCTTGGCAAAGCCAATCTCAGCGACGTGCAGGTCAACGTCACCATTACCCCGCAACATCCCGACGCTGAAGCTCGACCGGATGGCTATTGGTTTGCCTACATCGTCAAGTTGCAAAAGCGCACTCAGTTCAAAATTCAGATCGATATTACGGGTTCGGAGCTGCGATCGCTGAAAGCGCTGTGGGTGCGCGTTCACTATTTAACCTATGGGCCCGGGGGACGGCAGCCCCAGACCGGCCACGTGATTGTGCCACTCCGGTTTCCTGATCCCGAGACTGCTGCCAATTGGCGCCAGACGCCTCAGGCAGACGTGCTGCCCGTGCCCACCCATCTGCTGACCCATCTTGATACGCCAGTTGAAGTGGTCAAACGCTACGTCACGGTCCATGCTCAGCCCGGCGATATTGTTACCTTAGGCGAAACGCCCGTTGCGATCATGCAGGGCCGCTGGCGCCATCCCGAGACGATACAGCCAGGATGGCTAGCGCGAAGACTGTGCTACTACTTTTTACCCACTTCCAGCCTAGCCACGGCCTGCGGTCTACAAACTCTAGTGGATTTAGTGGGCGCTTGGCGCGTCTTTTTTGCCTTTATCGGCGGCTCTCTCAAAAAGGCACTTTTGCGCCAGGGGGGCGGCTTCTATCAGTTGGCAGGGGAGCAAGCCCGTCTCATTGATGACGTTACTGGCACCCTACCGCCCTACGATCAGTTCATTGTGCTGGGACCAGAGTCGCCACAGTTAGTCGTTAATGAGATTGAAAAAGCCACTGGACTAGGGGCGGCGATCGTCGATGTGAATGATCTGAAAGCCGTAAAAATTGTGGCAGCCAGTGCGCAGGTTAATCAGTCTCTAGTCATGCAGGCACTGATTGATAACCCTGCGGGCAATGCGGATGAACAAACGCCACTGGTGCTGGTGCGACCGTCTCCGGCGATCGCTCAGCAGAGCCGGTGAAAAGCTTTGCAGCGATCGTCGGGCCTGAAGCGATCGAGCCCCTTCTCTGAAAGCGCACGGTATGATGGAGTCACCGCGAGCGATTCTTAGTTCACGCTGCCACCTTCACAGCTTTCCATATGCCAGATCAAGATTTGCAAGATTCAACTTTACAATTGCGTCCCTTTTATCCCCGCGATGTAGACGCGCTTGAAAATTGGCAAGGCTCCAGCATCGCCATTCCTGAACTTGATGGGGAACTGCTGGGAGCGTCTAATAATCAATGGTTAGCTCATCAGCATCCCCTGACGGTTTGGTGGCAGCGCATGACCGCTCTCACCCTGCCCAATCGACCACGATGGTCAGGCTTTGTAGCTGAACTTAACAATCGGCCATGCGGCATGATTGACATCTCGCCGTTCAACCGCACCCGCAGCACGTGGCAAGTCAACCGTATTGCCGTACATCCAGACTCGGTGCCCCCAAGCACTCAAAGTCCGTTAGACAGTATTGGTTCACAACTGCTGCGTCACTGCTTCGAAACAGTCTGGGAAGCGCGAATGTGGCTGGCAGAAGTGGATATTGAACAAAAATCTGCCCTGGCGCTATATCGACAAAATGGGTTTCAGCCTTTAGCTCAGGTCACCTATTGGGAAATTGGTCCCGACATCCTGAGCGAGCAAGCTAAGCAAGATCCCGACTTGCCTAATCTTGTGACCGTTAGCAATGCCGATGCCCAACTGCTCTATCAGCTAGATACGGCCGCCATGCCGCCGCTGGTGCGCCAGGTTTTCGACCAGCAAATTCAAGACTTCAAGGTGGAACCGATCCAGTCGATGCGGAATACGGCGCGTCAGTGGATGCTACGAGAAAATCGTATTCAAGCGTATGTATTTGAGCCCCAGCGTAAAGCCGCCATTGGCCGGTTTGATTTAGTCGCTTGTCGCGGACGACACCGTTACCACTCGGCAGAACTGACGGTACATCCAGCTTACACCTGGTTATATCCGGAACTGCTTAGCCACATGGCCGGTCTATTGCAGAGCTATCCCGCGATGCCCCTGCGGGTGACGTCTCGCGACTATCAGCCAGAGCGTGAAGAGTTCCTGTTGAAAATTCAGGCGAATCCGGTCGATCGCACCCTGATGCTCTCGCGCTCGGTGTGGCACAAGGTTCGAGAAGCTAAGCCTACGGCTTTAGAAGGACTGCAACTGCCGGAAGTATTAGCTGGACTACAGCCCGCTGGCAAACCCATTCCTGGTCGCATGTCTTGGCATAGCCAACTAGATGAGGGACAGCCGCGATCGCCCTCTTCTACTAAGCGACAGGAGCGCCAAGATATGGGACAGCCGCATCCTAACCCCGATAATCTGTCCGGTCAGTCGGGCTGATTTAGCCATCGCGGTTAAAGTCAGACCGGCACGGGAGGGACTATGCCTCGGGAATATGTCTCCGCACTGGCGTTGGATATTGGCCGTAAGCGCATCGGCGTAGCGGGCTGCGACCGCTTGGGCATGCTGGTCACCGAACTGCCAACGCTAAAAAATCGCTCGTACGCCTCGACCGTCGAGACTCTGAGAACGATTGTCGAGGCTCGTCAAGTCACCGTCTTGGTCGTGGGTCTGCCGTACACGATGAATGGTGAAATTGGCAAACAAGCCCAATGGGTGAAATCTTTTGCCACAAGGCTATCCGCTGTACTCCAAATACCCGTAGAGTATGTAGATGAGCGGCTAACTTCCTTTCAGGCTGAGCAAATGCTGCAGGCTGAGGGGCGATCGCCGTCTCGCCGTCATAATAAGGGGCTGATTGATCAAAAGGCCGCTGCTATTATCTTGCAACAGTGGTTAGACCAGCGCGATCGCGCCCCAACCATCTTGCCCCCCTCTACTGAGCCTGTCGCAGGAGACTCGCATGACCTTTTCGGACGCTGATTTCGCTTCAGAACTGCCCACGCTCTCCATTCGTGACGAGCATGGGCGCACTTTAGCTTGTCAAGTTGAGCAAACTTTTGAAATTGAAGGCCGAGAATATGCCCTCTTATTGCCGCTGGATACACCAGTGGAGATCTTTTCTTGGCAAGCAGACGAATCGGGTGAAACGGACGCTCTAATCGACGTCGAAGAGAGCGCTATTGATCGGCTGTTGCCAACGGCCCGAGCAGTCTTAGCCGAACATGATTTGACGCTGCAGCGCAGTGCGGTAACCCTCAGCGTGTCGGGAGAAATTCCGGAACCCCAAGAAGATGACTGTTTTGTCCTAGAGATTGGTGATTTGGACGACGATGGCGAACCCGACACCGAAGAATTTCAGACGCTGGCAACATTTTTTCACGATGATATGGAATACACCATTTGTACTCCCGTGGATCCGCTGCTGCTATTTGCAGAAATTGCCGGTCGGGATGAAGCTCGCATGATTCCCCCTGAAGAATTTGAGCGGTTACGCCCTGAGATTGAATCCAGCATCTTTGATGTCCTGACATAAATGGATTTTGCATCGAGATTTGAGAAAAAGAGTCGGAAATAGTGCCATCAGCACTTGATTGTTCCGAACGGGCTAAAATAACCGACGTTGCAATGCCGCATTGATGGTCATCAGTGCCAAAGCCCATGAGCTCCCGTCTGCCAAAACTTTTATTTAGCTTTTTGCTCCTACCGATTATGGTTGGTCTTGCCGGGTGGCAGGGTTGGGCCTGGTGGAGCTGGGCAACCGCCCCCGTGGCATCGGCTTCAACCCTAGAAGACGACGATGAAGCTGACACCGCAACGGCTGAAACTGTACAAATTCAGATTCCGCAAGGCACGCCAGGTCAACAAATCGGCCATGATCTGGAAGCTGCGGGCTTAATTCGATCGCACGTCGCGTGGAATCTTTGGAGCCGTTGGCAAAATTTTCGTCAGCAAGCTGGTTATCAGGCTGGCACCTATGCTTTGTCCCCGACACAATCACTGCAGGAAATTGCGTTCCAAATTCGCGGTGGCGACGTGCTGCAAACGTCGTTTACGATTCCAGAAGGCTGGACCCGGGAACTGATGGCAGCGGCTTTTGAAGAGCAAGGCTTGTTTTCCGCTCAGGCGTTTTTAGAGGTGACTCAGCAAGTTCCCCGCGATCGCTTTCCTTGGTTGCCCCAAGACCTGCCGCATCTAGAGGGGTTTCTTTATCCCGACACGTATGTGCTGCCGGCTGAAAATATTACCCCTGAAGGCGTGCGAGATCTGATGTTAGAGCGCTTTGAAGCGGTGGCCTTGCCGGTGCACCAGCAGGAAAACTCCGACTTCACCCTGGACGACTGGGTAACATTGGCCAGTATTGTTGAGCGAGAAGCGGTCATTCCTGAAGAGCGATCGCCGATTGCCGCCGTCTTCAACCGCCGCCTTGAAGAAGCTATCCCGCTAGGCGCGGATCCCACCGTGGAATATGGTTTAGGCGTTACCCAAACCCCTGATCAGCCCCTGACTTTAGCCCAGGTCAATACGCCTTCGCCTTACAACACCTATATCAATCCGGGACTGCCGCCGACCCCCATCGCCAGCCCTGGATTAGCTAGCCTAGAAGCAAGTATCGCGCCGCCGCCGACCGAGTTTCTCTATTTTGTAGCGCGCTACGACGGCACTCACGTTTTTAGTCGCACGCTAGCTGAGCATGAAGCCGCTCAAGCTCGCATCCGGGATGCGATCGACGCGGCTAATTAATAGGTAGTCTTAGCGGCTGCGGGTATGCTGGATCTCGTTGCCTGCCAACCTCTGCTACAGGATGGAAGTCCACATTATGCGTAGTCAAAAATTACAGCCCAATTTAGTGTTAGGGCAACCCGTTCTCGGACTGACCACCGATATCATGCAGCGTTATCACCTTAAAGGCCTGATATTGGACGTCGACGAAACTTTGGTGCCCATTAACGAAACTGATACGACCGCAGAGGTGCGCGAGTGGTTTGCCGCTCTGAAGGCCGAAGTGCCAATTTGGCTGGTGAGCAATAATCTGCACGAATCTCGAATTCGGCGTATTGCCGACAGTCTATCGGCTCCATACATTACTGGGGCCCGTAAACCTTCTCGCCGGCGACTACGGCAGGCTGCCGTAGCGATGCAGCTGCCAGTCGAGCAGATTGCTATGGTGGGCGATCGCTTGTTTACCGACGTGCTGGCTGGTAACCGTCTAGGGATGTTCACAATTCTGGTAGAGCCCATGGTTTATCCCATGAGCAAGCCCGGCAAATATTTGCTGCGGTCTACTGAGGTGTGGGTTTCACAGCTTCTAGGAGTGTCTCTACAAACCATGCAATAAGGCTGCTTTACAAAGCTTTTCAAAAAGTAATGAAATTTAAAAACTAAAAATATAAAGATAAAATTACGAAACAATCGATATATTTAGAAATCGGGCATTATATTTATACATAAATGGAGTCAAACTTAATAAAGACTCTAGTCTATAACAAGCGGCAACGCATGGGGCACTGTCTGGTAAGTAGGGCAGTGCCTCTCTTTTATGGACGGGTCGGCAGCAATTATCTGCCGTATACCGCTCCTGCCGGCAGGAGCTCTGTTTTATCAGGTCGTAGAATCTATGCATGATCCCTGGCATTGGCACTTGGACGCCAAGCATCCGTTTCTCACCGCCTCCTTGCTGCAGCGCTGGCCCCACGGATTTTTTACTTGCCAGTCCTGGCCAGCAACCCCCAATGACCTTACCGCCCTCATGCAGTCAACTGCCACGGTTCACCGAGCCAAGCAGGTGCACAGCAATCACGTGATTACATCGACAGCATCTGCCTCATTACTGCCGGGAGAAGCGCTTCCAGAAGCCGATGCGGTGATGACCATCGCTCCACAACAGGCGGCTTGGATCTGCACCGCCGATTGCACCCCCGTGCTAGTTGGCGATGTCAAAACAGGGCAAGTAGCAGCGATTCATGCTGGTTGGCGGGGCACAGCGCAGCGCATTCTACCCACCGTGATTCAAAAAATGCAGGCCCAGGGTAGTGAACTCACCCATTTGAGATTCGCTATTGGCCCCGCGATTGCTGGTGAGGTCTATCAGGTGACAATTCCTGTGGCGGCAACTGTGGGGCGATCGCTAACGGCTTTATTTCCCAATCCTCAGTCTTGGAAAGATGAGGCCGTTGTAGACCGGTTGCTAGCGATGACTCCGGCTCCGCTTCTGCCTGATGCCACACCCGGGCGCATTCGATTAGACGTGCGGCAAATTAATGCCCTGCAGATAGCCGAGCTAGGCGTTAGTGCGGACCAGGTGGCGATCGCGCCTCACTGTACTTTTCAAGAACCAGAACGTTTTTTCTCATACCGCCGCACTCGCGAAAAAAAGGTGCAGTGGTCTGGCATCGTTAGCGTCGATAGTTGAATGCCGGTTATCCCAATTTTCAATTGTGGATTCAAAACCGTTTTCATCCTACGGCTGCTGTTTCAACCTCTGCAGTTCTAGAAAAGCGACCGGTATTAGTTGTGTTTAATTGCTCACGTCCTGGGGAGTGGGAGAAGCATCATCCTGAGTCGAAGGCGTCGGCGATTGACTATTGGTCGCTGTCGTGCCGTTGCGATCGCCATTTTGAGGGAGCACCTGAGTTTTTATCTCCGCACTAGCTTCAGACGGATCAGGTGGCGGGGCCTCAACGACCTTGGTGGGCAGCGGTATATCTTCAACCGCCGGCACTGTTTCAACATTGAGCTTGGTTGGGCGACTGCCCCCAGACAAACGCTGCAGCAGCTTTGGCTTTGGATCGTGCAGCAGATAAATAACGCGATCGCCGGCTTTCCAGGTCTCTTCTTCGGTCAACGAGACCCACATACGACCATTGCGCTTCAACAATAGCGGCACTAACTCACCACTGCGGATTAAGGCTCGGAGATGTGCCCGCTGCATTAATGCACCTTCAGAGCGCAGAACAGTTTCGCCCAAACGCACCGCCCCCTCTTTGAGATGGCTGTTCCACAGTTTAAGAGCGATGATAGAGGATGTGGTTTTGCTGCTGGTGGATTTGGGAGAACTGCTGCCTTTTTTGGCCGGCGTTTTTTTGGCTGCGCTTTCTTTTTCTAGATCTTCCTTGGGCATCACAGCCACAATTCGCGGCAGTTGAAACTCTTCTTGGGCCTGCTGCGCTACCACCATATTGACATCGCCATTGTTGGTAATGGTCAATAGCGTTGTTGCGGCACTGATACCAGCTTCTTCCAACACTTCAATATCGAGCGCACTGTTGACAAACACCGGCAGATTTTCCTGCTCGGCTGGCTCGCACGCTTCTGGATTCGTATCGATCAGCGCAACTGATTCACCGCTTTCTTGAAATAAGCGAGCAATGAGCAAACTCAGTGGATTACATCCCACAATGACAGCACCACTGCCGTCTCGCTGACCAGTCAACCCTAATACTTTGGCAAAGAGACTGGCCGTCAACCCCTGAGTCAATACCGTAATAATGATAGTCAGGAAGACCAGAGCCTTAATGGCGTCGCCACCGCTGATGCCGCGCTCCGTTAATAAAATGGCAAACAGGGAAGCCACTGATGCTGAAACAATGCCCCGCGGTGCCACCCAACTAAGAAAGATTTTTTGCCGCCAATTGAGATCACTAGGCGCCGTGCAGATGGCAATGTTCAGAGGCCGCACCACCAGCATTAGCACCGTTACCGTGAGTACGGCACCACGCCCCAACGCAAACACACTGGCGATTGAGAGGTCGGCCGCCAGCAAGATAAACAACACTGAAACAGCTAAGATTGTGAGCTGTCCCTTGAACCGCCGCAGCAGCCGTTCATCGGGAATTGATAAGGCTCGGAGCACAATACCGGAAACAACTGCGGCCATCAAGCCGGATTCATCCTGTATCTCTTGCGCTATGCCATACAAGCCCCAGAGACTGGCCAACACCACAAGATTGCGCAGTTCTTCTGATAAAAAATCTGTTTGCTTGAGAAAAACGCCAAGTAACGCCCCGCCAATGCTGCCTAAAACGGCTCCCGTTCCTAAGCGCACCGTTAAACCGCTGACAATCAGCAGCGGGTCAGCGTCGCCATTCAAAATAATATCGAGCACGACGACAGCTAAAATGGCGCCTACAGGGTCAATCAGCACTCCCTCGCCCTCTAATAGAGTTGCGACTTTGCGATCAACAGGGACTTGCCGCAGCAGCGGATTAATCACGGTTGGGCCAGTGACTACCACCAACGAAGCGTAGAGGAAGGCCAAAGACCAGGGAAATTCACCCAGCCAATGGGCCGCCATGCCACCCCCGAGCAGCGTCACGAAGACGCCAGTGGTGACCAGATTTCGCAAACTGTTAGAAACTTTATCGAGCTCTTTGAGCTCGAGGCTGAGGCCCCCTTCGAACAAAATTAGGGCCACGCTGAGGGATACTAAAACTTCGAGACCGATCCCTAGTTCAGTGGGTCGAATCAGGCCGATGCCATCTTGTCCCAACCCAATGCCAAAAAGCAGCAGAAAGATGATGCTGGGAACTTTGAGATACTCGCCAATTACCTGTGCGCTGATGCCCGCAAGTACAGTGAGGACAATCTGAGCCGTAATTTCAAATGAGTTGTCCATAGGCGTTGTGCTGACCTGACTAACGTACCGCTACAGTGAGCAGTGCTGTTGACGGCAGCCAACCAGCTCTGAAGAAACTGAAAATTGCTTCAGGAGTCTTATGTGTAACTGATTATCAAGGAGGAACAGTTTCACGAATTAAAGCTTAAGTCGATTACAGTGGGTCAACACTTGGCTGATCAATTTTGTGCTCAAAAGGATAACAACTCTCCAATTGTCAAGGGGGGAACGATGCCTGTAATGACACATCTTTTCAAAGTTTAACTATCCTAACATTTGATTTCAATTGGAAACTTTTGCATGAGAGCTGCCGTTGAACAGTCGACCTTACTTCTATCCAACTGAAAGCATTGTCGATATTAGGTATTTGCATGGTCTGACCAGAACCCATCACCCCATGTCAGCGAGAAGTCTTTTGGGAAAAAGGGGTGCCCATGTCGACCACTGCTTTATTGGCTAGGGCGGCAACTCTGACTGCCTGCTACACGAAACTCTTAGAGCGATAACTGTTCCTAATGATTTCTGTGTCGAAGTCGGCGATCGCTAAATCTATTCCAGCCGCCTCATCAGCCCCGCAGACACAGGCAGTGTTAATACCGCGTCAGTAACGGTTAATCCGATTGTGGCAATGGCTGCTTTGCTGTCCACAGACGCCAGTGGGTGCGCCATAATGAGTAGCGCTGCTCGGGATTGATCTCATCTTATGTCGGCTTTTATTCGTCCAGAACTGCAAGCGTTTTCGGCCTATAGCGCTCATCCCAAAGAGCCGACCGGCGTGACTCCGACAGTGGTTGATCATCTCGACACTAATGAATCTGCTTATGATTTGCCAACACCATTGAAAGAAAAGCTGGCTTGGGAGTATCAGCAGGCCGTGCTTGCCAACCGCTATCCCGATGGGGACCATGAGGCTCTGCGTCAGACGATCGCCACATATGCAGAAACCGCTGCTCAACTGCCATCAGGCGCCATTTCTCGTCATCAAGTCACGGTAGGCAATGGTTCTGATGAACTCATTCGTTCGCTGCTGATTGCCACCTGTGTGGGGCGTCCAGGAGCGATTTTGGTGGCCGAACCGACCTTCTCCATGTATAAAATTTTGGCGCAAACGCTGGGGATAGAGGTTGTCACCGTCAAGCGAGACGAGGCGACCTTCGCGGTTGATCCAATAGCTGCGCAGACGGCTATTGATAATGCCGCTGCCCCAGTACGCCTGATTTTCATGGTGTCGCCCAATTCACCCACGGGAAACGGGCTGACGATGGCTGAACGCGAATGGCTGTATCAATTGCCCCCGGACACACTGGTGGTAATGGATGAAGCATATTTTGAATTCAGCCTAAAGACGACACTGACGGAGGCCTTATCGCGACCCAATTGGGTAGTGACTCGCACTTTTTCCAAGGCGTTTCGGTTAGCTGCGCATCGAGTAGGGTATGCGATCGCCGCCCCCGATATTATTGCTGTGCTGGAAAAGGTCCGCTTACCCTACAATTTGCCTAGTTTTTCGCAAACGGCAGCGCTACTGGCGCTGCATCACGCGCCGGAGATTTTGGCAAAGGTGGCAGAAGTTCAGCAGGAGCGCGATCGTCTATTAACAGCTTTTTCAGCGCTGCCAGGGCTACGCACCTGGCCCAGCGAAGCTAACTTTATTTACTGTCGCCCGATTCGACGAGATCTTGAGACCGTCTTTCAGCGTCTGCAAGAACGGGGTACCCAGGTTCGTCAGACGCACGGTGGCCTGCGTATCACCATTGGTACTCCTACAGAAAATGAACGCACCTTGGCACATCTTCAGCAGGCCTTGGGTGACTAGAACTGGTCGTTGATGCAGCATTGAGCCTGTCAGCAGCTGGTGCCCGAAAACACGCTTGATATCGGTCTAGCAAAATCAGCCATTGGCAAGATTTTGTGCTCCTGCAACTGCGCTCTACGCGCCCTATTGCAGTTGTGACTTTGAGTCATCAAATACAGTCAGCTGGGGCAGCAATAATCACCGACGACGAGCCTGGCGTACGGTGTAAGGAAAAACGCCTACCAACATCGAAAAGGCTTCGTCCGGCACACTATCAACAATCGCTTTATCAAAATACGTTTTGAACTGATCGAGGATCATTTGTGCTCGATCCAGTGGAATAGGCTTGTCGGTAAAATTTTGCGTTAGCCGTACCCACTGGAGACGAATCCGAATGGCCTTTTGCTGGTCTTCATAGGATTTGGGCTCAATGAGCGACAGATTGCCCAGAGCTGTAATGCGATCGCAATTAGCATCCAGTGCCCCCCCAACAGCCGCACCAGGACCGGCAAATTCGGCGTGAAACTGCTTATAAATAACAATGCCATTGCGACGACGACTATTGACAATCCAGAGTTTGCCGCTGTTGAGTTTGTCCAAAACAATATTCTTACTGGAGTGATGCTTCACGGGAGGCGGGGCTACATCATCTCGATAGGTCTGGGGCATAGTAACAAATATAGTGAACCAAAAACTTTTGGCATTTAATCGCTACACATAACAGATGCAGCCTTAATAACCTGAACTCAGTGATCGCTAACCTAACTGTTTAACTTTTCTCCTTGAATCCCTCCTTATTTTAAGGGGAGAAGGCTCTTAAAACGCCGTTGACCACCGCGTTATCTCTAAAGCTGCTGTAAAGTTCTTGTCAAATTCCAATGATATCTATGTAAACCGACTGAGAGTCCAGTCTCGCTTTGAACCAGACATCTGTAAACAACGCTGACCTCATCTATCTTCTGATCACCACATCCTGCACCGCCTCCTGTTTCTTAGACAACCTTATAAATAAGCGATTCTTCTGCTTACCAGCTTTGATTTTTTTGGGGAGCCACGAGTGCCCAAAGCAAAATTGATGTCAGAGATTTTGCGGTTATTTTGCCCTCAATCGAGGCAGAGGTAACATCATATCGGTAAATGTTATTAGCTGATGACGGTGAATTAGTGTGCAGTCAAGCAATTTTGAACATGAGATTTATAACTTGCACATAACGCATAGGCTGTTAACGAATAATGTCGAAGGACTCAGCCATTAGGGGCGCTAATTGTAGATATGTGAACGCGGGCCAGATGCTTATACCCATCGGGACGTCAGAAGGAAGGCTCAGAGAAACCTGCGGAGCAGACGTAACGATGCCTGCTCCGCAGCATTTTGACTCTAATTGATAACCAATCTAACGGCCGATAGAGCGACGGAAGTTGAAGAAACTGCGCAAGATGTTTTGCAAGCGAGTATTGCTGGCATAGGTCTGCTTGGTTAACTGAAGCGCCGTCTTACTGTTGACCTCTGCCAGGGTGGGATAAACATGAATGATTGATTTTAAGGCCCCTACTTTGAGTTTGTAGCTCATTGCCAGAACTGCTTCGTGGATTAATTCTCCGGCGGCGGGCCCGACAATATGTGCGCCCAAAATTTCGCCATTTTTGCGGGTGATAAATTTAGCAAATCCGATGCCGGCGCCTTCGGCCAGAGCGCGATCAACATGATCAAAGTCGTGTCGCAAAACCATTACATCATCGTCATAACGTTTGCGGGCCTGTTCTTCTGTCAGTCCCACCCGCGCCAGCTCTGGTTCCGTGAAGGTGGCCCAAGGAATGACGCGGTAGTCGGCCTTTTTGGTAGGGAAAATCAGCGCATTTTGCATGGCCACTGCGCCTTCATAGCCAGCCACATGGGTAAACTGATAGCCGCCGATCACATCACCCGCCGCATAGATTTTGGGATTCGTGGTTTGCAGTTTGCCATTGACAATGACGCCTTCTTTGCCCACATCAACTCCGGCCGCTTGTAAGTTAAGCGATTCGATATTAGGCACACGACCGGCGGCCACTAGGATTTCGTCAACCACAATGCGATCGCCCGTGTTGGTCAAAATCACCTTTTTGCCATTTTCGACAATTACTTCCTTCGCCCGAGTTGCAGTTACTACCCGAATCCCCTCGGCTTCTAGCTGAGCCTGCACCACCTTGGCGGCTTCGGGCTCTTCAATCGGCATGATATGGGAACGGCTGGCGATAATCGTGACGTCACTGCCCAATCGGGAAAAGGCTTGCCCCAATTCACAGCCAATCGGACCAGCGCCAATGACAGCCAGTGAATCAGGCCGTTGTTGAACGTCAAAAACGTTGAGATTGGTCAAATATCCGGCTTCTTTGATGCCAGAAATGGGGGGCAAACTGGGGCGCCCACCGGTGGCAATCAAAAAAGTGCGGGCCTTTAGTTGACGGCCATTGATTTCAAAGGTTTGGCGATCGCGAAACTGACCTTCGCCATAAATTACTTCGACGCCCAGAGACTCGAAACGTTCGGTTGAATCATGCTCCTGAATGGTGTCAATAACCCGATGAACGTGTCCTAGGGCTTCACGAATCCGAATATCGTGAATGGAAGCTTCAATACCGTAGATGGCGGCATTTTTAACATCATGGGCAACACGACCAGCGTGAATTAAGGATTTACTAGGAACACAGCCATAGTGCAAACAATCGCCACCCAAACGGGGTTCTTTTTCAATTAGCGCGACTTTGGCGTTAAGCTGCGCTCCGGCGCTAGCTGCCACTAAACCAGCGGAACCGCCCCCAATGACGACGAGATCGTAGTCCACAGCCATAGCTTTCTCCTTGTAATAACCCTTGATTTCATTTAAGCCTATCCAGATTATTCTCTGAGTAGCTGAGGAAGAGCTGAGAAGTCGCCGTTAAATCCTATAGAATCCATAGACTTTATACTAAATTAAGGGCGATCGCTCGATACGGTTCTGAATTTGGCCTGCCGGCGCGATTTTTGATTTTTGGCTTTCCATGATGCTTGCGAGCTGAATGCCTATCCCAATCCCCCAGCGCCCTATACGGGTAAATATCCATTGGTCCGGGGCTTATTTACCTTCATTGCCCCATCCATCACTCACTTACCTGGTCGCCCAAATAATCCCCACTCCATCCATTAAGCAACCTGCGTTGAGGAGGCTTGTAGTAACGGAAAGCCCATGGCCTCGCGCTGGTCATAATAAAGCTGTGCCACTTTGCGAGCCAATCCCCGCACTTGGCGAATATAGCGGGTTCGCTCTGTCACAGAGATGACGCCCCGTGCATCCAGCAGATTGAACGTGTGGGAGCATTTCAGCACGTAGTCGTAACTGGGTATAACCAGCCCTTTTTCCATCAGCTGCTCAGCTTCTTTCTGATATAGGCTAAATAGCGTAAACAGCAGTTCAGCGTTGGACTCGTCAAAGTTGTACTTGGAATGCTCGATTTCCCCTTGCATGTGCACATCGCCGTAGGTCAGGGTATCGTTCCACTGAATTTTGGTGATCGCATCCACTGATTGCAGATACATCGTCAAGCGCTCTAGCCCATAGGTCAGCTCAATCGACACCGGGCGGCAGTCCAGTCCGCCACACTGCTGAAAATAGGTGAACTGCGTCACTTCCATGCCGTCGAGCCAGACTTCCCAGCCCACACCCCACGCGCCCACCGCCGCGTCTTCCCAGTTGTCTTCTACAAAGCGGATGTCGTGGTCTTCCGGCTTGATGCCCAGTGCCCGCAGCGAATCTAGATACACGTCCTGAATGTTGGGCGGCGACGGCTTGATTAGCACCTGGTATTGGTAATAGTGCTGATAGCGGTTGGGGTTTTCGCCGTAGCGGCCATCCGCCGGACGACGACAAGGCTCTGCATAGGCCACCGACCACGGCTCCGGACCGATCGCCCGCAAAAACGTGTGAGGACTCTTGGTGCCCGCCCCTTTTTCCGTATCGTAGGGCTGCACAATCAGACAGCCCTGATTGCTCCAAAACTCATGCAGAGTCGTGATTACAGATTGAAAATACACGCCGTCTTTCCTTGTCTAGTCGCCGCCGATCAACATTATCGACTGTACGCCAAAAATGATGAATTGATACTGCAAAACCCGACTTGCTTGGACTATATGTAGTGCCTCATCGTTTTTCGGTTGATTAGCAATAATCTGGGACAGAAAAAATATTGTAATACGCTTGCTACATATGTCACATATTCACTATGTTCTAGATACGCCAGTGTTAACCGCTTTTTTGGAGTTTAGATGCGAATACGATATGCAGAGCCAGCGGATCTCCCCGCAGTCAAAGGTCTTGTTTCTTGCCTCCTGGAGCATGAGAGCAAAATACGCTCAACCCGGTGCGCGATCGATGAAGTGCATTCCGGCTACTTTGAGGAGATGTTGGGGCGAAGAGAGATTGAGGATGGCGGGATTTTGATAGCTGAAGAGTCATCATCTGTGCTTGGCTTCCTCGCTTATGCGAACGCTCTCGATGACTTGGAAATCACTCCCGAGCAAATTGACGTGACTGAAATTGTGGTTTTGCCCAGCGCGAGACGGCAAGGCATCGCGCGAGCGCTCATGACCGAGTTAGTGCACCTCGCCCAGGATGCAGGGACCAATCGTATTGTGCTAAATGTCTTAGAAGGTAATTTAGAAGCTTTAGGATTCTACGAATCTCTAGGTTTTCAGCCTATGGCGCAAATGCTCGAACTACAATGTGACGCCTAACAAGCGCACTGAGGCCAATATTCTAGTTCGAAAATGCTCTGAATACCTGGCTGAGGTAAATCATGAGATTTCCGTTATTGAGTAGGAGGGTTTGATTATTTGTAGGATGGGTTAGCGATAGCGTAACCCATGCGGGCGTTGGGTTTCGTTCCTCAACCGCAACCTACGTATTGTTAGACTTGATTGTGCCTACCTACTTGGCGTTGAATCTTATGCGGACAAACTGAGTGCGGACAAACTGAGCAGTTGCCTCCAACGTAAATATCATTCGGAGGTCGTGTGATCAAGAGGCAAAGCACTGTTACTTACTGCTGATCAAGCCATTCGGTGCGTTATCTTATGCCAGTTGCTAACCAATACCTTCATCCCGATCTTTCTGGTTCGCTTGGATGAAAGTACTGGCCATGTTCTCCTATTGGCTGGCGATAATGTAGATTATCGCGATGGCTTTTGGAGGTTTTTGTGATGCCGCCCGATTTTGCGGAAATGAATCAGTCTGACCTCAAGGCTTACACTATTGCGCATCCCAACGATCAAGTCGCATTTCATGCGTTTGGCGATCGCTTCACCGCCGCCGCGCCTTCAGAGACCTTCGATATTCCCCAGGTAGATTGCCACAGTGAATTGCTCCCTATTTCACAACAGGTTTATTGATGTTAATAAGCCACTAAATTAACTCCCCAAACACAAATTGAGCTTTCATTAAATGTCTGATAGCAGCATTTGCGCCGCCGCCTGGCTTCACCGACTATGCTGTTTTGGATAGACCGCAGCAATCTGCCAGTGATCTTCAATTGACTGCCGTTTTTCTTTACTCTGCTCTCTATCTGAAAAACCCATGCCCGAAATTCGATTTCAAGTTCAATGGCCTGATGGCGCCGAAGAAATTTGCTATTCTCCGTCGCTGGTGGTGAAGCAATATTTCACTGTTGGAGAACGCTATGAACTCAGCGACTTTTTAGAACGATCTCGCACTGCCCTGCAGATTGCTAGCGATCGCGTGAAAGCTAAATATGGCTTTCCCTGTGGATTGGCTCTTGGACAACTGCAGCAAATCGAAGACCGGGTGGCCCAATATGCCGCGTCAACATCTCCTCAGGTAAGCATCTTAAAGTTCATTGAATGATGTTGATGCGGTTGCAATGACCGAGGAAGCTGATCGCTGGTTATCTCTCGAATGTATTGAATACTCTGACCAACGCCGGTTACTACGAAGTGCCGTTTGGATTTTTTGGCGTGCTAATGGTGGGGATTGCGCTTTTGTACAAAATTAAGGATTTGCTGCTTCCGGAAATTGCTGGGATGGGGCTGATGTCATTATTCACAGCCTTAGCCATTTAGGTTTAGACACTCAGTACCGTATTGGTACTTTGGGTGTCCCCAAAGGGCTCACACCTTGTCCTAACAGCGGCGGCGGTCATATGAGCTGAAAAAATATCAGACACATGGGTGAGATCTTCGCAATCCACGGCAATTTTATTTACTTAGAAAAAGGCAAGATTGCTGCTGGACAAATGGCTGAATTCACGTTGCTTTAGATACCTACCTAAACCGGTGTGAGTATTCACAGGTATTGGTCTGGACCGCTGTCAGGATCCAACAGAAGTGATGGTAAGCCGCTGGAATGGGCATTTTAAGGACAATAAGCTGGCACTTCTAGCATGGATGATCCCTCCCTATCGCTTTATCAAACTGGTTCGCTCGCGCTACAGCAGGCTCGTTATGACGACGCGATCGCTTCTCTCGAAAAGTTTTGCCAAGAAACCATCAACCGCCGCTCAAAGCAATTTTTTCAGGCGCAGATGTGGCTAATTCAGGCTTATCACAAAGACGATAAAGATTTGCATGCGATCGCTCTCTGTGAACAACTAGCTAAAAGCGATGTGCCTCAGGTGAAGCAGTGGGCTGACAATGCCCTGCAAAAATTAATGGCGGCTGAGCCCGCGAGCTCAGCCACAACCTCGTCACCAACTCCTCGCTCTGTGGCCCAAGCTGATTCAATCTCGCCAGCCGCAACTGTCGATGCACCCCTACCCGTTCCGTTGCCGATGGATTCTTCTGTATCCTCGTCAAAGTCATCGGTGGTGACCCGCCGCCCAGCAGCGACCGTAAAATCAGCAACTTCAGGCCATCGCCCAAAAGCCTCTAGCCAGCCGCCACCCAAAGACTACACGCAGAAAATAATGATATTTGCGGCGCACGGCTCAATCTCCATGCTGGCCAGTTTTTTAATCTTTTTGCTATTCGGCGATTCTATCTTTGCCAATGGTTTGGGAGTTTTACGGTTAGGAGTGCCGCTACTAATCTTTTTCAACACCCAAGATCGACTGGTCAAAGAGAATGCTCGCGAGGCTGTAAACTACGCCATTACCTGTCTAATTTTACTAATCCCAATGGTGTTGGCCATTGTGTTATTAGTGTTTATCTTTGCTCTTTTACCGCCGTTGGGATTGCTGTTGGGGCTTGTCCTCGGCGGCTTTTTGATTATTTTCTCGGTATGTCCAGTGATGGCAGCGATCGCTTGTCTGAGCAAAGAAGATTATGTCTTTCGATATCCTGATTGGTTGATTTTGCATCTCATTTAGTGAGAGGCCTAAATGCCAAGCCGATACTTTTATTCCTGTAGCGGCAGCTTGGCTTTCCATTCTCAATGAGTGATCGGCCTTAGTCGACAAACTGAGAAGCGCTCAAGGTTTCCCGGGTCAAACGGCGGCTCCAAAGAGTTTGGCCTTTAGCTTGGGCATACAGGCTGGAGGCTGAGCTTTTGGGCAAAATAGCGTCGGTAAATTCGGCTCCCTCAATGGAGCAGGCCTCCAAAGTCGCCTCAGCTAAATTCGCCAGCGATAAATCGGCCCGAGCCAAATTTACACCCTGCATCTTAGCGCGCCAAAAGATGGCACCAGTCATCGTCGCACTGGTGAAGTTGGCCTGCTGTAAACTGGCTTCTCGCAGTGTTGCAAAGCTAAGATTGCTGGCAGTAAAGTCAGCGTAGTCGAGCTGTGCGCCGTTAAGCTTAGCCTCTTGCAGGTTGGTGCCGCTCAAATTCATGCCCCGCAGATTGAGCCCATTCAAATAGGCGCCTTCAAGGTTCACGTCATCCAGAAAGGTGCGTCCTAAAGCCGCTCCGCTGAGACGAACACCGCTGAGATTGGCCCAAGCCAAATTAGCATGGCGCAAATCCGCACCTCGTAAATTAGCGCCACACAAATTGGTGCTGCACAGGTTGGCGCCTCTCAGGGTCGCGCCCCGTAAATTGGCCCCGCTGAGGTTGGCTCCGCTGAGTTGGGCACCCGATAAATCTGACTTCACCATAAAGCTGCCCCGCAAATCAGCTTTGGTCAGATGGGTACGGTGCAGGTTAGCTTCGCTAAGCTTCGCGAAGCTTGCATTGACTCGATATAAATCGGCATCGGCCAGATTGGCATTCGTCAAGAAAGCACGACTCAAATTGGCCTGAGTCAGGCTAGCCTGCTGTAAGTCGACGTCAACCAGGATACGCTGCTCAAGATCAACGCCGCCAAGATGAATACCGGCAAAATCGCGATATCCCGATTCATAAAGTTCGAAGAGATAGTTGGCGTTCATTGTGAAGTGTCTCTTTGCCGAAAGTAGGCGGTGTAATAGTCCTGACTCAGCAGACACAGTAATTTTTTAAGTGGCTTGGGCTTTGGGTAGTTAATCAAAAAAGTATTGACAGGTGGCAGTTGTGACCATGCCGGTGAGCACTCTGCTGGCGATAAAACTAGCAGGCAATCTCAGCGTGGGGACAAAGAAATCAGCGAATTGAGGGCGGCACGGTCAAAAATCCAGTAACAGTTGAGGTCAGCAGCACTATGGCGGCTAGTGAAAGCCGCGATTGCACTGTCTCCGAAGATCTGAGGTCTGGCCTCCAAGTCTTACGGTAGGTGGCATTGGCCCAAATAGGAAGATTTTGTTAAGTTGATTGATAATTTAGAGAAAAACTTAGTAGTCACTAGATTGGATGTAATGTTACGTCGTAGCTTATTTGCTATTCTCTGGCTCGCTTTTGCCCTATATGCTTTTCTGCTAGCACCTCCCGACCAGCCAGATACGGCCCAACTGATTCAACAGTTGGCCAGTGGGCAGTGGGACGACATCAATCCGGCGATCGTGGCGCTATTTAACCTGATGGGCATTTGGCCGATGGCTTATGCCTGTTTGGCCCTGATTGATGGGCATGGTCAACAAACGCCCGCTTGGCCGTTTGTCGCTGGCTCGTTTGGGCTAGGAGCGTTCTTGTTGCTGCCTTACTTAGTGTTGCGACAGCCTGATCCGAGTTTTACACCACCCAAATCAAAGCTGTTGTCCATAGTGGATTCCCGCTGGCTGGGCTTGAGCTTATTGGCAGGCTCATTAGCACTGATAGTCTATGGTCTTTATGCCGGTGATTGGGGCGATTTTGTTAGCCAGTGGCAAACTAATCGGTTCATCCACGTCATGAGCTTAGATTTTTGTCTGCTTTGGCTTCTGGTCCCCAGTCTATTAGGCGATGACATGGCTCGCCGCGGCTTTAAAAATGCTTCTGTGTTTGCCCTAGTTAGCGCTGTTCCTCTAGTGGGACTGACAGCTTATTTGACTTTGCGACCATCGTTAACTCGTTCCAGTGAAGTGACAATGGCTTAATCAGTTGGCGCAGCGTCACCGCGAATGTCAAGGGCTTTACGAGTCACCTCTAACGCTTCCGAAGCCCGTTTGAGTTTGGCTTCGAGATACTGTTTTTGGCTCACCAGTTGGCGGAGCTGTTGATTGCGGGCGATCGCCTGACTCACCACGCCAAGCTGCTCTGGGGGACAGACCTCACACCGCATCTGACCGTCAGCATCCAGACTGCATAAACGATACTGGCTACCACTTGTCGTTTCGCTAAGCTGTGCCTGTTGGGTCAGCTTTTCCACATAGGCCGCCACCTGCTCCGGATCCCCGTGACGCAACACAGTAGCCTGTTCATCCAGGTCAGCTTGGGTGGCTTGGCGATCGCTCGATTCGAGCCAGCCATCCACAATCGGACCAGACAGGTACAGCTGCTGAATCTCCAGTAACGTTGTTCTCAAAGCTTGATGCCAACTAATAATCGCCCCTTGCACATCCCTTAGCAAATCAAGCGCTAAAGCCGCATTGGCATCATTGCGATGACTGCTGAACTGTACACGCTTAGCCTGAGGCAAAAACGGCAGCGCCGCCTGCTCGGGCATCGAAGCGTGCTTAACCGTGTAAGAAACCGGAGGTGAGTCGCTGGCGTCACTGTTGACGGCTTTGGCCTTAGCTGTGGCGGAGGGAATAAATGCTGGTAAATCGAGAGTTGTCGGTTTTTGAGACATGGGTAGTATTCCTGAGACTCAGCAGATTCACCGCGATTTTGACAGAAGCAACTAAGCATAAAGCTCAGCTATTAAGACTAATGATTGTTTGAGTAGCGGTTGCTAAATTCAACAAGTACTCTTGTTTTACCTGCCCTCGACTCGCTTGCTGCTTCTCAGCCTGAGCGAGGGATGCACTCAAATTTATTAACCGGTAATAGCTAAGCCATCTGTCAATAACTTCAGACTGAGCAATAGATGTTTCAGTGAGATTTGCTCCGAAAGCGTATTTCACACGTAATTTCTTGCTCTTTATAAAGGATGCAATAAGATGATGGTTTTGAACCATCTTTTTTGAAACTTCTAGGAAAATTTATGTCATTGAACCACATTTACATTTTTTAGCTAATAAGTTAGAAGTCTATGCTTGCTAAAACTTTCATGCCATAAATGCCTCAGGTACAACAATGACGAGACTAAAATTTTCTGTTCTTTGAGAGGCTATATCACGCTATCGTCCAATGCCCCAGCAGAGAGTTTTTGGTTTTTATGGCGATTCTAGTTCAGAAGGAGAGCAGAATGCTTTTGTAAAGCTTGATATACCGTTTCCCTTATTCTCAACCCTATATCGAATGATCATACCTAGTGAAATTGGAAGAATTACGTTAAGCCATGTCATCAACCAAGGTCAGAAACCTGATGGAATAGGCATTGGCACGCTTGACTCAATTTCCTAAAATAGACGCTAAAAACCTTCGGGATTGCTTTAAAATATGGCAGTTCTCAGCACTTACCTTATAGATCTTAAATCAATTAAATTTAAACTGATATGATATGGATAACCTAGTTTTCTACACTGAATCATCAGTTTTTTAGCGATGCAGCATTTTGCTGCAACTGCTTCCTCACCAACTTTTCAAGTATTTTTATCCCATGCTCAAGGTTACTCGTAAGCTAATCTTGAGCCGTGTTAATTTTTTCTTAAAATTTAGTCGATTTTATGCAAAACGAAGGCAGCAACGTAAAAGTTTTAGTTACTGGAGCAGCGGGTTTTATTGGCTTCTTTGTCAGTCAGCACCTGCTGCTCGAGGGATATGAGGTCATCGGCCTCGATAATCTTAATGAGTATTATTCAGTACAGCTCAAGCGCGATCGCCTGGCCCAATTAACGCCTCAACCTAATTTCACTTTTCATCAGCTCGATTTGCATGACCGAACCGGCATGGCAGCTTTGTTTGCCGACCATTCATTTACTCACGTGATTCACCTCGCGGCGCAGGCTGGGGTGCGCTATTCTCTCGAAAATCCCCATGCCTATGCCGAAGGCAATCTCTCTGGATTCCTTAATATTTTGGAGGGGTGTCGCCAGAATTCGACCCTCAAGCATCTAATTTTTGCCTCTTCAAGCTCAGTTTATGGCGCGAATACCAAAGTGCCCTTTGCCACTGAAGACAACGTAGACTATCCCGTTTCCCTCTATGCTGCAACGAAAAAGGCCAACGAGTTGATGGCCCATTCATACAGCCATTTATATGGGTTTCCCGTAACGGGGCTGCGCTTTTTTACCGTCTACGGACCCTGGGGACGCCCTGATATGGCGTACTTCAAGTTTGTCGATGCGATCGCCCATGACCGACCCATTGAAGTTTACAATCACGGCAAAATGGAGCGTGACTTTACCTACATTGATGACGTTGTCGAAGGCATTTCACGACTGCTTGACCATATTCCGCCGCCTGCCGCTGCTGAACGCGCCATCAATTCTAAAGCCCGCTATAAAATCTACAACATTGGCAACCACAGCCCGGTTAAGCTTATGACCTTTATTGAAGTGATTGAGGATGCGCTGGGCAAACCGGCGCAAAAAATCATGAAGCCGATGCAGCCGGGAGATGTGGTAATGACCTATGCCGATGTCACCGACCTCACAAATGACGTGGGTTTTCAACCTGACACTCCATTGGCTATCGGTATCCAAAAATTTGTGGACTGGTACCGCAGCTATCATTCATAGGCCGGCAACGCTGTTGCTTAAACCGTTGCCGACGCTTGTTAGGGAGGGCTGTGCACAGCAGCGATCGCCGTGACTGCCATTAGTTTTCTATCGATAAACTTTCAGCTTCATTTTCTGGAAACAAATCTTGTCGTAAATCTTTGAGGTTCTGACGCACTGCTTCAATGGCCTCTTCAACCGCATCAGCCGTTTCTTGGCGCATCCGTTCAATGACTTCACTGGGTTTCCCTTCGAGGGATTTCTTTTCAGAATTGAATTGACCAGTCGTACGGGGCCGCCCCTCGCGGCCCTTAGCTTTGAGCTCATCCAAACGGTTTTGAAGATTGGCGTCAACGGTGGCGTTAACCAGCGGTAGCGCGCCAGGCATTACGAACAGTATTATGGCAGCCAGGCCTGCTGCGACCATCGACTGCAGCGGCATTTTTTTGAGCGCATTCCCAATTCGAATCAGCAGAGCTCTCATCCTAAACCTCAATAACTGCAGTGAGACTATTATGAACGCGACGCTCCAATAATTACGGATATACCTGACCGGTTGCAACCGACGGCTTTGTCCCATACGAGAAAAACTCTTTAGCTCATTTTTAGAGCACTTCATCAATTAAGGAGATTTCTGGAAATAAAAACACCAATTCTGCGGTGCGTCACGCTACGCTGACAGCACCCTACGAGCGGTAAATTCTTTCCTGGAGATTCCCTAAGTCTTCACGCTGTCAAAAAAGCTGTAAAAGTAGCGCGACCATTCTGCTTAGTCTTCTAGTAATGGACTATCAGCTTCAACTCCTGGCAGCAAATCTTTTAGAGTTTCAGTCGTTGACTCGCTAGCCTTTTCGACAGCATCCGTTGCTTCTTGCCCCATGCGATTAATTACTTCACCCGGTTTTCCTTCAAGAGATTTTTTTTCTGCTTTGAACTGACCAGTTGTGCGCGGACGTCCCTCACGACCTTTGGCTTCTAGCTCATCTAAACGATTTAGAACATCGGCATCAACGGTAACGCCTACCAGATGCGTAGTGCTAGGCATCATCGGCATCACAAATAGTATGATGGCAGCCATGCCTGCTGTGATCATCGACTGTAGCGGCACATTTCTAAATACGTCAATAATTGGGGTCAATAGAGCTCTCATACTAAACCTCGATAGCTGCGATGAAATCATCGTGAGTGTCGCGCTGCAACAGTCACGCACTTCACCTTATCGACTTTGGTTAATGGCTTCGTCTCACGTAGGGAGGAATCCCTTGGGTATCTTTTAGAGGAAGTCTAGTCTGGAAAAATTTTGGAGTAATTCTGACGCAAGAATGAAACACCGATTCTCTATGGTGCAGTTATATCGACCTGAGAAAATTCCTATTCTTATCTCGAAAATAAGACAGTTCGGACATTTTCGAGGACTCAGGTGCTGGCCCCGTGGATATCAAACCGAGCTGCATTTTGACAATTCTGATCGGACAGGCAGAAGACTAGCCTTTACTATTGAGGATGCAGAAATGTCGCCTGTCTTCCCAGTTTTGTCAACATGGCCTCTACTTCGTCGATTCCCGCTTGCGCCTGGCAGCATCCCATTGGTCAGGGCTGGCAGCACTATTACGTTGTGCGATACGCCAGCAATTTGGACGACGGCCCCAACCACGGCGCACCTCTGGGCGGGTTTGGAGCGGGCTGCATCGGGCGATCGCCCAGCGGCGACTTTAACCTGTGGCACCTCGACGGTGGCGAACACACCTTTCAAACCTTTCCTGGCTGCCAGTTCAGCGTGTTTGAGCAGAGCGGCGATCGCACCCACGCCTACGCCCTCTCGACAGCAGCGCCGACGGATGGGGCGTTAGCAACCTGGCAGTGGTACCCGAAAGAAGTCGGAAGTCGGAAGTCGGAAGTTGAAAAATTAAGCACCAACGACGACGAACCAAAATCCAAAATCCAAAATCCAAAATCGCAGCCACTCCCCCACTCCCTCCCCGGCACCTACCACGCCCTCTATCCCCGCAGTTGGTATGTCTATCAAAATGTCTTCGACGCGGAGTTGACGTGCGAGCAGTTTTCGCCGATTTGGGCGCATAACTATCAAGAAGCCAGCTATCCGGTGGCGGTGTTTTTGTGGACGGCGCACAACCCAACCGATCAGCCGATTACGTTGAGCGTGATGCTGAGTTGGCAAAATATGGTGGGCTGGTTTACCAACACGGAGAAATCGCCGGAGGTGCTGCAGCGGGACGATGGCAGCCCCTACTACGACTATGTACCGGCGATTGGCGAGAGCACGGGCAGTCACAACTCGTTTGTGCAGACGGGCACTGTCGCGGGCTGCGTAATGAATGGGCAGTGGTCGCAGCCAGGCCGATCGCCCCAAGAAGGCGAGGGCAGTTGGGCGATCGCGACGGTCGATCAGCCCGATTCGGAACTGTTTTTTCACACGCGCTGGAATCCAGCGGGGGACGGCAGCGATCTGTGGAATGCGTTTGTAAGCGATGGTTCATTAACCAATCAGGCGCTCGATTCTCCAGCCGCACCCGGGGAACAGGTGGGCTGCGCGATCGCCCTCCGCTTTACCCTGCAGCCAGGAGAATCACGACAGGTACCGATGACCCTAGCGTGGGATTTGCCCGTGACCGAGTACGTGGCGGGCATCGCGGAGTTTCGGCGCTACACTGACTTTTTTGGTCGCGAGGGGTGCCATGCTTGGGCGATCGCCAAAACGGCGCTGGCGAACTACGACACCTGGCGACAGCAAATTCTCGATTGGCAGCAGCCGATTCTCGATCAGCCAGAACTGCCCGACTGGTTCAAGATGGCCCTGTTCAACGAGCTGTATGACCTGACCAGCGGCGGTACGCTGTGGACGGCAGCGACCTATCAGGATCCAGTGGGGCAGTTCGCCGTGCTGGAGTGTGTTGATTATCGCTGGTATGAAAGCTTGGATGTGCGGCTCTATGGCGGCTTTGCCACGCTGCTGCTGTGGCCCGAGTTAGAGAAAGCGGTGATTCGCGCGTTTGCGCGGGCGATTCCCACGTCGGACGATCGCACCCGCATCATCGGCTATTACTATACTGTCGGCGAAGAGAATCACTACGCCCGCCGCAAGCTCAAAGGTGCTACACCCCATGATTTGGGCGCCCCGAACGAACAGCCCTTCGTCCAGACCAACTACACCAGCTACCAAGACTGCAACCAGTGGAAGGACCTGCCCAGCGATTTTGTGATTCAGGTGTATCGCGCCTACAAGCTGACGGGGGAAACCGACGTGCAGTTTTTAGCCGACTGCTGGCCTGCCGTGACGGAAACGCTGAAATATCTGAAACGCTTTGATACTGATAGCGACGGTATTCCCGAAAATGGCGGCGCACCTGACCAAACGTTTGATGATTGGCAGCTCAAAGGGGTGAGCGCCTACTGCGGCGGCCTGTGGATGGCGGCGTTGGAAAGTGCGATCGCGATCGCCACTGTCCTCACCGAGGCTGACCTCGCCCCTGGTAATACCCCCATTCTGCTCACCCAATACCAGCGCTGGCTCGAACAAAGCCGCAACCACTTTCACAAAAAGCTGTGGAATGGTCGATACTATCGCCTCGATACCGGCAGCGGCTCTGAGGTGGTGATGGCCGATCAGCTCTGCGGTCAGTTTTGCGCTCGGCTCATGGGCCTACCCGATTTGGTCGAAGAAGCCCATGTGAAATCAGCCCTGGACGCCATTTACGACGCCTGTTTCGTCAAATTCAATGAGTACGCTGCCCAAGCCGCGCCGCCGCAAAGCCAAAAGTTTGCCGGTGCGCAAACGGGTAACTTTCGTTCGGCGCAGTCCGGCGTCGCGATCGGTGCCGCGAACGGCGTCCTGCCCGATGGTGCCCCCGAAGACCCTGACGGCACCCACCAGCTCGAAGTCTGGACAGGCATCAACTTTGGCCTTGCCACCTTTTTTGCCCAGATGGGCCAGCGCGATCGCGCCTTCGCCATTACTGAAGCTGTCGTCCAGCAAATCTACACCTACGGCCTCCAGTTTCGCACCCCCGAAGCCATCACCGCCTTCGGCACCTTTCGCGCCTGTCACTACCTCCGCCCCCTCGCCATCTGGGGTATATATCATGTACTGAACAAAGACGGATAAGCCAAATATTTCATGAGCCAACATAGTGAAGCTATCCAGCCAGTTTACAAAACAGAATTTCCTAATCAGCCAATAGAAATCTACAAGGGTCGCATGACTCTTCATCGCGAAATTGAAGGTAGAAAATCCTCAATTTCAGGGAATGGAGTCTTAAAGTTCGAATGGGCACATCAATCAAAGGTCACGTTTGAACTCAACCATGAAAGTCCAAGCCGCTTCTTTTTCCATGGTAATAACGCCAGCAAAGTCAAAGAGACCTTGGAAATTGAGGAATTAAATGCATCTATAGAAGTAATTGCCAGTTACTTTAGCGGCTCAGAAAAAATAGCTTATGGCAGTATAGTCGATGATATCGAAGTTGGTGAAAGTTCGGATCTCCAAAATATACAATTCCATATCTCAAATTTTCATGATTATGTTGGAAAAGGAATTGAAAAAGATTCTCAATTTTGGACTGGTAGATTATTGCTAGAGGTTAATGATTGGAAGATTTCAATTGATTCTCTTGAACCGACAGAGCGAAAGAAGCTAAAGGCCTGTATGCGAAGGAAAGGAGGCATAGCTATTACGCATGTAGGAAGAATTGAGAGAATTGACGGGCAGTGTTTTAACGCAGTGCAGTGCCAAAACACCTTAAAGGAGTTATTTTATTTTCTATCATTTCTCAGAGGTCTTTGGGTCGGCATTGTCTTGGCCGTCGGTTTTGACAATTATGGAAATCTTGTGTGGGAGAAGTGGAGTAATCAAAAGACATCACTATATATTGGTGTTCAATCATGGTTTCCTATCCAAAATAGAACAAGGAGCATAGATTTCCTCTTTGCTAATTTTACGCGGCTTTTTGAATCCGACGAGTATAAAGAGCCATTGATGCTTGCAGTTCACTGGTATATCGAGAGTAATTTACAAGCCGGAGCCGTTGAAGGATCAATTCTCATGGCTCAAGCAGCTTTCGAGATGCTGTTTGAAGTTATTTTGGGTTCAAGATCAATAAAAATCAAGGCAGACAAGAAATTGGAGAGATTATTTCAGTGGGCTTCTCTTCCTGTGGATTGTGAAAATATCTCTGCGGATGACGCAAGACTTCATGAGCTTAAAGAACTTATTGAACGCTCCTCAGACATTTCTAATCTTCCCGATGCTATTACTCGAATTCGTAATAGATTCACTCATCCTAAGCATCGAAAAAATGAAGTCTCAATGGTATACGAGACACACGTCAGAATCCAGGCATGGCAGATATGTATGTGGTATTTAGAGCTCTCAATCCTAAGATGGTTAGAGTACAACGATGTATACAAAAACAGAATGAAATTCAACTACGAGGGTGACTACGAAAACGTTCCTTGGTTAGAGGAGTCTTGAAAGCCAAGGAAACGAGAAGAAAGATACTCAAAGGATGAAAATTACATCGATAAGCAAATTTTTGACTGCTCAAACTAATCGAGCGTCTGATCCGCGAGTCGTGTTTTGGTATGGGTTGAGCCTACTGTTCGCCGCCTACTATGGCTACCTCGCGTTACAAATCTCCTTTGCGGGGGACTATGTCATTCAAGACGATGCGCGCCAGCACGTTTTTTGGATGCTGCGATTTGTCGAGCCGGGGGCGTTTCCCAACGACTTTATGGCGGATTATTATCAGGCCAACGCGCCCGTTGGCTATACCTGGCTCTACCGCACCGCTGCCAATTGGGGCATTCATCCCTACGTCTTCAACAAACTTTTGCCGCCGATTTTGGGACTGCTGGGTACCCATTACTGCTTTCGGCTCTCATTGCAGGTGCTACCGCTGCCTGCCGCCGCCTTCACCAGCACCCTCATGCTCAACCAAAGTTTGTGGATGCGAGACGATTTGCTGTCGGGGACGCCGCGAGCATTTTTGTACATGCTGCTGCTGGCGTTTTTGGTTTACGTCAACCAGCGATCGCTTATCCCCTGCCTAATTGTGCTGATGCTGCAGCCGCTGCTTTATCCCGTGAGCGGCCTCATGTCGGCGGCCATTTTAACTGTGCGGTTGGTGCGCCTAGAGCAGGGGCGATTGAGACTGACGCAAAACCGGCAGGATTACCTGATCTCAGGCTTGGGGCTGGCAGTTTTGGTCGTGTTGCTGGCTCCTTACGCTCTAGAAAGCTCACCGTTTGGCCCCATGATTACTCCGGCAGAGGCGCGGACGATGCCCGAGTTTTGGCCAGGGGGACGCTCCAGCTATTTCACCAATAACCCGATTAAGTTTTGGTTCGGCGATCGCACCGGCCTGGTGCCAACACCTGTATTGACCCCACCCACCATGATCTTCAGCCTGCTGTTTCCCTGGCTGTGGTGGCGCTCAAAATCGGCATGGATGTCAATGATTCGGGCCAACGCCGCTATCTTACAACAGTTGGTAGTGACCTCTTTTCTGCTGTATTTTGCGGCTCATCTATTTCTATTCAAACTATATTTACCCAGCCGCTATACTCACCACAGTCTTCGAATTTTATTTGCTTTAACCGCGAGTTTTGCCATTTGGATGGTTTGCGATTGGCTCCTAAAAATTGTCGAGCGGTCAGGCCAGTCTGGGCAAACCCTAATCAAAAGAGGAATCGCTGCTGGAGGCATTAGTTTAATCGCGATCGCCCTGCTGGGCTACTCAGAAACCTTGGAGAATTTTCCCGGGTTATACAACAGCAGCCGGCGCGGATTGGTGCCCGAACTGTACGAGTTTTTTGACAAAACTCCCCCAGACACTGTCATTGCCAGCCTGACCAAAGAAACTAGCAATCTTCACGCCTTTACGCAGCGATCGCCGCTTATCTCTCCCGAGCTGGGACTGCCTTATCACACCGGCTATTATCAACAGTTCCGCACCCGCGTGGGTGACCTAATCAACGCCCAATACAGCGACGATTGGAAGCAGATGCAAGCCTTTATTGACCGATATAGCATCGATTTTTGGCTGCTGGATGACCGCGTATTTACTGCCGACTGGCTGCGACAAAACGGCTGGTTGAATCAGCATCGTCCAGAAGCGCAACAGGCGATCGCCCGCGTAGAGCAAGCCCCGGATTCACTGGTGCTGGAACAGGCTAAAGCCACCTGCACCGTGTTGGAAACAACCCCAGAGGCGATCTCCGCCGTCAAGCTATCCGACGCCCAGCGGTTCTGGCTGCTGGATGCCCGCTGTTTGAGCGCTATAAGCTTTTAACGTAAGAAAATCTGCATCAATAGGCCATACAAATTTTGGGTTAAAAGCGAGCAACGTCAAGCTCCATTAATGCAATTATGGCTTTTCTCCCTATGTGTTGCACCGTATGACTGCACCATTTATTACCGAATTTCCCCGCTATTAAGTTCAAGCAATCAGCCTGAATATCGAGCCGGCGAACAAACCGACCAGAGTTAAAGTCAGCCAAATTCATAAACCATCGCCGGCTGAACGGTGTTTGTCCAAGCTGAGCGCCGCCCCTGCCTCCAAGACATTGATAACTCCGTGGGCGCACATTAACTAAATTTGCAATGTTTGCGGCATCGGCATTACCACGTCCGCTCCGTAAAGCCCATTAGAGGCTGAAACGCTTTCATAATCAGAACACGGCGTTAAATGATGACAGCCCTTTAGCATTTCCTCACGCAGTGGTAGCGTATGGGCGCCTTACTCCAGAGCCCATACGCTACCACTGCGATCGCCAGATGGCAAATGACTAACAGTTTCGAAAAAGCTGTATCTTGATGGCAGCCTGATTGGCCAAGCAAACGAATTCTCCTGTTGCAGGACTGCATAATGTCATCTTCTCATTCACTGCCCGAGCCCTTAGCTGCAGACCTGCAGGTGTACGTTAAGCAATCAGCAGCACTGCTGGGATTAGCGCTGCCCGATGAGGTGTTTCCGCAGGTTGTCGAAAATTTTGAGCGGGTCGCGATTATGGCACAACCAGTCCTCGATTTTGAACTGCCTGATACAGTGGAGCCGGCAGCTATATTCGAGCCTTAATACTGGGGTTCCAATGCCTTCGCTTTGTCGCTAGTCCCCCTTTCCATAGCCGAGTCAGTAATGTCTTTACCTGCCGATGCCTCTGCGATCGCCGCTGCCGTGCACCAAGGCAAAACTACCGCCACTGCTGTTATTCAAGACGCGCTCCAGGACATTGCGCAGCGCGATCGCTCCCTTAACTGTTTCACCTCGACGGTGGCCGAGCGGGCTCTAAAGCGAGCCCAGCAGATTGATCAGGCCAGACAAGCAGGTCAGCCCCTCGGCCCGCTGGCCGGAGTGCCATTTGCCGTCAAAAATTTGTTCGATATTGCGGGAGAGGTTACTTTAGCAGGGTCAAAAATTAACCGCGATGGTCCGTCTGCCCCTCAAGATGCCACAGCGATCGTCCGGTTAGAGCAAGTTGGAGCGATTTTGGTGGGGGCGCTCAACATGGATGAATATGCCTATGGTTTCGTCACCGTCAATCATCACTACGGCGCGACCCCCAATCCCCATGCGCCGGCGCGGATTGCGGGCGGCTCTTCTGGCGGTTCCGCTGCGGCTGTGGCCGCCAATTTAGTGCCGTTGACTCTAGGCTCAGATACCAATGGTTCGATTCGGGTACCCGCCGGACTATGCGGCATCTATGGGCTTAAACCGACCTATGGACGACTCTCCCGCGCCGGAGTTGCGCTATTTTCAGCCAGCTTGGACCATGTCGGCCCGCTGGCGCGATCGGTGCGTGACATCGCCGTCAGCTTTGACGCCATGCAGGGAGCCGATACTCGCGACCCGGTCTGTACCCAGCGACCACCGGCAGCGACATTGTCATCCCTTGAAGGCGGCCTTGATGGTTTGAGAATCGGGCTTTTGGCAGACTATTTTGAACAGGGGCTGCAACCCGAAGCGGCATCAGCGCTAGACCAAATCACAACGGCCCTGCCTATTTCCCAGAAAGTAACGCTGCCGGAAACTAGTCGGGCTCGAGCCGCCGCCTATTTAATCACCGCTAGCGAGGGCAGCCAACTGCACCTGCGTCGATTGCAAACGCGGCTAATGGAATTTGATCCAGCCACCCGCGATCGCTTCGTTGCTGGCGCGCTGATTCCTCAAAGCTGGTACTTGCAGGCTCAACGTTTGCGGCGCTGGTTTCAAGCTCAAGTCAAAGCGGTTTTTGAGCAAGTCGATATTTTAATTGCGCCCACGACTCCCTGCATAGCGCCGTTCATTGATCAAGAAACCATGATGATTGAAGGGCAGTCGGTGTTGATGCGGCCCCATTTAGGGCTTTACACACAGCCCCTATCATTTATCGGTCTGCCGGTGCTGTCAGTACCGGTGACACAGTCGGATACACTGCCGGTTGGCGTTCAAATTATTGCCGCGCCCTACCAGGAGGTCCAGATTTTAAGAGTCGCTCGCTGGCTAGAAAGGCAAAACATTGTCGCCCCTCATCCATACACTCCATAGTTGTCCTTTTATAAGATTTTTGTCTTTTGCAAATCTTCCTTTCAGCCAGCTCCTTATCGGCTAGAAACCTTTATTTACAAGCATTTTTACTAATTTGCTAAGTCGCCTGAGGGGTGTCAGCCCTCAGGGGTGGTTTGGGCACTCTGACAAGGAGAATTAGGGTGCCCATAGATGCAATATTGGCGAAGCCGAACTGAGCCGGCAACTCGTTTGCCGTCGCGATCATCGCAGGGGTTTACGCTGCCAGAGCTATTAGCGGTTGTGGTGATTGTGAGCGTGCTGGCGGCGATCGCAGCATCGGCCTGGGTTGAATATCAGGCCAATCAAACAGTTATTTCTGCTCGCGACGAGCTGCGGTCAGGAATTTTGCAGGCGCAAACCTCAGCCATTACACATCGAGCCTCTTGGCGCTTCAGTCTCCGCGAAGTCAACGATCACATAGAATGGGCAATACATCCAAACACCGTATCTTGGCAGGATGTGGGCGGCTGGAAATCGCTGAGTTCCCGGGTCGTTCTTCACTCCGCAGATACCACTTTGGCCCAAAGCGGCGGTACTTACTATGTTCGCTTTGGGTATCAAGGAGACGTGCGGCATCGGTTGAGTACTTTAACGCTGGATAGCAAAAATGGCAGGGCCAGAAACCGGTGCGTCGTGATTTCGACGCTAATTGGCGCGACCCGCAAGGGCAAAGAGCATTCCTTACCCAAGGGCGATCGCTACTGCTATTGAGGACATGTCAGCAAAGCGCTGTCGTGAGGCGCAATAAAATTCGTTCAGAAGATAGGATGAGATGTCCCTAATCTGAGCCTGAATTATGAGCGACACCACCCCTTGGTATATCGTCAAAACTTCATCTGAAACCTGCAGCGTATTATCCGCCGCGGAACTGGATACCGTTGAGGCCACTCAAAAATGGGGACCATACGATAGTCAGGCCCAAGCAATTGCCAGACGAGTCAATCTAATTCGGTCAGGCAAATGTAAGCCAGTGTAGTCGTCTCAAAAACACCTGATCGACTACACCGGCTAGAAAATCATCGAATTAAGCTGACTACTGTAGGTTAGAAACCGTATTTTGCTCGGCGCGCACAATTTGCAAGAGCAATTCTCGGGCTTGGCTATATTGGGGATCTTCGGCTGTGCCAATGCGATCGCGATTTTCAGAGAGTAATTCCTGCTCTTCTTCTGAGAGTTCCACCAAAATATCCGGTTCAATCCCCTGCTGATTGATATCGCGGCCACTCGGAGTCAGATACTTCGCGATGGTAATGGCGACACCTGAGCCGTCGGGCAGACTGCGGACAGACTGCACTAAGCCCTTACCAAAGGTTTTGGTGCCCACCAGTTCAGCGCGATCGTTATCTTGCAGAGCGCCTGACAAAATTTCGCTAGCACTGGCAGAGCCGCCATCGACCAACACAACCAACGGCTTATCCGTCAGAGCACGATTGTTGGCAATTTCTTCGTCTACGACTCCTTGGCGATTAACCGTAGACACGATACCCCCTTCATCCAACCACATACGAGCGATTTCAATGCTGGAATACAGCAACCCGCCGGGGTTAGAACGCACATCGAGGATATAGCCTACGACGTTTTGCGACTCCAAATCTTCAATGGCTGCTTCCATTTCACTCGAAGCATTGCTGCTAAATTGAGTGAGACGAATATAGCCAATCGGACCTTCAGCCCCTTGATTGACCGAATAGCGTACCGGGTGAATCTCAATCCGCGCCCGGGTCAGACTAAAGTCGAGCACTTCTTCTTCGCGTCGCACGGTCAATGTCACGTCTGACCCCACCGGTCCGCGAATCAAACTGACGGCATCATTTAGCTCCATACCTTCAGTGCTTTCGCCATCAATTTCGATGATGACATCCTTGGAACGCAGCCCCGCCTCAAACGCTGGGGTGTCCTCAATCGGCGCAACCACAACAATTTCGTCGGTTTCTTCCTCTTGCGTAATCTGGATGCCTACTCCAGTCAGCTCACCGGAAGTGTCGATTTGCATATTGCGGAACTCTTGGGGATCCATGAAGCGAGTGTAGGGATCTTCCAATAGCTCCAGCATTTCTCGGACAGCATCATAGGCCGCCTCTGGAGAACTATATTCACGGCTAAGATATTCGGTGCGAACTGATTCCCAATCGTTTTGGTTGAAAGTCGCATCAACATAGGTGTTGTCGATTAACTGCCAAACTTCATCAATTACTTCTTTGGGACTTTCTTCAAAAAAAGCTTTGCCCTGCGACAGGTGTAAACCTGCTCCAGTGACGATAACGCCAGCAGCCGCCACGGCTGTAGCGCCTAAAATCAATCCTCGCTTTGCGATCGCCATAAAATTTAGTCTCGTCGGCAATTAAGCACAATCTAGCATAAGCATCAATGAGCCGTTAGGTTGACTCAAGGCTGCCCATTCAGCACCCATAATAACTAGCCAAACTGAAACGTTTCTGAGAAGTGTCACAGAACGCTTATGAGTCACTAGCACTCGCCGCAGTCGCCCCATAGAAGCACCATAGCCTAGTTCAAATCAAGTCCTGCCAGGCCTGTGGGGCTGTCATTAAGCACCCAACCAAGAATTCAATAGCGAACTTTCCGCTCGTAGCTAATGCCATCGGAACCGGCAAGGCAATGCTTATCCCACAAGGCTCATAGCACGATTAATCGTGCCCCTTAAGGATCAACCCAGCGACCATCAGCCTTAATCAACTGAATCAGTTCCGCTACACCCTGATCTTCAGGAACTCTTTTAATTTCCTCGCGCCCTCGATATAACGAAATAAAACCAGGGCCTTTGCCCACATAGCCGTAGTCAGCGTCTGCCATCTCGCCAGGGCCGTTGACGATGCAGCCCATAACTGCGATATCTAAACCGGTTAAATGACTAGTGGCATCTCGAACTTCGTGCAAAACATCTTCTAGATTGAATAACGTTCGTCCGCACGAGGGACACGCGACATATTCCACCATCGTTTTGCGCAGTCCCAGGGCTTGCAAAATGCTGTAGCAAACTGGGATTTCCTTTTCTGGAGCCTCGGTCAAGGAAACGCGGATAGTATCGCCAATGCCTTCTGCTAGGAGCGTCGCAATTCCTGCCGTGGACTTGATGCGGCCATAGTCGCCATCCCCAGCTTCAGTCACGCCGAGATGCAGTGGATAATCCATGCCGAGCTCATTCATCCGCTTTACCATCAGGCGATAGGCCGCCAACATCACAGGCACGCGGGAAGCTTTGAGGGAAATAGTGAGATTGCGAAAATCTAAGGACTCACAAATATCAATAAACTCCAGCGCTGACTCGACCATGCCCTCGGGGGTATCCCCATAGGTAAAGAGCATCCGCTCAGCCAAGGAGCCGTGGTTGACGCCAATCCGCATGGATTTATTTTGATCCCGCAGCGAGACCACTAGCGGCTCTAGCGTCTTGCGGATTTTATCGCCAATTTCTTCAAACTCAGTGGCGGAATAGTCCGTCCGGCCATCTTGGGGCTTCTCGAAAACATAAAGACCCGGATTAATTCGTACGTTATCAACGTGTTTAACGACTTCCAGGGCAATTCTCATGCCGTTATGGTGAACGTCCGCCACTAAGGGCACAGGCTGATATGTTGCCTTCAGCTGTTGTCGAATTTCCCCTAGCGCTCTCACGTGAGACATCGTTGGCACGGTAACTCGGACAATTTCACAGCCAATTTCGTGCAGCTTACGGATAGCGTTAACTGAGCCTTCAATATCCAAGGTGTCCTCATTGATCATCGACTGCACGATGACAGGAGCGCCACCGCCAATCGTGATGTTGCCTACCGGTACAGGACGAGTTTTGCGACGGCGAATAGTGGTATCAAAAGCTGTGTCAACGGCTGTATCAACGGGTGCAGAAAGTGGAGGAGAAGGAAGGGTTTGCATATCCCGAAAGCTCTATAAAGATTCATTAATAACGCTACTCTCAGAGTGCCATAGAAGGGGGCATTTCGGAGCGGCGATCGCGCTTATCCGACGCTTTATCCGACTAAACCGGACGCCTTTCCTGCCGCCATGAAGGAATACTTTAGTCAACCGTTGGCTTTGAGATATTTTTGCCATGAACCGATATCGCCGTCATCTGCTGCTCAGCATTGCCTTTATTGTGCCCTTTGGATTGGTGACCAAGTTTTATCGCGGACCGGGACAGGCTTGGCTGAATGACACCTTCGGGGGGATTCCCTATGAGATCTTTTGGATGCTGCTGGTGGGAGTGATTTGGCCGCGACTGCGTTCGGGGACGATCGCTTTACTCGTGTTTGTCGCCACCTGCCTACTAGAGTTTTTGCAGCTCTGGCAGCCGGCTTGGCTACAGGCGATTCGCGCGACGCTGCCGGGTCGATTGGTGTTGGGCAATAGCTTTACCTGGGGAGATTTTCCGTATTATGCGATCGGCTGTGGTTGCGGCTGGCTGTGGTTGCGGTGGCTGTATCCCTCATTAAAGCCGGCTGTAAGTGCTAAAGACCCAGTTCAGTGAGGCGATCGCTAAACTCACCCCAAGCAATGTTCTGCTCGATATATCGGGGATTATCGGGAGTGTAGGGACCTTGCAGGCGATCAATGGTGGCAATCACCGCCTCCTCAGACAGGACAGGAACTTCGGGATCCGCCGCCGTCGGATTCACCAAAGAACTCGAAAAGCCGCGAAAGACTACCACATAGTCTTCTTCGCCATTGACCTGAGCCGTTACCATCAGCACCTCAGCAGGAAATCGAAAGGTGTACTGCTCTAGCCGTTGAATGGGAAGCTGCTGGGTCATGGGGCGATCGCTGAGAAAAGTTTTGAGAAAGGATTTTCTGAGAGAAACGCCCTCAGAAAGCAAGTCTTAGCGTCTCGTTGGTGAGAGACTTTTGTCTAGTCTTATGGTTTCACACTATTTCTCAGAAGCCCACTGTCGATGCGCAAAGCTAGGGTCAACAGACCCCGTCAACTTTTCTAGCGTTCGCAGGGTGTAATCAGTAGCGCCACCGCTTATGGTGATTTTGGAGAGTTTATCTTTCACGTTAATTTGAGCAAAGGAGCGATCGCATGGCCACCTATCTCATCACCGGCGCCAACCGAGGCATTGGTCTGGAATATTGCAAACAGCTGCACGAAAAAGGTGAAAACGTCATTGCCGTATGCCGTTCCAGTTCCGAAGCATTGGACAAGCTTGGGGTTCGAGTTGAAGCCGGCGTTGACATTACTAAAGACGGGCCGGTGGCTCAACTCATTCAAAAACTAGAAGACATCTCCATCGACGTGCTGATTAACAACGCCGGCATCTTGGAGCGCGTCAGCTTGGATAATTTAGACTTTGACAGCATTCGCCAGCAGTTTGAAGTCAATGCTGTCGGAACTTTGCGACTTACCAAAGCGCTCTTGCCCCGCATCAAAACTGGCGGCAAGGTCATCATCATGACTAGCCGCATGGGGTCGATTGAAGACAACACGTCAGGCGGTTCCTATGGCTATCGCATGTCCAAAGCTGCCGTATCCATGGCAGGCAAATCCCTATCCCACGACCTGAAGCCTCAAAACATTGCCGTTGCCATCTTGCATCCCGGCCTAGTGAGTACCCGCATGACCGGCTTTACTCAAACCGGCATTACTCCTGAAGAGTCAGTGACGGGACTGCTGGCCCGCATTGATGAACTAACTTTGGAAAACACCGGCACTTTTTGGCACAGCAATGGCGAGGTTTTGCCCTGGTAGGTGCGCGGCAGGGTATTTGCATGGGTGATATTGGGATGCACGGTCAGATGAGCGTACAGGGAGGGTCTGTCTAGAGAGTTTTAGGTAGATGGTTCTGGTTCTGAGTTCTACAACTTCGCTACGGTTCAGCCGGGAGCGCTGCGGCTCGAAACGTTTCCCAGGTAGCCAAGGCCTCGGGCGTTGAAGCGACGTCCTGCTCTAGCAGGAAAACGCCAGGGGTGGCAGCTAAGATGCCATAGCGATTTTCATTCAGCAGGGTTTGAATCAGGGGAATCCAGGCTTGCAGGCGATCGCGCGATCCAGAAAAAGCCACGGCGTACTGCTGGAGCTGCCAAAAATCCACCAGGATATGATCGACACTGACAATGTCGTCACCATCATTGCGAAATTCCAGGGTGGGAAATCGCAGGATCGCCCGCCGGCCTGAGACGTGGGGCAACAAATTATCGGTAGCTGAGACGCTTGCGGTGGGAGCAATTTGGGCAATGAGCGATCGCACTTCGTCAGCGTGTTGCCACTGCTTGGTTAGCGTCAGATGCACCCAGGGGTTAATTGAGTCGGGAATGATGAACGACCAAGTCCGCGAGGGATTGAGCGTGAAGGTGAACAGCAGACTCAGACAGAGGCAGCCGACCCAAATCTGGCGAGTTATCTGAGATAGCTTTGGGCCGCGATAGCTCCACCAGACGATCGCTCCGTAGAACATCGCAGGCACCACCATTACCGTATAGCGGAGCTGCATCGACAGAGCAATGTGAGTGTCTGAGCGCAACAGTAGGGCCGCGAGGGGCGGTGCCGCACATAGCCACGCAGCAGGGGAAATCGCCGGAACAAATATCAGCGGCAGCCAGTGGCCCGACAAGAATCGTAGAGTGCTGCCTATGGGAGTGACCAAATCCACGAGCACGCGATCGGGACGCTGCAAAAACGCCAGCAGCAGCGTCAGCGTCGAAGCGTCTCCTTCTACATAGTTGGAATAGGAAAAGGCTAAAAAGTTAGTGCCGACTTCGGTGGAAAACATCGGCATCAGAATATTAGTGGTGATTATCAAATGCGACACGCTGGCGATACACAGCCCGGCACCAAACCAGGGATGACGCCGACTGGCTAAAAAGTACAGCCCAAAGCCAAACAACAGGATGCCGACATCCTCACGGCAGAGGAAGAGCAGCAGGATAGCCGCGATCGCACACCCCCATCGCTGCCGCTCTACTGCCAGCAGCAGCAAAAACACCCACAGGGGAACCTGCGAAAAATCGTGAAAGTTCGCCAGATTTGGCCCAATCACTGCCTGAGCGCAAAAATAGCCTAGAGTAATCCAGACTGAGAGCTGTTCTGACAAACGCTGACGAGCTAGAAAATAGAGCGCTACACCTCCTGCTGTCACCAAGGTCACCTGCAGCACCAACAGCGTGGCGGAGTCAGGCACTAACCAATAGAGCGGCAGCCATAACAGATGAATCGGGGTGAAATGCTGGCCCAAACGTTGGTAACTGACATCAGGAGGCTGACCGTTGAACAACACTGCCGCCGACTCGCCGGAAGATAGCGTGCCGGCAAAAAACTGACCGTGACTACCGTTCCAAAAAATTTGGTTGAAAATGCCTTGGTCATGGGTCGAAAAGGACGGATACATGGCCCAGTGACGATTCAGAATGCTGAGAGTCATCAGGAGCCAGAAGCCAACTGCCACCCACAGCACCCGACGATGGTTCGCAATCAAGCTCAAAGCGCGCATAGCGTTCAGCCACGGAAGAGTCGTTCCTATTCTCAAGGTCAAGGGGCCGAAAATCAAAAGCAGGCCAAAAATATCGCTTTAGCCAACTGACTCGCCGTCTTGTCCTCAACGGAACTAGCGACGGCTGTAGTGGCCTGCAGCTCTGGCCAAGCAATGTCACCACGGCTTAAGGAGATGGGCTACAGCTGTTCTAGCCTTATGGCCTGTTCTAGCTCCATAAACGATCAAGTTCTTTTACAGCAGCCTTGACGTTCGCGCTCAGTATGCCAAGTTCCGACCGGCAAATTCTGATATGGCCTTTGACCTCAGAAGTGGGATAGAGTGCTGAGCAGCAGTCAAGTCATGCTGCCTCCTCAATTAGCTCTGGATGACCGCGCCGAGATGATACTGAACTCGACAACTCAATCGCGCGATCGCACCTGGATGCTGCTATTTTGGGGCGCCGCGCTGCTGTTATTTTGCTTGGATTTGGGGGGCGTGCCGCTGCGCGATTGGGACGAAGGCACTGTGGCCCAAGTTGCCCGTGAGATGAGTCAAGCTGACACCTGGTCTGCATGGCTGCATCCTCAACTGTGGGGACAGCCCTATCTCAACAAGCCACCCCTGATGCACAGTTTGATCGCTGCAGTGTTTCAGGTGTTTGGCGTCCATACCTGGACAGCCCGGTTGCCAGGTGCCCTTTTAACGGCGATGTCGGTTCCTTTGCTTTACTTGCTAGGTCGAGAAATTTTGCCCACAAGACTACATGCCCTGATGGGGGCCGGAGTCTATTTAACAATGCTGCCGGTGGTGCGCCACGGTCGGCTAGCGATGCTCGATGGGGCAGTAGTGTGCTGGTTTATTGCGCTGCTGTTGCTGTTGCGGCGATCGCACCGGGCACCCCTGGCTCACCTAGGCGTCGGCTTGTGTTTTGCCTTAATGTGCCTAACCAAGGGCATCTTGGGCGTGCTGCTGCTGGCGATCGCCCTGCTGTGGATAGTCTGGGACGATCCCAAAACCTTGCGATCCCCCTATTTATGGAGCGGATTGGTGATTGGCAGCCTGCCCGTCGTTGGCTGGTATGCCCTGCAGTGGCAGCATTACGGCAGCCAGTTTGTGGATGTCACCTTGCTCAACCAAAATTTGGAGCGCGTCTGGGAGTCCGTAGATAATCACCAGGGGCCGCCGTGGTATTACCTGCTGGAGCTGCTGAAATATAGCTGGCCGTGGCTGATTTTTTGGCCCACTGGACTCTGGTTTACCTGGCGAAACCGCCATGAAACTTGGGCTAGGCTGCTGTTAGTGTGGACAGCCGGATACCTACTCGCTATCTCCGTTATGGGGACGAAACTGCCCTGGTATATCTTTCCTCTGTATCCAGCGATCGCCCTCACCATTGGATTAGCCCTGACTGCCGCTTGGAACTTACATCGCCATTGGAATGGCCGAGGTCTCGCTCTCAGACGGATTCCTAGGATCTGGAGCGGGCTTCTAGCCATGTTGAGCATCGGTGGTGGGGGAGGCATGGTCTACGCCAGTCCTTGGGGAGGCGAGCCGTCATCAGCACTGTTGCTGACCTTTTTGGCAGTTGCCCTGGCCTGTGGCGTAGCGGCCCTGTTGGCGTTTCGCCAACAGATTCGATTTATTCCCACCCTGATAGCGGGATTGTATGTCGCCTTTCTCGGGTTTGTCACCTCTGATCACTGGCTCTGGGAACTCGGTGAAGCCTTCCCCGTGTTGCCGATGGCCGATTTGGTGCAGGAATTTGTGCCGCCCGATCAGCCCCTTTACATTGCCGATTTCTACGATCGCCCATCGCTAGATTTTTATTGCAGTCGCCGGGTTGTGGCGCAGCCGTCCGCAAATTTATTACCAATCTGGCAACAGTCTCGTCCGATATACGTCATTGGGCAGAACTTAGACCCTTATCAGACCGCTACTGATCAATTCACCGACTTAGGCGTAATCGAAGACTGGCATCTGATGGTCAATCGTTAGCGACATCAGCTAATGAGTTACCTCGGCATCTCGATTGAGATCAGGAAATGTAGCTGGTAGCAAAAGTAACATCTGTCAGTATGAAGTAGTATTATTGTCAGGTAGATTTCGTATTTGTTGGCGATCGCGTAAAACTTCAGGTTTATTTGGCTGTAGTTATTTCTAAACAGTCAGATCATTATCGACCTTTGTAATTCAATATTTTCGTCAATACTTATGCTAATTCGCCATGATTAATATTCGTCTCAGTCGTTCTCAACAAAAACTTTTATTCTTGTTGGGAGTAACCCTGATTTACCTATCGGTCATCACTTATCTGGATTTCCTAACTGGACCAGCTTGGGAAGATGAAGGCAACTTTTGGGATTCCAGCTTGACTTTTAGTGACAGCTTGATACCTACCCTTACGGATCTCAGAACTTACGATAGCCTCAATACTCCTTTACCATTTATTTTATTTGGATGGCTTGAATATTTTTTGGGCGGTGGCATGGCCGCAGGAAGATGGTTCAATCTATTCTTATCTTTGGGGATTGTAGCGATAATTGGCTGGCCCACTAAACAGCGCGGCACACGAGCAATCTTATGCTTAATTGGCCTGTTTATGTGCCCCTATTTTCTTTGGTTAAGCGGGCGGCTTTATACGGAAATGGTGGCCTGCACCTGTATGTTATTAGGCATTATCGCCTACGTTAATAACCGGCATTTACTCAGCGGACTAGCTTTTATATTAGCGATTGCAGCTCGCCAATACATGTTGGCTTTTCCAGTAGCGATCGCCATCTTCGAATTTCTCCGCACCGCCCAAAATTACTGGCAAACTAGAGAAATTAATTGGCATCGCCAAATCAGATGGTTAGCTCCTTCTGTTGCTGCACTGACCATTTTGGGCTGGTTCGCTTTCTTTGATGGCTTGGCCCCACCAATACCGACTATCAAATCTGCGCCTGAAGTCCAAAAATCTCTCTGGGCCTTCGAAACTGGTGCCGCCATAAATTTCTTGGCCTTTGTGGGCGGTCATCTTGTGATTCCCGAACTCATTTTATTTCCACCACAAAGACCAATACAGATGCTTAAAAAAGAGTGGAAGAAATGGCTGTTAATTGCTGTTTTACTCCTGCTTTTTTGTTTGCTTTCACTGCCAAGGGTTAATGGCTATGGTGCTATTTCAAAAGCGATTAGGCTATTCCCAGGCTACGGTTTGCAAATCTTTTTGTATTATGGCTTGGCTCTGTTGACCTGCATCCGATTTGCTAAACCTGATTTGATGTTTTGGTTAGTCATTGTTCACGCGGCAATGATGACCAAGGCTTGGCCTTGGGATCGTTACGTATTGCCTTTAGCCATTACTTTCTGGTATTTCAAGTCAATGTTCCCAGGTTTGATTATTCCGTCTTTATCAAATAAAAGTCATGGAGACAGCAGCGAATTAAATACGCCTTCTGACAACCAGCAAATGTCACAAGTTTAAATCTCGTCTGCCATTGTCCTAAATCATCAGAGTTAGTCTAGACATTGCAGCAGCTAGCTGTTCGCTTTCGTACACCCTAGTTTTGTAATTATTGAAGGCGAGCGCTCACTTTCAAGCAAGACACTGACGTTAGGCAATGATGAATTTGCTAACGTGAAATACTCCCATCTTTTCAATCGCCATTTACTTAACTTTTTTGGACAATGAAGCTGCTGAGGTTGAGCCTGATTCCGACATTGGAGACAATTTTTTCTGCGACCGCCCCCAAAACCAGTGCCACAGGGGCAGTAAATATAGATACACGGCAAAGGGGATAAACCGAGCATCAGTAAGCAGTACCGTCGCCGGCACCAGTCCAGCGATATTCCAGGGAATTAAAGGGGCCAATACTACGGCTGAATTTTCGATGTCGACAGCAAGCTGTTCGCCGTCGGGGGTGGCGCTTTTATATTGTGGCTGTACAATCTGCTGCGTTAATAAGATAGCAATGGTTTGAGTACAGCCAAATGCACTGGTTAGAAGGCTGGCCAGTAGGGTGCCACCAAATCGTTGCCGTTTTCCTGGCCCAAAAGCCAGCGCGTTGCCTACTCGGTCAAACGCTCCCACGCCCGAAAGTAGGCCGGCGAGTGCTGTCGATACCAATACCACCGTGCAGACCTGGCCCATGGCCCAAAGTCCACCGCCTCTGAGAATTGCGCTGAGAGGACTCTGATCGGGAAGCTGAAAACCCCACAACAATGTTTTGATCACGGTCGATAGAGACTGAGCCTGCAGTGCTACTGCAATCGCCACCGCACACGCTAGACTCCCCCCCAGCGCTCGTCGTACGGGACATCGTCCAATGGTCAACGCGACCAACAAAATCGCTGGCAGCAGCGTTACCGGATGCACCGACAGGGTAGCTGGAATGGCTTCAATTAGCGGGTTATCGACAATTTCCAGAGGATACTGGAGAGACATAACGCTGTAGATGGCTGCCGACAGCATCAATGGCACCCAGCTGGTGATCAGCATCAGGTGTAGATTGCGATAAACCGAAGTGTTGGTAATGGCGGCGACTAAGTGGGCACTTGATGACATCGGTGAGCAGCGATCGCCCACATAAGCCCCGGCAATCACCGCTCCGGCTACCCACGATTCAGGTACATCAGCGCTTCGGGCCATAATCATGAGCGCTAATCCAATTGTGCCTGCACTACCGAACGATGTCCCTAATAAAGTCGAGACCAGCCCCGTCAAGCCAAATGCTGAGACTAAGAACCAGCGAGGATGAATGACTTGTAGTCCGTAATACACTAGCGCTGGCACTGTACCCGCCACTAACCAACTGGCGACAACGACTCCAATCAGCAATAAAATGCTGAGGACTCCGGCAGACTGCTGAACGCCCAAACGCATATGTGCCAGCAGGTCAGAAAATGCCGTGCCTCGTCGTCGATAGACTGCCGTCATCACTCCAAGCGTGACGAGTAACGGCCAAAGAATAAAAATTCCTTGATGCACTGCTATCAGCAGCGTCACGAAGGAAACTGTGAGAGCGATCGCAACATCCATCTGTTCAGCTGACCCCAATCTGCTGATTTAGGGTAGCAGCGTGAGCGATCGCTCAACCAATCATCGCGTTGATGGAAGTCAACCAACAGTCAGATGGACAAAATAATGAATCCAGAATTGGCTACCGCTAGCTGTCACTGCTGACCCATTGCAAACACACAATTCCGGCTGATAGTAGAAAATATCTGATGTTGCTTATATCGAAAAAAATATGTGTGGCCCTGAAATTTTAGGCGCCCTTGATCATAGTCAACTACTGCTAGATTTTACTGGTGTAACTAGAGTCAACCAATCAATTCTTTATATGCTTACCCCAGGATTTACGGAAACCTAACATATCTTTCGGCTAGGGAATGCTATGAATGGGGTTGATATCCATAAAGATTCAGAACTGTCAACGTCTGCTTCTGTAGACCTAACTCGCAATAAAGGGAGATGTGGGGGCTGAGCATACAGAGCTCAAGCGTTTATAAAGCATCCTGTCACACCTTTCGACAATCGACTTGTAAATTACTATCTGAGTGGTAAACATGAGCAAAAGTCATCCAATAATTGCGATTGGGCTAGATGCAGCAGATCCAAATCTCATCGAGCCATGGATGGAATCCGGTGATCTGCCTAATCTACGCTCAATCAGTGAACAGGGAACCTATAGCCGACTTAAAAATAAAGTTAATTATCAAACCTCTTCTGAGGTTATTTTTTCTTCAACTGAGCCCTGCTGGACGATGTTTTTAACTGGTTGCCTGCCTGACAAGACCGGCTTCTGGGATACCATTACATACGACCCTGAAACCTATGAGGTTCGGTGCGACCCAATTTACGGCGGCTACGATTATGACGAGTATCTGCCGTTCTACACACTTGCCAAAGACAAGCGAATCTTGGCGTTCGATGTGCCAGTTTCGCGGGTTGTTCCTGGTGTCGATGGTATTCAAATCACGGGTTGGGGCGGTCATCATCCCTTTGTTCCCAGTGAATCAATTCCCCACACTGTCCTGCCTGACATCCTCTCCAAATATGGCGAAAATCCGGTTTATCGTAAGGATAACGGCTATTGGTGGAGTGACAAATACTTCAACTGGGTATGCGAATCGGTTAAACAGAGCGTCGATACCCGAGTCAAAATTTTTGATGACTTGATGGCGAAAGGGCCTTGGGATTTGTTCTTAACCGCATTTGGAGAAACGCATACGTTAGGACATGACCTACTTTATACGAGTGATCCAAAGCATCCGCTTTTTCCTTATCACAACAAAATGAAAACGGTGGGCGATCCAATGCTGAACGGCTTTAAGCAAGTAGATGCAGCCGTTGGTCAACTGATTGCTAAGGCTCCGGAAGATGCTTACGTGGCCATCTTTGCCCTGCACGGCATGGATGTGAATCATACTGACTTACTGAGCATGATGTTCATTGGCGAAGTGATGTATCGGTTCAATTTTCCCGGCAAAGTCGGACTAACTTCTGGCGATATGAGTAAGGCTCCCGGCTCTATCATTCATCGCAACATTCGCAATGGCTGGCCCGGTGAGGTATGGCGGCAAATGTATGAGCCTAATCCACTCAAGCGCCTTTGGAACACTTGGGCTCCCAAACGTTTCCTTGATGACGGTACGGATGCTGGCCTGCTGTCCCCTTACAGATTAGAAAAAGATGGTGAAGAGCTGTCTTGGATGCCAGCTATGGCCTATTCGCCAATATGGCCCAAGATGAAGGCCTTTGCAATTCCGGGCTTTGCCGATGCCCACGTGCGCATCAATCTTAAAGGTCGCGAGCGTGACGGCATCGTTGAGCTTGAGGAATATGATGCTCTATGCACAGAAATTACTGCCATGCTCTATAGGCTGCGAGACGGCAGAACCCAAAAGCCCTTGGTTAAAGAAGTTGTCAGAACTCGCCTCGATCCAATGGACGACAGCGAGAAGCTGCCAGAATCAGATTTGCTGGTAGTCTGGCATGACATCTTTACTGATGTCGTTGATAGTCCCGATGTGGGAAGAATCGGACCCATTACCTATAATCGCTCTGGTGGACATCGCGATCGCGGCTTCTTCATGCTTAAGGGGCCTGGAATCGGCTTCAACTCTATTGTTCAAGATGGTCGCTGCGTTGATGTTGGGGCAACTATCCTAGACCTCATGAATGTCGAAGCTCCGGCATATTTTGATGGCCAATCTTTGCTCAACAAAACTGTTGCCGGTGTGGCTAGATAGTCTGTCAGATTCAATCGAAAGACTCTGAAATGATGAGAAAGGTAATCAAGCAGCACGTGAATTACTCTGCTTGGTTACCTTTTTCCAGCGTTGGTACAAACTCAATATATTTGATTTATGTTTGGAAAGGGCAATGCATCCTGAAGTCTCCATTATTATTCCTGCTTACAATACGGCCGCATATATCAAACGATCCGTTGAGTCCGTTCTGGAACAAACTTTTGAAAACTTTGAGATTGTCGTGGTAGACGATGCCTCTACCGACAACACTGTGGAAGTACTCAATAGTATTCAAGATCCGCGCCTGAAAGTTTTTCGCCAGCCCCACAATGGGGGGGCTGGTGCTGCCCGCAATCGAGCTCTCAAAGAGGCCACTGGCAATTGGATTGCCGTATTAGATTCTGACGACTGGTATGCACCTCAACGTCTTGAACGTTTGCTACATTTGGCTAACGAGCGCCAGGCCGATATGGTCGCCGATGATCTTTTTATTATTGAAGATGGCGCAGCCGAACCCCGAACCACAATGATTCGATATTGTGACGCAGTAATTCCCGATGTCATTCAGATTGAGCCAACTGACTTTGTGTTGTCTGACATCGAGGGCAGAAAAGGATTAGGATTAGGTTTCAGCAAGCCGCTGTTCCGACGTGAATTTCTGGTTCAGCATAATATTGCTTATAAACCGGAAATTAAAGTGTCGCAGGATTTTTGGCTAGACATGGATTGTTTAGTGCGAGGGGCTAAGTTTTTTCTATTGCCAGAGCCTTATTATTACTATTTATCAAGGGACGGGGCGCTGACGACAAGCACCAATAAAATTGAACGGTTAACGCAAGAGTGTGATGCGGTAGCTCAATTTCTTGTTGATGAAGTCGATTATTTAAGACACCATGATAGCCTTACTAAGGCTTTGAGTTTAAAGCTTAAAGAGACTCAAAAAGTCAGAGATTATTATACAGTTGTCGAGCCTCTCAAGCAGGGTAAAATAATTCAAGCTATTTGGGGTTCTTTGCAACGTCCGCTGTTTTTCCAGAAAGCTTTGAGGATGTTACCTAGAGTATTATATAGAAGATTAAGCTCAACGTTTTTAAGAACTAAAGTCTACAAGAAGTTTAGTTGATATGTTCACAAAATCACCATTTAAAGCCACATCCTAGGTAGCTATTTCCAATCGAACTTAATTGGAAATTTTATTAAGTCCATGCATCTAGCTGCTGATCTCATGGCAGGGTGCGTCAATCTCTAGCAATAAGAACATGTTCTCTAAAGTGTTGAGCCTGCTGAAGATTAAAGCTGCTGGTTTGCGTAAGAGTTCGCTGGCAAAAGATTCATTTTGGTTGTTGTGTTCCAAGGGCCTCAATATATTCGTCCAAGCTACATACTTTGTGATTTTAGCCCGCACATTAGGCCCTTCAGAATATGGAATTTTTGTGGGTATTTCAGCATTGGCAACGATGGTCAATTCCTTTGCAGGGTGGGGAAGTAGCCAAATTCTAGTGAAGTATGTAGCGGTCGAGCGATCGCTGCTCAAATATTACTGGGGCAATGCGCTGGTCACAGTGGTATTTATGGGAACCCTATTAACCGCAATCTTTACCGCGATTGGGCCAACGTTATCTAGAGGTAATTTTCCTCCCTTAGCTATCACCTTGATCTTTATTGCTGACTTGATTGGAATCAATATTAATCAAGCTTCTAATTCAGCTTTTATTGCTTGTGGAAAAGCTAAAATAGCTGCCTTTAAGACAATTTTATTAGGACTACTAAAATTAATTTCGGCGATTATCCTAGCTATAATTTTGACTAATGCCGGGGCAATTCAGTGGGCCTATCTATATTGCATTTCCACAGTATTGCCGGCTCTCATATCTATCTGGATGGTAAATTCCTGGCTCGATAAACCACGGCCATCCATATCACGTTTAAAGAAAGAGTTGGTTCAGGGTTTTTACTTTTCCCTTAGTCAATCATCTGATTTTGTTAACGAGAACATCGATAAGATCATGCTGGCGAGTGTGGCTTCATTGCAGGCAACCGGCCTTTATGGAGCAGGATTCCGCCTCCTCACGGTCTTTAAAATTCCTATTTTTTCAGTAGCCGGAGCGACCTTCCCGCGTTTTTTCCGGCATGGAGCTGAGGGAATTAAGGGAAGTTTTAGATTTTCCAAAAAATTGATGCCGCTCTCGATTGGCTATGGCGTAGCCGTCGTTGTGGTTATTTTTTTGATTGCCCCTTACATCAATAACGTTATTGGCGAAGAATATACCGATATTGATAAGCTGCTGAAAATTGTCGCTTTTCTACCTCTAATCACAACTTTTCAAGTATTGGGTGGAGACGCTTTAACAGGCTCTAATCATCAAAGTTATCGGACAAGCGTACAGGTTTTTGCTGCTGGGTTAAACGTAGTTCTCAATATCTGGTTGATTCCTCTTTATTCCTGGTATGGGGCCGCCTGGGCAACTATGATTTCGGAATCGGTTAAAGTTGTTGGCTTTTTTGTGGCTATCTTTTATTTGCTAAAGGCTAATTCTCGCCGTTCTTCAAACTCTAATGTGTGAACCTTATCCGCCCCAAGTAATCGCGCAGAGCGATTGCTACATTACAGACAATTAGATATCAATAGAATTACCTGAAAAGTTCTCTCATAAATCGTTAAAGTCATCTATCTACGGATAGGGATTGAGAATTGATTTAGTATCCTATTGGCTTTAAAGCATTGTGATATGAGTCCACCGTTTTTAATGCGAGACATAAGACTCTTCACATTCAAATGTTTTGGCTTTAAAGAGTTTGACCTAGCACTGTCTATGGACAATTGCATGTGATTAAAATTTCTTCATATTCTCATTGAAGTCATGTGTGAATAGAGTGATTTTGCCAAGTTTTATTGTGGCGAATCTTACTTTAAGGTTAAGTTAAGGGTATATTAACTCTGGCCGGAATTTTCAGTGAAAAGCCGTGTAAAGGCCATTTAGTGCTGAAAGTCAGGCAGAAAGATATGTTGATGTCTTCTTCATCAAGTTCGGAAGCCGAAAAATCAGCAAGTGGCACAGGCTCGTTTGATCATGCATCGCCACGTTCAGTAATTAGTTATTCCTTTTCAATGAAGCAATCTGACGCGAAATATATTCGAGCTACATCTGAGGGCTATCTGCCATTCTTTTATCTTGAAAAGGTTAAGAAGCCAAAGCAGAATTTTACCTTTAATGTAGTTGTAAAAGACTATTTTATAGCATTGATTTTTGCTTGTACCTGGCTGAGCTCCATGCCATTTTTTCATGCGGCGGGAATGGCCTTGTTGACGTTTTCTTTTTGATGTATTTATGAAATTGGCTATTTTGAAAATGATTTAGTAGCAGAAAAGTATGAGAAGAAGCCAGTTTTGTCAGACACATACCAGCAGTATAAAGATCGAATGAATGTCTTTATGCCGTGGATTATTAGTTTCTTGGCTGCTGTCCCTGGCATTGCATTGATTATTCTCGGGAATGAATTAACTTGGAAAACGGCAGTTGATTGGAACCTTTATCCAGAGTTGCTAGCATGGCAGTCTTTTGGCCTCGATTTTGCCTTGTGGGTAGCGGTACTCACTTTTACTCGCCTGCTATTCTTCATTTATAATTATTTAGATGAAACTACCCGTATCTGGCTTTATCCAGTACTACAGTTTGCTAAGTATTCTGGCATTCTACTGATTACTGACGTCAGCACTGTCGGATTAACACTGATTATTTCTCAGGTGTTCGTTGAGTGGATTCCCTATGTGATTTACCGGTGTGGTGGCGATCGCACAGTTTTCAAAGAGCAGATCTTTCGCATTTTTATCCTACTGCTATTGGCATTTTCAGCAGTGGTTCTTCGGCAAGATTCAACTGTTATATTGACCGCTCAGTTTGTTGTAATTTTGCTATGGTACTTTGCCCGCAGCTTGTCACAGGCTAAAGAACTCTTTAGAAATGCTCATCTTATTTGGGAATAGCTGATAGTTTTTCTCTGCTTAATTTTGAACAATTTACCAAAATTTTTGTGGGGGATTTTCCAATCAGCGAAATACTATCGCTAAGAGGATGGGCCCTTGGGCTGTGGTGAATTAGCTGCGCTGACAGGAGGAGCAGAATTTTGGGACGGCACGCGAGCCTGTTGTGATTTATTATCAGCCGACTTTGCTGGCTGAATTCGTATCGCGCTGGTTCGGCGTGGCGTGCCCATCCCATAAGTTAGATGGTAGCTTTGGGCTAACATCCAGAAAAAGAGCGGCGGACTCGTTTTTTCTACCCACTTTTGGTTGTTGTCGAGCCAAGTGGGAAACCAACTAAACAGCCACAGAATAAAAGTTTGCCAGGTGTAGTTGAGGTAGCTGCCCACCCAGCGCAGCAGATCTTGAACTCCGGCAAGCTGCCAAATCCACAGCAAAAGGGCCGGATTTTTGCTGGCCGCAGTCAGCGCCATGCGATTAAATTCGCTCCAAGTGGCTCGGTCTTTAATGAAGCGGTCAGCAACATCGCGGTCCTCCGCCTCCAGGATGCCAAAAAAGGTATTCAGCATTGAATTGATACGGGCAGGCGGAATCGCTTGCCCGGTAGGCACCATCATGCCTTTGGAAAATAGCCAAGTGATCGCGATATTGCTTTGAAAAGCCCGAATTTGATTGAGATGTTTAGCTTTAAGCAAGTCATGGCGCAGGGCGACCTCTAGTAAATGGGTGAGGCGCGACAAATTTCTTATCAGAGAGCCAAAGCCCGTAAAGACCAGCGGTGATTGTAAGGAAGCGGCATCGCCGATGGTAATCAAGCGGTCAAAGGCAATGGTGCGATCGTCTTTGCCCATGCTGAAGTAGCCTGGAATATAGCCGAATGTTGGCTTACGCCAAGTGAGCTTGTCCAGGTTGCAGCGACGATATTCCGGCAAGATGTGAAAAAAGTCTTCATACATGGTCAGCAACGAGCCTGGGTTATCGGGATGCACCTTGTGATAATGAAATAGGTAAATCGTTAACTCATCTTCCTTGGCCGGAAAAAGTTCCCAAATGAGTTGGCGACCGCGCGAGATATCACCGTGGCTGAAAAGTACGTCGCCGTAGGTCGAGTCCCATACGGCAGGAGCAAACCCGCTAGAAATGCAGGCGCCAACGGTTGGGCAAACACTATCAAAGGCGCGGCCGTTGTTTAACTGCCAAGCGATCGGAGAGGCTGTGCCCATGGCATCGACTAGAAGTCGGGCCTTCACCGCCCTAGGTTCCCCGGTAGATCGATGGCGAGCCTGTACGGTCACGCTGTCGTCACTAATCTGTGCCTGCTCAAATTCAGTACCGTCCCAAATCAGGCCACCAGCAGCCAGCAGCTTTTCTCCACAGCGTTTAAGCAGCGCTTCGGAATCGAGCGCGATGTTAAGTACAGTGGGCGTATGCAGCACTGGAGCTTTAGCAATAGAGGGATTATTGGCATCAAAAAACTTGTTAAAGCCGTCTTCATATTCACGGGCAATTAGTGATTGAAATTCATCTTCGGTAAACAATCCCAAATCAATTAGGCTTTGAAACTCTTGACGGGAAATATTCCACTCGCGGTTCATGCGACCAAAGGGCAAACGCTCAATCATTAAAACTTTATGGCCTAGATTGGCCATCACCGCCGCATGAATAACACCCAGTGCGCCGCCCACATAAACCAAGTCAACTTGAAGAATATCTTGACTGTTTATCGTCTCGGGCCCATGGCTGTGAAAGATGACCTGTTTGGGATCTTGGGGCGATCGCACACCATCGCGCCAGCGTTTTTCCCACCAGTAAGCACGCTCTAGATCAGCTTCCCCGTTAGGCATGCGCTGAAAATAGGTGACCGTCTTAGGATAGTAGGGTGTAAGCGCCTCGAAAATTGTTTCTTGACTGGGGTCAAAGGGCGGCAGCTCAGGGTGAGTTGGCGGAAAGGCGGCGCGGAGAGAGCTTTCCAACTGCTTGAGTATCTGAGCTTCCTGCGGTAAGGAAGTTGGGTTCCAGCGAAAGACTTTGAGATAAGTAGTGCGCTGCAAAGACCAGACAAAGATTGACAAAGCCGGAGATAAGCTGTCCCTGCGGGATTCTGAAGGAAAGTCAAGTCGCACTCCGTCAACCGTGGCGATTGCTACCCCGACCGGCGCCTGCCAATCTTCCTGTAACCAACGGCGCACAGCCAAGGTATCAGGGGTGGGAACCTCGATATAAAGCAGTTCTTTCATTAGGACGGATATAACAGTCGAAAAATTATAAAAAGGGAGTCAACACCAGAGCTTTCAGCTTTTAGCTAAAAAGTGTTGAAATTTTTGGATTTTGTGATCTCTCTTACATTAACTCCTTGACGCTCTTCTCTAACAATCACAGCCCCAAACTAAAGGTGATGCTGAACCACGTCAACGTCAATGATCGCCAGCTTGATGAGGTTCCTGCTCAGTGCCGCCCCTAAATGAACAGAATTTTTCGTAAGAGATTTGTGCTGATATCCTGCACGATGGGCATTGCCGCCATCCGTCCAATTTCTTATCCGAATTTGTGGCCAGTTTGATCGCTTACGGAATTAACAAATTTCCAACTGCATAGGACGTCAGTCAGTTGACCGTGAGCGATCGCGAACCAAGCCGGGAGTTGCCAGAAATCATGGCTGATTAGAAATAGAGCAACTTTTGCTGTCCGGCTGATCATGGTGCCCATTCCAGCTCGCTGACCTTACGAGCTGGATAGCCGCTGTACGGCTTTGCCCTGCAGCCTATCGTGAGCATCCGCAAGCAAGGCAGGAATCTTGTCAGCGTGAGGGCTGCGGACGATCGCTGCACGGATGTCGACGGCAGCAAGCTTGTCTGCCTTGTTACCCGGAAACCAATGACTGCCATTACCCAGCAGGTTATAGCGAGCTTCTGCGTATTCCTGCATGTCAAATGCCTCCAGCAAGTTGCGCAGCCAGAGAATAATCGGGATATTGATTTGCCCAGGAGTTTGTTCAGGCTTTGGCAAACCAATCTGCCAAGTCCGTAGCCAGTCTTTTCCCAGAGCGGCAATGGCCGCTGCTTCTAACCGTTGCAGAATAGGCCGTAGGTGGCTATCAGCCTGGGCCAATAATGGCAATACTTTCAAGTGTTCATCAAAGTCCGAGGGCCGCGCGGCTCCCAGACTCAATGTGTGAACTTGAGGATGACTTAGGCAAAACAAATCATTGAACACGATTGGACTCAGCGGTGCACAGAGGTCAACTAGTTTTTGCGGTGGACTGTATAGGTGACCGCCTTTGTCGGTTGGACTAATGATAAACACGCCCATATCTTGCTGCGTAGCCGCCGCGATCGCGGGCCAATTGTCCTGGTTAATGTAGTACCAGTGCAAATTCACATAGTCGAACTGCCCAGTATTAATCGCATCGACGATGACGTCAGTGGGGCCGTGGGTCGAAAAACCGATGTGGCGAATGCGTCCCTGTCGCTGCAGTTTGCGAGCTTCTGCTAAACAGCCGCCGGGGCGAACGGCATGGTGCAGCAGTTCCGGAGTGTTGATGCCATGAATACCCAATAGATCAATGTAGTCTAGCCGCAAATTCTGCAGTGACTGCTGCAGTGTCCGACGAAATTCTTGGGGATCTGGCTTCGGCGATACTTTGGTTTGCACAATAAGCTGCTCGCGGGGAAGAGCGGGCAAAACTTTGCCCAATTGCACTTCGGAGGTGCCGTAGCCGCGAGCTGTTTCAATATGGTTAATGCCGACTTCCAGCGATTGCCGAATCGTTGCCGCCAAATTTTCCTGATTTTTACGCGGAATTTCCCACTGGGGCACATCCTGCCAAGAGTGTTGATAGCGCATGCCACCGCAGGAGAACACGGGCATCTGCAGTTCCGTCCGGCCAAAGCGTCGATATTGCATTCTTATCAAATTTGATTGCAGAAGATAAATTGTAGCGACTCAAGCTGCGGCAGAGAAGCGATGGCACGACTCTCAAAGAAACCAACGTGAACATCTTAGAGAGCCATATTCAGCTTGTGCAATGGTTCAAAATTTTTGTCAGCACAGCACAATGCTAGTTGTCCGTCCATGGAACAGAAATCGTCAGCCAATTCTATTTTAAGCTGCACCACTCGCGCCATACCCTAATCTACTACCGGCGATCGCTTCCCCAGCAGCCGATCGCGCAGTTGCTTAACGCGATCGCGATACTTGGCGGCTTCCTCAAAGTCGAGCTTTTTGGCCGCTTCCTTCATCTGCTTTTCGAGCTGGCCAATCAATTCGGGAATGTCTTCCAGAGCGAGATCGTCCTTTTGCTCATAAACGTCCTCAAGCTCCTGCACGTTCAGGCGACGTGAAACTTCCAAAAAGGACAGAATCGAGTTGCTCTTTTTGCGAATAATCGCCTGGGGAACAATGTTGTTCTCCTCGTTGAATTTTTGCTGCTTGGCGCGGCGGCGCTCAGTCTCATCAATCGCCTTGGCCATACTATCGGTGAGATTGTCTGCATAAAGAATGGCTTTTCCCTGGACGTGGCGCGCCGCGCGACCGATGGTTTGGATCAGCGATCGCTCCGCCCGCAGAAAGCCTTCCTTGTCAGCGTCCAAAATCGCTACCAGAGAAACTTCAGGTAAGTCCAGGCCCTCCCGCAGCAGGTTGACCCCAATAAGCACATCAAAATTGCCGTCCCGCAAATCTTGGATTAGCTCAATTCGCTCAATAGAGTGAATTTCGGAGTGCAGATAGCGCACGCGGACGCCCTGCTCGTCGAAGTATTCAGTTAAGTCTTCGGCCATGCGTTTCGTCAGAGTGGTCACCAGCACCCGTTCGTTGCGCAGAGCCCGCTCGCGAATTTCGCCCAGTAGGTCATCGACTTGTCCTTCGGTGGGCCGCACAAAAATCTCCGGATCAAGGACGCCGGTGGGCCGAATGATTTGCTCAACTACGCGCCCTGTGCCTGGTGAATAAAGCTTCTTACTGTTTTTAGACTGATTGTCCTGGATGTCGAACTGGCCGCCCGATTGCTCTAGCTCCCAGGTACCAGGGGTCGCGGAGACAAATACGCACTGATTAACCTTTTGCCAAAACTCTTCGGCTTTAAGGGGGCGGTTATCGGCGGCGCTAGGCAACCGAAAGCCGTGATCGATCAGCACTCCTTTACGAGCGCGATCGCCGTTGTACATGGCGTGCAGTTGCGGAATTGTGACGTGGGATTCGTCAATCACCAGCATCCAGTCATCAGGAAAATAGTCGATTAAACATTCCGGTGGGGAACCGGCGGCCCGACCGGCCAAATGCCGCGCATAGTTTTCAACGCCGTTGCAGTAGCCAACTTCGCGCAGCATCTCCAAATCGTAGCGGGTGCGCTGTTCTAGCCGCTGGGCCTCCAGCAGCTTGCCTTCTTTTTCGAGAAACTCTAGGCGATCGCGCAGCTCTTCTTGAATCGCCTGACAGGCGGCTTCCAGCTTTTCATCGGGAGTGACAAAGTGCTTAGCCGGATAGACGTTGATCGCTTCTAAACTTTGGATGGTGGCTCCCGTCACCGGGTCCACGTAGCGAATGGCATCGATTTCATCGCCAAAAAATTCCACCCGAATGATGCGATCTTCGTAGGCGGGGCCGATTTCTAACACATCGCCTTTAACGCGAAAACGACCGCGACCCAAATCCAGGTCATTGCGAGTGTACTGAATTACCGCCAGGTCTCGCAGCACCTGGCGCTGGTTGACCTCCATGCCCACCTGCAGGGGAATCGAAGCCTTCAAATATTCTGACGGAATCCCTAAACCGTAAATACAGCTAATGGAAGCGACCACGATGACATCTCGCCGTTCAAAGAGCGATCGCGTAGCGGAGTGGCGCAGCATATCAATTTCTTCGTTGATGGAAGCCGTTTTAGCAATGTAGGTATCAGTAACGGGGACATAGGCTTCCGGCTGGTAGTAATCGTAATAGCTGATGAAATATTCTACGGCATTGTTGGGAAAAAATTCCCGCAGCTCGTTGCAAAGCTGTGCCGCTAGCGTTTTATTGTGGGCCAAAACCAGCGTTGGTTTGCCAATCTGATCGACGACGCGGGCCATTGTGTGGGTTTTGCCCGTGCCGGTTGCCCCCAGCAGGGTCTGATATTTGTGATTTGCCTGCAAATGTTTAGTGAGTCCCGCGATCGCTCTGGGCTGATCGCCTTTGGGGTCAAATGGGGCTTGAATATCAAATTCGGTCACGATACTTTTTCCACGCTGCGCCACTGCACTTTAGATATGATGGCGGATCTTGGCTGCAGTTGGGTGTGTTAAGGGTGACGGAATTTAGGGTTGCGTGAGGGTGTGAGGGTGGCTGGGTATGAGGGTGGCTGGGTGGCTGGGGGCTGGGTGTAGGGATGAATGGCCGTTCGCCTGTACAAGATGCTGCCAGGGAGGGGCGAACGGCTGTTCGCCCGTACGGGTTCGGAGCTTGACCGGTGGGCTTGAGTGGTTGAAATGGGTGGGATGAGTAAAGTGGATGGATTTGGTGAGGTGGTTGTCGCAGGTGGAGTTGTGGGTAGTGTCATAGGTTACAAGACATTCTTCCCAGAATGTTAGGCTTTGCCGTTAGAAGACATTGCCAGATAGCAATAGATGTGGCCGTCTAGATCTCGTGATGTCCTGTTCTTTGAACGCTTCTAGACATTTTTATTGAGTCTACTTGTCCCTTCACTCAAAGTTTGCCGATGGATTTTTCTGCCCGTATTCAGCCCCTACTCGCTAAAGTGTATTCCCCTGAGCAAGCGGCAACGCTGATTCCCCAGCTTTATGAATTGCTCCAGCCTCATTTGCAAAAAACGAGCCGTGAAAACTGGCGCAAGTGGAGCCATGACAACGTGCTGCTGATTACCTACGGGGACAGTTTGATCAGCGACGATGAGCGATCGCCCCTAACGGTGCTGGCCGACTTTTTCGAAACTCACCTCAAAGACATTATTACCGGTGTCCACATTTTGCCGTTTTTTCCCTACACGTCAGATGACGGCTTTGCGATTAAAGACTACATGACCGTTAGCGAAGAGCTTGGCCACTGGAAAGACATTGAGCGTATCAGCCAATCGTTTAACCTCATGGTGGATTTAGTCATCAATCATGTATCTGGCGACCATCCTTGGGTCAAGCAGTTTCAAGCCGGGAAAAAACCAGGCTGCGACTATTTCATTCAGGCTGAACCCGAGGTCGACGATCTCTCTGGTGTCGTCCGGCCTCGCAGTTCAGCGCTGCTGACCCAGCTCGAAACTGTCGATGGTCCCAAACATGTTTGGAGCACCTTCAGCAGCGACCAGCTAGATGTCAATTTCGCCAATCCAGACGTGCTGCTGGAATACGTCAAAATCATCCTGTTCTACGTGCAGGCGGGGGCTCGATACATTCGCCTCGATGCGGTGGGATATTTGTGGAAAGAGAAGGGGACCTGCTGCATTCATCTACCGCAAACCCATACAGTCGTGCGGCTGCTGCGAGAGCTATTGCAGATGATCGATCCGCAAATCGCCATCATTACGGAAACCAACGTACCCAATCGGGAAAATCTGAGTTATTTCGGCAACCGTAATGAAGCCCATATGATCTACAACTTCAGCTTACCGCCGCTGGTGTTGAATGCGCTGATGCAGGGGCGATCGGACTATCTGAAGCAGTGGATGATGAGTATGCCCCCGGCCCCTATTGGCTGCGCCTATTTTAATTTCACTGCTTCCCATGATGGCATTGGCATGCGACCCACTGAGGGCTTGCTGACGGCCGATGAATACGATGCTCTGATCACCACCATGAAAAAGTTTGGGGGCAAAATCAGCATGCGGAGCCGCCCAGACGGCTCGGAGTCGCCCTACGAGATCAACATTTCTCTGTTCGATGCGATGAAGGGCACGATCGCCGGGGAAGACGAATGGCAAATTGAGCGCTTTATCTGCTCTCAAACCATCATGATGTCTCTGGAAGGGATCCCAGCTTTTTACATTCATAGCCTGCTGGCCACCCGTAATTACCAGGCGGGGGTTGAGGAAACTGGTCAGAACCGCACCATCAACCGCTATAAGTGGGATATTGCCGCGTTGGAAGCGGCCCTTAGTGACCCCGAAACGCCCCATGCCAAAGTCTTAACCGAGCTCTCGCGCCTGATCAAAATTCGGCGTCGCCAGCGAGCGTTTCATCCCAACGCAACGCAGTACACTCTGCATTTGTTTAACGCCGCCATTTTTGCCTTTTGGCGACAGAGCATGGCGCGCGATCAAAGCATTTTTTGTCTCCATAACCTGAGCAAATCGACCCAGGAACTGCGGTTGTCAGACCTCAATCTAATGGACATTGACGACTGGACCGATTTGATTAGTGGCGATCGCTTTATCAATCTCGATGAGGTTTATACCATGCAGCCCTATCAGTCGCTCTGGCTTACCAACAAAATTGACTCTGCCAAAGATCATTCCACCCCCGATCCGCTGCTGAGCGATTAGCGACATCAGCGGCGCTGTTAAGGGCTTTGCGGGTAGATAAAGTATCTGATCAGTAGCAGGGTGGTTGGGTTGTTGGGTATGCCAGTAGGGTGCCGTCAGCGCAGCGACGCACCATTGGAAGAGCCGCAGAATGGATGATGCAGCGCTGAATTCTTTAGCAAAGGCTGCTCGTGGATTCGGTAAAAATACGGGATGCGGCGATCGCTGGGGTAGGGACGTGGGTAGACTAGGGCTGAATTTTTAGGCTGGATAGAGGACTTTGGCATGGCGTACGAAAATGAGTTAGCGATCGCTCAAAAGGCAGTCATAGCGGCAGCTAAGCTCTGCCAAACCGTGCGCCAGAGCATGGTGATGGAGGCAATGGAAAAGTCGGATAAGAGTCCGGTTACGGTCGCTGATTATGGTTCCCAAGCAATTATCTGTAAGGCGCTGAGCGAATCTTTTCCGAACGATCCGGTGGTGGGAGAGGAAGATGCAGCGGAGCTGAGATCGCCGGAGATGAGCGATCGCTTGGCGCAAGTTACTCAATTTGTGGCTGGGGTCATTGGTCAAGTGACGCCGGATCAAGTTACTCAGTGGATTGACCACGGCAACGGCGCCCCAGCCAATCGCTTTTGGACGTTAGACCCCATCGACGGTACTAAAGGTTTTTTGCGCGGCGATCAGTATGCGATCGCCCTGGCCCTAATCGAAAATGGCGATTTGAAAGTGGGCCTGCTTGGCTGCCCGGCTCTGGATCTGGGCTACGGCTCAACCGGTCTTTTATTTACCGCAGTGCGAGGCGCCGGCGCTTATATGCAGCCCATCGACGGCAGCGGAGAAGCTACCCGCATCCAGGTGGTGCAGGCGGGAGACGCAGCTCGACTAAGGTTTGTGGAAAGCATGGAAGCTAGCCACGGTAATCGGGAGCAGCAAGATGCGGTGGCCAAAGCCGTCGGCATTACTCAAGCGTCGGTGCGCATGGACAGCCAAGCAAAATACGGTGCCGTTGCGGCGGGCAATGCCGCCTTATATCTCCGTCTGCCGTCGCCTAAATATCCGGACTATCGCGAAAAAATTTGGGACCATGCCGCCGGAGCAATTGTGGTGGAAGAGGCGGGTGGCCAGGTCACCGATATGTACGGTAAGCCCTTGGATTTTTACACGGCTGCCAAAATGAATGATAACCGTGGGGTGGTGGTGAGCAACGGCACGATTCATGATGCGGTGATGGCGGCGTTAAAGTCCATTTAGTTGGTAGGACTCACGCGAACGCCTGTATCCCAAAAAAAATCGGGAATGTTGCAGCTGATTTTCTTGCCTTTGGAGAGCGAAGGGACCACGATTCGGATTCAGCAAGAGCAAATCCTGCGGGATTTTACGTACCGAACGTGAAGGACAAAAAGCCGGTCAACTATTTACCGATGCTCGGATAACCGGAAAAAGCGCAGTATTTTAATAAAGGGCGATCGCCCTTTGTTGATGTTCTTCGGACAGACTGTGCCAACGTGTATCATCTACAATTTGTAGAGAATCTACAGGTTGTCAGGTCGGTTTTCGGAACCGGCATCGCTTATCTTTGGGCACTCTGTGTCCCGTGAACTTTATTTATAACTATCGGGATTTGAGGGCCAAAAGCCTGCATTATAGTGCTATCAAGAATACTTCTCATTAGGGACGTCTTATGCTGGTGATTCAAGGACTCAGCAAGACCTACGACAACGGCATCCAAGCATTGAGAAATATTTGTCTACAAATTCCCCACGGAATTTTTGGCCTATTAGGGCCAAATGGCGCAGGCAAATCCTCTTTGATGCGGACGCTTGCGACTTTGCAGACGCCAGACAAGGGCAGCGTTACGCTGGGCGGCATAAATTTACTCGAAAATGTGCAGCAGGCGCGGCGCTATCTAGGCTATTTGCCGCAAGATTTTGGCGTCTATCCCCAGGTCTCTGCCGCCGAGCTATTGGATCAGCTTGCCGTCTTCAAGGGGTTTGTGGATGCTAAAGAACGGCGCGCCATCGTCGCCGAGCAGCTACAGCTAGTGAATCTTTATGAACAGCGTGACCAGAAGCTAGGGACTTTTTCGGGTGGCATGCGGCAGCGATTTGGCATTGCCCAAGCGCTACTGGGCTCTCCCCGTTTAGTAATTGTCGATGAGCCCACCGCGGGACTTGATCCAGCAGAGCGCATCCGCTTTCAAAATTTGTTGGCGACCATTGGCCGCGATCGCGTTTTGCTGCTTTCCACCCACATCGTTGAAGACGTGGCCGAACTGTGTCCCAAAATGGCGATTCTGAATCAGGGCAAGATTGTGCAGCACGGCAGTCCCCAAACCCTGATGGCGCACCTACAGGGCCGCGTTTGGATATGTCCCACCAATCCCACTACGGCGATTGATCCGCGCTGGACGATTATTACCACTCGTATGGAACGGGGCGTCCGCTGCCTGCGCGTTCTCAGCGATACGCCGCCGGGGCCAGATTTTCAAGTCGTTGCCCCCGACCTCAACGATGTCTACTTCACCGCACTGATGGAGCAGCCAGTGGCGATTCCTGTTTAACGAGATTTCTGAAAATGGAGATACTCGTCTATGATGCATTGCGCTGCGCTTCAGCGTATTCATGCCCACAGGACTTGATAGCACCCTACTAGCGGTAAATTCTTTCTCGAAGATCCCCGAAGGCAGAGTAGCCGGGTAAGAGACGCGCTGATTCTTGGTATCTTGCTTTTAGTTTTGGATCCTAAATTGAGTTTGCAAGCAGAATACCGACCTGCCCGCCTCCACTTCATCACCGATCTAGCCACCCCGCCACCCAAGCTCTTTGGCAGGCTTCACTTTTCTCTTAAATGTCGTCAGGCTTACACACCCTGCCACCCTGCCACCCTCACACCCCCAACTCCTCCCTCCCCATGTTCTCTGCCCCCGTCTTTACCTTCGAGAGCCGCTACCATCTGCGCCGTCCGACTTTTTGGATTGTGGCCGTGGTGTTTTTTGCGATCGCCTTCACCGACATGGTGGCTAACGGCAGTCAAGGCAACGCCTTTTTCTTCATCAACAGCCCCCTGCAGATTTTTCAGACCACCATTTGGTATACCATCTTCGGCATTTTGGCAGCGGCGGCATTCGTGGCGGAAACTTTTGTGCGCGATACCCACCACCGCACGGAAGAGCTGGTACTGGCCACGCCCATCCGCAAAAGTCGTTATCTAGGGACGCGATTTGGGGCGGCGTTCGGCATGTCGCTGTTGGCCTTTTCGGCCTATCTGCCGGGAATGGTAATTGGCAGTTTGATTCCGGGGCTGAATCCTTACGCCATTGGGCCGCTGCGGCCAGAAGCCTATATCCTCAGCTACCTATTGGTGACGGTGCCGAATTTGTTTTTGGTATCGGCGATCGCCTTTGGTCTCGCTGCCCGCACTCGTAGTTTAGTCATCACCTACGCCGGCGCCATTGTGCTGGTGATGTTTTATCTGGCCTCGCTGCTAATGGTGGGCGTGGATGTGATTAATTTCGAGCAGTATCGGCTGTGGGCGCTGGCCGATCCCTTTGGCTTTTACGCTCTGGAGGAGCAGGCGCTGGCGTGGACGGTGTATCAGTACAATACGCTGATGCCGCCGATTACGGGCACGCTGATCTGGAACCGACTCCTGTGGTTGACAATTGCGATCGGCATCTGGCTGAGCAGCTACCTTAGCTACTCTCTCCAATTGCCCATTCGCAAAGTTGACAAATCGCCAAGGCCACAGCGCTCAACGGCGGCGATTACTCAACCGCTGCCGGGGGAAGCCGGCAGCACCCCTCAACAAGGCCGCACGGCCCGAGGCTATTGGGGCTATGCCAGCCAGGGACAAGATGATGAAATACTCTATGTGCGCTGGAAAAGACCGGCGCTCAGCAGCCGCGATTACGTTCGTCAGTGGCTCTATCGTAGTCGGTTTGAAACGAGCCTAATCTTGCAGGGGCGAGCATTTTTACTGCTGACTATTGGCGGCTTGGTGAGCCTGGTGATGGCCGCGCTGGGCAGTCGCTCGTTTAATTATTCCAACCCCAGCACCGACATTCTGATTCACGCTGCCAACCTGTATTTTGAGTACATTTTGTTGGCCATTATTGTGGTCTATGCCGCTGAAGTCATGTGGCGCGATCGCACGCTACGGCTGCAGTCTGTAATCGATGCCACGCCCGTTTCTAATGGCGTTTTGCTGCTGTCAAAACTGACGGCTTTGTTCGTCGTCATTACGCTGAATCTGCTGCTGGCAATGGTGGTGCTGATTGGCTACCAATTGCTCAACGGCTATACCAATTTGCAGCTGCCGCTGTATGTACAAATGCTGTTTTTGGAGCACGGGCCCTACTTTTACATCACGGCAGCGCTGGCGCTATTCACCCAAGTGGTGACGCGCCGCAAATATTTGGCGATGGCCCTTGTGGTGATGATTTCCCTCTCCCACATTCCGCTAGATGCTTTGGGCTGGTATCACAATCTCTATCGCTTTGCAGCGACTAACGATATCGAATATTCCCCCATGAATGGCTACGGGGGACTATTCACTGGTCATCTTTGGTACGCGCTCTATTGGAGTTTGTTCGCGGCGGTGCTATTGCTGGTGGCCTATTTTGCCTGGCCCCGCGGGGTGGATCAGGGGCGCTTCTGGCACCCTTGGCGACGGGGCTGGCGACAGACCCATCGCACCGTGAAGCGATCGCTAGCGGGTTTGATTTTACTATTTGCCAGCGTCGGCACCTGGATTGGCTACAACACGATGTTTGTCAACGCTTATCAGCCGCCGGGCAAAGAGGAAACCGCAGCGACGATTGAGACTCGCTTTAAGCAGTATGAAAACCTGCCGATGCCCGTTGTCACGGATACACAGCTCACTATTGATCTCTATCCGGATCGGCGCTATTTTCAGGCGAGCGGCCAATACACGCTGGAAAATCGCACTGAACAGCCCATTGCCGAGATTCATTTGCTGACTTTTATCAATCTCAAGCTGCGGAATGTGGCCTATCCGGGGGCGACGCTGCGAGAAGCCCATCCCGAATGGGGTTACTACATTTATGACCTGGAAACGCCGCTGCTGCCGGGAGAGCAGCAGGTGATGGAGTTCCAAACCGGGACCGAACCGGCTCGCGGCTTTCGCAATCAGGTGGATAGTGACGATGTTTACATGGTCTATCCCAACGACGTCGTACATAACGGCACGAACCTCTACAGTCCTTTTATCCTGCCGTTCGTGGGCTACACCAAAATGGTGGAACAAAAGGAAGCCTGGCTGCGGGAAAATCTGGGATTACCGCCGCTGGACAATCGCATGCGGCCCCATGACGACCCCACCGGCCTGACCCAAGCATTGATGGTCACCCATTTGAGTTGGGGCAGCACCGATATCACCATTGGCACTGCCGCTGACCAAACTGCGGTCACGGCCGGGCGGTTAATCGACCAGTGGCAAATGGGCGATCGCGCCTACTTCCGCTATCAATCCACCGAACCAACTCGGAGCAAGTTCACCATTTTCTCGGCTCGCTACGACACCTATCGCACCGAGGATTATCGGGTTCCCATTGAGATCTATCACCATCCCCAACATCGAGAAAACGTAGCGCTCATGGCCGAACAGGTGGGTGAAGCCCTCACCTTTTACGAGGACACCTTCGGTCCTTATCCTTTCGAGCAGGTGCGGGTAGCGGAATTCGTTTACTACGACGGCATGATATTTTCCGAAAGCGGCACAATTGGCATTCCTGAGGTGCTGGTGTGGAAGAGCGAGGCTACCGGTGCCGGTCGCGAATCCCTGGTGGATTGGGTGAGCTATCTGCTGGCTCACGCCTGGTGGGAAGACCAGCTGATTGCGGCTGATGTGGCCGGCGGCATGGCCATTCGCGAAGCCCTCAGCGCCTATGCCAGTGAACTCTATCAGCGATCGCGTCGGGACCCGGCAGAACAGCGCTTGGCCAAGCAGCAGCTAATGCGCAACTATTTTCGCCAAGTTGGCAAAATTGACTTTGAAGAGCCGCCCCTGGATGACATCTATAACGAGTTGCCGATTGCCCGCCACAAAGGCGGTATGATTTTGGAACTAATTGAACAGCAAATTGGCCAAGAGGCCCTGCTGACGGGAATTCAAAATTTCCTAGACGATCATCGCTTTCAGGGGCCACCCTACGCCACTATCCTCGACTTGCGCGACGCGATCGCGGCGGCAGCCGATGTCAGCGATCGCCCCCTGATCAACGAACTGTTTGCCGAAGTCATCACTTATCAGGTCGGCATCACTGACGCCACCTACGAACCTCTGGCCAACGGTCAATACCGCGTTCAACTGGACGTCACCGCGCAAAAGCTCATTACCACCGGTCTGGGGCAGCAAACCACCGAACCGCTGACCATGCCCGTAGCGATCGCCTTGCAAAATCAGAACGGTGATGTTCTTTACGAAGCCGAACAAGTGCTCGATGGTGCCGAAAGTACGGTGGAAATTATGGTGGATGAGCCGCCGGCCATGGCCGCGATCGACCCCGACTACACCTTGCCCTCCTCTTTCCTACAAGACAACACCAAACCCTTGCGCCTGCTCCGCGATTAGTTGCGTGACAGTGAGTCTCCAAAGTCGAGTCGCACTGCTAACCATTGCCGTCGTTATCTTCTGAAAGCCAAAATAAGGCAAGCCCAGTTAGAGAAGCCCGTAACCGTTTATGTCAGCCGAGTCGGAACAGCGATCGCGGAACATCGTATTTTCTTTCTCATCGCCTATGCGGTCAGAAGGCATGTGAGGAGCTTATATGTAGCAACATGAAAATTCTGATTGTCGAAGCCAGTATAGTTATGGTGCCGGGCAACCAAGCTAATGGTATGGCCTAACAAAGAGGGTGATGCCATTCCACATAATCACCCTTCCAAAAAGAGGATTAGAAGCCATCAAAACCCTGATACTGCAAGTAATTTAGTGGGCTTGAGAGTCCATCGTGTTAGGCGGAAAAATTTCTCTCTAATAAGTTGTTAGGTATCAATCACGCCAATGGAATCGCTTTTTTTTCTAGCCCTGGTAGCAATTGCGGCATTTGTCGCACTCATCTTCTTTAAGGGCAAAGCCGGTTCAACGAAAAGCAGCTTTCGGTATGCACAGAGAAAGCAATTGCTTTCACCTGCCGAAGTGTCTTTTTACTCCGTACTTTGCCAAGCCGCCGGTAATGAAAATACGGTGTTGGCAAAGGTGCGGTTGGCCGACGTATTAACTCCCCAAAAAGGCTATCAGCGATCTGATTGGCAAAAAGCGTTCAATCGTATTTCCGCAAAACACTTCGATTTTTTGCTGTGTGAAAAATCTACTTTGAAGCCTGTCTTAGCCATTGAGCTAGATGATTCTTCCCACAACAATAAAAAAGCGAAGGCCAGCGACGCTGTAAAAAACGAAGCATGTAAAACGGCAAATCTGCGTTTGGTCAGAATAAAAGCCCAACGTACATATTCCGTTTCGGCTATTCAGCAATCCCTAGCAAATGAAAATTTCGCCCACAAAGGCCAAGATACCTAACACGTCGTTGCAGTTGAACCACTTTCCGGTGCGCTCGTTCCTCGCTTCACTCCAAGCGGTCAACTGAACTTCGCGTTAAAAATTAATCGAATGGTTGCTCCTTGATCGACGACTAAATCTCCAACTCTAAACGACTTTCACCAGAATATAGTGACGAAATATCAATTGCTATAAATCGCAACTTTGCAGCTGTAGAGGCTAAATTTAACTGGTAAAAGATTCCTTGTTATTACCAGCCAATAAATTTCTCTTTGCTATGACTAAGCTGCTTAAAAATGGTTGCTACCATTCAAAATCATTGCCAGTTCTATAATTGTAAGGTTTGGCAAAAGGCAATTCAGAATGCAGAACTAGCAAGTCAGAAGCAGGGCAGAAATCTACAACTGGGCAGGCGACAACTGTTTTCAACATTGAGTGCGATCGCCTATCTCCACATACTGAGCAACAACGAGAATCCCAGCATTGCTTTGCTTTGGATTCAAGCGCGAGCGCCAAGAAATTAGCGAACCCCTACCGGGTTATAGATGAGTGTAGTAGTGCCAATAGTCAAATCAGTAGGCTTTTGATCAACATGGGAACTGAGCCTTCCTGGCCAAAGTAGGGTAGCGCCTGTTCCATCAGATTTTCATCATTCATTTAATGACATATTCCAGATCCAAAAGCCCTATCAAGGCTGCAAGTAGGGACGCAGCCCCACGACTTCACCAATTACGACGATACAGGGTGAAAGCTTTTGTCCTTTAGTTTGCTGCATGATATTTAGCAGCGTGCCTTCCCAAACCTGCTGCTGAGGTTGGCTCGCCCAGCGAATAATGGCTACCGGGGTCTCAGGCCTTTTGTCATAGCGAATGAGGCGATCGCAAATCTCCCCTAGATTTCGGGCCCCCATCAGAATAACCAGTACCGACAGCTTTGCCAGTGCCTCCCAGTTTTGCTGTTCCAAATCATGGCCGGTCAGCACCGTGAACTGGCTGCTCAAAACTGGGTCTGTCAGGGGAATGCCAGTGAGTAGTGGAGCCACCGTCGCCGATGACAGGCCTGGCACCACTTCAAAATCACATCCTGCCGCTTTCAAAGCCTGAATTTCGGCAGTCGTGCGGCCAAAGATAAACGGATCGCCGCTTTTAAGGCGCACGACCTGTTGCCCTTGCTGACATAGTTTGACTAGCAGTCGATCGATGTCTGCCTGTGCCCAACTGGCCTGTCCGCCACGCTTGCCAACTGCTTGAATTTCGCAGGTCGCAGGCACCAATGCCAACAGCGCCTCATCCACCAGCGCATCGTGCACCAATACTTGTGCCTGGCTCAGCAGTCGATGTGCCCTAACTGTCAATAGGTCAATTGCGCCTGGTCCCGCACCCACTAAATAGACCTTGCCTGCTGTCTTTGCCATGCCGTCCGGAATATCAATTCTGCGGTCTAGCGTTGCACATTGATGCGCCGCGATGAAGTGTTGCGGCATGAATGGGAGCTTGCCTAAAGCAATTTGGTATGACTTTGGTGACTGCAGCGACAAGAATCCCAATGAATTGCGCGATCGCGATTAAGGCTGTCAGCTTTTGAAACGAGCGATCAATCATCGCCAGAATGCCTTGAGGATAGACACTACCACATCCGCTTTTCGAACCTAGTCAGGAAGGAATTGACATCACCATAAGGAGTTCCTGCCTAACGATGACACCGCTGGCATAATCACACAAATACCTAACTGTTGCTTTACCAAGGTTAATAGCTCAGTGACAGGTAAACATTACCAGATATAATACATATGAACTGATTTCGATTGAGAAACTGGCCGGTTCTTTGCCAGTCAAAACGGGTTTCTTGCTACGTTATATAACGTGCCGAGGTTTCCGGTGCATTGCCGTTCGTTGACTGTTTGGAGCATTTCTGTCGATGGCGCTTAAACCTCCCCATCTCGAACCGCCCCGCCTTGAGCCACCGGATTTGCCGGCTGAGTACACGCCACCAGAATCCGAGTGGAACAATCGCACGCCACCTCGGCATCCTCAGCGATCGCCCTTCATCTGGCGGTTGTTTAATGGGCTGCTGGGTAGTCTGTCGGGCGGGATGTTGCTAATCGGCATGATTGCTGGCGTGGGTCTGTGGCGCTCCGGGGAAGAATTTGTCAACGGCGTGCGATCGCTTTTTGCCCCAGCCGAACCAGTGGAAGCTGTCGATGTGCAAACGGTCGTCGTGCAGCAAATTCGTGGCGCCAGCGAGCTGACCACTGCTGTATTCACCATGGAAGCCGTTGTGCCGACTACCAGCAGCCGTATGGTCGGCAATTATGAAATTGGTAAGACGACGTTAGTTTACGTTGCCAACGGTGAAGTGCGGGCCGGAGTCGATTTAAGCGCCATTGGCCCAGAAAATGTGCGCGCCAGTGGTGACGTACTGCGAGTAATGTTGCCACCGCCGGTCATTCTTGATCGCAAAATCGATGTTGACCAGTCCCAGGTATTTGACTATAACCGCGGCTTTTTAGGACTAGGACCAGATCGCGCTCCCGAACTGCAAGACCAAGCCCAAGAAATTGCCCTGCAGAAACTCCACGATGCCGCCTGTGATCAAGGAATTTTAGATGAAGCTAGCGATCGCGCTGAGTTGGTTGTGGCCCAGCTCTTGCAAAATACTGGTTTTGAGCAAGTAATCGTAGAATCTCAGCCGGCGGCGACGACGGTTTGTGCGCCGGCTGGAGCAACCACGATACAGTAAACGAGGTTGTGTCAAGGTATCTTTATGCTAGAGCTTTATCAATTCGAAGCGTCAGCCTACAGCGAAAAAGTCAAGCTCATCCTCGATTACAAGCAAATTCCGTACAAGACAACTGAAGTCACCCCGGGCGTTGGTCAGATTGAGCTGTTTCAACTGTCAGGACAGCGCAAAGTGCCCGTGCTCAAAGACGGCACGACGGTAGTGCCCGATTCCACGGCGATCGCTCGCTACCTCGATGATAAGTATCCTGATCGCCCGCTGATTCCCTCTGATGCTCGTCAAAAAGGGCTCTGTCTAGCGCTTGAAGACTGGGCTGATGAATCATTAGGCATTCAAGGTCGCAGGGCAATGATTGGTGCGTTTAGTCAGCATCCTAATTTTCGGACGGCCCTGTTGCCGACAGCCACGCCTGATCTCGTGAAAAACTTGGTTGGCGCAGTGCCCGGCGATATCTTGAGCATTCTGGGCACCGGTGTTGGTTTCGGTCCCGAAGCCGTCAAGGAAGCTACTGGCGTTCTCAAGCAAGCACTGGAATCACTTTGCCTGATGCTGGCTGATCAGCCCTATCTGACGGGTGAGCAGCCAACCCTTGCTGACTTTGCTGTGGCGGGCATCACGATGTATCTCAAGTTTCCTGACTATCAATACGTCGATTTGCCTGAAGGCATCTGTGGCAAAGGGGTGCCCGGTTTAGCTGACGATATCAGCTACCAGCCCTTTTTTGACTGGCGCGATCGCCTCTACGCCGACTATCGCCAAACCCGTACACCCAGTCCGGCTAGTCCTCCCGACGGTGGCCCTACTGCCATCAACATCGACTAGCGATCCGCCGAATTGAAGAGGCGTGATCGCCTCTTCAGCATTTGCGTAACCAAAGCAGGTCAGAATTGCGAACGATGGAATGACAAAAGCTGTCCAAGCTTTATCCCGGGGGGTTACTGACTTCCGCTTTTCAATTGTGTGCCTGTTTTCTGCACTCCAAAGGTCTGCTGCCTTGTTCCCCTATGAGGCCTGGCTGAGCCAAGCGATCGCCTCGCGAATCCAGTCTTCGGCATGGTCATTTTTGACTAAAGTGCTTTTTCGGCCCACCACCTGCAGCGCCTTCACAATTTCACTATTGGTATAGCCCAGAGCCAGTAGCGTCATCTCCACTTCTTCTTGAACGTTAGCCATGGGGCCACCACCCGGCGCAATCGTCAACCCCGACTGTTGACGCCATTCCGCCAATTTAGTTTTTAGCTCTAGGATCAATCGTTCGGCCGTTTTGCTACCCACGCCCTTAGTGCGCGAGATCAGCCGCGTGTTGCCTGACACAACTGCTTGAATCAGCTCCTGAAAACCCAGCGTATCCAGCAGGGCCATTGCCATTTGAGGGCCAATGCCGCTGACGCTAACTAGCTGACGAAATACTTCCCGCTCGGAGCGACTGGCAAATCCAAAAACGACCGGCAGTTCGTCCCGAATCTGCAGGTGACAAAATACCTGCAGCGGTTCGCCCAATGGCGGTAGCTCCGCTAGAAAGCGGCTGGTAATTTGCAGGTCATAGCCAACCTGATGAACATCAACCGTGACGATAACCCGTTGTCCGCCTGGCTTTTGAATATCGACTAAATTCCCTTTGAGATAGCTCAGCATCGCCCGTTTTGCTTACCTAATCGTTGTAGGGTAGCACTCACAGCGGGCTCCATCGCAAGTCTATGTCGCTATGATGCCAGCAGTGGTAAAAGCTGACGATACATCAATAATTTAGAATGGCGATCGCCTCACTGAATTAGTCGCCATGGACATAATTGGCAAAGACGTTCGCAATTGGCTAAGCAGCTATCAGCAGTGACTTTGCCTATTCATGCATTTACTTTCCCACTGGCAGTTAAATCAATCAAAAATCTCATTGCTAGGTCTGGTTTCTCAACAGTCAAGCCGGTGAGCTGCGGCGAGTACGCCCTTGGCGCGACGACTCTGATGCGGGCAAAGTTGCACTTTTAGTCTTAGGCGACGTTTCCTGTTGACGAGCCGTCGTTTCAACCGCACTGGCATCTACCGGCAGGGCTGCCTGTCCATTACGCACCACTCGCATCATTTCCGACAGTTGATGTTCCAGTCGCTGTAGCATCTCAGCTGCGTAAGTATCGGCATCCTGCCGCAGAGCTACGCAGTCATCTTCTGTCTGTTGACGCGTTTCGTTCCAGTATTGCTGAGCCGCAGTTTGCCACTGATCAATTTCTGAACGAGTCTGCGATCGCAACGCTTCGCAATCTTGTTCCAACTGCTGCTTCACTTGTCGGGCCTGACTTTCTGCCTGTTGCACAATGCCAAGGTCATCCAAGCGTTGGGCGGCCTCTTGTTCGGCAGTATCAATTACGTCTTGGGCATATTGATGGGCATCGGCAATGATGTGCTCGCGCTGCTGCACAATCTGCATGGCTTCTTGAAAAACCGTTGGCAAATTCAGCCGAATGCGGTCCAACTGTTCCAATAGCTGATCCTCGTCAATCAACGTGCGTCCCGAAAAGGGAATCCTGGGACTTTCTAAAATCAACTCTTCCAAAACGTTGAGTGATTGTTGAATATCCAATCGCTTAACTGTTTCACTATGGGTAACAGCGGGCTCGCTGGCCGCAGCTACCTGAGCAGCAGTATTGTTGGAACCATTATTAGAAGTTAAGTCTTGGCGTAGCATCGGTATATGTCCCGGGCAACATGTTGAGGCACTAAATGATCGACAGTGCCTCCGTACTGCGCAATTTCTTTGACCAAACTACTACTTAAAAAGCCGTACTCAGTCGAAGTTGCTAAAAATACAGTTTCTAAATCTTCTGCAAGAGTCTTATTAGTATGGGCCATCTGCAGCTCTTTTTCAAAGTCAGAGAGTACCCTTAGTCCCCGCAGCAGCACTTGAGCCTGCTTCATTTTGGCATAGGTCACCGTCAGGCCGTCAAAACTGTCAATTTCAATATTTGATAGATGGGCTACCGCCCTCTGAATTTGCTCAATCCGCTTATCGGCGGTAAACAGTGGACGTTTGTTGGGGTTTGCCGCCACCACCACGATTACTTTGTCAAACAGCAGACTGCTGCGTTGAATGATGTCAAGATGCCCAAAGGTAATAGGATCAAAGCTTCCTGGATAAATTGCAATCACGCAATTGCCTCGCAATAACTTCTGCATAGTGCTTCTGGAGGCTATCAGAGCACAATTCCGTCTCAGAAATAAAGCCCGCCCCAAGGCCGATACGCCTTTGTCTAAAGGTGGCTTTCACGGGCTAGAGACATTGCTGTTAAGGCAGCTTTCAATGATATTTATTCATGTCCGTAACAAAAAGCTATGGACTCATCAGCTGTGAGCTGAGCAGTACCTGTATTAAACAATTCAAAATCGCCAATCTCAAATCCCAAATCTTGGTCAACCACGCCGACATGAATTAGTATCGCCTGCCAAGAAGACAAAGCTGGCGAGTCAAACCCTCGATATCGCTACTTCTACCCCAAGCATTGCAATGGCGACTTTAAAGAAGTCTCGCTTCTTGGATAGGGTTGATTTAGCAACCTTCGGCAGTAATCCACACCAGTGATTGGGCTTCATCACTGCGCCATCGCATCCAGCCTTCACGGATGACAGCTCCTGGCAACGGCGTGCAGCCTGCAGTCGGCTGGGTCACCTGCACACGCATCCAGTCTCCTTCAAAAGCGATGGGCTGAATCTGACTTTCTGGGCCAACTAATCCCAGCACATTGGTTTGGGTACTAGCGGGAGCCCCATACAGCGCTTGGGAGAGACCGTGTCGGCGAAATTCCACTTCCCCCGTACCAACGAAATGGCTTTCCCAAAGTTCTACGGCAAGATCAAGACTGCCTAAGTTGAGATGGTCGACGTGTGCCCAAGCGCGGCCAGCGGGCGTATATTGAAACTCAAACCAACCATCCTCGCGGATTTGCATGACGGGAAAGGAAGATAAGGCCGTATAGGCTTGCAGCATAGAAAATGAAGCATCTTGACCTAAGGCGATGGGCGTTTGGCTATTGGGCACCAGCCAACCATTAATTATCCAACCCCAGTGCATACCGTTTGGCTCAATATAAATAGGAATTGCCGCTGACTGCAGCCAACCGGCCCCCAGCAGAGAATTCGCCGCTGAATCGGAGCTATTCAAAAATGACGTGTCGCGGGGACGCAAATGCCCTACCCCAATATCGTCTTCAGGAGTCGGTATTAGTCCGATAATGCCTTCCACATCGGGGATACGCGGAGTTGGTATCGATGCTGGCAGCGGCGGTACTGGCGGAGTTATGCGAGCTTGGGCTAGCGTCTCAACCGTTGAAGAGAAAAATGTGTCGCGCTCGACAGACACCGTTGAGGCCCGCGTGGCCAATCGACTAAATCCACCGCCAAAGACTACAGCAATTGATAAGAGAGTACTAATCTGAACAACTTTTTTTTTCATTACAGCCGCGATCGCCATTACTGACAAAACAATTTACGTTGAGTCGCCAAGGCTGATAAGCAATTTGCCTAGCTTTATTCCTCAACTGACTCGGCGTAATGCCCCTGATCCCTGTGTCAAAGCTATGTACTGACACCTCAGTATCCGACTATACATTTTACGACGTGGAAACGGTTAAAACGTTTCGTCAGTCTCCTTTCCTTGAATTGTAAACTAAGCATTAGAAGCCTTTAGTCTAGGCAAAATTAGCCGTCGCTACTTTGTTCTAATCAAGTAGTAATTCTGATCAGGCGACGATGCCTCTAAGGCAGTCATGAACCGCGCCTCGTAACTTGCGGCCTTCTGGTAGCCTCGCAAGCGCTGGCCGCAGATAGTTTATGACTGTTGAAAAATCAGCCATTTCAGATGTCCGCGATCTAGGGACCTTTTCTCTGCTGTTAAAGCATTCACTATTCGAGGCTGACGATAGCCCCAGCCAATTTTATAGATTGGGGGCGATCTCGCTTGTTCTTAAGGTTCTGCAATTGATTGATGACGGGCCTTAATAGACTAGCAATTTTTTATATGAATTAAGCTTTCGCATATATCACTAAATGTAAAGAAGCTGCCTTAAAAAGCAATGGCTCATCACTTACGTAACCCGTGGAATTACTCAGGTTTATCTCTCAATTTCAGCTCATAGTAAAGGCAGATATGGGAATCGTCAGATCGACAATAGTTGTCCAAAATGATTCGAAGAATCAACAACCTTTGACAGGTTAATCTGCTAGTCCAGATATGTCTGACGGGGAATCACTTTACGTCAGAAACAGTCTTTAATTTTATCTGTTAAGTCTCGTCTAGCTATGCTAAATCTAGAGCAGGACATCACAGTGTTTTCCATACTAGGTTTCAGAATGAAAAATTTTTGTGCAATTTGTTTCTCTTGTGCAGTTTCAGGGATGTCGGCATTAATATTTATTGGCGCGCTTCAAGCCAGTTCCGCCTCTGCCAATGAGGCATTGGCGGATAGCCTACTGCCTCTGGAAAATCGCAGCGTTGATATTCAGGGCGATCCAGAGCTATTTAAGTCAGTAGCTAATCAAATTAATGCTTCCTATCAAAGTACGTCAGAAGAATCTGATATTACTGATTTATTGGGAGCCGGTTTTCTCGAGGGATTAGTAGATGAAAATGGCGAAGTTGAGCTGCCCTTAGGAATTACCGTCTTTGACGCAATGGGAATGACCTCAGTAGGATTTGGTGGTAGTTTTTAATCTGCTTCATTTCAGGCAGTTTTTTTGCTCTTCAAACAGTTGATTAGCAATCAATAAAGAGAAAAATGACAATTTATACTGTTTAGAACTGCGCCTTGAAATTATCGAGAAAGGCGGCGAGTATCGCACACTGGCCGATAGTCTATCCCCACCAAAAAAGGAAGCTAGCTCTTCTCCTTCGCTCGAATTTGGGATGTCTGATATATCAAATAATGTGTAATTGATTGCCAGCGAGCCAGCCCTGTTAAATTCTCTGATTCTGGTGGATTTTTAACTTTGTTTTTCTCGGAATTGCAGAGACTACAGAGCGCAGCGCAGAATTTTGAGGTTCACATCAGACGGTGTTTAGTAGCTCAAATTTGGTGATGGTCTGCTGTCGTAGTTTCTAGGGTATGTGGGCGAGGGAAAATAGCCCTAATACAAAATCAGAATTTACCTGTTGCTTTTCCACTGTAAAGGTGAAGCTAGCGTACCCTTAATGGCCTGCCTAACTCCGTTTATCGCGATCGCCCAAGATTTTGCGCCACACTAGAAAAACAGTGACAGGAGCGATGGCGATGGCGTGGCGTGAAGTATCAGGTAATTGGCTATATATTCCTTCGCAGCCTCGGGCCATCATCCATTTCTTGGGTGGGGCGTTTGTGGCCGCGGCTCCCAGCGTGACCTACAAGCTATTGCTGGAAGCAATCGCGCAGCGCGGCTATCTGATTGTGGCAACTCCCTTTATCAACACGTTTGATCACAAGGCGATCGCTCAAGAGGTGTTAGTCACCTTTAATCAGGCACTTCACTACTTAGAAAATCGCGTCACCCTGAAGCGGCTGCCCATTTACGGACTAGGCCACAGCATGGGCTGCAAAGTACATTTGCTAATCAACAGCCTGTACGAGGTGGAGCGGGCAGGCAATATTTACATGGCATTTAATAACTATTCGGCTCGGCGATCAGTGCCGTTCTTAGAACAGTTAACGGACTGGTCACCCTCCTTGGCCGCGATGAATCAGATGGAATTTGTGCCTTCACCAGAAGAAACCTTTGCCCTTATTGATCGCTACTATCCAGTAGAGCGTAATCTGCTGGTCAAGTTTCGCAAGGACGACATCGACCAGACCAGGCCGCTGCATGAAGTGCTGGTGCGTCATTTTCCGCAGCTGACCAGCGTACAAATTTTGCCGGGCACTCACACCACGCCCATGGCGCAAGATATTCCCTGGCAGCCGGGGCGACAGTTCAGCGCGTTGGATGCCATCGGGCAGTTCGTCAAGCAAGAGTTTACGCGAGACCTGCGACAGCTTGAGGACGTGATCTTGATGTGGCTTGATCCGGTCGGAGCTATGCGATCGCGACAGCGGCGTTAGCCGCAGGGCCGAGCAAATTTGGCACCTGCGAGCTAGTCACTCCATAATTCAGTTGTTTGCCGCAGACTGCTGAAATCGCCATTGCCAAGAATCAGATGGTCCAGAATCGGCACGCCAAGAATAGTGGCCCCCTCTAGCAGTTGACGGGTCAGGTGAATATCTTCTGCTGAAGGCTCCAGACTGCCAGTGGGATGATTGTGCGCCACGATCGCTCGGGTGGCCCCCTGCCGAATAATTTCCCGAAATATCTCGCGGGGATGAGCTAGGGTTTCCGTTGCCGTCCCAATGGTGATCACCTTCATGCCCAAGATGCGGTGCTTGATATCCAGGAACAATACAGCAAAGCGTTCTTGAGACTGCCACATTAGCTCGTGACTAAGGGCCGCCGCCGCTATGCTGGGATCATCCACGACTGTTTGCTCTGGGGGGCGCGACTGCAAGACTCGCTTGCCCAGTTCAATCGCCGCCAAAATACTGGTGGCTTTGGCGGGGCCGACGCCAGGAATGGCCATCAGTTCCTGCGCCGAAACATCACGCATCATGCTCATGGCGTCTCGCTGATTCGCGCCCAAACATTGCAGAATATATTGCCCCAATCCTACCGCCGAAAGCTTGCCCGGGCCTTGGCCAGTGCCCAGCAGAATTGCCACTAGCTCAGCTGTTGCCAGAGTTTTGGCGCCCTGCGTTAAGAGTCGCTCCCGAGGACGCTCGCTAGAGGGCATGTCGGTCACGCGCACTTGATAGGTCGTCATCGCTGCACTTGGCTCGGTAAGGTAGATGGGGAGCACTTACATCAGTAAGCCCAGAGATCTTTCTGCTTTAACGGTGGATAAGCCATGAGTGCAGCGGATGCAAATCCAATTGATTATCGGTACTTACGCAAGCGATTGGGGCGATTTAGCCGGTTGGAAATACCGCCAGTACTGACGGAACCAGAGCAAGCGGAAATTCGCGCGGCCCTTCAGGCTTTTAATGAAGCTTCTGATTATCAGACGCTGGGCATTTGTGCCGAAACGCAGGCGATCGCTCAAGCGGCCATGGAATCCTATGTGGCGGCACTGAGCCAGCCGATTCAGTTGACCCTAAACGACCTTAGCGGCCCGGTTTTTTTGAAGTTCAATACTCTGGAGGGGGCCTGGTATCTCGACTGCTACAGCGGCAACAGTCGCGGGGTTTTGGTGTCGTTTCACGCCTCAAAGCCGGAATTTGACTTACTCAACGGCACCTACGGCCCGTTTCCGTTTGATTTATTTGACTGCAAAGAATAGGCGTTTATCGAGCTCGTTACAGCCTAAATTTTTAGGTAATTCACCGTCAACTTTTGCTGACTAAAGTCATCGATGGTTGGTGATGAATGAGAATGTGCTGGCGAAGTTTGCCGAAAAGGCTTGTTGATTTTTAGAGGATAGTTTGGAGCGATCGCATCCGTAATTCTGCCTGAAATTTGCTCCCCGAAATATGACAGCTTGAGTAGTGTCTTGGGGGCGATTAAGTTGGAAAGTCCTCAGGATAGAACTGTATTTGAAGTCAGGCTTATCCGAAGCTTAAGGGGTACATCATGACCCAACCCGTTCACTGTCATAACTGTGGCGAAACCAAACTGAAACGCATCCGAGTCCGTGGGATCAAGAAATGCGGTCGCTGTGGCTCCCTTGTCGATACTCGTCGTCGCGTTTGGTGGCGCCGAATTTTGCCAGCATAACGGTAGCTTTAGGCAATTAGATAAAGACCCTTAGTTGCGTCTCAGTGCTTGGCGTATGACCCAAGAAATAATGAGAAAGAATCGGGTATTTCAAGAAAAAATGGCTTTCTCTCTCTTCAAAAAGACAAGCCTGACGTAGTTGAATTCGATTCTGGCTTTGTGGTCCCAGAATTCAGGGCAGCCCGCAGATTTGAGAGATATAGGCAGGCGTCTGCCTGAGTCCTACTTGCCTCAATCCTAGAAGATAAAAAATCACGCTGGCGCCTTGTCCATCATTCATCAATGAGAGCGCCAGTTCCGATATAGGGCCACGCCAAACAGCCCCATGCCCCAAAGGATAAAATTCACTACGACCCAAGACATCCAGGTGACAAGGTGGCCCATCAGCGCCCAGAGGCCAACCGTCATGCGAGTCAAATATTGCCCGATGGTGCAGGGATGAGCGGGAATATCCGGCGGCGCCGGAGGACAAGTCCCAGTCTGCATCACGCTGATGGCTCCGGGTAAAATCCACGAGAGACTCATTAGCAGCGGTGGCAGAATCATCGACAGCAGAAAGAGTGTAATCCACCGCTGGGTACGAAGCGATCGCCGCGCTGAGGGGAAATCTGAAGCCATAGCCGCTCGACATCGAAAGTCAATGGCTATAGCCTAACCTTCGCCGTCTAAAATGCGTACTCCAACCGTGCTCGTGTAGAAGTTGTACAGGTCACCTTCGATCTGAATTTGGGTGCCAATTTTTACCGGGCTATTGCCAACGACAGGGCCATTATCTGTAATTAACGCGTCATCGGTAAGCGTGATCAGCAAATCGATGGTGTAATCCAGCTCGGGACGAGGATCGGGAAACGATTTGACGGTGCCGTCGGGCTGAGGCACGGCTTGACTGCGCGGCAGCTTAATTACCTCTTTAATGCCAACTTCTCCATGAGGCTGGTTGCGGATGATGACGTTGGTAGTTTCAGCTTCTTTGAGCGTTTGAAAAAGTCCTTCAGGATCTGACACGGTTAAGCCCCGCACCATCACATCCACCTCCACGGGTTTCGTGTTGCCGCCCACCTGAGCAACTGACCCACCCGTGCCAGGAAAAATAAAAATTCCCACTAATACCATGAGGATGACAATCGCTGCGCCAATGTCCAGCAGGCTGATCTTGCCAAATAGCCGTCCTTTCGCGTCCAAAATTGCCATGCTTGTTTCCTCTATAAATCAAATCAGCAGTTCATACAAAAGTCTCTTACTTTGACCACAGCCATTTTGAGATGCTCTCTAACGCTCTGAGACAGCACATAGGTTTCTAGCCTTTTTGTCAGAGCAATAATTAAAAAGGCAGTGCAGTCGTAAAGGGAACAATTACTCCGGTTCAAATGTTTATCCACGGCCAGTAATTTGCATGGTTAAAGACCTGAGCCATGCTTGAGGCCGCCAACTGTCAGCCAAACGCCGCTAGCTGTTGCTAGGCTAAGATATCACCAAAGCTTTATCTAATCACCCCATCGGCAACTTAGACGCAAATTTTAACGTCATTGAGCGTTAGGAAGTCGAAATAGGCACTCTGAAACAGTGCATACAGAGCATTGCGCAAGGGGCAGGAGCAAAACCTTATGAATCAGTTAATGCAAGGGTTACGACAGCTGGGAAAACGCTGGATGTATGGTGCGATCGCGTTGGTTGTGGCCTCTGGGTTGGTCGTGGCAACGCCCCAGCCTTCAAAGGCAGACTTAAACCTGTTTGAGTTGATTTTTAACGGGATTCAATACATCCAACTGTCGAACTTAAACGATAGCCAAGAAGTTGACCTTGGCCGGCAGACTGATCAAGCCCTCAAACGACAGGGCGTACGCATCTATAATCGCGATCCGCAGTTGGTAAATTATGTCAGCGCCGTCGGCCAGCGGCTGGCCGCGGTCAGCGATCGCAACCAGATTCCCTACACTTTTCAAGTGGTGGATGACGACAGTATCAATGCTTTTGCTACATCGGGTGGGTTTGTTTACATCAATACTGGCCTGCTTCGGGCAGCTTCCACCGAGGCGGAATTGGCGGGTGTTATGGCCCATGAAATCGGCCATATTGTTGGCCGACATTCGGTGAATCGGATGCGGGAAATCACGCTAGCCAATGGCATTGTCGGCGCCTTGGGCGTATCGCAGGACGATTTGGTCAACATTGGTGTACAGTTGGCGCTGTTTTTACCGAACAGTCGCACGGCTGAATACGAGGCCGATGATCATGGTTTCGTCAACATGGGTCGAGCCGGGTATGACCAGCGTGGCTTTATTGCATTTATGCAAAAACTTGAGGGGGGCCGCACACCAGAATTTTTTAGCACCCATCCCGACCCGAGTAACCGAGTAGATCGATTACAAGATATGTACGCCAACTCTCGTGTGGAAACAGCGGTTGCTGGCAATAATCCGGATGCCTATCGTTCGATGATTAGCAATTTGTAGTCTATCGGTAATCAATGGCTACGGCGGAGCTGCCGGAGTCCCCAAAAGGTCAGGTTAGGCTCGACCACTGCCGGTGCAGTGCCCTCCACCTGACGCCACCACTGGTAAAGCTGGGCGCCGTTTCCCCCAGTGAGTACGGCTTTACTGTTGGGATGCTGCCGTTGCCAATCGGCCACGAAAGTCTGGATTGTTGCCAGGGTGCCATAAATCACCCCGCTGCGAATCGCTGCTGCAGTGGTGCTGGCCCATCGCGAAGGCAGCTGGCCATCGTCTTCCACTTGAGGCAGCGCTGCGGTTTTCGTCGTCAGGGCCGCAAATTGAGTGGCTAGACCGGGCAAAATGGCTCCCCCCACAAATTGCCCCTCAACTCCAGCGGTGAAGGTGAGCGCTGTGCCGGCATCGACCACGATCACCGGCCATCCTAGGCGATCGCCAGCCCCGAGCAAATTCAGCGCTCGATCAATTCCCAAGCTGGGATAGCAGTCTGCCAATGGGACAGCGGCTAACGTCACGACTTGCAGCCCCGGATAGGCGTGCCACAACGCTGTTTGAGCTGGCACCACAGAGGCACAGTAGAGTGGCAAGGGAGACGACAGGGATGCGATCGCATCCATAGCTCTGGATAAAGATTTAGGCAATTCCAGGGCAATGGATTGGGCAATGCTGAGCGATCGCCAGGCGGGCGCGGTAAATTGCTGCTGCACCAGCCTGTGGGCTTGCTCTGGAGTCACGTGCCGCGTATGCCAAACGCCTTGAAGCGCGTCTCCTTGAAAAAGCGCCCAGTGCAGTCGAGTATTGCCAATCACCAATCCTAGCCACGGGTCTACGCGCCTTTGCTCTGGCGGGGCTACCTGTCGGATGGGCGATGGGCGATGTGTGATTGAGAAATCCATGCCTGAACCAAGGGCTGTGCGCTAATCTGTCACTGCGAGCCATAACGGCCATTTTAAGCATCGATCAAAAGGGCGCGAAAATCATTCACATTGGTCAAGGTGGGGCCGGTTTTCACTAAGGCGTCTACCGCCTGAAAGTAGGAGTAGCTGTCGTGGGCTGCGAGAAAGTCACTAGCTTTAAGGCCGCGATCGCGCCCCTGCTGCAAAATGGCTGGCCCGATGATGGCACCCGCATTGTCCTCGCTGCCGTCAATGCCGTCGGTGTCACCCGCGATCGCCCATACCTTTTCCTGCCCCTTCAGCGCCACTGCCAAGGACAGTAAAAATTCACTATTGCGTCCGCCTCTGCCCGCTTTGCCAGTCAATGTCACCGTTGTTTCGCCGCCAGAGAGCAGGACGCAGGGCGGTGCCAGCGGCTGTCCGTACTGAACGACTTGCTGCGCCATCCCCGCGTGAACAATGCCTACTTGTCGGGCCTCTCCTTCCATCGCACTGCCCAGAATCAGCGGCGTATAGCCCATCTCCTGGGCGACTTGGGCCGCCGCTTCAAGGGATTGCTGCGGTGCGGCAATCAGGTGGTTGGTTGTGGTACTCAGACGTTCATCGTCGGGCAGCACCACGGGATAGAGATTGTCGTTCAGGTAGGCCACCACCGCTGGCGGTACCGACAAATTATATTTTTGAATAATGTGCAAGGCGGCTTGAGCAGTGACCGTATCGCCCACGGTTGGACCAGAAGCGATCGCTCGCAGGTTGTCTCCCGGCACATCAGAAATCAACAGCGACACGACCCGGGCCGGATAGGCTGCTGCGGCCAATCGTCCGCCACTGGAGCGCGACAGGTTTTTGCGCAGGGCGTTCATTTCGCCGATGTCGGCACCGGACCGCAGCAGTTGCTGATTTAACTCTGCCAGAGTGTCCAACCCGATGCCCACCGGCGGCAACGTCAATAAAGCCGATCCCCCACCAGAAATTAGACAAATCACCAGATCGTCGGCGCCTAGCGGCGTCACCGTTTCCAGAATGCGCTCGGCCGCGGCCATGCCGTTGACGTCAGGCACCGGATGGGCGGCCTCCAGGACTTCAATATTGGTGGTCTTATCGCCGTGACCATAGCGAGTAACGACGATTCCCTCCAGCGGCTCTGCCCAAGCCTGTTCCACGGCCCGGGCCATCGCCGCCGCTGACTTTCCCGCACCCACTACGACGGTTTTGCCCGGCGGTGGTGCGGGCAAAAATTCGGGAATGCGATGCTCAGGCTGCGCCGCAGCAACAGCGGCATCAAAGAGCGATCGCAAAATCTCAGTCGGCGACATCGGCTTCACAACTCGGCGATTGCATTATGTCAAATTTGAGCTTTAGCAGTCAGAATCAGCGGATACCGGCCACTCACCAGTTGGCCACCTGGGCAAAGGTTTGATGATTAATCAACCTTTTCGGCTACAGCTCGACTCCGCAGTGTGACGACTGCACGCCTAATGAGCTGCCGCTGCGCCCCAAATTTCTTCTAAACGCTGGTCACGACCGCAGGCAAAGCGATAGAGCTTATAGCGCACCGGGTGGGTTTGATAGTAGTCCTGATGATAATCTTCGGCTGGATAAAAAGCTGAGGCAGGACGGATTGTAGTGGCGATCGCTTGATTGAGTTTGCCAGAACCGGTCAACGCGACTTTAGAATCCTTGGCATTGGCTTCCTGCTGTTCGTTTTGATAAAAAATGGCTGATCGATACTGACTGCCCTTGTCGCAAAATTGGCCGCGATTATCCACTGGATCGACATTGTGCCAAAACACCTCCAGCAGTTTGTCATAACTGACTTCAGCCGGATTGTAGGTGACTTTTACGGCCTCAAGATGCCCAGTATTGCCGTTAGAAACTTGGGTATAGCTAGGATTTTCGACTGTGCCGCCCGTATAGCCTGAAGTCGTGTCGAGCACGCCAACCAAGTCATCAAAGGGCTGTTCCATACACCAAAAGCAGCCACCGGCAAAGATTGCCGTTGCATTGGATGCAGCCACATTTGCCTTAGTTTCTGAATTAACCATCGCTTCAGCCGCGATCGCGGGGGCCGTAAAGCTCAGCATCAGGCCCACAATCCAGGTGGTTAAAGCGATCCAGCAAAATTTAATCATCAGTCGAAAAGGATTCAGCGTGTCTTAACCATGACATATTTCTTCATGAACAGGAACCGATGACAACATCATTCAGCGTCAATTTCTTTGCCGAAACTGTAGTGAAGGGCCAAGGCCAGACCGAAGCGCTTTCCATAATCGAAATTGAGCCTGAACGAGTGTTCAAGCTAAAAATTGTAGATTACGATTTTCACGAAAAATCTTGTCCCTGCCCATCACCCCACAGCCAGGTTGATTGTGCTTGCCGGCTAAGTACGACGGGCAGCGGCGCCAGACTTCAACCGCAGCATTTCCCAGGCGCCAACAGCACGAACAAAAATCATGACTCTGACCACCGTAAGTTTTTGATTGAGACCTTTCAAGCGGCGATCGCGCAAAGTACTCATTGCAAAAAAGACTGGCGGCATGAGATGAAACAGAAAGTTTTGGACAAACACTTGATGCCGCTGCCAGGGAGAGCTAGCGGTTTTAAGCTGTCGCTCATATTGTCCCCCCACTAACCGTCGGGTACGCATCGCTAGCTCTGGCCAGGAGGTGCGGGCTGGATGCCGCACCCGTACCGAGTCGGCGTAAATCTGCTGATAGCCCTTGGCGTGTACCCGCTGGCCCCATTCCAAATCACCGTTGGATTTGAGCTGCGGGTCAAATAGGCCGACCGTATCAATTACAGTGCGCCAGGTGAAAATATTGGCTGTGGCGCCGCCGTGCAACTGCGCTAGCAACTGCGCTTGCGGAAAAGCGGTTACTCGTTCAAAGAGTTCGATGGGAGTTGGTTGTGAGGGGTTCACAAAAAATACCTCGACAGCGCCAACGACTTGACCGCAATTAGGCTGCTGGGTAAGTTGATAAACGCCTTCGCCTAGCCAGTTTGTCGCCGGAACACAGTCGGCATCGGTAAAAGCCAAAACTTCGCCGCTGGCCAGGGTAATTCCCTGATTGCGGGCAGCGTAAGAACCAGGCATGATTTCTTGCGTAAGCTTGACATTGCTGTAAGAAGAGGTGGCAGCCGCGATCGCTTCAAAATCATCCGAAACATTATCAACCACGATGATTTCAAACTGCGATCGCGGATAAGTCTGCTGCTCGAGTGCTGCTAAGCACCGCTGTAGTGGCTCAGCTTGGTTGTATACAGGAATGATGACGGAAACAAACGGTGATTCCTTGTCTGACATGGCCCTTGATGACCCCAAGATTTCCCCCGACTCTGCCAGTCCTTCGAGCCCTCATGGTAAAACATCGGCAGGACTGACCTTCGCCCGATGCAGTAACTGTCCCTGCCAGCGAAACCCGGCGTAACGAATTTTGACCGCCGCCCCGGGTTCAATGTGGCCGCTCATTGACTGATGTGCCTGAGGCTCAAAAGGGACAATGGCACCGACTGGGGCGATCGCTTCTACGCCCCACGAGTCAAGCAGTGCTTGCATGGGCTGCACCAGCGGCAAGAGACGACTGGCGGGCAAGTCGGGATTTTTTTCGACCGCGTGAGCGGCTGTCGGCCACTGCATCAACCAAGATTCCAAAACTGCCAGGGCCTCTCGCTGAAATTGACGGACTAGCGTCTCAGCCTGCTGCTCTAGCTGAGTTTGTAAGCGCTGATACTCCGCCTGCAGCGTTGCCACTTGGGATGCCGCTTGGGATGCTGCTTGGAATGTTGGTGCTGCCATCTCAGTTGCCGCTGGAACTGTCGCGATTGCCCCAAATGTCTGCAGCAGCTCCGTTAAAGAAATTCCCAGCGCCGCCGCCAGCCGCTGCAACACTTCAACCCGCATAGTCGTGATGCGATCGCGGCGTAGCTGCTGCACGGCCCAACTCGTCACCTGGGCTCGTTGTGCCAAAGCTCGGAAGTTGGAAATGTCTGCAGCGGCCATTAAGGTTTGCAGTCGCTCTGTAGCCGATTGCGATGGGGAAAATGAGGGAGACGAGCGATCTCGCGACATGTCAGCGTCCGTTGTATTGAGTAACGTAAGCTCATTGAGCCGGTTGGCGACCCAAAAAGCAACTATCCTTAGCTGATTTATCCGAAATCCTGTATCGTACGGCGGCTGTTATATATGATTCCCCGCGCTATGCCTATTTTTTCAGATGCCGCGCTTCAATCCCTACCTGCTACACGCCAAGTGAACAGGCCGTTGCAATTTTTAGCGGGGCTCAATAGCCTTGTCGAGCGGACGCGATAAATCTGCCCTCATTGATCGTTTGACCTTTGTGCATCGCCGAAATTAAATGCTTTAGTTACTGAAATATCAATGCGAGTTAATGTCCTCAAAAGATGCCTTTGAAGCCGACTTATCAGCGGCGATCTTAAAGGAGATTGACGCTGACTTAGTGGCAGCTCTCGGCGGACTGGCTGCGGCAGGCGTTATGACGGGGTCTGTGGCCGGATTTGGCTTTGGCGATTGGTGCGCCTTGACTTTAGTCGTTGAAACAAAAGCTTGACGATTGGATGCGATCGCTAAACCAACGCCGCCTAAGATAAGCCACGGTAGCGATAACTCTGGTATGAAGAACCAAGTTTGATCGCTGAGCCAGCCATAGCTTTGAGCACCGATAAACAACAGCAAACAACATAATAGCCAGAGAGACATACGGTGCGATCGGCCCCAGACATCGGCAAGGGAGTAAGTGTAGGGTAGCGAATTCCTTGAAACTGTCAAGAGAATTGGGCTGCCTAAGTCGACTTAGCGGCGCTACAGTAGAGAATAGCGAATAATATCGTTAGTCACATATCAACTAAACACAGTGGAACAGCAAGAGGTCATTACGCTGCTATCGCGTCGGGAAATTGAAAAAATGCGGCAGGCTGGCCGGCTGGCAGCTCAATTGCTGGACTATTTAGAGACTCTTGTTAAACCAGGGGTCAGCACTCTTGAGCTCAACGATGCTGCCGAAGCCTGGACTCGGAAGCATAATGCTAAGAGTGCGCCCCTGGGCTATCCAGGTACGGTTGATCCTTTTCCTAAGTCAATTTGTACAAGCGTCAATGAAGTAGTTTGTCACGGCATTCCCAGTGCTGAGCAAATTCTGCGCGATGGCGACATTATCAATATTGATGTCACTCCTATTTTGGAGGGCTTTCATGGCGATACTTCGCGCATGTTTTGTGTCGGCACCCCCTCTCCCTTGGCCAAAAAGCTAGTAGAAGTTACTAAAGAATCCATGTGGCGGGGAATTCGGGCGATCAAACCGGGAGCCCGCATTGGCGATATTGGTGCAGCCATTCAAACCTATGCCGAAGCTGAAGGCTTTTCAGTAGTGCGTGATTTTGTTGGCCATGGCGTCCATCGCGTTTTCCATACGGCGCCTCAGATTCCCCATTACGGCATTGCGGGGAAAGGCAAAAAACTGCGGAAGGGTATGGTATTTACGGTGGAACCAATGATTAACATTGGCACCTATGAAGTAGAAGTCCTTGCTGACGGTTGGACGGCCCTTACTGCCGATCGCAAACTATCTGCCCAGTTCGAACACACTGTGGTGGTCACCGACTCCGGCGTTGAAGTCCTGACCCAAGCCAGAAGTAAAGTTCCAGCCTGATTTAGTTCTAAAAACCTGATGGCGGCGCTGGTAGCCCCACAATTGGGGTTGTCTCACTTATCATAAAAAAGAGCTTGACAATAAATTGTACTTGTGCATAAGTGCCAGTAGCCAAACGACTCGGATCAGGGAACGCAAGCTCCTGCATCTTTATGAGATGACCGTCAGGGATTGAACCTGTGCTACCTTTTGACTTTGTAATTATTGGCAAACCCGTGCCCCACCGCGCTAAAGATCGCCAGGCATTAAGGGTTTGGCGGGAGCATGTAAGCGCAACTGCGCAGTTTTGCTGGGGCGATCGCGCTCCTTTGACTAATAAACTTTCTGTAAAGATCACCCATTTTTACGATGCCGTCCCAGGAAACATGGGCGAAGATTTAGACAGCGAGCGGGTCATCAAACCCATATTAGATGCTCTCAATGGGGTCATTTATCGTGATGATTATCAAATTGCTGAACTAGATCACCGTCGCCGTAATTTGAATGGTTCTTTCCGAGTCAAAGGAATGTCTGTTGCTCTCGCTGAAGGATTTTGTAAAGGTGAAGAGTTCTTGCATGTTAAGGTAGACTTCCTAAGAAATCCTGAAAGCGTTATCTGAAGCAATATTTTTGCTATGAAGAGTCAGTCTCTAAAATCACCCATGGAACATCGGCGTTTATTGCGCTTGGCCCGAGAATATGACCGCGCGGGCTATGATGTGTTGGTCTATCCCACTGATGAAGTTTTGCCAGAATCGCTTCAAGGCTGCGCTGTGGGCCTAATTGCCACCGGTAATGAAAATACCATCGTTGCGGATGTGCGATCGCGCGATAGCTTGACCCTGAATGGGCCAGCGGATTTACGACGACTCACTGAAAAGGTTAATGCCCTTCCCGGTTGGGAATTTAATCTGGTGGTCACTAATCCCCGCCATTCTCAAGCTAGCTAAGCGATGGCTGATACATTTACAGCGATTGGGGGCTGCGAAGTTACTAGCGTTTTGAGTCGGCATTCACTAATAAATCATCGCCGGCCAGCAAAATCATTTCTATTGACCTTCCTGTGGTGCTGACTGCAGTTCTTTTTCTAGCATCTGATAGTAAACTTCATGCAAGTATGGCGTCACGGCATTGTCTTCAATGCCATATCCCAGGCTGGTCCAGGTGCCAGAAAGCAAATAAAGCACTTCGTCTAAACGATCTTGCTCTAGCAAATAAGGAATATCGGCGTTCCAAGCATAAAAGTCTGTCAGCCAGCGATACAGAACCTCGTCCTGATAAATCGGCTCAAAACTGTAATCTGACCACCAAGAATACCAGCGCGGCGGTTCTGGATGATAGTGTCTGGATTTTTCGAACCAGGTGGTAGTCAAAAACTGATAGCGTCCTGCTGCCGTGGTACAGTTCCCAACATTGGGGCCAGCGACAATTCTGATGCAGCGGTCGGGATGTTGGGTTAAATCATTAATGCGCTGCCCACCATAAAGGGTGTGATAAGGCTCAGTCGTGTGAGACTCAGCGACCGAAATTGTCCGCATTAGAGCGCGTACGTATGGATCACCCCCAGTCATTGCTAGGGGAATAGACTCAATTTCAGGGTTGGCCGGCAATAGTCGCAGCGATCGGCCAAAAATCAGTGGATTCTTAGTGGAAATTAACCAGGCTGCAGCCAACAAAAAAACTGCCGTCAAAAAAATCGCACCTCGCCCCGAACTTTCAGTAGTTCGAGAAGACTGATTAGAAGTTTCAGACGTTGTTGGCAAAAAGTCCACTAGCAGTAAATGTCGTCTGACAATCATCAGGTAGGCAGATGCGCCTATATTAACCCAGGGGTAGAGAAAGCCGTCAGCGACTAATAAGTTCTCAATAATTGGGAACAAAGCTCTCTAACCAAAATTGAGGAACAAAGCCTTAGCTGGCGGGTCAATGAATAGGCAAGAGCTCAATCTGGCAGCACACTTAGAATTTCTAAGTGTGCTTTTTGCTGTTCTCTATGGGCGAGTATGCTGTCGGTTGCCCTGAAGGATTACGAAAACTTGACGCCACGGCATACTCCCACAAGGAAGTGGAACAGTGAGAGCCGGATGAGAAAAAAAAGAGAGACTAGATTAGTTTTACACAGGAAAAATTCGCTAAAGCGATCGCAATCTGTCTGCCTGAATTCATCTCCTCTTCAGAAAAATAGCTTTCACTGAAGTCAGATTTCACCCTCCAGATGTTGTAAAAAATCAGCACTTTGTCAGGGTCCTGTAAATCTCTGCAATACTGAAGCCTCAAGGCTTTGGCAAAAGTTGTCCTGCTTACTTTTTGGTTAACGATGAAAGCTGAAGAAGCCCTAGCCCTACTGGATGAACTGCTCCCGCAGCATCCTCTGAGTAACTTGCAAGAAACCGTTTTTAGTCAAGTCTGGGAGGGCAAAACTTATGCTGAAATTGCTGAAGCCTGCAACTATGAGCACAACTATATTCGCGATGTTGGGTTTCGGCTTTGGCAAATGTTATCGGAAGCGCTTGGCCAAAAAATTTCCAAAAGCAACATCAAGGGAGTCTTGGGGCGATATGCTCGCAGTCGAGTCGCCACTCACACCCAATTGGAGACGCCAAAAATCATTCTGCCGGAGCCCTTGGAGTTTCCCAATGGCCCAGTACCACTCAACTCGGCTCTTTACATCAAACGTCCGCCGATTGAGGACTTAGCCTTTGCCGATGTGCTTAAACCTGGCAGCCTCATTCGCATCAAGGCGCCTCGGCAAATGGGTAAAACCTCTTTGCAGCGTCGAGTCGTTGCCCATGCGCAGCGCTATCAATTACGAACAGTGACGCTGCGTTTCAACCGCGCCGATCGCGCAATTTATCGGAATATTGATAGCTTTCTACGCTGGTTTTGCGCCAATTTGAGCCATCAATTGGGACTTGACCCAAATCTGGACGAGCATTGGCATCCTGAAATCGGCAGCAAGGTCAGTTGCACCGCCTATTTAGAAGACTATTTGCTTCAGCAAATAGACGGCGATATCGTTATCGCTCTGGACGAAATGAACGAGCTTTTTCAATATCCTGAGATTTCTGCCGAATTTTTGCCGCTGCTGCGTACCTGGTATGAAGACGCCAGAGAATATGCTTCTTGGCAACGGTTGCGGTGGGTGCTGGCCCATGCCACTGACGTATATGTGCCGCTGCAGCTTCATCAATCGCCCTTTAATGTCGGATTATCGCTGAAATTGCCTAGTTTTTCGTTGGAGCAGGTACAGGAGCTAGCACGCCGCCACGGTTTAACTTGGGTAGAGGGGGATGTGGGCATGGAAAAACTGTTTTCGCTGCTGCAGGTAGTGAGTTGCCGTCCTGGCTTAGTCCGTTTGGCGCTGTATGCAATGGCCCGCTATGAGCTTTCCTTGGCACAGCTGATCGATGAAGCACCTACCCAGTCAGGGATATATAGCGATCATCTGCGGGAACTGTTAGCCGCCATTTATCCTTACCCAGAGTTGCAAACCGCCTTTAGAACAGTGATTGATGCGCCAGAGCCGATTACGCTGGAGCCAATTACAGCCTATCGTCTAGAAAGTTTGGGACTCATTCGCCTGGACAAGAATCAGGCGCTACCAACTTGTGAACTATACCGCCAATATTTTCGGGAGTTTTTGTTGCCAAATTAAAATGTGGCGTGGGAAATTGAAACCTACTCTTCGCGTTCTGATTGGGCCTGTTCCGTCGTTGGCATCCATGCCCGTGTTAGTTTTCGGGCTAATTTCTGCTCAGCGACCTCCCGCTGCCTGCGGTCTGAAACCGGCTCTCGATTTTAGACTTTCGATTGTGGATGCGAAATTGTTGTCATACCAATGGCTGCCGCTTCAGTTTCCATAGCTTTGGAAAAGAGAACCAGCATGGTTCATTAACAAAATCAGCGAGGCAAAAAAAAGAGCGTCGCCATAGCAACGCTCCTGCTCAGTTGTCTAAATCTGACTTGTTTGGACTTAACTTAGCCACTCCTGCACGGCATCTTCTTTGGTGTTGGTGCGACGGTAGGGTGTCTCCCGGTTGAACTTCATATGAACTGCCCGGTTTTGCTCGCCATCTGCCGCTACCGCAAAAATGGGATAGTCAATTAAGCCATCTTGGAAGGACATTTGGAAGCGGAAAGTGCCATCGGGATTAAGCTTGACAGGCTTGCCGCCAATGGTGACTGTCGCATCCGGCTCGGTAGCGCCGTAAACAATTAGCTCAGCGTCTGCCACTAACCAGAACTGACGCGGGCGAACGGGGGGGGCCGAGGCCGAGAAACCAACGCCGGACATGGTTAAGCCAGAAACGTTTAATCCCGACATATTGAGGCCGACTCCCATCCCAGAAGTTGTTGGCAGAGCCGTAGTCGGAACTTCGCCGCCCCAAATACCCATGCCCGAAGGGAAAACATAGGAGCTGACTGGCACCGCAAACGAACCCATCAGCGAACCGGCTACATGCTGCATGGAACCAAACAGGGAACCAGCAACCCGTTGAGCTTCGGCGGACTCGGCCATGCCAAAAATTTCGTCATAAATTTTGTTGCCAGCGGCGGCTTCTACACGCTTGTTAGGATGGGTCAGCGTAGCAATTTGACCACCCCGCAAATCTTGATCCCAGCCTACGGTGGCAAAATGATCCTCAATCCAGTCAGAGGGATAAACCGGCGGAATATGCACTGGCGTGGAGCGGGCAAGCAGCAACCAGCGGCCATCGTTGCAAAGATAACCAATTTCGATCGCATAATCGCGATCGCTGACGGGGATCGGCAGATACCACTCCCGCGCCATTTCATCACATTCATACTGTTGCAGGCTGTGGGGCGCTTGATAGCCCATATCAATGTCAGTGACATCATAAAAGCGCAGCGCTAGGCGAGCACCCCCCTGGCGGCGCAGCTCTTCCCGGTGCTCGTTGGGGATATCCCAGTAAGCGTAAGCCCACTGAGGATCACGGGGCATCAACACAATGCGGCTCTCACCGTAGCCGCTGGGCAAATCGGGCAGCCCTTCATCAACTGAAGCCAACATTTCAGCAGGAATCGGTTCTGTTGAAGGAACGAACTTGGAAGCTTCTACTTCGGTTTGACCTTCGATTTCTGCCGCTGGTGTCGGCACTGAAGATGTCCGTCGAGTTTGAGCAGCCATAATCGCGTCAATCAGCTCGGTCTTCCGCATCCGACTGTAGCGAGACACTTCGTACTCACTCGCTACTCTACGGAGCTGCCTGAGGGTCATTTCGTCGAGAGATGGAGTCGGTTGAGACATAAGATTCACTCCTAAACGTATAGGGCAGCCGCCAACATTGCCGTCAACATTCAGCGGGGATCAAATCAGCGATCGCGGGATCACGATTTGGCCATACTATGACAGATCTTCATCTTTGGGATCAACCTCCAAAATCTTTTCTGGCAAAGCTTTTCACGAAAACACGATGGTTTTGGGGATCATTAAGTTAAACTTCCATGACATAATGATCTCCAGTCCTTTGTTTTGTCAAGACTTATTGACATGACGATCTCTATAATTTTCTCTCAGCGAAATTTTATTTGGCGTGAGGCGATCACCCCTGGCAACATGATTGAATAACGGAAATAGCTCGCATCACATACAGGAGTCGCAGCGGTTGTGGCATCTTCGTCTTCCCCGTCGAATGGCAATGGCATTATTAGCCGAGTGTTGCCACCAGCAATTCGATTTTGGCTATCAACTCAGCTAGAGCAGGTGAATAATCTGCAGTTTCAAATCAAGGGGCGCGATCGCGAGCTGTTGTCTGGTCACATTCCTGAAGTTTCGCTCTCCGCCCAGAAAGCGATTTATCAAGGCATTCATTTGAGTCACGCTGCGGCTACAGCCCACACCATTCGCATTAACCTGAAACAAATTCTCCGTCGTCAACCATTGCGGTTACTGGCTCCATTTCCAATTAGTGGCGATGTAGAGCTGACTGAGGCTGATTTCAACGCCTCGTTACAGTCACCACTGTTGGGAGAGGGGCTCTATGACTTTTTGCGGCTGATGGCTAACTCTCAACCAGCAGCCACGCCGATCAAACACATGCTGAATAACTTGCCCGAGCGCAATTTACTAGCGCAATATTGCCCCAGCGCCGAGCTAATTGCTGATCAAATTTGCCTACGGCTACAGCCGATAGAACCTCAGGCTCTCGCCGCAATCGCTATCAGCACTCAGCTTTCGATTCACAACGGACATTGTCTGCGTCTTGATCATCCGTGCTGGCTATCAGAAACCGCTTCTGACCAGGCAACCAGCGCTACTCCGCTACCAGAACTCCACGGCTTTGAGATTGATTTGGGTTCTCAAGTCACCCTAACGAAATGCTTGATTGCTCATAAAAAACTCCAGCTCTCTGGCACAATTAGGGTCCTGCCAGGGGAGTCGGGTGGGGGGTGATGGAGTGATGGAGTGATGGAGTGATGGAGTGATGGAGTGAGATTTTGCCCGTAACTTAATAGAGAATCCATAGCCAAGAACCATCGCAAGTCGCAGTTGGGTGCGCTTATCTCTAGTTGCCATAATCTCCATGCAGCAATACTTTTATCTTTCGTTTGACTTCACTTCTGCATACGGCACCTTGCGCGCCGCTCATGCCATGACGCGCTGGAGAGCTGTGATTAGCCGCTGATTTTCCTCTGGACGACGAACCGCAATACGAAAATAGCGATCGCCCAATTCGGGAAAGCTGAGGCAGTCGCGAATCAGAATCCGATCATGCTGGAGGAGTTCACGCTGCAGCGCCGAGGTGGAGCGATCGCAGCGCACCAGTAAATAATTGGCTTGTCCGGGAAAGGGATATAGGCCAGGAATGGCTTTTAAGGCTTGCCAGAGCGCCGGACGAGCCGTTGCTAACCACTGCCAGGTCTGTTGCTGAAAGGCTTGGTCTTTGAGAACAGTGGCCGCCGCTGCTGCTAAGGCGTTAACGGGCCAGGGATCCCGCCACTGCTGCCAGCGCTGCAGTCGGTCTGGATGAGCGATCGCATAGCCCAAACGTAGCCCAGGCAAGCTGTAGAACTTGGTGAGTGATCGCAGAATGACCAGATTAGGCCATCGCTCAATTTGGCTAATCAGGCTGGTCTGCTGGTCCGGGGATAGAAAGTTCATAAACGCCTCGTCAACCACTACTAAACCAACGTGGGACAGCAGCCAAGTCACAATCCTACGGGGCAGCAGCAGCCCCGTAGGATTGTGAGGGGTATTGAGCAATAAACCACAGCGGGCCGCCGACTGCAGGCAGGGAGTAAACACAGCGCGCCAGTTGACGATATTAGTTTCGGCTGCGGATAGAGGGAGTGACAGAGGCACTACCTTGGCCGCAGAAGTGGCCAGCGATCGCTCGTAGTCACGAAAAGCAGGCGTCAAAAGATAGGTGGAATCCCAGGTTGCTAGGTCGCGGCTGGCCCAGGTCAACAGTTCGGCAGCCCCATTCCCTGGCAAAATCCACTCTGGATCAATTTGGTGGTGTTGGGCAAGCTGTTGACAGAGGTGTGGGTAGTGAGGATTGGGATAGCGAGCAAGCTGTTGGAGACTGGCTTGAATGGCCGCGATCGCCGACGCCGGTGGCCCCAACGGACTCACACTGGCAGAGAAATCGAGCAAAGCAAAGGGGGAACAGTTAGCCACCTCAGCAGCCCACTCTAAGTTCCCCCCATGATGTGGTCGATTATTAAACAGACTATCTGCCAATGGAATCCGAAGCAGCCTATTTGCTCACCATCTCTTTGAACTGTTTACCCGCTGAAAAAGCCGGTACTTTCGTCGCTGGAATCACCATCGTCTCACCCGTTTTAGGATTGCGACCTTCCCGCTCTTTGCGGTCACGACGCTCAAACGAGCCGAATCCGACCAAAGTCACTTTGTCGCCGCTAGACACGGTTTCCATAATGGCTTCAATCGCCGCTGTCAGCACAGAGTCGGCCTGCTTTTTAGTCACGCCGGACTTCTCTGCAACCTTGTCAACTAATTCGCCTTTATTCATGTTCTGTGAGTCTCCTTTGGGAACCGTGGTGGCCTGAGTTCAACAACTGGTTGCTCTCCATAAGAGGCTTCCTACGAGCAGATTTGCTCAAATCGCTGAAACCCCTGACCTCCCGGAATTTCACTGCCCCATTCTAAGGGCAACTCCGGCAATATGGATCGTCGAAAGCTTTAATTAATGTCGTTTTCGGCGTTTTTTAACGAAAGGTAACGTAATTCCAAGGGTTTGAGGCTGCTAAAAAAGCCCAAAAAAATAGCCAAAATCCTTGCCATGCAGGGATTTTGGCTATTACACCAGAACCAGAGGAAAATGAACCTGAAATTTAGGGCCCAGCGCTAGCGCTGTTGGGATCTTTCAATAATCTCTTGCACTTCTTCGCTGGGAGTATAGCTGTAACCAAACACTGATTGATCGGTGTCATTTAGAATCTCTGGCGTCAGCAGCACAATTAGCTCATTTCGAGTAGTGCTCTCAGAAGTGCTGCGGAAGAGTGCACCCAAAATTGGCAAATCTCCTAAGATAGGCACTTTTGTAGTGCTGACCTGATCAGATTCTTGAATAATGCCGGACAATACTAAAGTTTGTCCGTCTCGCACCCTGACTAAACCAGACTGCAACTCTCGCGCATTTAGTAACGTCACAGAGCCCACTCCGCCCCCTACATCAACCGTGGCTACTGGAGCCGTCAGACTTGGGGAGACGGACATAGAAACGAAACCGTTGTCATCAATTCGGTCAACGTTAACGCCAAGGACCAGACCCGCATCAACCAGCTCTGGCTCAACGGCGACGAAGGCGGTATCGCCAATGTCCACGACCTCCTGAGTGACTCTGGAAACAATTTGTTGAGTCAAAGCGACTGACGCCGTTTGGCCTTCTTGAATAATTAGAGTTGGATCAGTCAAGATCTTGGAGTTGCCTTCTTGTACAGAAGCCAATAATTGAATTAAGAAATCATCACCAACGCTAAACCCGCCGCCACCAGTCAAACCTGTCGGTCCGATTGGTGCACTGGTCGGCACGGAGGTGCCGCCCGTGAAGGGTAGAGACCCCCCAAAGTTAACCAGCCCGACGCCGCCAGTATTGGTAAAGTCAAAGTCGCCAATGGAAAAAGAGAAACTGGTGCCAAAGGCATCAACGGCGCTCAAATTCACGTCAATTACCCTGACGTTGACAGCCACTTGACGACGCCTTAAGTCAAGCCTAGCAAGATAACTGGTGGCCGTTTCCACCACGCCGGCATCTCCAGTTAGGGTCACGGAGTTGGTGCGATCGTCCACTGTTACGAGGAGTCCCTGCAGCACTTGTGGGCTACCGCTTCCTTCCGTGGGTTCAAAGTCTAACGTTATAACATCGGTACTGGTCGAACGCTCAATTAGCCGTAAATCCGCCCCCAAATCGGCTGCTTCACTCTCACCGCCAGTTTCAACCCCTTCAATTTCACCTAAATCACCACCGATATCGGTAAACGTAGTCTCTGTCACGACTTGCGTACCTTCTGCTCCCAGAGAAACTAGAAAACCGGCGGCATTAGAAGCGGCCACCTGATTAAGACGTAGCGTTCGACTAACCAAGTTTCTGGCGGCATCAGGTAGAACCGGCGCAACGTAGATTGTGCGTCCAACTCGATTGGCTTGCAAACCAGTTACCCGTAAAACGCTATTAAAAACATCCTGAACTGATTCATTCTCAATATCCAGGGTGATGGGCGGTCCCTCACCACTACCTGTAGCACCGCCACCTTCAGCGTCACCACCATCCGCATCAATGAAGACGAGGTTGAGGCTAGCTGCTCTGGCCAACAAATTCAACACTTCCCGAGAGGGCGCTTCACGCAACACCAGACGAGGTACTCGTTCAGCTGTCCCTAGATCAATTGAATTAAAAGTAGGAATGGTTTCAGAGACGGCAATATCGCCAACCGGAGGCGCAACGGCGGCAGGCAGAAATGGCGGGGCCTGTTGAACATCAGGGGCCGGCACCGGTACGCCGTCAATAATTACTTGAGGATTGGGGATCAGGACGTCGGGCTCAGGAGCATCAGGATTAGGCTCGGGGGCGGACTCTTCTGCAGGCTGAGGTTCTTCAGCTTGGGCGATCGCCGGCTGCTCAGGATCGATTAGTGGAGGCTCATCCCCAGGCACAGTTTCAATATCAGCCGGCACTGGCGTTGGAGCACTGGCTTGAGGAGCATCACCATTCTCAGCTTGGGTCGCCACATCAATCACAATACCGCCGCTGTCAGAGGTGCCCACTGTGCCAGTGGGAATGAGATCGCTGCCGTCAACAGTTAAGCGGACGCTATTGCCGTCCAGCGACGTGAGAGCGATCGCCTCAATGCCCGGCACCGGATTTTGCTGCATAAAGCTGTTGCCGCCGGGCAGTTGCAACTGAGTCCGCACGATGTCCGCCCGCAGCATGTTGCCCTGATTGACGGCAAACACCTGCGGGGTATCGCCCTGCTGCGTTTGCAAGACAATCTGCGCCCCCGTATCTGTTGGAATTACTTCGACTCCCGTAATTACAGTTGAGGTGGCCAAAGCCGGTTGGGCCAACAGCGCTAACAGCGTTGTACTAGCAAAACTACCGCCATATCCTATTAGTCGTTTCACGGTTCTCATTCCTCACATGGTTCTGGGTTTTGATGATTTGCCGCATCATTGACGATGCCGGGCCCTAACGTCAGACTCGCTAACCTTCCTCGTCGGCGGGGGCCGCCTCACCGCCTTCCTCACCTTCAGCAGGCGGCTCGGGCGCTGGAGGCACAGGCGGTTCGCGGGGATCACCCAGCGGCACTAATACTTCCATCGTGAACTCGGTGTTCAATGGCCGAATGCCCAAGCGATTAGCCTCCTCTTCGTCGATGCCTTCGATATCAGAGAACGTTTGACTGAAATCACGAATAATCAGCAACGGCTCTAATCGTTCCAGATTGAAAAGGACACTTTGGGTTTGATTAAACAGACCACTGAAGCTAACGTTGACAATCTGGCGCTCCAATTTGCCGCTCAGCTCTGGCCCATACTCTTCGCCAATCGGCTCGGGCAATCCTACGGGATTAAAACTGAACAGCTCTGAGGTGAAGAGCGCACGCTGCACCGCCGGATCTTCCGCCACCTCTTGAAAAATGCGGTCAACTTGCTGCTGGCTCAGCCCCAAGGCAGTAAGTTGAGCTGATTGCGCCTCACTCAAGTTACCGGCGATCGCTCCGGCAATGGTGGCATTACTTTTCTCGATTTGCTGATTGGTGTCGAGCAGCAGCGTATCAAAGCTGTTGGGGTCGCCCAATAAGCTATAGATGCCCTCTCGCTGGGTTAACACGCGATCCAATTCATCGCGAACTTCTTCAATCTGGCGCAGGCTGGCTTCCTGATTTGCTAAGGTTTCTTCCTTATCCTCCACTCGCTGCCTGATTTCGGCCAAATTTGACTGCACCGGGTTCACTAAGCGAGTAAACAAAAAGATCGCGCCGCCCACCCCCAGCACAGCAAGAGCAATGCCCTGTACTTTGGGGGTCAGCTCAATCCCAAAGGCAGATGGATAACTGGGGCCTTCCAGTTCTTCGGCATCTTCGACGGGTACAAAATCGTCAGTAAAGGTCATGGCGTCTCGATTACTCCTGAATCTCGAAGGGCACGAATCCGGGTCGCCAGGCCCACAGCACCTTGACGATCCAAAATGTCTAATAAGTCAGCAGAAGGCACGTCCGTAAAGTTGCCGCTAAGCGTGAAATCAACCAGACTTTCTGGTCGATTGGGAGGCGATTCAGGACAGACGCCATCGACTTCAGGATCCAGAAATTCTTCTCGCCTTTGCGATTCGGAGATCGTCACGCTGCTGGCTTCCAGCAAAGGCGATCGCTGCAGGGTGAGCAAAAAGTCATTCACGTCGTCAAATGAGCAGGCGGCACCATCGATGCTGACGCCGCCAGCCACTGGTGGTGGTGCCCCTTCAGCCGCCCCTGGCGGCGGCGGCAGCGTGACCCCGGCCGTTTGCGAGACGGATTCAATTTGGATGCGGGCGGGGGTGCGATCGCGGATCTCCCTCAAAAAGGCTGACCACGGACGAATTTGATTGAAAATATTCACAAAAGCCTGATTCTCGGCCCGCACTAACTCAATTTGAGCCTGCACCGTTTGAATCTGCTGCAGCTGATTCTGAATGGCCGCAATCTCGGCATCTAGTTCAGCTTCCCGCGCTTCCAACTGCCGAATTTGACTCTGCAAAAATAGCCAATATCCCCCCACCAACCCCAGGGCTGCCACCGCTGCTAATAGGCCCAATAAGAGAGGCGTACGACTGCCTGCCGGCGCCGCCGGTCGGGCTGTTTGGCCAACTTCCACAGGCCGGATTTCCCGATCCTTTAGAAAATTAATATCTAAACCATACATCGCTTAAATCTCCCTCAGCCCAAGGCCAATTACAGTCGCCAATCCCGGCCTCTCTTCTATCTCAATATCTTCTGCTGACTCCAACGACAGGGCTGCCACGGGATCAACTTGACTCGCTGGCAAGCTCAAGCGCTGGGCAAAAAACTCATCTAGCTGACCGATGGCAGCTCCCGGCCCGGCCAGCAAAAGCTGCGCCACTTCCATATCTTCTGCCTGATTTAGATAGAAATCGATTGAGCGCCGCAGTTCATCTGATAGCTCGCCTAAGATTCTCAGCATCGCTGCTGTTCCAGGGTTACCGCCACCGCCCGTAATGGGTTGCGGCGACCCTACGGTGTCCATCGGCATAGTGGGCACCGTCATGCCTTTCAGCAGGTCGGTATTGCGAGACGGCGGCAAATTCATCGCCCGACTTAAAGACCCTTGGATTTGAAAAGTGCCAATGGGAACCGATCGCGAAAAATGCGGAATCCCATCTACTACGATGGAAATTTCAGTACTTTCGAAGCCAATGTCAACAAGCGCTGCCGCTTCTTGAGGCGTAAACTGCCGTAGCTGATCCCGAATCGTTCGAATTAAGGCAAAACTTGAGGTTTCCAACACCGCCAGGTTAATGCCGGCTTGTTGAAATGTATCGATGTAGGTATCTGTAATTTCCTTTCTAACGGCGACTAATAAAACCTGAACTTTTTCAATGCCATCTTCATCAACAAAAAAGCCTAGCTTCTGATAGTCTACGTCGGCTTCCTCTCGCGGAAATGGCAGATAGAGACTAGCTTCTTGATTAAGCACCATCTCTCGCAGTTCATCTTCATCGAGCTCTGACGGCACGGGAATTACCCGCGTAATTGCTCGACCGGGAATTGCCGTCGTCGCATATTTTACTTTAATTCGACTGTCAGACAGTCCCGTTTGAATCGCCTCAACAACGGCAGGCGCGTCCAAAATTTGCCCTTCTTGAAAAGCACCTTCCGGCAATTCTACAGAAGTTCTCGTCTCAAGCTTGAGCTTTTGCCCCTGTTTTCGTACTTGGGCAAGATTAACTCGCTCAGGCGTTAGCTCGACGCCGACGCTCTGACGCTTAGATGAAAATAGGGACTGAAAAATATTCACCGCTGTCTCCGTTTATGCCCTCGTTGCCAAAACGAATCATCAACCATCCTCAAAACCCAGCTGAGACCTGTGGGGATCAAAAAACATGTTGATGAATAGTACACAATTTAATTCAGAATTACCACAGCGATAAACAAGATACAAACCTTCAAAAAGCAACCGCTGCTAACGCCATTGCCTTAGTTACAGAATGCGCCACTAGCGCAAATTTCTAAATTGGTTCTTTCTTGTTAAACGAACCGAACAATGCCAACAAGTTCGTATGCCGTTTCCAAAAACAACTTGCTTGATCCCTGTAGACCATGGCACCAACTTGACTTGATCTGTTGGCAACCAAATCAAGTGGAATCACTGCACCCTTATTTTTCAGCTGCTGCCTCAAAGTCAGGTCCCAAGAAACTCTTTTGACCTGTAGAAAAACAACCGCTTTTGATTGCTCATCTGCTCACAATGGTGGTTAGATTAAGCGATTCACCTGAGATGTTACACACAATTTTGAAAAGTGAACCATTTAATATAGGAAAAATCTGCAAAAAACCTCAGTTTTCCATTTATTTCTCTGGTGTCATGACTAAAGTTACGACCATCGTTGCCCCTGTTCCCTGGGGCACCCCCCTGCTAGAAGCTGCTAAACGTCTTTTGCTAATGGGCTCTGGTGAACTCGGGCGAGAAGTCGCCCTGGAAGCGATGCGGCTGGGCATTGAGGTGATTGCCGTTGACGCTTACGCTAATGCGCCTGCCATGCAGGTGGCCCACCGCAGTTACGTCATCAATATGCTTGATGGCGATCGCGTCCGCCAGCTAGTTGAACAAGAGCAGCCCGACTTGATCGTGCCGGAAGTGGAGGCGATCGCCACTGATACCCTTGTGGCCCTGGAGGCCGAAGGCTGGCAGGTTGTGCCCACGGCCACTGCCACTCGCCTCACCATGAATCGCGAGGGCATTCGTCGTTTAGCGGCGGAAGATTTGCAGTTGCGCACCTCTCCTTATCGGTTTGCTGGGACGCTGGCAGAATATCGTGCGGCAGTCGAGGACATTGGCCTGCCCTGCGTCGTTAAGCCCATCATGAGCTCTTCGGGGAAGGGGCAGAGCCTAGTGCGATCGCCCAAAGACATTGACGCAGCCTGGGATTATGCCTACAGTGCCGGTCGTGGCAAAGCTGAGCGCGTCATTATCGAAGGCTTCATTCAATTTGAAACCGAAATCACTCTACTGACCGTTCGCGCCCAGGACGGCACCTACTTTTGTCCTCCCATTGGCCATCGCCAAGAAGATGGAGACTATCGCGAGTCCTGGCAGCCCTGCCCGCTGCACCCCGACACCTTGTTGGAATGCCAGCGCCAGGCTCGGGTCATCACCGATGCCCTCGGTGGCTGGGGGCTCTTTGGGGTCGAATTGTTTATTGCTGGGGCGCCGGATCAGCCACAAACCGTCTACTTCAGTGAAGTTAGCCCGCGACCCCACGATACCGGCATGGTGACGATGGTGAGCCAAAACATGTCAGAATTCGAGCTGCACGTGCGCGCCATTACTGGCCTGCCCATCGGCAGCATTCAACTGTTGCAGCCCGGAGCCTCCGCTGTCGTTTTGGCTCCAGGTGAAAGCCATCAACCTCGCTACGCTGGCATTGCCGATGCCCTCACCATTCCCACCAGCAAGCTCCGTCTGTTTGGCAAACCCCGCTGCCATAAAAACCGCCGTATGGGCGTAGCCCTTGCCCTGGGTGAGTCGATCGCCGAAGCCAAAGAAAGGGCGATCGACTGCGCCAACAAAGTGCAAGTTTTGCTTTAGGCTTTTATTTGAGTTCAGGACTCACAGTTCAGAGTGCGGAACGCATACTTGGTTCTTGGGTCTTAGTTACCTGTTAACTACTATCTGCCTTATTACCTAACCCACTCCCTTATCTCGCCCCACCCGACTACCCAATACTCAGATACCCTCGCCCCAGATACCCTCACGTCCCCACGTCCTCACACCCCCACTCTTACCATGTTCAACTTCTCTCGTTTTTGGAAGCGTTTTGGCCTGCTGATGCTGATTGGGCTATTCGCCAGTTGGTTAATTAGCTGCGGTAATCCCGACAGTGCCAACTCAGAGGGTCCTCAAGAAGTCGAATTTTGGACGATGCAGCTGCAGCCTGATTTCACTGATTATTTCAACGAGCTGATCACCGATTTTGAGGCCGAAAATCCTGATATCACCGTGCGATGGATCGACGTTCCCTGGGGGGACATGCAGAGCAAAATTCTCACGGCGGTTTCAGCGGGCACGGCTCCTGATGTGGTGAATCTGAATCCGGATTTTGCCTCTCAGCTTGCCAGCAAAAAAGCCTGGTTACCCTTAGATGATCGCGTTTCTGCTGCCGATAAATCCTTGTATCTGGATAAAATTTGGCAAGCCAACACCCTGGATGGCGAAAGCTTTGGCTTTCCCTGGTATCTCACGACCCGAGTCACCCTTTACAACACGGAAATCTTTGCAGCCGCCGGAGTCACTGAGCCTCCTACCACCTATGAAGAACTGGCTGACGTAGCCCAGCAAATCAAAGACGAGACCGGCAAATACGCCTTCTTTATTTCTTTTGTGCCGGAAGACGCCGCTGACGTCCTGCAATCATTTGTGCAAATGGGCGTACCCCTAGTGGATGAAACCGGCAACGCCGCCTTCAATACGCCGGAGGGCAAAGCGGTGTTTCAATATTGGACGGATCTCTATCAGCAAAAATTGCTGCCTCGTGAAGTGCTGACTCAGGGACACCGCCGCGCGGTGGAAATGTATCAGGCCGGCGACACCGCCATCTTGGCATCGGGAGCCGAATTTCTTAGCACAATTGAGAACAACGCTCCCGACATTGCGTCAGCAACCGCCAGCGCCCCTCAGATTACTGGAGCGACGAATAAGAAAAACGTGGCCGCGATGAATTTGGTGATTCCGCAATCAACGGACGTGCCTGAAGCAGCGCTGAAGTTTGCCCTGTATGTGACCAACGATGACAATCAGCTCTCGTTTGCCAAGGCGGCTAATGTGCTGCCTTCAACAACCCAGGCCCTGGCCGATAGCTATTTTACAGAGCCGCCTGTCAATGCGGAACCGGTAACGCTGGCGCGCTCGGTCAGTGCAGAACAAATGCCCAACGCCGAGGTACTGATTCCAGCCATGGAAGATGTGAAAGTTCTGCAGAAGGCCATTTACTCTAATTTGCAGGCCGCTATGTTAGAGCAAAAGACAGTCGATCAGGCCGTCATCGACGCGGCTGCAGCATGGGATGCTCGCTAGCGACCAGGTGATACAGCGTCAGCCTAAAACGGCATGGCGCATCTCTTAATCCCGTTCATTATCTCATTCATTGCGGGCATCTTGTCCGCAATGGCAGCCGCAACGATAGCTCAATTCTCGCCGTCAAGCATTTAGATCGCTAGCGCTGCATAGTCTCAACATTTTTATTAATTGATCATGGGCAAGCCTCAACAAGCTTTTGAGCAATCGATTCAGATTGCCACCAGTGCGACCACTGTTGAGCACTGCATTACTGACCGGGCTTTGATGCATCAGTGGCTCAATCCGGCTCTTCGCTGTGAACCAGTCGACGACGTTTGGAATACGGAACTGGGTGGTCAGAGTCGCTTTATTATTCAGCTACCGCTGTTGAAGCCGACCTTGCTGAGCACTGTCGTGGAGCGATCGCCAGGCTTGATTGTGTGGCAGTTTACCGGCTTTTTTGCCGGGCGCGATCGCTGGGAATGTCAGCCCAACGACACTGGCACCCATTTGCTCAACCGCTTTGAATTTGTCCCTACCAACCCGCTAATAGCCTTCGGCTTCAATACTTTTGCCGCCAAATGGACCAAGCAAGATATGGAGGCCCAGCTCAAGCGACTCAAGCAAGTTGCCGAACGGCAAGCACTGCTGAAGCCGTGATGTTGTAAAGAAGGCTAGGGTCAACGATGAAGTGATAAAAGCGTCTCTACGCCAGCCACCACACGCCGCCCAAGAGGAGCAAAATCAAGACAATGGCAGCGCCCAAAAACCCATTGTCACTGGTATTTATTTGGCTGAGGTCTTCGGGTACCGGGGCGGGCGAAAACGATTGGACTGGCTTGCGCGGCGGATCGTATTTACGCAGGGTGAAATCGGTATCTTTACTTTCTTCCAGCTCGCTGAGATCCGGCAGTGGGGTGACCCAGTCGGCACGCCGGCTCAACTGTGGAGCCTGCAAAATTTCCAGCACGCGCTGGCTTTGCTTGCGCACATCCCGATCCGGATGGCGAGCTAATTTTTCGCCAAGGGCGATCGCCTCTGCTTCTCTGCCCGCGGCGGAGTAGGCATTTATCAGCCATAACTGAATGTTGCCCCCAAGAAAAGTAGACCCTTTTACCAGACGGTTACCGGCCTCAAATGCAATCACCGCATTTTGGTAACGTCCCCGCTCAAATGCTTTTTGACCAGCGGCAAACAGGGCTTCAGCTTGAGCTGCCCGATTAGGTGGCTGTGATGTCATAACGTTGATTAAAGTTCATTCAATCCCTGAAGGGTTTATAGCAGAAATCGATACCCCGTATTAAGCTTCGTAAAATCTCTAGAATGCATTGGTAGTATCGGAGAAGGGTATTTGAGCTAGTTACCCATTCAAGACCGGTAAAAGCACCAAACTGTCGATGACAAAGCTTATTTGGCAGTGCTCCGATCAGAAGGTTGCTAGATGCAGTGCTCTTTAAAAACCACATTGAGCCGGCACCCCAATTTTTTGGAACCGCTGATGCTCATTCCTTAAATTCAGGTCAATCGACCTTTTTCCAATCCTTCAGACGTTTTACATCATGGACATCAAAGCAGTTTTATTGGTCTTGACCGGCCTTTTTGTAGTCGCCACTCTCTTTTTTGGCACCCGCAACGGTTTCTACGACACTGATAACTATCACGGCAACGGCTCTGCTCACTAATTGCAAGTCTCGCAAAGCCCTGATCATTCGCTGGTTTCCCTCGATCGCAGCGCTGTTTCCAAGCTATGGACTTGCCTGTCTGAATGGCTAGGGCTTTGCTGTTGTCGTTATCGGATCGCCAAACAGGAAACCGGTGAGCGTATTATCTTGTTTGCCTTACGGCGTTGGTCACGCCGACGAGGGCATCTGTTTACAGCTGCAGATGGGTCCTTACACCATCCTGCTGGATTGCGGCATGACTTCTTTAGAAGCACTGCCCTTCGACTCGGAATCCCCAATTCCGGTTGATTTTGTTTTTTGCACCCACGCCGATCCGGAGCATGGGCGATCGCTGCTAGCGCTGCATCAATCGTGGCCTGACGTTCCCATCTATTGCAGTGAGGCAACGGCTGATTTATTACCGCTCAACTGGCCCCAGGTGTCGCTGCCTGATGGGGCTGACTTTTGTCAGCGATTGCCTTGGCGGCAGTCTATTGAACTCACCCAAAATCTGACGGCTCAACTCTGGCCTGCTGGTCACTTGCCCGGTGCTGCCTGCTTGTTGTTGACCTATGCGGGCACAGATCGCAGCTATAGCGTCTTTTACACAGGCGACTTCTTTCTGTCCAATTCTCGGCTCTCTGAAGGATTACCGCTCAATGAGCTGCGAGGACTTAAGCCCGATGCCCTAATCGTAGAAGGCACTCAAGGCACCGCTCGCTACCCCCATCGACGGCAGCAGGAAAATCGTCTGGCCGATCAAATTAATCAGGCGCTCGCCACCGGCCACAACATTTTGATGCCGGCGCCATTAATCGGACTTGGGCAAGAACTGCTGATGCTGCTGCGCAGTCACCATCACTTCACTGGTCGTGATCTGACCGTTTGGGTCGATGGTTGGATAGCTGAAGCCTGTGATATTTATCTCAAGCTGCTGCCATATCTCCCCAGCAATGTCCAGAACTTTGCCCGCCATCAGCCGCTATTTTGGGACGATCGCATTCTGCCGCGCATTCAACGATTACCGCGTCAGTTGCCCGCCGAGCCCGGTCGACCAGCAATTGTAATCGGCTATCAGAATGCCGATTTGAGTGGACTTGCTAACTGGGGAGACACCCCCTGGCGCATTTTCTTACCCGACGATTTAGCCGATCGCATTGTCGATGCCGGTTTAGACCACGGCGACACTCACTATCAGCCTACCTTGGCGTGGCTAGAGCACCTGAGTAGTGCATTTGAAACCGGCAGCGTCTGCCTGGAAACCTATCTGCTAAGCGGCCACAGTGACGGTGCCGGCACCACGCAGCTCATCCATAATTTGCGACCCCACCATGTACTGTTGGTTCACGGCCCGCCTGGCTTTTTAGCCGATTTGGCCAGTCTAGAAGATTTGCAAAGCCGCTACAAATTGCACTTACCCTCGGCGAATCAAAGATTAGAGTTGTCAATTGGCGAGACCTTTCTGCAGCCGGCTGCTCCTGACACTGTTTTTGAGGGAGAAATTGCCGAAACCGCCGACGGCATTACTGTGAGCCTGCCGCTCGAAGTTAAAGATGATCCCCGTTGGAATCGCTTAGCTGATACGGGCATTGTCCAAATTCGCTGGCAAGGCAACGAGCTGATTATCCGAGGCATTAGTCAGCAAGCCTTATTTCGCCAATCCCCGCGATCGCCCCAAGAATCTTCCTGAAATGGCATACATAGCTAAAGGATGAAGGCAGAAGGCAAAAGGCAGAAGCAAAAGTACTGTTGCGTGAGAACTGTAGCAACCAGAGATAACCGAACCCAACTGCGATTTGCTATGCCACTGACGGCAAAGACCGGCTGCGCTGAATGCAGTGCCCTTGAAGTGAACAGTGATAGCGCCGCGCTTCGCTTCAGCATACGGCAGTATCCAGCCGAATAAAAAAGAGGGTACCCTTGAGCACCCCCTAGCAATTGATGATTTTTAGGTGAGTTCAAACTGCGATCGCTACAGACTTAATCCCTCAGCTGCCTGCACATGCTCGACCTGCTTCTTCTTCAGCACTAGCATAATTTGAGTCAGCATAACAGCGGCCAAGAAAGCTATCAGACCCTTGATGCGGGCTGGACTTTGCAGCACAATCTCTGTGTCCGCCTGACCAAAGCCGCCCACATTTGGATTAGTCGTCAACTCACCGCCAACGGTGATCGCATCGCCTTCAGCAACGATAAGTTCTGGACCCGCGGGCACTGAAACTGTCTCGGAAGCGCCCTCAGCCGTCGCCACTGTAATCTCATATCCACCCGCATCCTGAGCTGAGATGCCGGTAATTGTGCCGGCCACAGAAGACTTGATAGCTACGTTATTGGTGTTTTGACCGGACGGATATACTTGCCCTCGGCCCCGATTGGCACCCGCATGAACTGCATACTTACCGAACTTGATGGTCCGATCTTGGCCTGGATCAGGCGACAAAACCGGAAAGACAATTTCCTGATATTGTTCGCCCGGCACTGGTCCCACCAAGAGGATATTGTCTTGCTCCTCTGAGTAGGGCAGAAAATAGGTGCTGCCAACCTCTTCTTTCAGGTCTTCAGGAATGCGATCGGCAGGGGCCAGCTTAAAGCCCTCGGGCAACATTAAAACTGCGCCGACATTGAGGCCACCTTTACTGCCGTCACCCAGCACCTGCTGAGAATCTAGGTCATAGGGCACCTTCACCACAGCTTTGAATACCGAGTCAGGCTTGACCGACTGGGGAACTTCTACACGAGTGGCCTTTTCGGCAAGGTGGCAGTTGGCACAAACAATGCGGCCAGTCGCTTCCCGGGGCGATTCATAGCTTTCTTGGGCCCAGAAGGGATAGGCCTGGGCCGATTTGGGGACAGCAATTAGGCCAGATAAGCTGATCAGGGCGGCGGCGATCGCAACGGCTATGTGCCTGACCGTTCCCCTCCAGTTAATGGAGCAGTCACGAAGACAGCTTGGCAAAATTAAGGTCTTCATTGGGAAATTGATTATCCAAACTTGAAAAATAAAACAGGAGTGAAAAGTGGGGAGCATCGCTCACTAATTCCACCAGGGAGATTCGTCTGTACGGAAGTCAGTCTCACTCCATTTAGACAGTGAAACCTTGCCTTCCTCAGTCACATCAGTGTGGGCCAGAGCAAGAGACAGCGGTGCTGGCCCGCGCACGACCTTACCCGTGGCGTCGTACTGGGAGCCGTGGCAAGGACAAATAAACTTGTTTTCACTACCGTTCCAAGGCACCACACAGCCCAAATGGGTACAGACTGAGTTGATGCCGTAGTTTTCCAAATTGCCTTCTTCGGTGACCACTAAATACGTGGGATCCCCTTTCAGGCCCTGGGCCAACACCCTAGAGCCAGGACCGTGAGTTGATAGAAATTCAGCGGCTAGGACGTCTTTGCCCAGTGAATCTTTAGCAATGGTGCCGCCACCAGCGACGCCGCTTGAAGGGGGAATAAAGTAGCGAACCACTGGATAAAGCATGCCGCCAACCGCTCCAGAGGCCGCTCCAAGCGTTAAGAGATTCATAAATTGACGTCGTCCCAAATCGGGCGCGTCAGATATTCCAGAAGCTTGAGTCATTGTCTTAAAGGCAATTTCATAATGATGTTGAGATTCCACGACCCTATCTAAGTTCTTGCGGTCGCACGTTAACCTGTCGTCATTGCTTTGGATTTGCGCAATGCTTCGACAACAGATTGCTCGATAGACCAAGCAGAACCAAAATTTAGGTCAGAATCTTGCCAGCATTATGACATTCCTTCCATGCGAGGTCTGGATTTAGTTACCTTTCCTAAACGATCGCCGTTAAGATTTTGCTCTGACACATGAAAAACGCTGCTTCAGAATCTCAGAAAATTGCTGTCGAATGACCTCACAAAAAAGCCATATCCTTTATTTGAAGACCATTTCAGCGATTCTCATTCGGCTCTACTTAAAGTCTTAGGACGCGATCAAGCCAAAATCGATCCTGCCATTACAAAATATTAATACGGTCCTATGGAGTAACCGTGAATGACAGGTTCCGAATTACACCAGCTCATCGCTGCAAAGTGGGGGTATTCGTTTGACGTGCAGTTTCGTCGGCTGCAAGGTCAAATTTTCTTGCAAATTATGTGGCGGTATTTGGAGCAGGTTTCCTTTCCGCTATCAGAAGATGAGTATTTGGCACATCTTGATGACGTTGCTGGCTATTTGGTGAGCTGGGGCCAAGCAGACTACATTCGCCGGATGATTGACGAAACCCGCGAGCGCCCGCGCTTGGGCAAGGCCGTTAGTATTCCCTTAGATTTGGGCAATCGCAGCGCCGAATGGCTGATAGATTTTGGCTGATATTTTGGGACGGCTGCTCGATTCTGTGACTTTTATCCAGCTCGCCAACCACAAAGAACAGCACCGATTTTATGCAGTAACAATTGCTCTGAAACGATGGATTTTTGTTAAGAAAATTAAATCAACAGCTGCGATCGTAGCCTCGTAGATGTCGATGCTGGCCAACCAAACCCTTCTAAATTCCGTCTATCTGCCTATCGATTCCTCCAGGTAGGCACTGCGAAGCAGCTCATAAAATTTGATCGTCAATACTTATATATTTACTAACCAACATTAAGAAAAGTTTGCTACATCCTTCTGTCTCTGACTCATCTGACACTCGACAAATAGGAGTGATTACTTAGTTGTAATCACAGGGCAGAGTGTTAGCATTGCCATTGATGATTTGGGAAAATGGGGGTTCGCCGTGATCCGTTCTGCTACGCTGCCGCTTCAGACGACACTGCCATCCCTGAGCGATAACAGTCGACTTAAATTATTTTCGGGATCAGCGAACGTTGACTTGTCCCGAGAGGTCGCTCGCTATTTGGGAATTGATTTAGGGCCAATGGTTCGCAAACGCTTTGCCGATGGCGAACTGTATGTCCAAATTCAGGAATCAATTCGGGGATGTGACGTTTATCTGGTACAGCCAACTTGTCATCCAGTGAACGACCATTTAATGGAACTGTTGATTATGGTTGATGCCTGCCGTAGAGCATCGGCTCGGCAAATCACGGCGGTGATTCCTTACTATGGCTATGCCCGGGCCGATCGCAAGACCGCAGGACGAGAATCGATTACGGCCAAACTTGTAGCCAACTTAATCACGACTGCCGGTGCCAACCGGGTTTTGGCAATGGATTTGCACTCGGCCCAAATCCAGGGATACTTCGATATTCCCTGTGATCACGTGTATGGCTCGCCCACCATCATTGACTATCTGGCTAGCAAGCAGATCGATGATTTGGTGATTGTCTCGCCTGACGTGGGTGGGGTTGCCCGCGCCCGTGCCTTCGCCAAAAAGTTAAACGATGCCCCCCTAGCCATTATTGATAAACGTCGTCAGGCCCACAACGTCGCAGAGGTGATGAACCTGATTGGTGATGTGCAAGGCAAAACAGCAGTTCTCGTCGATGACATGATTGACACCGCCGGCACCATTTGTGAAGGTGGCCGTCTTTTGCGCCGAGAAGGAGCCGAGTGCGTTTACGCCTGTGCCACCCATCCCGTGTTTTCGCCGCCAGCCTCGGAGCGCCTGTCTAGCGGCATCTTCGAAGAAGTAATTGTGACCAATACCATTCCGCTGCCGAACGAACGGCGGTTTGCTCAACTCACCACCTTGTCAGTGGCAAGTTTGTTGGGGGAAGCAATTTGGCGTATTCATGAAGAAAGCTCAGTCAGCAGCATGTTTCGCTAGAAGCTAGCATCCCTTAATTTAAGTTAGGTGGCCGGCAAGCCGGACACGCGCCATCTCGATTACAAAATTAGAGTCCATGCAGCCTTAAGCAGAACCCCTTCAAGGTTGAAACCTTGAAGGGGTTGCCAGGAGTTTGAACAAAAGCTCAAGAGCGCTAGCCAACTGACAGGCTTAAGCTTTCCGAGAGTAGTACTCAACCACTAGCAGTTCATTAACGTTGAGGGCAATCCACTCTCGCTCAATAACACCGTTGACTTTCGCCACAAGCTTATCTTTGTCTAACTCTAGATGAGTTGGAATATTCGCTAAGCCGGGGAACTCAAGGTTGGCCGTCACCATTTTTTTGGAAGCGTCGCGATCGCGCACCGCAATCACATCACCAGGGCGACACTGATAGCTGGCAATATCCAACAGTCGACCATTAACCGTAATGTGGCCGTGGTTCACAAGCTGGCGCGCCGCTGGAATGGTGGGGGCAAATCCTAGACGAAAAGCCGTATTGTCAAGGCGCATCTCCAACAGTTGTAAAATTACTAAACCGGTGGAACCGCCGGCTCGACGAGCCTTCTTCACATAGCGAATTAGCTGCTTTTCACTCACTCCGTAGTTGAAACGCAGCTTCTGCTTTTCTTCTAGACGAATAGCATATTCCGTCTTTTTCTTGCGCCCTTGGCCATGCTGTCCAGGCGGATAGGCTTTACGGGGTGCTTTGCGCGATAGTCCAGGCAGTTCGCCCAGCCGTCTAACGACTCTAAGTCGCGGCCCTCGATAACGAGACATACAGAATTCTCCAAATTTATAGATGTCAACTAATCGCCACCCCCGCATCTTGGGATTGCTTAAGATAACCGAGAGTTGGTGGCAACACTCTCAGCCAAGCTAAATCGGTAGATAATGCCCCTTTACCAACTGGATTTGACTACACCGGGCAACAGACCCTCGTGAGCCATTTCACGTAGTTGATTGCGGCACAAGCCGAAATCACGGTAGTAACCTCGGGGTCGACCCGTTTTCCAGCAGCGATTGCGTAACCGAGTTCGAGAACTAGCCCGAGGCAACTGCTGAATCTTGCGGTGAATCGCAAATTTTTCGCCAGGATTCTCAGCTTTCTGGAATTCTTCGATCAGTGCGGTCCGTTTGTCGGCGTATTTCGCCACTAATTTTTCGCGTTTGCGCTCGCGCGCAATCATGCCTTTCTTAGCCATGCAATATTGTTTAGTCTGGTAATTTTCAACACGGTCTATAATTCTAAACCGACTGACAGAACTTCGTAAAGGTCTGTTTTTGGCGTCAGTTATTAACCAGCTCACCTCAACAAATTTTCTCTGGCGTTGAGGTCGCAGACTATCATTCCGGAAAATGCTCCTGATAGAAGCTTTGTAGCAAGGCTTCCAGTTTTTCATCAGGAGTGCATTCCATCAAACCTTGCATCACATCTATCAAACGAGCTGCCGTCTCGCCCAACGTGGGGCTCAGTGCCCAGACATCTTGCACCCAGTCTTCAGCGGTGCCTTCAGTAAAGATAAGTCGCTCTAGGAGTTGTTGATTTTCTTCCGGGGAAAGAGGCATGGCAGAGTGGCAGAGTAGGTAGGTTGCAGGGTAGCAGAGTGGATGGGTAGAAGGACGCAAAGTAGCAGGGTAGATGGGGGGCGGGCAAAAAATTGCGCTGTCCTCACCTCTCTACTGCATAAGTAACTTACTGATGAATAAATTGATGTATGTGCTGAACAGCCATTTTGAGAACCTCAGGCGGCTGCACCAGGGCAACACGGACATAGCTTTCACCGTGCTTACCGAAGCCGCGACCGGGGGCCAAAGCGACGCCGGTGGCTTCAACCAGTCGGACACAGAAGTTAATGGAGTCCTGTTGCCAAGGTTCTGGCAGTTTCAGCCAAATATATTGAGTCGCGTCAGGTTTGGCAATCTGCCAACCGAGTTGCCCCATCGCGTCAACAAAGGTATCGCGGCGCTGTCTAAAGGTCGCAACCGTCGCGTCAACGCCGCTTTGCGGACCAGATAAGGCCGCGATCGCCCCACGCACAATGCCGGGATATTGGTTGAAATCAACGATCGCTTTAATCTGTCTTAAGGCGGCAATCACGTCGGCGTTACCAATCGCGTAGCCGATACGAAATCCCCCCATGTTGTATGACTTCGACATGGAAAAGAATTCAATCGAGACGGTCTTGTTGCAATCGGCCTGCAGCACCGAAGGAGCTGGTTTGCCGGTGTAAGTAACGTCTCCATAGGGAAAATCATGCACGAGCACCAAGTCGTGGGCCTGACAAAAGGCCACAGCTTCTTGCCAAAACCCTAAGGAGGCGTAGCCAGTGGTGGGATTATGGGGGTAACTCAGCACCATCATGCGTGACTGAGCCAGCACCGCTGGAGGAATGTCGGCGAACCGGGGTAAAAAGCCGTTTTCCGCTAGCAGAGGCATCGTGTAAAACTGGCCGCTTGCCAGGTGGACGCCGCCAGCGTGAGAAGGATAGCCGGGGTCAGTCAGTAACGCAAAATCGCCTGGATTGAGAATGGCTAGGGGCAGGTGAGCCGTTCCCTCTTGAGAGCCAATCAGCAGTAGCACTTCAGTCTCCGGATTGACGGGTACGCCGAATTTGCGGGTGTACCACTCCGCCGCCGTTTGCCGAAAGGGGAGGGTGCTTTGGAAGAGCGAGTAGCCGTGGGTACCGGTGTCGTAAAGGGCATCGGCGATCGCATCTAAAACTGCTGGGGCTGTTGGTAAATCGGAAGAGCCGAGGGACAAATCAACAATAGTTTGTCCAGCCTGACGAGCTTGAGCTTTTGCCCGATCCATGTCGGCGAAGACGTTAGTTTGCAAGGGCGCAAGGCGATCGGCGAATTGCATAGGTCAAACAAAATCACGGTGGCAACTCTTACCTTATCGCAGGTTTTAAGCGGCTGGTCGTTCGTAGAAAGAACGAAGGGATGGTGTCGAGCAGGTCTGACTTCGATGCCAAAAATGCCAGTCAACCAAAACCCAGCCAAAGAGGGGACTCTGGCTGGGTTCATGATGCTTCAGGCTAAAAAAATTACAGATTATCGAGCTGAGTTTTAAGCTCTTCCAACTCCGCGTCAACTGCCGCATCTTTGGGGGCTGCAACGGGCTCATCCGCCGCTGGCAGCTGTCCCTGATCGGTGGAACTCCCTGACAACTGAGCTTTCATGGCTGCCAGTTCGGCATCCACGTCACCCCCCGCTTCAAGCGCGGCGAACTGACTTTCAAGATCAGCTCCGGCAAGTTCTTGCGCCGCTTGGGATTTTGCCTCCATCATCAGCACTTTCTCTTCCATGCGCTCAAAAGCTCCCATGGCGCTGCTGGTATTCATGGAAGTCATCGTGCTCTGCAACTGCTCGTTCGCTTTTGCAGCACTGACCCGCGCCTTGAGCATATCTTTCTTAGTTTTGGCTTCAGCAATCTTGCTTTCTAGGCCAATCAGGTTTTTCTTGAGTTGTTCAACCTGAGTCCCCTGGCTGTCGAGCTGCGCCTTCAGAGTATTGGCGGTTTCCGTTTGGGACTTTTTGCGAGTCAGGGCTTCACGGGCCAGATTTTCGTCTCCTTTCTGTAAGGCCAGTTGGGCTCGCTGCTGCCAGGTGTTGCTCTCTGACTGGGCGCGCTCATGCTGCTGCTGTACGCGCTTCTGGGACGCGATCGCCTTGGCAACGGCTTGGCGCATCTGCACCAAGTCTTCTTGCATATCGATGATCGCCTGATCCAAAATTTTCTCTGGATCTTCCGCATTACTGACAACAGCATTCAGATTAGAGCGGACAACCCGGCTGACTCGATCAAACAACCCCATAGTTCCGTTATTCCTTTCGATCAATATTTTTTGGGAGATGCCTCCCCCCAGTCAACTCGTAAAAGCTAATTAAGCTTCATCTATATTACTTTTCCGCAACCTATATAGATCCTAAATCAGTCAACAAGACTGAAGCAAACAAAAAAAGCAGCTATCTTCCATAGTCTTAGCACATGAACGCTTTAATTGAGGCTGCATCGAAATAATGCAAAGTAGTTAAGCTGACATCGGACATGAATCTCTAAAGTCTCTTCCTCTAAAGTCTCCTTAATATCTGGAAATCACTGGGCTCCGCTGATTCAAGGGAAAAGTAGTTCTAAGATATTTTTTACTAAGCTCAAAATGCCATGTTATTTGAACTTCATAGCGCAAAAGCTTTACGCACTTAGGAGCTTTTGTGCTGCTTCACTAAATATCTGCATAGGGCATCGTATTGTTCGACTTGTTAGAACGCACTTCAAATTCAGCTTCAAGGCTCAATAGCTCCTGATTGAATTCCTTTACAATACGATGATTGTGCTGCTTACAATTTTCTAATCTATTTCTAAAGTCTTGAATCTTATTGAAATTTTTCCTTTCAAGAAGAAAAACGTATTGTTCAGGAAGACCATAACTAGCGTCAAAAGAATTCAAGAAAGCGTCTTGTTTCATAAGCTCAAATCGGAGTTCTTCGAGCGCAATACTGAGGTTTGATAAAGAATCTTCCAGTTTTGCTTTCTTTCTTTTTCTTAGGTCATAAATTATTTTGTAAACGGAAACTTTTTTTTGGAATAGTCGATTCCTATGCCTTTGAAAGTGAAGCCGATGAGGCTGTTCACTTTCGTATAAACTATGTTTGTCGTTGTCAGTCTTAGAATTTTTGTTGTGCTCCAGCTTCTGGTGTAATGTTTGTATTTCTAACTTTTCACACTCGATGAGCCGCTCTTGTCGCTTGCAATATTCCCAGGCTTCGTTAAAAAGACTGTCGAAATCCTGATGCATATTCTGTGTCAAAGTTGACTTTTTGTGAGCGCTTTCCGAAGAAGGCTGGTTGGTCTCACATATCAAATTCGAGCAGGAGCTTTGTTCATCTAGGCTGGGAGGCTGATCTTTCTCTGTGAATATTCGACGAGGGTTGCTTCGCAGATTTTCGCCCCTTAGCCAGGCCAGAAAGAGCTTAAATATATTTTTTATCATAAACACATAAAGTACCTAGTGCCGCGCATGGACCAGCTTCAATAATATACACTAAGACTTTTTGGGCTACTGATAACAAGCGCTCAAAATTCTGCGTTATTTAAGAATTGGATTTTAAAATATACCTTCGAGCGTCTTTAGCGGTAAAACTAAAAAAGTATTTGAGAGTTTTTTAGGTGTATCAACAAGTGCCCCGGCATTATTGGCGCTCACGGAATTTATAAATTGCATTTGAGCAATACAAGTTAATCATCTGCGAAATCGCCTAGATTTGGTGACTCCCATTTGAGAATAGAGGCGTTGATGCCTTGTTCTTGTTTGCGTTTGGAGTCGGCTTCGAACCATTGAATAATTTGCTGGGGAGTAAGGTCTTCAATGGATGTATCGAGGTCTCTGGCGATCGCCTTTAACAACTTGCTAGTCGAGATAGTTAGACGAGTGAGGAATTTTTCTGGCGATGTGAGCAGGGCTTTATCCACGTCGGCAGATTCTTCGGCGGTGAGAAATTGGACAGATTGATCAAGCATGGTGGCAGGGTGGATGGGTGGCAGGGTGAAGGAGTAGCAGGTTGCAGGGTGGCAGGGGTGGAGTGAACGGCATTCGCCTGGTGGAGGCAGCGTGGGACGGGGGAATAAGGGAACCCAGAATTCGAACTGAGAATTCAAAACTCAGGGATCTGCACTTAAATAACCCACCTAAAGCACCAAGTAGTTTTAAGGGTTTGGCACTGCTAAACCCTTAAGACTGGGTACGCTATTTTCCAGCACCTCCCTAAGCACTGAGACCTAAAAATTGAATCCCAACTCCGAACCCTTGAGCCCTGAATTGATCATTCTCTACCTCATAGCATACTCAGGAAGGAGGTAACGCTTCCGCCTGTTTTTGAGTGCGACTACCCCACCAAGCGCCAAACAGATAGCCGCCGGTGCACAACAGCAGCCCATAAACGTTGACGCCAAGGTCAACGGCATATCTGCCGCTGCCCAAGCTCATCCAAGCGGGAAAGATAGTGGTGCTGAGGGCGCTTTCCAGTACTCGCAGCACGCCGAATGTGAGGCCGGGCCAAAAGGCGAGGTGAAAGCTCAGTGCTCCCGCACCGGGCAAAAAGGCCAGGAGGAAAATCGGCGCGAGCCCCATAACCATGGTACCGCTGATGGTTGTGGCCATAATGATGGCGGGGCCGATCTGATCTCCCATATAGATGCTGAGGAGGGGCACATTGCCCAGCAGAGCGATCGCTACAATCCACCAGCGTCCAACAAAAGCTTGACTTTCGGTTGGCAGGCCCTTGCGGTTATCCCAATCGCGGGCGCCCAGCTTAGCCACGCTTGAAAACGTAGAATCCAGGGTGGAGCCAGCGCTGGTGAGCATGATGGCGTTGAAGACCAGCAGCATCGGCAGGCCAAACTCCGCCGGTACGCTGTAGCTGGGGGCACCTTCAACCCCAAAGGCGCGGGCATATAGGCCGACCGCACTGAACAGCAAAATAAAGCCGCCGCTAATAACGCCTGCCCAGATAAACGCTTTCACCATGGTTTTAGGACCGGTAATAAAGGCGCGGTCAGTCATGACGGGGTCATGGAAGGGATAGCTGAAAATTTGCACAAATGCTAAGCCACAAAAGGTGAGTCCTGCTAGCTGAGTCTCCCCATCCACAGCGGGCAGACCCTGATTAGCCAGCCCCGGGCCGAGGGTCACTAAAATCACGACCAGCAAAATAGCGGCCAGCAGCATTTGGGCGCCGTCGGTTAACAAGCTGCTGCGGAGGCCACCCAGCAGACTGTAAAACACTGTAAACGCGGTGACGACTAACGCTGCTAACCAATAGCCCCCACTGCCTTCAGCGCCAAAGTAAAGGGAAAATACTTTGGTATTAGACCAGACTTCGTTGAGCAGGCGAATGGCGATTGCAATCAGGAACAGCCGCGAGCACACCAGTCCATACTTGCTAGCCAAAAATTCTGGAATAGAGCGATAGCCGCCCCGCGTCCGAATGAAATAGAGGGCAATCGCGGCGGTGACAAAGCTGAGGTAGTAAATGGCATAGCCAACCCCGCCGAGGATGCCAAAAGCGTTTCCTAAAGTGGCAGCATTGTCGATGGACTTGGCAAAAATCCAAGAAATTGCAGCGCTCGCCACCACTAGCCAGAGTCCAGGAGCCTGTCCCGTTTTTGATTGGCCTTCAAAAAACTCAGGGGCAGTGACTCGCTGAGGTGTAGTTTGGCGCACCAGATAGAAAATCAGGCAGCCATAGCTCGCGAGCAAGACCCAAGTCAAGGTGGTGATAAACATAGGCGAATGGTAGATAAATGAGCAAATAGCAAAGCGAAAATTTCATGGCCAACCGCCAGATTATTGGCAGGCAGTTCCTGAAGCGGTGCCGTCGGTTAGCTTAGGCCGGCAGGGAAACCGGCAAGCGCGATCGCACCTGACTTTCGGCAACGGGCAAAATTGCCGCGCAGGTGGTCCAAACACCGGTCAGCAATGCCTGTTGAAATTCTCCCGGTAGCCCTTCAGCGGCCATTGCCGCCACCACTGGCAGAGGATCATAGGGCAGCGGCAAAATCTGGGGAACGGGCGCTGCCGCCCAAGCGGGAAACTCTAATTGGGCGAAGTAAACATGGCGGCGACCTTCATGGGCCGGACGGCCTAAGACGCCGACATTGCACCAAAAGCCATTAGCGACCGTTCGCAGCCACGGAATCCCCGTATGGGTGGCAAAAATACCGTCGACCGCGGCGTTTGCCAAACAGTCGACAATCCACTGGTCAGCGGTATCAGACTCCCAGACAAACTCGTTGACCACGTCAGGACTGCCATGGCACAGCAAAAATCGGCGATCGCGCCAGCGTAGCCAAATCAACTGCGGCAGCGTTTGTAGCCACTGTCGGTGGTGGGGTGCCGTCTTGGCATAGGTATAGTCATAGCTAATCTGGGCAAATTCTTGATCGCGAGGATCGGTGTAGCCGCAGCCGCAGTCACGTTCGCCATCACCAATCGCCTGGTCATAGTTACCCTGCAGGCAGATGATTTGCTTTTGACGTAACTGTTCCAAGGTGCGGTTAGGAAAGGGGCCGAACCCACCAACGTCCCCGAGACAGAAACGATAGTCCATGGTGGCAGTGGTTTCTAAAAAGGCAGCGACTGCCCCAAAGTTGCTGTAAGGGCCGCCACAGAGAGCAATGCGATCGCACGCTGCAGGAATCTCAATCTCAAGGGATTTTGGATACTTCACGGAGAACGTATTTTTTAAAGTGCTAACAACGACCGACCTCGACGGTAATGCTCAAAACCGGTCGATATTTACCTTGGCAGAAGACGCTGAATATTCTCTGAGAATATCAATAGAGGATTTTGAAAACTGTAGACGAGCGGTATCAGAATGCCTCAGGTTGGTGGCAAATCGTAGCATTTTGCAGCGTTTAACCGAGTCGCCCCCTCTACGGATTCAGATTGGGGGAACCGCCAGCATCTGGAAGCCAAATGCGGCGGTAACAAGGTATTCAGCCCCGAGCTAGGGAAGTTAGCACCGGTACGATAATGCTCATCTCGCCGGACTTCTAGTCTTTAGGGATGACGGGCCTCAGCAAGGCAACCGATGATTTGTTGCTACGGAGGGAATAAAAATTGGCGTCCGCGAGCAATAGCTGTGGTAAAAGCTATCTACAGTCTTCAGAGTTTTGAGTGAAATGGCGAAAGCTGTACTTTTCCAAAATGACTTAATCTTCGAGATAGCCTAAATCCTGCAGCCGTCGTTGAACTTCAGGGTCATCGTAGTCGGAAGCTCGACGAGCCGTAGCCAGAGCCCCATAGCGGTCAATTTCTCCGGCAAAGGACTGCAGGCATTCCTGTAAAGCCTCAACGTTCTCCGGCAAAATAGCGCTGATGTTGAGGGTTTCTTGGGGATCTTCGTAAACGTCGTAGAGTTCGATGGAGCTGTCGCCAATTTCAATTAGCTTGTGAGAACCCATCCACACGGCACGGCGGGGCTGATCGCAGGCGCGATCGCGCACTAATTCAGGCTGCCGTTTCTGCATTAGGTTAAGCACATTCTGCGGTGGAATGGCTTCCGCAAAAACATAGTCGGTCTCAGCGATGTTTTGACGCTGGGGCAGCAGGGTCAGCGGCTGCTCCTTTTGATTGGCTAGTTCTGCCGCGTCGAGCACTGTCTGGAACAGGCGACGGGTGGAGACGACATCGCGGACGACAGTCGCTTGGGTCTGGTCTTGTCCCGGTTGGCGAATAATCAAAGGTACCCGCACCAGCTCGTTATAAATCGACAGGCTATGGCCCATGAGCTGCTTTTCTCCCAGGTGTTCACCATGATCAGCACAAATAATCACCAGGGTATTGTTGAGGCGACCAGCCGCCTCCAGTTTTTTAAAGAACTTGCCCAGCAGAGCATCCTGAGCAGCAACTTCGGCATCATACATGCCGTCGAGAGTCTTTTTCTGGTCGTCGTCCAGAGCTCCCGTCAGGGGCGCTAACCAGCCGTAGACATCATTATTGAAGCGCTGCAGAAAGCTGCGAGCATCGCGATCGCGCAGCACATGGGGCGCAAATCTTTCAATGTATTGCCGAGGCGGATGGTAGGGCATGTGAGTGCCCATTAGATTTACGAAAGCGAACACGGGCTGATCAGGCGCGACACCCGGGCGATCGCTCAGCAGTCGCACCGTATCATCCAACGACTTGGCCGTATTGCCCTTGAAGCTTAAGGCCGTTTGCCACAGGGGCACCATCAGTGGTGTAAACGAGAGGGCTAGCAGCCAATCGGAGCGGGCAAAGGCATCCTGTAGTTTGGTCATGACGCCAGAAATTTGGCGCTTGAACCACTGTCGATAGCGACCGACCAATCCGGAAACGTCGCCCGCTTGGTTGGGCCGAGAGGTCAGCAAACCGCTGTAGTTTAAAAAGCTCTGAAAACCTCGCCGTAAGCCGTTGTCAATGACGCCGACCAGGGGATTATTGCAAAAGCCTGCCGTGAAATAGCCCCCTGCCTGCAGTCGTTCGGCTAGCGTTGGCAGGTTGTCAGGCATCGCTGAATAAGACTGCGTCATGCCGTGTTCAGAAGGATATACGCCCGTAAACATCGATGCGTGGGAGGGAATCGTCCACTGGGCGGCCGCGATCGCTGCTTCAAAGCGAGTTGCCTGAGCGGCAAAAGCATCGAGGTGAGGGGTCGTGTTAAGGGGATAGCCATAGCAGGAGAGGCGATCGGCTCGCTGCGTGTCCAAAACGATGAAAAGAATATCGGGACGCTGGCTAGACATGATGCTGATTCGCAATAGACACTGATTGACAGTCGTAGTCGAGCGATTCGTAGCGATCGATTAACGACTTACTCCAGAATAGCGGTCAGTGTCAAAATCGTTGTAAACATCATGATTTTGATGTTGTGTCCTCCAGCTTCTGAGAGGTTGCTGCCTAAGGATCCGTCATCGATTAAAGTGCGAATACTTTTACGATAAATATGACAATGTGAGCACTCCGCTCACAGGCGAAATGCTCACATCATAAAGTTGGGACTGAAGGGTGAAAAGCCTAAAACTGTAAACCGATTTACCGTTATGGATGAACTAACAAATCTGGGAAAAATCGATTCACTTCAATCAGAAAACCAGCAATCACAAACAATGAAACTGTAGCAAGCACGGGAGCCGTTGATAAATAAGTCAGAAAGTTTTTATCCATGAGTGACCTTTAGCTGAAAACAAATAACTTGAACCTAACGAGGAGAAACCGTGATTTCGTCATCCTGGGCAAACATCTTGCCGCTGATCATGTCACGAACTGCAAATACGGGCCAAGCCGTACCAGATAGCGCACAGTCTACAGCTAAAGAAACGTCGATGATGATTTCCTTTTCTTCCGGACTTTTCTCATCGCGCACCTTAATCAGATAAGAGCGACCGACCCAGCCAATCCATCCGGCGATGTAGAGGAAGAGTAGGGCCGGAATAACAAACTCACCTAGGTGAGCTAAGTCACCGTCAACAATTAAATGGGGTAAACCATCATCACCGCAGAGCAAACTAGAATTGCCGTAGAGCTCAAAGCGAGCTTTTGCTTTCTCAGTAGTGGCACTCGCTGCGCGCTGCTGAAATGCCGGATTCTCATTACAGGGAGTGAGACCAGACACATTTTCGCCTGAAATGCTTGCCGATGCTGGCAAGGCAAAGCCAAACCAGAGTGAAATTACTAAAGCCAGTGCAAACAGCCGCCGCATACTGTGATTCCTCTCTATTGCGCAAAAGTCAGAGTTTAGATTGAACGTTAAAGTATTTGTGAGAATGTTGCTTAACGTTACTGTTATATTAGCTTGCTCATGATTCTCGGTAAAGCACTGCTGGCAAAGGGAAGCGCGGGTTGCTTACGAGTTGGCCTCAGCGATCGCCGTCAACCCATAGACGAAATAGCGGTCTCTGCTTGCCAAACGAGGCTTGTGCCAGATGGGCTTTCCTAAACCGAACCGTTCTCATATCTGCCTAGCGGGAAAGATACATTTCTTAAAGATCTTTAGCATGGACCGCAATGACGACTGTTTTAGCCTTGGAAACCAGCTGTGATGAGACGGCGGCGGCGGTGGTCTGCGATCGCACGGTGCTCAGCAATGTGGTGGCCTCTCAAATTCGGATTCACCGCCAATATGGCGGCGTCGTCCCAGAAGTCGCCTCTCGCGCTCACGTTGAGAACCTCGGTACGGTCACGGAAACCGCTTTGCAAGAAGCTGGGCTTGCCTGGTCCGACATCGATGGTGTGGCTTCGACCTGTGCCCCAGGTTTGGTTGGCGCGCTCATGGTTGGCATGACGGCAGGTAAAACGCTAGCGCTGCTCCACCGTAAACCGTTTCTGGGCATCCACCATCTGGAAGGACACATTTACGCTTCCTATCTGAGTCAACCAGCTCTGCAGCCGCCATATCTGTGCCTGGTGGTCTCTGGGGGACACACGCTGCTGATTGATGTCAAAGACTGCGGTAACTATGAAATTTTAGGCAAAACTCGTGACGATGCCGCCGGAGAAGCTTTCGATAAAGTGGCGCGGCTCCTAGATCTCGGTTATCCGGGGGGACCCATCGTTGATCAGCTGGCGGCTCAGGGCGATGTGACGGCATTTCGGCTGCCCGAGGGCAATATTTCTCTCCCAGGCGGCGGTATTCACCCCTACGATGCCAGCTTTAGCGGCTTAAAGACGGCAGTTTTGCGGTTGGTTCAGTCGCTCAAGGCTGACGGAGTGACACCGCTGCCGATCGCGGATTTATGTGCCAGTTTTCAAGAGACGGTGGCTCGCGGTTTGACCAAGCGGGCAGTGCGATGTGCGGTGGACCATGACTTAAAGACGATTGCGCTGGGTGGCGGAGTGGCCGCCAATAGCGGTTTGCGTCAGCACCTTACCGTCGCAGCTGAGGAACATGGTCTGACGGTGCTGTTTCCGCCGCTCAAATACTGCACTGACAATGCCGCAATGATTGGCTGTGCCGCGGCTGATCATCTCGCTCGAGGACATCAGTCAACCTTTGCACTGGGCACGAAATCACGTATGGATTTGGCTGACGTCATGACTCTGTATGCGTCGTAAAAATCTCTAACTCAATAAGAGAGGCGACTTTGTTTACCGTTCAGTGTGGAGAAATGCGCTTGCCGCAAATTGCTGCCATCCTTTGGGATAAAGACGGGACGCTGGCAGATTCCCGCGGCTTTTTGCAGGAGCTGGCGCACCGGCGATCGCACCAGCTTAACCAACAAGTCCCCGGCATTTACGACGACCTGATGGCCGCGTTTGGCTGTAGTCACGGACAATACGACCCCACTGGCCTGATGGCAGTCGGCACCCGCTACGAAAATGAGGTGGCGGCGGCAGCCTATGTAGCCGCGACGGGTAAATCTTGGACAGAATCCCTTGCACTAGCCCGAGCAGCCTTTGCGGCCTGTAGCCGCGCCTTCAGCCATAAGGCTGATTTGACGCCGCCCTGCTCAGGCATTCGTGAACTGTTGCAGCAGGCCGCAGCGCTGGGCCTGAAACAGGCCGTACTCTCTGGCGACAGCACTCCGAACATTCAGACATTCCTCAATCAGTATGGATTTTCGCCATTTATTGGCTGGGTAGCGGGAAGTGAAGCGCCTCCCGTGAAACCTGACCCGCAGATGGTGTGGACAGCTTGCGAAAAGCTCGAAGTGTCGCCGGAGCAGTGCTTGGTGATTGGCGATTCGGGCCACGATCAGCAGTTGGCTGAGCGCAGCGGCTGTCGAGGATTTGTCAGTGTGACTTGGGGCGGCAGTCCAGCGATCGCCGCTGCCGCTGCCGTATTAACTTGTCCGCAACAGTTGACATTCCTGCCCTGAAGCTTCCCGCCACGCTAGGTTAAAAGCAGTCGAGCGGAAAGAGAAGGAACCATCGGTGACCAATATTACTTGGGCATTTAAGGAATGGGCCGTGGCAGTGGAAGCATTGCTGTCCGGCGATTTGATTTTGCTGATTCGGAAAGGTGGCATTCACGAACGGCGACCCGTGTTCAACGTGCCGAGCGATCGCGTGGTGCTGTTTCCCACTTACGAGCATCAGTATAGTGAGGCGATGCGAGAAGCCTGGCGATCTCAGGTAGCGTCGCAGCCAGTGCCGCAAGTGGGAGACATGATGCAGTTGCCAGGCTGGGCTGAGATTACCCACCAACTGCCGTTGACTGGGGTCGATAGCGTACAGCAGCTCCGACCTTTCCATATCTGGACCGATGCGTGGCTGACAGAGCGTCTGGCTTGGAAACCCGAACGTCCGGCTTTTGCGCTGCTGCTGCGAATGCATCGGTTTATCGAGCCGGTGCCGCTGGCGTACCAAAAGCGCTACGGTGGCTGTCGTTCTTGGATCCAGCCCGAGAGCATCGAGACTTTGCCCCAGAGCATCGCAGTGTTAAGCGCCGAGCAGTATCAGCGGCGAGTAGCCGCCATTCAGGCCGCCATTGCTCCGGTCAATGCGGCTTCGGTTTCTCTGGTGTGATCAGCGCCTGCACGGCAGTCTGAAGATCAGCCGTCAGACTAGCGATCGCCTGGCGGCGGTTGTCTTTGTAGGCTGGCCAGCGATCGCTGACCGACAGCGGTTCACCCACTGCCAGGTAGGCAATTTGCTCTCCCAATGCCGGACGTGGAAAGGGATTTTCGCCTTTGATGCGCACTACTGTGTCTCGCAGCAGCAGCAGCGTTTCCGCAAACCGCTCTACGCTGGGCTTCGATTTAACGTAATCGCCAGTAACCGCGACAAAACTTTCTACCAGGCGCATATGCCACATTCTCAAGTTGGCTTCTTCCGCGATGCGATCGGCCAGCCCATATTCAACCGCAGACAGGGCTTTTTCAGGGCGCAGATCTTCCCGATAAATCCAGTCCCAACCGGCCTGTTCAATCTTGCGGCAGCGGTCAATGACCGATCCCTTGGGCTGCAGGTGGAAAAACGATTCGGCTACCTGCAGCGAGACATCCAGCAGGCGATTGAGTCGCGCGGTGAATTCGTTAACATCGCTGGCCGGTGACAACTCTGCATTGTCAAAGGAGATTTGAAAAAACTCGGCGTAGTAAGCTTCCATCATCACCAGCAGGCGCTGGCCTAGACGCACCAAACGGGGATAAAGGGCCTTGGCGATCGCCGCCGGATTAGATGGCAAGGAGGTAATTTCGGCAGCCGGGGCAATCCCCATTTCGTCCTCTAATTGAGCCAGAAGTGCGGCCAAGGGCTGCCACGGCGCGTCCTGATAGAAATATTGGATGCCTAGGGGCACAATGAACACCGGTTCGTGACGGCTGGCCTTGCGCAAATCTTCCACACACCAAAAGCCAAACTGGGCAATTCCTGGCTCAAAGGGACTCACGACCTCAGTGTGGCCGTTATTGGCGCCTTCGGGAGCCGCTGCCAGCGGAAACTGACCATCGGCAAATAGGCTGCGGGCCGACTTCAGTCCCTGCCGGTCAATCTTGCCGCGCTGAATTGAGGTACCCCCCAGTCGCGAATAGAATTCGGCAATCCAATCGCCGGCCCACAGGGGAATGCCGCGATCGTAAATAAAGTGAACATGGGAGGTGCGGGACAGTGGCTGCCCTATCTGGCGACCAATTTTGGGCAGCTCATTCCACAGCAAATTCATCAGGCAGTAGGCGTCGTCTGGGCTGGGATGACGAAACGCAATCAGAAATCTGGCTTCTCCTGCCTGAAACTTCTGAAACAGGTCAATTAACTGTTCGGCTCCCTGGATGTCGAGCCGTTTGACGCTGCTTTTCCAGCGCATCCATAGCGGCAGAAAGGTTTTTGCCGCCCAGAGCATTTTTGGATCAAAATTAGGCGGCAAAAAATCCAGAGGCGGCTGGGCGTAATGCGGCGGCTGTGACATGACGGGAACTCGGAGAACGAAATTCAGAGGACGGAATGCAGAGGGTGAAAAAGAGTGACTCTGTCGACAGTGTAGGTGACGAAATTAGAGGCGCGATCGCTCTGTTATCAATCGTGAAAGGGCCGTGAGGGTTTGAGGGTGGATGGGTAGCAGGTAGTTGGGTAGCAGGTAGTTGGGTAGCGGGGATAAGAGAGTGCGATTGGGAGGTCATTAATTTGCTCATCCTTCAGGGCGGGCATCTTGTCCATGAGCTCAGGGGAGTAAGTAGGTCAACGAATTAGGTGGTAAATAGCGGGCAATGAAGAACCAAAATTCAAAATCGCCAAGTGGCCTAGCTGGGGCAGAGTTGATATTGTTGGGTGCCGGGAACGCTGCTGATTAGTCCCATCAGCTCTAGCTGAGTGAGAGCGCTAAGAATGTCGCCGGTGGAAAGATCGGCAACTTGCTGGACAATTGCATCGAGCGATCGCGCTTCGCCGGTTACAGCTTGAAACACAGTGGACAAAGGTGGCGGTAAATTGGGCTGTGGCGGATTAGTGACTGACGCCGAAGATTCCACAGGAATTGCTCCCAAAGCAGTCACCAGTGTTGCTTCTTGTAAAATCATTTGGGCTCCCTGGCTCAAAATATCGAGGCAGCCGTGACAGCGTGGGTTATCCAGCGAACCCGGTAGGGCAAAGACGTCGCGGCCATATTCGTTGGCCAGCCTGGCGGTAATTAACGCGCCCGATTTGCGCGGCGCTTCGGTGACCAGAGTGGCGCGACTGAGGCCGGCAATAATGCGGTTGCGGCGGGGAAAGTGGACTTTTTCGGGTTGAGTACCCGGCGGATGTTCACTTAATAGCAGACCAGACTGGGCGATCGCCCGGTGCAGGTCGCGATTGCGGTAAGGATAAATCACATCAACGCCGGTGCCTAATACCGCAATGGTCTGGCTATCGGTTTGCAAACAAGTCTCGTGGGCAACGCGGTCAATACCATCTGCTAGACCGGAGATAATCAAAAAGTCGGCGCGACACAACGTTTTTGTGAGGCGGACCGTCCAGCGTTTGCCGTATTCAGACGGACTGCGAGTGCCAACAATGCCAACGGCTGGTCGCTGCTGGCACGCAGCTAGCAGGTCCAGGTTGCCATCGTAGTAGAGTACTGGCGGCGGATCGGGAATTTCGTACAGCAGGTCGGGATAGGCTGCGTCAGCCGGGGTAATAAACTGACCAGAAGCGGCCTCAACTGTGTCGAGGTGACATTGGGAACGATGTTCAGCGATCGCCCACGCCAGCTTCAGCCCAATGCCGTCTACCGCCAGCAGCTCATCGGTGGCGGCAGTCCAAGCTGCTGCCAGGGAATCGAAATGTAGAGCTATACGCTTCTGCAAAACAGGTCCTAAGCCGGGAATTTGGCTCCAGGCAAACCAAAATGCTCGTTCTGACGACAAGGCAATGCTCCCGCTTCAGATTAAGGCTGCTTTTAGCATGCCCGTTCACTGCATTGCAGAAACTCGCCTGGGGAGCTCTGGGGGCGGCCATCATTGGCTGATGTTCTAGACCTGTGTAAAGAGTCAAGATGATTAGGAGCGTCTACCTTGTGAGCTGACGATGGTATTCGAACCGGTCTGTTGCCCCCACTGCCACACGACGAATGGGGTCAAGAATGACAAAAGTGGCGAAGGGCAGCCGCGATAGCGCGGCTGTAACGTTCATTGTCCTTGGGCTTCCTTCAGCCTCGACTACACCTACCGTGGATACATTTCCGAGGTAAAAGAGCCCGTCATCGCCAATTCGCGGACGGGCAGTGGCATCCGTGCCCCCGCCCGTGGGCTGAAAATTAGCCCCACTACGACGATTGCGGAACTCCAAAAAAACGTTACTCGGAGTCGGTGAACCGAAGCGCTCTAGACCGCTGCCAAGAGTCACCGCCAAGGGCTCTACGGATGCGGGTAAAGGCGGCTGCAAGGGACGAGATGGGGAGCTTCAGGCAGTCGAAACGACCACATCGCTGGCTCTGGCAGGCCATTGACCATACGAGCGGCGAAGTGCTGGCCGATGATGTGCTCGCTTCTCATGAAGACAGCGCCCTCTACGCACTGATGGAGTGACTAGCTCCCTTTGGAATTCAACAGTTCTATGCCGACAACTGGGGGACTTATTCACGGCAACTCGACGCTCAACCGCACCTCATTGGCAAAACGAATACTCAAAAAATTGAGCGTAAGCACCTCACTTTACCTACTCGCATCAAGCGTCTGGCCCGCAAAACGATTTGCTTTTCTATATCTGTGTAAATACTCTATTTTTCATGAACACAACGGCTTTGGCGCTTCTCGCATACAGCTAGCCAGCGTCTCCATTGCTCGAGCGTTGCCGATAATCACTTTGGCAGTTTTCTACCAACGCCTTGACTGTAATTACCCTACCGGGGTCTAGTCGATCAGCCAATGATAGTGACAGCATCAATGCATCGCAGTTTTGCGAGCAACGACTCAAAAAGATTCTGTTGTAAAAAGCTTCCGGAGTAAGAGCTATGATCTCCGATTCACAATTTTGTGCTGATTTTGTGTGCTCAAGCAGCACGGTTTTGCGATACACCCTACAATCAGCTATGGGCTGGACGAGGAATACCGATAGCATGACGGCGGTAGACGATATCACTCACGAATGGTCATCCAGGCTGGCGAAAGACTTGCCTGGAGAGAGCGAAAATTCCCGTAAGAGCATCCTAACTTGGCTGATGGGACCAGATCCTGAGCGATTTAATGAGGCTGATCAGGACAAGCAAAAAATCTTAGGGCAGGCATTAGAATATCGCTATCAAATTTTGCTGCAGCGATACTGGCAGGTTGGCCCCGATCGCGCCTATAAAAACCTAATCAAGCGCTTGAGTAGTCTATTTCTTGTGCGCAGTAAGGTGCGTACTTGGATTGCCCTCAGCCGAGATCGCCGCCGCACTGTGACCGATGTGCTGCAGGAAGTCATTCAAGAAATGCTGCAAAGCGATCGCTATTTGAAAGAGCAGGTTGCCTGGATCGCTGGATGTTCGCCGCGATCGCAGATTCGCAACCTGTTGATGCTAGCAACTGTGGAAGAATATTGTTTACGTCCAATTCGTAATCAACCACTGTTAGTTTATCGCTTTGTGAATTATCTGCGGCGATCGCAGCGCGGCGGCATGACTAACATTCCTTCGGGTGAAATGATTCGGCTAATTTCCGAAGAGATTGGCACCGATGAGCCCGACTCTTCTATGAGCTTGCTAGATGTTGAAGCAGTCTCGCAGTATGAAATGCAAGCCGATGCTGAAGCAGCTCAAACGATGCGAGAACAAGTTAAGGAGAGTTTCTCTAACTATTTACAGGAAACCTTGAATGGCACGGCTGTGGAGTGGTTAGATCTGCATCTACAGGGATTCACTCAAGACGCCATTTCTCAACAGCTCGATCTTTCGACGAAAGAAGCTTATCGTTTACGCGAAAAAATCCGTTATCACGCGATTCGGGTATTTACGCTCAAGGAGCAGCCAGACTTGGTCTTAGGGTGGCTGAAAACTTCTCTTAAAGAGCATAATTTAGGCCTTACTCCAGAGCAGTGGGGAACATTTGAGGCAAATCGCACACCACTACAACTGAAAATTTTGCAAGGCCTCAAAGCTGGCCAAAGCTTTGATGAGATTGCCCAAACCGTCAAACTCAAAGTAAAGCAGGTCAATGGGGAATGGGCGCAAGTTTATTTGGATGCTCAAAGCCTGCGTCAGGAAACCGACAACAGCTGAAGGGTTTGCAGACAGGAACTATGTTTGTGGGGTTAAGGCCAACTTTGGCTTGTTGCTCCCAAAATGTATATCTAGCGAATTCAAAATCCCCTAGATATACAGGGGAGGCCTTTATGTAAGTCCTACAAACAATAATTGACTGCCTATGGAAGGCCTGTAACCTTTCGGCCATTTGGCGCAGAGCTCTGCTGAGGGTTTCGGGTAATATCTGACAGCACAAACATTTTATTTGTAGGAATTTTTTGAGATTGCTTCATTGTCCTAATATCTAATGTGTCCTTCAAACAGGTTGAAAATCCGTGCAGCCGTTGCTAATCGTTGAAAACCTGGAAAAACGCTACGGCAACATTAGAGCTTGCGATCACATTGCGTTTTCCCTCTATCCCGGTCAGGTACTTGGAATTATTGGCGAATCTGGTTCTGGTAAGAGTACCCTACTGAACTGCATTGCCGGAGAATTGTCTATCGACAGCGGCATGGTTACATACCGCAATCGTGCTGATACCGTTGTTGATCTCCTGACGCTACCGGAATCCCAACGTCGCCAGCTGATGAAAACGGAATGGGGCTTTGTGCGACAAAATCCCCGTGATGGCTTGCGCATGGGGGTGACTGCCGGAGCTAACATTGGTGAGCGCTTGCTGGATATTGGGGTGCGCCACTATGGCAACATTCGCACTGAAGCCCAAGATTGGCTTACCCAGGTAGAAATTCCTGAACAACGGATGGATGACTTGCCCAGCACTTTTTCTGGAGGCATGCAACAGCGCCTACAATTAGCGCGAATTCTAGTCACTCGTCCCCGCTTGGTGCTGATGGATGAACCAACTGGCGGTCTCGATGTCTCCGTGCAGGCTAAGCTACTGGATTTAATGCGATCGCTGGTCCGCACATTGAACCTCAGCGTCATACTGGTGACCCACGACATTGGCGTTGTGCGCCTACTCGCCCATCGTCTTTTAGTGATGCAAAATGGCCAAGTCGTTGAATCTGGTCTGACCGATCAGGTCTTGGACGATCCTCAGCATCCTTATACTCAACAATTGGTGAGCGCCACGCTAGTGCCGTAGTGAAATGCGAAGACGATTCGGTATGAGAGGAAGCAGCATGTGGCGTGGATTAGGTTTAGATCAAATCACGCCTTCCATTACGCGACACTGGTCGGATTGAGTGGGCATCCACGGCATCAACCTCACTTGCCGCTTAAAGGTTTGCACTTCCTGAACCATGGTCTTTTCAGGCGTCAAAGGAGAAGGTATTCCTACAAGTCAACAATTTTCCTGGTGCCTTATTAGGATCCCCTGGAGGTAGCGTAGGCGTCAATGAAGTCCAAAGATTCTTCCTCTTGCACAGCCGCTTGGTACCAGGCTTGCACTGACTCCAGTTCGCGGACGGCAGTGACAAATTGTTGGGCGATGGATTGGAGCTGAATGCCATAGGTTACAAACCGTAGAGCCACAGGAGCATACATCACATCCGCAATGGAAAAATCACCACAAAGCCACGGGCCGCCGTAACGTTCAAAGCCATCTTGCCAAAGAGCTTCGACACGCTGAATTTCGGTGCGAGCGCTGCTGGAAAAATCGTCGAGCGAGCGCTGCTGACAGACCCGCAAATTTTGAGGCAGCTCTTCGCGAATAGCCATGAAGCCGGAGTGCATTTCCGCAGCGATTGACCAGGCATAGGCGCGAGCAAGGCGCTCATGGGGCCACCCTAATGACCCAGAAAAATTTTCCCGCACATACTCCATAATGGCTAGGGAGTCCCAAATAGCAAGGTCGCCATCTAGCAATACGGGCACCTTCCCTGCAGGTGTGTAGCGCTGGATTTCAGACTTCCACTGTTCTGTAAACAGCGCTAGCTTAACTTCTTCAAACTCTAGGCCACTCTGCTTGAGAAAAAGCCAAGCCCGTAAAGACCAAGACGAGTAGTTTTTGTTGCCAATAATCAGCTTTAGAGACACCGAAACAGCCCTTGATAAACGCGAAGTCAAAGTAGCAAAATTATTTGTATGCCAGACTAGCGTTTCCGCCAGCTTCGATCAAGCTGGGATCTGAGGGCCGAAATAATCTGAGACAAAACTGCCATGCAGACCATAGGGCACGTGATGCTTGAGCTTAAGACGGGCGATTGGGCCTTTGGTAATATCTTGGGCTGCCAAAATAATCACATCAGAACAGCGTCGCGCAGCATTGTAGGTCAGCACCAACAGCCAGCCTTCATCTTCTGCCTGAGCATCTGGATAGGGCACAAACACCGGCTCGCCCATGAAGCCTCTCGGAGCTTCACTCCAGATCTGTTCTTCGCCGGTTGCCAAATCGCGCTTAAGTAATGCTTGTAATGGCGCATTACCTTTAGCGGCATGAACTGCACCAATATATAAATATCGATAGGGCTGTCCGACTTTGGCCGGATGCAGGGTCGGAAACTCGCAACCGCGAGTGATTAAGCAGGTGTATTCGGCAGTTTCAGTGGTCAAATCAATCGCAAATCGCCAAAGCTGACCCGCAGGGACTTGAGAGAAGTCAACATCTTCAAAAGACAAGCCTTCATCCAGGCTCGGAAAGTCTTGATAGACTACAGAATCAATGAAAACTTGGCCGTCTTGCTCGAAGGCATTGGCGTGGTGGAACACGAATCCCGCTGGCGCTTCAATTGATTTCAACGGTCCGTCGCCTTCCCGTGGAATCAAGATGATGTTTGTTTTGGCTTTGGGATTAAACTGCACACATTCGCCAGCCCCTTTAAGTCCAAATACAAACGGAAACGGATTAAAGCTGACTGGATTTTGAAAAAAGATAACGTAGTTAGGCGTAATAGCAAAGTCGTGCATAAACGCAAAGCCGGGAATGTCGCGCTGATAGCTTTTAAGGCGATCGCCATTGATCCCAAACTCATGCAGTCGGATCGTGCTCGATAACCCCGTTTTGATGGAAAAGTTGACCAAGCGCGGCGTTTTTTCCTGGTCTGGACTGCCCGGATCGATGCGGGGATGAGCGGCAAAAGAATCCCCAGGTTCTAGCAAACCATCGAGATAATCCAACCCCACGGTTTCTAAAGTGGTGGGATCAAGACGATGGGGTTCTGCTGCCTCCCATAGCGCCAGCAGCTTGCCACCCCAATAGATAACGTGGGTGTTGGCGATATTTTTAAGTCTAAAGTCAAACAGATTGGCAAACCAGCCACCCAGCTTTTGAGTGCCAAAAACGCCCCGATAAACTGGCTTACCGGCGTTCTGCTCGGCGACATAGCCCGCCGTGCGGACAAAGCGATTGCGATAATATGCCTTGCCGTTCTGGAAGGCAATGCTGCTGATCATGCCATCACCATCGAAGGGATGCTTGATAGCGTGTCCGTTGATATCTAGGAGGCCGGGACCATTGCGAAACAGCGTGCCCTCCAGGGCTGTCGGAATTTCCCCCTCGATATCGTCAATCCAGTAGGCGAATTCTTCCGGTTGAGAACGATAGCCGCTCCGCCAGTCGTCCATATCGTAGGACAGTCCAGACGATGATTCAGCATTGGTAGGAGAAGGCAGAATTTGCATGGTTAGCTTTAACCGATTTTTTAAGGACTGCAAGCGATAAGGGGGCGGATAGTAACTTTAACGGGCGATATCGAATATTTCTCGAACCAGAATAATTGAACTGTCAAATCAAAGGGCGGCTGCGAGCTAGGGTTCCGATTTCACAGCGCCAACTGGAAGCGCCACAGATTTTTCGCTACCGCCATCAGGCGAAAGGGCGATCGCCTGACCAGTGGGCAATGACGAGCCCGAGCCTGTCGCATCTTCACCTTGAGAAGACGTCCTTGGCAACAAAAACAATAGCGGCAAAGGTAACAACGTTGATAAGTTTGTCAACGTTACTAGCAGCCAGAGATTGTCAAAATCAGTTTCGGTTACCCCTAACCAGTGCGTCAGCAGGGCCCCAAACTCATGGGAAAGGAGTCCTGCTAAGTTCAAGATTGACATTAACAAAGCAAACAGCGTTGCTTCCACCCCCGGCGGACAGATGCGAGCGGAAAGCACCAGCACGGGCATAAAAGAAATTTCGCCCATGACGGTCAAAATCAGACTATCGCCGAGGCTAAACCATTCATCGCCAATGCCAATCGTGCGATTCGTATGAGTCACTAGCAGCAACATAGTGAAGCCAAATATCGTTGACAGCACTGTTGACCAAGCAAAAATCGTGCGGAACGGCACCGCTTTAAGAAACCGCTGAAAAATGCCGATGCCGATAAGCGCAGCGATGCTGGTCACCAGCCGTACGCGCCCTAAAAACTCAGGCTGAAATCCCAAATCGTTGGTGGTGAAAAAGAAAAATGCCGAGTCCGCTGTTGGCGTTGCCTGCCAGAGAAAGATAAACAACGCTGGCATCCAAATAGCTCTTTGAGAAACGGCTGCTTTGAGCTGCTTGAGCTGACCGCCAATGACTTTCCAGGTTGAAGTCTCGGTGACTGGATCTTCAGCAATCCACCAGGCCACTACTGACACTATCAGGGGAAAAGTCGCCGTCACGCCAAACACATATCGGGTACCCACATATTGCAGCAGCAGGCCGCCCAAATAAGCAGTGATAATGCCACCGATCGCGGATGAGCCCCACGCCAAAGACTGCAGTGAACCAGCATCACTCTGAGACTCTTGACGAGCGCGTTCGACTACCAGGGAATCCACAATCACATCGCTCACGGCTACTGAGAGCGAACTGAGCGTAATCGTGGCGATCGCAACCCACCCGGTGTTCACGACTGTGGCCATTGCCAACCAAGCGGCTGCCCCCAGCAGCCCCGATAGGATCAGATACGGTCGCCGCCGATATCGCATAATCGGGAAACCATCCGAGACAAATCCTAGCAGCGGCTTCACCGTCCACGGAGCCGAGGCAATGCCGGTCAAGGCAGCAACTTCTGCTGGCGTCAGGCCCAAATCATCTTTTAGGAAAAAACTGACTGCCAGCCTTGCTAGCCCCAAAATGCCCTGCACGAAGTAGACCAACAGAATAGCGGTCAGCTCTAAAGACAACTCCTGACCAAACAGCAACCGCCGTTCAATAAATCGTTTAATGGTGTCCTTACTGATTGCAGAAGAGTCGGTCATATTCAATCTTGATTAGCGCCCAAGAGCAATTGAGTAGTCATGGGCCTGTGAATTGTTGCGATTTATTAATCTCCTCCATCATAAACACTTCGCTTCCTTCAGGTAGAGCCTCTGGAGTAAAAAGCTGATCTAGCAATGACTTTTTTGGAAAAAAACCAGGGTAGCGAAGATGGTGAAGTACCGAATTTAGAATTAAAAAGCTTTTTGAACAAGGCTTTCAGCGATTTGAGCAGTTCTAGCCCAACTACAGATCGCCCTAACAAATCGGTAGGTATGGAGCGATTGCAGTCAAACTGTACATCGCTGAAGTACCTGATAACACTCTTTTAGAAAACTGATAAAATGCGAATAAGCACCCTATTCGGTTCTGATTTATGATTCGGGTTCAAGATATCCGCTCGCTAACTGATTTTCGACGCCATACCAAAGAGTTCATTGAGCGATTGCGTCAAACCAAAGCACCGATGGTATTAACGGTAAATGGAGAAGCCGCGATTGTAGTGCAAGAAGCTGCTGCCTTTGAAGCTGTGGCAGAGCGCTTACAGCAGCTCGAAGCAGAAGTACAACAGCTTAAGGTCGCTGGTCTTACTCAAGCCCTAGAAGTTGGTGTCGCGCAACTTGAAGCTGGTCAATACACCACCCATACTCCTGCGACGGCGGCTAATTTAATTACCTCCATTCAAACTAAGGGTCGAGCTGCTAGGGCACAAAGATCACCCATTGAAGCGAACAGTTCAACCCAGCGAGCCGCTGAGTCGGCGGCAGACTATCCACAATAGAGAGCTGGCCGTGGCAAATTTTCGCTTGTCGGCTCAGGCGGAAGCCGATTTGACTGCCATCTGGGTGTTTGTCGCTGAGCGCGACGACACCGCCGCTGACAATCTCATCGCCAGCATTGTTAACCAAATTGCAATGCTGGCAAATTTCAGCCGTGCGGGTCGCGATCGCAGTGAGCTATTGCTGGGGCTGCGCAGCTTTGTAGTGGGCCGCCATGTGATCTTTTATCGGGTGATAATGAGTGATTTGGAAGTTATACGTATTCTGCACGGTTCGCGGGATGTTCAACGGGCTTTTGAGGCATTCTCGGATAAGGGCAGCTCTGACACCCAAGAGCATGGCTAAAGCAACATTTACGGTTCGCTCGGTACGGTTGATTCGGTGTAAGAATTCGCCATTCCAGTGGGGTTTCTATCACTGTTGCTTCCTAAAATAAAGCCGCATCATAAGAGTCATAAAGCGTAAGCAAAAAACACGCTGAGACAGAAATTTTAGGAGGCAACTCATGATTGTTCGTTACTGGCATCCTTTCCAAGAAGTTGAAACTCTCCGTCGTCAGCTTGACAGCGTTTTCAACGAAGTTAGCAATGCTATTGACACAGTTCCAACTGCTTGGAATCCGGCCTTTCGTTTAGTTGAAAATGGCGATCGCTATGTTTTGACCGTTCAGCTAGCCGGCATTAATCCTGACAGCATCGATATTCAAGCGACTCGCGAGAATGTCGTAATTACGGGTGAGCGACAGCAGGCAGAAGCTGCTGAGGGCGATCGCGTCCTGTATGACAGCATTAACTATGGTTCTTTCCGTCGCGTTGTCAATCTGCCCGAAGCCATCCAAAATGATGCGGTTGTAGCAAATTTTGAGCATGGTTTCTTAACGCTGACCCTGCCTAAAGTTGAGGAAGTTCGCAACAAAGTTGTGAAAATTAGCCTCAACGGCAATACTGATAACGCAGTCGAGGAACTGCCTCAAGTCGAGGCTTAATTTAAACCTTTAGCTCAACAAGTCAGCTAGTTAATGAGTCATGATGTTGAGGGCAGCGATCGCTGTCCTCTTTTTTCTTAATTTAAAATAAGAGAAGTTTTATTATATTCAAATATCACATTAAATTCTTATTTAAAGGATATTGAAAAATCACATTTTTGAAAATTTTAGATTTTTAGCTCGAATGCTAGAACCAATATTTTCTATTATTATATTTCTCGCTTCTCAAAAAAAAGCATCAAAATCCATGCTCAGACGATGACAAACCGTCTAATTTTCTCTTGCCTTAAAACCTTACTTTATCCCCAAAGCCGGCGACGCTCAGGACCGTTTAATTGCTGATGTGCATCGCGTAACAGGTCAGGAATTTTGAGATTATGGGGGCAACGAGGCAGACAGTCACCACAGTCATTGCAGCGATCGCCTTTGCGTCCCGGAAACCAGTGGCCAGCATTCTCAAACATGCGGTAGCGATATTCGCCATAGTCGGTCATGTTGTAGGCGACTGCGAGGTTCCGGAGCCGCAGGATCTCTGGAATATTGATGGACTCGGGGCAGGGCAGACAGGCATAACATTGCTGGCAGCGATCGCTCCCTAAGGCTTCTGCCGCTGCAGCCTCTAAACGCTTTAAGGTAGAGACTTCGGCTGCAGTCAACGGCTCGGTGCGATCGCAGACGGCCAGCGGCCAAGCAACTTCTTCAGGAGCGGCAGGGCCAATGCTCAAGGTAGTAACGGCAGGCTGACTCAGTAGCCAGCGATAGGTTAAGTGCAGCGGTTCAAAGGGAGCGCATAGCTGACGAAGTTTTGGAGGCGGCGTGTACAGCAGCCCGCCCTTATCTGCCGGCGAAATAATGAAGGTGCCCAAATCCTTTTCACGAGCCAGTTCTACTGCCGGCGCATTATGCGGAAAAAAGGCGTAGTAGTGCAAATTGACAAAGGCGAACAGCTTAGTTGCGATGGCGGCTTTAATTAGCTCTAAACTACTGTGGGTCGAAAATCCAACATGGCGCACTTTGCCGGAACGTTGAGCGGCTTTGATAGCTGACATGCAGCCTGCGGGCTTTTGTACCCAAGCTAGATGTTGTGGAGTGTTGAGTCCGTGAACGGCTAAGCAGTCAATCGCATCTATTTGGAGCCGCCGCAGTGACTCATCAATGTGAGCCGTCATGGTGGCAGCATCGGCGGTCGGCGGAATTTTGGTGGTGATAATTAGCTGAGAACGGGCTTTCGAACCTAGGTTTTTGAGCACTTGACCAAGCAGGACTTCACTCTGGCCATAGCCCTGCGCTGTCTCGATATGATTGATGCCCCAATCCATCGCGGCTTTCAGCGTAGCTTGAAAGGTGGCTGCCGATGCCAGCGATCGCATCGTCCCTAGCGAAAAGACGGAAAGCTGTAGCTCAGTTTTGCCAAAGCGGCGATATTGCATGAACCAGGTTTACCAAGTCGGCAGACACCTGTACTTTATTGCTCAAAAGTGTCATTACTAATGCCGCCCTGCTGTGTAAAGTCAGAAGGACTCAGATTAGAGATAAACTCGCGGAAAGCTTGCTTTTCCGCTTCATCGGCTGCCCGGTCGACCGGGATTGAGGCATCGGCGACGACCTCTTCCATTACCCAAATGGGCGCGTCCATTCTCAGGGCGATGGCGATCGCATCACTAGGCCGGGCGTCTAATTCTTTACGCAAATCACCTGTACTGAGCGTCAGCAGCGCAAAAAACGTGTTGTCTCTCAGCGCATGAATCACAATCCGCTCTAGAGTCATATCCCAATCGTCAATTAAATTGACGAAAAGATCGTGGGTTAGAGGTCGAGGAGCCTGCTGATTTTCAAGGGCACTGATAATGGATTTAGCCTGATCTTGTCCAATGTAGATTGGCAAGGCGCGGCGATCTTCTGTATCTCGCAAGAGTACTACGGGATTGCGAGAAATCGCGTCAAGTGCAATACCAGCGACTTTCATCTCAATCATTTGCTTGACCTCTAAAGCTGGCTGGACGGGAAAAGGAGGAGTAAAAATCCAAAATTTGAAGTAGTTTTAAGCGCCGGAGATTGGATTCATCTAAGTAGGTCTTTCACTTCACGACTCAATCGCAGATAAAAAGGTTCAGTAGACACTGAATTTGGTTTTATCCAGTGGTTAAAACAATCAAACATCTGATGTCAGCAGAGACAAAAATCAGTATTGTCTTTAAGTATGCCCTCATATCTGGCGGTATGGAGCGCGGAATCGTGAATATTTCGGATAAAATTTTGTGTTTACAGGCTTAATACAAACGCTAGGAAACTTAACAAGAATTGATTCCCATCATCTCAAGATTGAGTGTCAGGAAGCTGGCAGCGATCGCTTGCTGAACGACATGGAACTGGGAGACAGTATTGCAGTAGACGGTGTTTGTCTCACGGTCGAAACGGCCTTAAAGCAAGGATTTATTGCCACTGCGTCACCGGAAACCCTAGACAAATCCACCCTTGGCAACTTAAGTGATGGTGCCACAGTCAATTTGGAGAGCTCGCTGCGGGTGGGCAGCAAAATTGGCGGACATTTTGTCACCGGCCACGTGGATGGTTTGGGGCAGTTAGAATCAGCCAGCGCCACTGAAACTTCCTGGAAACTGAGGTTTGTCGTGCCTGCCGCCCGAGTTGCTCGCTACATTGTGCCCAAAGGTAGCATTGCGGTCAACGGCATTAGCTTGACCGTGGCCGACTGCAGCACTAGCGGCGATTGGTTTACGGTGGCGGTCATTCCCGTGACCTATCAGGAAACCAATCTGCAACATTTGCAGACTCACCAATCAGTGAATCTGGAAGGCGATGTTTTGGGCAAATATGCCGAAAAATTTCTCAATCTGACCCCATCATCCACAAGTCATTCAGAACCCGATATTGCCCTTGGCTTCTTAGCTGAACATGGTTACCTTTAAATTTTTGATAGGCATTATCTTGCTGCTGCTATCACTTGACTACTCATGGTGACAGCCAGCGTCTTCGCCATGCTCCTGTAGGAGAGAGGGATGAAGCCTGTTGCTCCTGCCGGCGGCGCTGCTGAATGGTTAATGGCGAGTCCTGTAGCGTGGGATCACGGTAGGGCACAGCAGCACGAGTCGCCAAATGCTCGATTTCTTGCTGTGAAAGAGCAGGCAAAATGTCACCAATCGGACTCGCAAGGGTGCTGGGCCAGCGGCGCCCAGGGACCGCCAAAGAGCCAATCTGTAATCCTGCCAATTTCAGCGCCGTGCGAACCGCAGCAGCGGCGGAATAAGTGACAAGGATGCCTTCAGAGTGCAGACACTGGGCGATTGAATGAAGAAATTCCACTGTCCACAGTTGAGGGCAGCGAGGTGGGGAAAACGGGTCGAGAAAAATCACGTCCGCCTGCAAGCCGGACTGCACCAGTGAAACCACATGCTGACGGGCATCACCGATAAGTAAGTCAGCGGAGAGTTGACCACGGAGCCGGCGGCTGGTTGCCAAGTTGGTGAGAGCCACTTGCACAGGTATGGGCCAGTTTTTGAGGAGTCCCTGAGCGATCGCGGCTCTTGGCACGGCGTCATCCAGCTCTAAGGCCACCAGACGAATTGGTATCTCTGACGGTATCGCCCAGAGGGCCTCCAACGCTGCCGCGGTGTTGTAGCCCAATCCGTAGCAAACATCCAAAATTGTTAGTGAGCTCTGGGATTGTGCTCGCGCCAATAAATTCGTCGCCTGCACGTAGGTGTTGCGAGCTTCCTCATAGGCGCCGCTGCGGCTGTGAAACCATTCCTCAAAGTCTTTAGAAAAGAATGTGGCGCTGCCGTCAGCGGTAAGTTCAACAGGAAACTGCCCGGTATCCATAGTTCACTTCAGCCAAACCTAAAGCACCGATAAAAGATTCTAACTGCGAGATTCCCCAGAATGGGGCACAATAGAATAGTTAAGAAACATTGCTGTTGTTAAAGTCTCTGAGACTAAGGAGGGCTTGATGGTCGCAGCCGTTCCCCAAATTCAAAAACGTCTAACCATGCAAGCGCAGGCAGAGGTAGCTCCTGACACCACGATTATCCGCTCAATGGACTGGGATCGCGATCGCTTCGACATTGAGTTTGGTCTACAAAACGGTACTACATATAACTCGTATTTAATTCGTGGCGAAAAGACTGCCCTGGTAGATACCTCCCATGAAAAGTTTCGCGATTTATACCTCGCCGCCCTCAAAGAACAAATCGATCCCGCCGAAATCGATTATTTGGTTGTTAGCCATACGGAACCAGACCACAGTGGCCTAGTACCTGACATCTTAGAGCTAGCTCCTAACGCGGTGGTTGTAGGAGCTAAGGTAGCTCTAACCTTTTTGAAGGATTTAGTTCATCGTCCATTTGAAAAGAAACCCATCAGAAGCGGTGAACAGCTTGATTTAGGTAATGGTCACGTGCTGGAGTTTGTTAACGCCCCTAACCTACACTGGCCCGACACTATTTTTACTTATGACCATAAGAGCCAAGTTCTTTTCACTTGCGATGCTTTTGGCTTACATTACTGCAGCGCTGCCGTCTTCGATGAAGACTTAGAGGCGATTTCTCCCGACTTTCGGTTTTATTACGAGTGCCTAATGGCTCCCAATGCCCGCTCAGTGCTTTCTGCTCTGAAGCGTATGGACAAGTTACCCGATGTTAAAACGATTGCTACGGGTCACGGGCCGCTTCTTCATCACAACGTTAGTGAGTTGACTGGACGTTATCGTCGCTGGAGCCAAGAAAAGAGCGAAGCCGAAACACTGGTCGCTATGTTTTATATGTCGGATTATGGCTACAGCGATCGCATTTCCCAAGCGATCGCCCACGGCATCACTAAAACTGACGTGGCAGTTGAAATGATGGACTTACGTTCGGCTGATCCCCAAGAGGTCAATGAGCTGGTTGGCCGAGCTAGTGGAATCGCCTTGGGTATGCCCCCAGCAACCGATGCGACTACCGCTCAGGCCGCAGTTGGCACGATTTTAGCGGCTGTGGACGATAAGCAGTTTGTCGGCCTATTTGAGTCTTATGGTGGTGACGATGAGCCCATTGATCCTCTTTACAATCGTTTTCGAGACTTAGAATTGCGTCGCGGTTTTGAGCCCATTCGGATTAAAGCTACTCCCGATGAATCGGTTTATCAGCTATGTGAGGAAGCCGGCACCGACCTTGGTCAATTACTGGGGCAGGCGAAAAAGTTGAGAAAGCTGCAGTCCCTTAATGCTGATATGGAAAAAGCTTTGGGGCGCATCAGTGGTGGTTTGTACATTATCACTGCGCAAAAAGGCGACCTTTCCAGCGCGATGTTAGCTTCTTGGGTGGCGCAGGCGAGTTTTCAGCCGCTAGGGTTTACTGTGGCAGTGGCAAAAGATCGAGCCATTGAGTCGCTGATGCAAATTGGTGACTCCTTTGTGCTCAACGTGCTAGAAGAAGGAAATTCTTCGGCGTTGATGAAGCATTTCTTGAAGCGGTTTCCACCTGGGGGCGATCGCTTTGCCGGCATTCGCACTCGACCAGCGGAGAACGGTTCTCCCATTCTGGGTGATGCCCTGGCCTATTTAGAATGTACGGTTACTAGCCGCATGGAAGTCAGCGATCACTGGGTTGTTTATTGCACCGTAGAAAATGGCAAAGTGTCTAATCCCCACGGCGTCACTGCGGTTCACCGCCGTAAAGTTGGAACTTACTACTAAGGCTTACCATCCTTTAGCGAGCCATTGCTATCAGAGCAATGGCTTTAGTCCTTGATTCATAGAACTGAAATCGATATAGCCCATTTATGAGCAAGGGTCTTTCGTATTGCCAATGAGGAAAGTGCCCCAACAAGCCATATCTGAGGAGAGCATGTCTTAGGCGATCGCCGGGTTTAAAAAAATTAGCTTGGCAGTTTGAGGCAGCCAACGCTCATCTCGAGACCGTAATCCTGTCTCTGATATCTTCTTTACGTACCAGCTATTAGCTTCCCAGGTTTTTGTAACCCATTTATCTCGATTGGCGTTGTAAATACAGGCTTCATTGTTGCGATAACTGATGCTGAAAAAAGAACCACTCAGCGAATGTGACCCGGATACGATGGTTTCAGAGCTTTGAAGCTTGAACTGCCCAAACCCATTATCGAACTTCAACACCTCTTTGGCTGCCGGAGCAAGATAAATGGCTTCTAGCGATCGCAAATTAAAGACAGCTTCGGGCTTATTAGCGTAGTTATCGCCCTGAACAGTGCCAATCAACCTACACTCAGAGGCGAAGGTATAGATAAATCGGTAAAGATAAGTTTGTAGACACAACATTACGGATGGAGCCAATAAGTAGCGTTTGATCCAACCTTATGGACAGGCCTTAATCAGTTTGGAAAACCCACAAGGAGCGCCGCAAAACCTTTAAGGCGATACTTTTGGAGTCAAAACGCTTTATACATATAGTGAACGCAACTATTGAACAGTCACGCGGCAGCTTCACACCCGTGTTCGCTAAGAATATAGTCGTTAAAGGGAAAAATTCGTATTTTTAACCGCGCGTTTCATCGAAGCTTGAAAAACTGCGGTTCAATTGCAAGCAAGTGTAAATTGCCCTAAAAGCCTAGGTCAGTAGAAACAATGTGCAGCCTATACAAGCTTCTGTAGGCGCGCCTGTAGCCGTCGTGATGGAGTTTTTGTCCGAGACTAACTGGCAAGTACTCGGTGCGACCGATGTTTCTTTACAGCAAAATGTTTTCTTATCGAAATGTTTTGTAGGTGTCACCTATGTTTTGTTTGATCTGGCTTCGGCTAATCTGCATGTTTTTCATCTTGAAGGCGATATATATCAGCCTGTCATGGCGAATGAGCAAGACTACATCTGGATTTCAGCCATGCAGCTATTCATTGGCATATGGCAGAGCACTCGACTGGAAACAGCCAACCATTGGCTACGCTGAAGGCAACATGTTGCTGTGGAGTAGCGAAAAGGCCGCTAGCGCTTCTCAATACACTGTTTTCAGCAGTTCGCAAAAGTTTTGCCTAATGGCTGGAAAACCGTAATTAGCCTTGGCTGTGAGGGCGATCGCGGAACTGGATATCGAGTCCTTCACGACGATTCCGCAGATCGTAATACAGCACCGATTTAATCACCTGAAAAAATGGTGAAGTTAAGATCCCAACGACGAGAGCCAGTAGCAGAAATACCAAAAAGGCTAACAATAACGCTAAAGCGGCAATGGCACTGCCGTCTCCCTCAACCAGACCAGTGCTAAAAAACGGCACTGCAATGATCAGGGGAACAGCCAGCATTAATCCATACAGCGGTAGCATTACTAAGTAAGCCACCAACAGCACCAACAAAACCCGAGCTCCAGAGCCCTTCGTTAGTTCCCAACTACGAGTTATGGCGGCAGTTGATTCGGTATCCGGTTCCATGGCCAAGATCATGTCCCACAAAAAGAGCCGCGCTTGCATCCACATTTGTGCTGCCAGGATGACTAGCTGAACTCCCACCATCAACAAAGCAGAAAGCGCGGCAGCCGCCTCTCCAGCTCCACCAATGATAGAAACCGGAATCATCAAAAAGCTCAGAGCAAAAGACATTGCATAACTGACTGCCACTTGAATCAGTGAAACCAATATGGCAATACCCAAGAATGGCCAGAGCCGAGGTTCTATTGCCCGCAAAGATTGCGCCACTGTCTCTGGCGTGCGCATTAGTTCTTGAAATCCCAGACGCCCAATTTGAGCTTGAATCATGCTCCATCGTGCCCAGCCATAAACTGGTACGAAAAGCCATAGAAACGCTTTTAGATTGAGCCCTAGGAAAGTGCGAAAATTTGTCCGAAATAAGCTGATGGCAGCACTAACTACATCTCCGACATTCAATGAACGCGTGGAGCGCGGCGCTTCGAAAGTCATGAAAACCTCAAAAATAAAAGATCAAGAATGATAGTCGGTAACTCATAGAACTTGCCGCAAAGCCCACTCCTGACGGTGGGCTAGCAAGAGGCTATAACATTTGTGTAAGTCTGATGCGATTAATGTACCCAAATCTCGATCAGCAATGATTTGAAACAGCTTGATGTCATGAACGTTCAACGTTGGATAGCGAGAAGGGAAGCTAGTTGGCGCCGGTTAGATGAGCTTCTCACCCGCGCTGAAAACCAAGGGTTAGATTCTTTGAAAACTGACGAAATTAAAACTCTTGCGAGTTTATATCGTTCAGCATCAGCTGATTTAGCCAGAGCTCGCACCCAAGAGATTGGAGAAGCTTTGGTTCAAGACTTACAGACTTTAACTTCTCGCAGCTACAACCAAATCTACCAAGGTTCCAGACGGCAAGACTGGAAAGCTGTAATCAATTTTTACCAGTATGGCTTTCCCGCTGCAGTGCGCCGTAATTGGAGTTATGTAGCGATCGCGGCGGCTTTGTTTATCGTTAGCGGATTCATCGCTTGGTGGTACGCCTGGCAAGATCCTGCGTTTCTTTCTTTAGTCCTGAGTCCGGGTTTTGTTGCAGAAGTGCAAGAAAGTGAAGAACTGTGGACTGTGGCAATTTTGGGCCAGGAGCCAGTCGCTTCCAGCGCCATTATGGTCAACAACATTAGCGTCTGTTTTAAGGCTATTTTCGGAGGCGTTGCCTTCTTTTTGCCCCAAGTGCCTATCATTACGCCACCGGGTGCGTTCACCGTTTTTATTTTAATTTTCAATGGTTTGATGATAGGCGCGATCGCAACTCTCGTAGCCCAAACCGATTTAGCCTATGACTTGTGGGCCTTCGTTTTTCCCCATGGAGCTTTAGAGTTGCCAGCCATCTTCTTAGCCGGTGGCGCTGGTTTATTGCTAGCAAAAGCCATCTTACTCCCAGGCCAGTATCGTCGCATAGATGCGCTCCAAATCTATGGCCGTCAAGCCGCCGAACTGGTTTATGGCATTGTACCCATGCTCATTATTGCTGGCATTATTGAAGGCTTCTATTCACCGAGTCCTTTGATTCCCGAGCCCGTAAAGTATGCCACTGGAACTGTGCTGTTTTGCTTATGGATTAGTTATTGCTGTCAGCGCAAGTCAAAGGTTTGAACAGATAGAAAAGTCGTTGTTTTCGCGACACCATCCTGTTCGCAAAAATATATTTCCTTACAGGATTAGCCTGGCATATCTTGATTGCGCCGTTGCTGACCTAACTGCTCTAGGAATGGCTGTTTTCGGCAAGTCCGAGATTTTTTCCTAACAATAGTCCGGACACTTTTTCGGACAAGCGCTGAGCCCCTTAATTTCTCATTGGATAGACCATTGTGAAAGAGGGCTGACACGACTTGGTAAGTTCCGAGCAGAGAAAAATATCGTCGGCGATTGGCAATTCT
>ERZ1740058.7-NODE-7-length-171840-cov-7.272486_pt1 | contig 171840 bp, 179 predicted proteins | sample MGYA00581745_ERZ1740058 | MGnify/ENA primary metagenome ERZ1740058 (study PRJEB43018, sample SAMN04849742) | marine metagenome | isolation source: floating plastic debris | place: Pacific Ocean | collected 2008-08-30 | study: EMG produced TPA metagenomics assembly...
CCTCTAGGCGTGGCGAAGGTGGAAAGCTTGTAGATAATCTTTTTGAGTGGTGTAGGGCTAGAAATGTCCCCGTTGAGGCAAGGTTTGCGATTGCTAAGAAGATACACAAGGAAGGGTGGGACGTGCCGAACGCCTATAACGTAGGCGGCGTATTGAGCGATGTGTTTACCGAGCAATTGAAAGGTGAGATTAAGACTCGCATAGCAGCACAGGTAAAGATAACGATACTTGAGGGACTATAATCTTGAATAAGTACAGTAAATTCAGATAAAAACCCGTGATTAAATGATAAAAATATTAAAATAGTACAATGATATGATAGCAGTTAACGAACGCCCAGAGATATTTTCCCCAGTCGGCAACTCGCAGATCAACCAAGTGCGCTACAACGTCACGGCCGATGCTGCAGGTATCATCAATATCAGCTTTTTTGATGCGCAGGACGAGGAAATTACCGCCCTTCAATATAGCAGGCCAACGGTCACGTTTGATATTGATGTGAGTGCGATCCTAAAACCTCTCTTCGAGCAAAGCGATCTCGATTACGTACCGATGCGCAGCACTAGAGAACCGCTAGAGGATCGTTATACCATTACTTTCTTTCACATTGAAGGAGACGGTGACAACTTAAGGTACGCGGTAGCAGCAGCAACGGATCAATTTGACGGGCTAGACTTTCAGAAATACGTGATTAAGGAAGTAGACATCTTAGGCGCAGATTACGACCTTACGGATTACAATACAGCAGACTACAACTAGATAGACAATACCGATATGAAAAAACGATTTATGGTGAACAGTCTCTATCAAGAGTTCTTTCAGGGCTTTCAGTCTGAGTTATCTTGTTGTGTAGAAGCCTTTCCTACAGCGCTTACCTTTTTCATCAACAGTTACGATACGAACAATCAGTTCATAGACGATAATACAGAGTCTTCCAATCCCAATCAAGCATTTATGTATCGTTTTGAAGTGTTCGATGGCTACAACAGCGATAGGCTTGTGTGTGGTATTGGGGCAAGTACTACAAGAGGAAGCGCAAGAGAAGCGTTTTCAATCCTCCAGCCCGTTACCTTTCACCGCTATTGCCCGAAAGTAGTAGTGCGATACCTCAATCAGTTAGGCGCTTGGGAAACGTTTGGCTTCGACGAGTACGAGATTAACACACGAGCCGAGCAGCCAAGTAGCTACAGAGAATACGGAGCTAGGATAGATAATACCATCTTTCGTAATGCATCGCCACGCCTGAAGTTGTTCCGCACGCTGGCCAATAACGAGCAGATGAAAAGCCTTGAGTACTTACTTCTTAGTAGAAGAGTGTACGCGTACCTAGATGCTGCCAAAGGAGATGGGGGTGTACTCAATCCCGTAACGCCTATTATTGTGCGTCCTACTACTTCAAACCTCAAACGGTTCAATAGCAAGGAGGAGAGGCAGAATGTAGAACTGGAATTTGAAATGCCCAATATCAATGCCTAACGTAGATGCTTAGAATAATAGCCATACAAGACGACATAGAAGAGCCTTTTGATGTGTTCGGTGATGAGAAGCTAGCCCTTAACTTCGCAGCTAGCAAGCTTACTGATCCTTCTGCGATACAGGCCAACTACTCCCTTTCCTACAAGCTACCGCCTACTGCTAAGAACATACGCAAGTTCGAGTATGCCCACGTACTTGCTGCTAATTCTCAGGCGCCCTACACGAGCATAGATGTCCGGGTAGAAAAGGAAGGAGTTGATATTATTCAACAGGGAGTGTTAGTGCTAGACGAATCGGTGTTCGAAGATGGGCAGTTGGAGCACTATCAGATTAATATCTATTCGGGCAACTTTGATTTTTTCGAGGCGCTGGGTGATCTCACGCTACAAGACTTGAACCTGTCTGATGGTAATCACACTTGGAACCGAGATTCAACAAGCGCAGGAAGAAATAATACTTGGGAAGATATCTATGTGTATGCTCTAGTGTATAATGGCTGGGCTAGAGAGTCTACAGGCCGCCCCTTCTATCAAGTCTACCCTAACGTGTTCGCACGAGCCATATTTGAGAAGATATTCGAGGAGCAAGGATACAGCTACATAGGATCGTTTCCTACGGAATTCGACACCTACCTAATCCCCTTCACAAACGATAGCGTAGAACCGCAAGAGTCACAGTTCGAAGACTACAAGAATGCAGGCTCTGTGCTTGCAAAGCTTAATGTCAATCAAGACCCTCCCTTAGTCCAAGGAGAGAAGATCAGGTTTCGAGATGATTTCTCAGATAGTTTTGATGCGCTCGCTCAGTGGGATAATGTGAATTATGAGTTCCGCGTACAAAGGGATGCTTTTTTCACTCTCAATATCTCTATTAACCTGATCGTAAGAGACGAAAACAATGCGGATGTAACGCTAAGGGTTATTAAGTTTTCGGGTGGGACAGGTACGAACATCTACGAAGATAGATTTGAATATGCTAACGTAGGAACTGCGGGACGAATAGAAACTATCAACTTCCAAAACCTTGCCCTTAGAACCAACGATGTAGTTATTGTGCAGATTGTAAATAACTTTGGCTTGCCACGCATTGTACCAGAAAACACTTTTTTTGAGGCCACGCCAACCGAGGGGCTCTATGATGATAGTACCTGGCGCATCTCTTCTAACCTACCCGACATCAAGCAAAAGGATTTTGTGAAGGCGATCTTGCAGCTCTTTGGCAAGCTATCCACTTACGACAACCTAAACCGACTCAACTTCTTTTCGCTAGATGAAATAGCCAGCCTTGATAATGCAGTAGACTGGAGTAGTAAGCTAGATGTAAGCAAGAAGAAAACGCTCTCCTACGCAAAGAGCGACCTTGCGAGACGAAACTATGTGCAGTACAATAACGGCACAAGCGCAAGAGGATTAATATCTACCAGTAACGATAACCTGCCTGCAGAGCGCGTAATGATAGAGCTGCCTTTTGAGTACGCACCTGATGTAACTAAGAGCGTGCGTACTTCCCTAGTTGAAATAGCAGAAACGCAGGTAACAGATGAAGGTATTACAAGCAGAAGGATAAGAGCTAACCCTAAGCTGATTAGGCTAACCAATACCGTCTACGACAACTACCGCGTGCCCGATAGTGAAGGTATAGGTATCAACCTAGTTGATCTTCGTACAACTACGTTCGTCGATCTATCAGACAACGTAGACAACTATTACAATGCGTTCGGGGAGCTTGTAGAAGACATGCAAGTCCTTACTGCTTACTTCTTACTCAACGAGATAGATATACAGAACTTAGACTTTTCAAGGCTTGTGTACGTGGATGCGTACAAGGCGTATTTCTATGTAGAAGAGATTGAGCAGTGGGTAGATAGATCGAAGAGCGTGAAGGTGAGACTAATTAAGTACTAGAAAATACTAACTACCATTATTATGGCAGATGAAAAAATAATATACGAAGTAGAAATCGATCAGGCCAGCTTGAATAAGCAGGTTGTGGAGCTGCAAAAGCGGATCAATGGCCTGAAGGCAGAGCAACGGGACTTGAATAAGGCATTCAAGGAAGGCAGTATAAGCGCAGAAGAGTACGCCAAGGAGCAAGTACGCATTAAGCAAGAGCTCAAGAGTGCAAGCACAGAGCAGCGTAAGTACAACAGGCAAATAGAGCTGGCGGACAAGGCGACTAAGGCAAATGCCAACAGTCTTGAGCAGCTAAGTTCCCAGTACAGCCTTGCCGTGCAGCAGCTTAAATCTATGGAGGATGCGCTGGAGCGTAATGAGGATGGCACGCTTCAGGTTACCCAAGCCTACCTAGATCAAGCCGAAACTGTGAAGGAATTGAAAGATTCGCTAGATGAGGCGAATTCCGCACTAGGTAACAACACTGGCAATGTCGGTAACTACGGAGAAGCAATAAGAGAGGCAATAGGAGCGAACGTAGGCTTTGTAGATGGCTTTGACAACTTGAAAAAGTCTCTTATCAGCAATCCCATCGGGCTTGTAGCGCTCGCAGTAGCAGGACTTGTAAGCGTTACAAAACAGCTCTTCGATCAATTCAGCGAAACTAAACGAGGATCAGACCTACTTGCTGAATCCAGCGCAGCGCTTACGGCTGTCGTGAAGCCACTGAAAGATGTGGTATTTCAACTCTTCGAGAACGGAACGAGAGCCTTCAATTCGATTGTGCGCCTGGCGGGTGGTATGGATGGTGATCTAAGTCCTGCTATCAAGTTTGCCACGGCTGGGCTTCAAAGTATGGTGGGACTGCTAGGGCTTGCAGCAGATGGACTAGAAGCACTAGAGGAAGGATTAGGATTAGATAACGAGAACCTATCAAATGCAGTGGGGCTTATTCGAGACCTCGCAGATGAGCAGCGAGAGTTAGAGGTGCAGAGTAGAAGACTTATCAAAGAGGAAGAAGCGTTGAAGAATATACGAGACGATGAAACTCAGAGCATTGCGGACAGGATCGCAGCGAATGAGGAGCTGGGACGTAAGGAGACCGAGAGAATACAGGCGCTTATTGCCAACCAGCAAAAAACCATTAGGGCACTTGAGCTGCGCAATGACTTGTTAGGCGATCAGCAACTTACACAAGAGCAGATTAATGAAGTAGTAGATGCTAGAAGAGAACTTGAAGACTTGCAAGAAGAAAGCATAGGAAGGCAGAATGAGCAAATCGTCAATCAAGTGCAGTTGAAGCGGGAGCTTGTAGACATACAAAACGAAATCAATGCATCGAGCTTGGAGCTAGAGATCCTGCAAGGCAAGATCGTAGAGGGTAGTAGAGAGGAGCTAGAGCGTAGGAAGGAGAGTCTAAGGTTGCAAGCAGAAGCAGATATACAGGCAGCAGGCGACAACGCAGAGCGACGAAAACTACTTGAGACTAATCTACAAGTAGAGTTACTCAAGCTAGACAAAGACTTCAACAACGCCCAAGCCCAGCAGTACCAAGAGTATCTTAGTAACCGAGAATCCCAAGCAAAAGATACGCAAGCTCGCATCAATCGTGAGGCGTTGGCTGCTTTGGAGCTAGAACTGCTCAAAACGCAGGAAAATAGCGAAGAACAGCTAAACGCTACTATCGCACTAGAGGAGAAGAAGAAGGATATAGCGTTGCAGAATGCGGATTTGACGGCCTCGGAAAGGTCGCTAATAGAAGAGCAGTTCCAAATAAATCGAGCTAAAAGGGAAAATGATTTTGCAGAAGCTAGGCTGAAAGAGATAGAACAACAAGTTGATGAGGAGGCAGCACAGCGCAAAAGAGTAGAAGACTTAGAAATTAAAAGGCTTCAAAACCGAATTGAGGCAGAGCGTCAAGCAGGAAGGCAAGCGCTTGAGGAAAGGGAAAACTTAGCTATAGCGCAACGTGAGCAAGCAGACAGACTAGCTAGAGAAGCATTCGCAGCAGAAGAAATTACCGAAGCCGAATTGCAAGAAAGAATATATGAAAATCAACTAGAGTTCAATCAAAGGATGGACGAATTGGACGGTCTGAGGCTAGCTGAAAAAGAAAAACTCATTGAAGCTGAACGGGAACTAGAACAACTCCGTGTTGATGCCTACACAAGTAGCCTTAATGCTATAGCCAGTATTGCAGGAGAGCAAAGCGCAATAGGAAAAGGGCTATTCTTAGCAGAGCAAAGCATAGCTGTAGCCCAAGTAGCACTTAACTTACAGGAAGAACTATCCAACATTGCTACCAATGCTTCTGCTTTCCCAGAACCGTTAGCCACTATCACAAGAATTATAAAGATTACAGAAGCCGTAGCACGAGGCTCAGCTATCATTAGTAAGATGAAAAACGTAAGCTTTGCGGACGGCGGCCCTGTTGGCACATTCGGTATGGCAGGAAGCGTAGGAGGATACACAGGAGATGGCACCAAGTACCAACCTAAGGGCATTGTTCACGCTAACGAGGTAGTATTCTCTCAAAAAGATGTTTCTCTTATGGGCGGTGTAATGAACGTAGAGAAGATAAGACCCACGAGCGGTTATGTAGACGGAGGTGTGGTAGGATCGGAGTTTGTGAGTGCAGCAGAGGAGACGACACGAACCGAAGAGGCAGTAAGTAATGCCGTACAGGAAATGCCTGCACCTGTTCTATCGCTTACGCAGCTCAATGAGGATAATGCAAAGCTAGTGAGGATTGAAGAAAGGGCAGTTATTGATTAAACTGCTCTGTCGCTTGCTTGCTCATCCGCTTTCCACTCATCTACTAACTTCTTACATTTTTCTAAGAATATTTGCTTCAAATCATCACTCAAAGCACCCCACCTAACAGGCTCGCAACCTTCACGTTTGCAAGTGCTAAGATAAAAGACATTTGCGAGGTAAGATAAAGGAGTATATTCTTCCATATTTGTTAGGCGTAACAATCTTTAATTAATTGAACCACTTTTTGAGATTGAAACCAATCAAAGTAAAGCTTTATTGGGAAAAATGGAAGTGCTTTTTCTGGAAGTTCACTTAGCGATTCTTTTAGCATCAAGGAGCCTAATTCATTTTGGTTTGCATCTTCAAAAATCATTTCTACTACAACTATTTGGCTTGGATTGGCAAGGTTGTGATTTTTCTTGTCGTTCATATCATATCGTTTTTGTGTAGTAACTCTCTTATGTGTCTAGCTATTGCATTAGCAATGCTTTCCTCTATATCAATGCCGAAGCGATTAATTACTGCTTGCTTGTCACCATCAAAGTTATGCCACGTAAAAGTACCGTAATAAGTATTATGTCTGATGTCTCTTGACAATTTTACCATACGCTCTTCGCTTATCATTTCATCAAACACAACGCCTTCTTCTTGTCTTACAATTACCCTAACATCACTTGATGGGGTAGCAAAATTCAATACATTGATTAGCTCTACTGTCATGTCTCAATCCTGAAAAAATGATGCACCATTCCGATAGACGAGTCTCTTTTCATTGACCAGCGCCACTATCTCACTCACCACTCCGCTTTCAGTCCTGCCCGTCACTTCGCAATGTTCCTTTAATTTTTTCTTGTCTTTAACGCGCAAAAATACGCTTACTTTGTTTTCTGCCTTTTTCATATCTATATGTGTCTTATATAGATACCCAAGGTACTTAAACTAGTTGATATATACAATCATTATGCGTTTTTTCGTCTAAATGGCGCAGATAGTACGCATATTAGACCAAATTATTACCCAAGCCGAAGCAGAAAACGGTGCAAAGGGTGTGACGCTACAAAGTGTCATTAAGCAGATCAAAAGCGAGGAAGAACCTGTAACGGTGCTGATTAACAGCAACGGGGGAAGTGTAGAAGAGGGTATAGCGATCTATAACTACTTGCTCTACTTCCCGCAACAAGTCATCACTCGTGTGGTCGGATATGCTAAGTCTATCGCAACTATTATTTTCTTAGCAGGAGCAAAGCGAGAAATAGCCCCCAATGCCAAATTTATGGTTCATTACCCGTTCGGGGTGGTCGAAGGTAATGCCGAAGAGCTAGAGGGTGCATCCTTGTACTTGCGTGAGGTCGAAAGAGACTTGTTAGACATCTATCTACAGTACACCTCCCTTTCCGAAGAAGAACTTCGCAGCAACTTGAAAGTAGAAAAGGAATTTCTAGGAAAAGAAATCGTATCGCTCGGATTCGCTACAGACATAATAGAAAAAGCAGCCACTACCGCCAAGGCCTTTGCCCAAAAGGAAGTTAAGGCACTTGCATTTTATAACCCATCGAAAATCCAAAAACAGATGAGCAAAGAAAAAATTAAGGTGGAAGGTGTGAAAGGACACTTCTTGAAGCGTGTCTTTGACATTTTCAACCTCAAAAATGAAGCATTCGATCTATCCGATGCAAAGGCTCTCACTGCTACCTTAGAGGATGGTACAGAGCTCATCATCGAAGGTGACGAGCTTACAGAGAAAGCAAGAGTCTACTTGCCTGATGGCAGCGATGCGCGCGACGGAGATCACAACATCACAGTTGACGGTGTGAACTACACAATCACCGTTTTAGATGGCGTCATTGAGTCTATCACTTCCCAAGGCGAACCCGCAGAGGCAGAGTACGACAAGGACGAAGAAATTGAGGCGCTTAAAGCAGAGCTGAAAGCGCTTAAAGACCAATCGCAAGCCCAAGCAGAGGCTAACGCAAGCGCAGAAGCTAACGCAAGCGTAGAAGCCAATGCCGAGGCGAACGCAGAATCCAAAAAAAAGGAAGAAGAAATGAAAGAAAAAACAAAGGCCGAAGCGGAAGCAAAAGCCAAAGAAATTGCGGCCTTGAAAGCACAACTCAAGGAAATGCAAAAAGTGCTTGCGTCAGCTACCACGGGTGGCGGCGAGGTGCAAGTGGGCAATGATTCGGTGAGCAGGACAAAGGCTATCCAAGTCAGCTTCGCTGCCAAAGAAGGCACAGTAGCCGCACGCTTCATTAAAATGCGTGGCGGGAAAACAAAAAAGATGGAACTAATTAAATCAGTTAAATAATGAGTGCATTTCAATTTTCAACAAACACATTTGCAGGCGAATTTGATCCGACTGAGATTATTGCAGCACTCTTATTAAGTGCTGATACGTTGAATCGAAACCTTGTAAGTGTAGACACAGGCGTGAAAAATAAATTAACACGTCGTGAAGCCGATACCGACATCGAGCTTCAAGCATGGAACGAAGACTTTGTAGGGCAAGCGGGTAATCCAAGCGATGATGAGTACACGCTTGAACCTGTCAAGTACATGTATAACCAAAAGTGGAGTTTTGAGAGCCTGCGTACCACGTGGGAATCTGAGCAGATGGCGCCAGGCACATTCAACGACTACAAGGGTAGCCCTGAGATGTTCAACTGGTTGCTCAATCGCATCTCAGAAAAAATGGCAATAGCCCACGAAAAGCTAATCTGGACAGGAAAAGCAAACACCCCTGAGGCAACTTTCCCTGAAGCTTATCCCGGGCTGTTGAATCAAGTGATTTCCGCCAGCAACTCAGTTAAGCTACAGATCAACAACGGTCGCATAACAATCACGGACATTTCCCAAGCTGCCCAAGCAGTTGTTACGCATGCGTCAGGTGAAAACGCTAACGTGAATATAGGCGATCAGGTAACTTTTGTAGGTGTTGTGGGAATGGTTGAAATCAATGGCCTAAGCGCTGAGGTAGTAGATAAGACAGCTACTACTACTGTAGTAGACTTGGACACATCAGCTTTCACGGCTTACGCCTCTGGTGGGCTCATTGAGTATATCAACAGCTCTAACTTTCTTTCTGTACTCAACAACCTTTGGGTTCGCACTCCTCGTGCAGTCAAGAAGCGTGACGACTTCAAAATATACGCTCCTGCGTACTTAGAAGATCAATTGGATACTATCTATATCAATGCAGCTAGTCAAGTCGGTGCATCTGCTTTCATGCAAGATGTCATCAACAAGATTATGGGTAAGGTAGAGTGGATGGAGTATTTCCAACCTAACACGATGCTTAGTACTTACGTGAACAACTTGAGCTATGCAATTGACGGAGAGGGAGAAGATCAAAACCTTCAAATTCTTGATATGTACGCTACGCTTGGAAACAAGAACTACCGCGTAATGACCGACATCAAGTCTACTACAGGTGTCAAGAAGCCTTACGAATGTGTAATGATTAGACCCGCCGCGTAATGAGTTGCATTAGAAGATTAACAGGAGACATCACTATACAGTGCGAAACCGCATTCGGTGGCACAGGTGATAAGATGGCGTTGTATAACTTCGACGAATGGAGAGCCAATACAACCAAGACGCTTGATAGCAACTTCGATGAGGGTATGGTATACTCTAGTGTTGTCAATGGCGAGAACATTAAGGCGCATTTGATTGAAGGAAAGAACGATAGTATTGGTGCAACAGAAGAAACCACACAAGGTATCTTCCAAATCGCCACACATACTATTGTATTCCTAGGAGCCAACTTTGGCGCTGTAGCGCTTGGTCGCATACAACAGATGCTCAGAGGTAAGTTTGTGGCTGTCTACGAGTCCAACCAGCGTTTTTACGTTGCTGGCGAAGATAGCGGACTAGAAGCAACGGTAAGTAGAGATACGAATGCAGAAAACGCAGGCGCCTACACTGTTACCCTAACCTCTGCTAAAGAAGGTAAACTGCAAAAACAACTTGCTATTTATGTAGACAATGCTGGTGAGCTAGAATACGATCCTGCACAAACAAGAGCGTTGTTTGAATCGCTCCTAGTTGCAGGACAAGCCGTAGCACCAACCACGTAACCCAAAATTGAAATGAGTAAAGAACTTAAAGGACTAGAAAACAGGCTAAAGCAACTTGAAAACGAGTTGAAGCAAGCCCCCAAGGACAAGAAAGAGGCTAAGGAAAAGGAGATCGAGCAAGTGAAAGCGCAGATCGAATCTATTAAAAAGGCTGATGAAACCCAAGAGCCAGAAGCAGACAATGAGCCTCAAGAAAACAAGAAGGAGGCGAAGGAAAAGGAGTTAAAAGGCTTGAAAAAGTACGAATGGACGAAGCAGTATAAAGCACATCGCAATGTGGTGTATGGAAGTATGGTCTATAATGATGATAACCTTACTGATGCGATTGTAGAGAAGATGATTAAGGTAGCGCCTCAATTCAAGCACGCCTTCAAACTCAAAGGCAAGAAGTAGTAACTCTAATATTGTAGTAATCGCTATATGAGTAGACAAAAGGGCAATAGAAACAGGCGTAGCAACGCATTTAAGACGCTTTCTTACCACGTTGAAAGCAAGATCAGTAAGTTTCTTGCGTACACGAAGGGAGAAAAGCGAGCGTCTGAGATGCACTATGTCCCTTATGGCGATAGCAATACCTTCCCTCAAAACTTAGTTGATCTAATTAACTCTTCACCTACCTTGCAGCAAGGTGTAGAGCTTACGAGCAAGTTCTTGTATGGTGACGGCATCGACGCAAGCAAGGCATTTCTTGAATACAAAATCAACGATAGTCAAACGATTGAAGACCTGTTGGAGGACATTACTAATGAAGTGCCTGCCTTCAGCTCCTTCGTCGTTCACGTACAAGTAAATGGTGCATTTGAAATTGTAGGTATTAAGTGTATGCCTTTCGAGCAGATTAGGAAGGGTAGCGAAGATGACCAAGGTAATGTAGACAAATACTATCTAATAAGGAGGTACGAGGAAAGGGATTACGCCCCGAAAGACTTCAAAGACAAGTCTATAGTGAAAGAGTACTATGCCTATCACAGAGATGTCAAGCAGTTTCACAAGGAGTTAGCAGAAGTGGGTACAATTTCAAACCATCCTGGCTACATTGCCTATGTGTACAAATCTAAGGCTAGTGGTCGCTTCTATCCTAAGCCTCAGTGGTTTTCTGCTATGGAAGATGCAATTGCCGAGGCAGAGGTTAAGCACCGCAAGCGCAATGACATTACAGGTGGCTTCACGGGTAAGCTACACATCACCCATTTCAGCACGGCTCCGCTTACCGACAAGGAGAAAGGCAAGATAATCGAAGAGACACAAGAATTTATGGGCGAAGAAGGTTCACAAACAATGATAACTTTCGCTCGCAACAAGGAAAGTGCGCCATTGGTACAGCCGATTTCTCATCCAGAATTGAGTAAGCTATATGAATACGCAGAGCGTAGCGCATCTGAAACGATTATGAAGATATTTCAGATACCGCAGGTGCTGTATGGTATACCCACGGCTGGAAAGTTAGGCTCTACACAAGAAATTGAGGAGGCAATCGCTTTCACGCAGCGCATGGTTATCAACCGTCCACAACAGATGATAGAAAGGGTGCTAACTGAACTGGTAAGTCATATGAAATTGCCTGAAGAAATAAAAAGGCCCGACAAAATCAAGATTAAAAACCTAAGTCTAAAAGGATTTGTAGAGGAGCCTACACCACAAATCGGAGAAGAAGTTGAATTTGAGGAGCTAGAAGAAGGCGAAAAGCAAGAAATTCCATCAGAAAACAAAATGATTCCTCATGCTGCAACCTCTCTTAATTAATCGTAGCGATTTCGATAACTACTTGCGTATTTCTAGCAATACTAAGCTAGAAAAGCTCAATGTATACATCTTTCAGTCGCAAGATATTGAGTTGAGAGCCGTTCTAGGCGATGAAGAGTATGAAGAAATGATGAAACTCTTCTCGCTTTCTTATGAAATTGAGGCGATCACGGTTGAAGCGACTACTCAGATTGAGACCAAGCAGCCACACGGCTACAACGTAGGTGATTTTGTAGAGCTTTCAGGTCTTACAGGCACAGTTGAGACGCTCAATAACAAGAGATACCGCATCGCAGACATTATAGATACAACTAATTTCACGATTGATGAGGAAACAACTAGCTTGGTGTATGCAGAAAGTGGATTAGTGTACAGAGGACTAGAGGCAAGGTACGAAGAGCTATGTAGTAAGCCGTTTTTTCGTGCCTTTCTAGTCTTTGCTTCGTATGTCCGCTACCTCGGCTCCAATGCCTTGCACGACACGAATTCAGGTACAGTAGAAAAGATACTAGAGCAGTCGCAACGACCTAGTAATATGAAGATGGGCGCTTATATCAACGCCAATGAGCAGAACCGAGACGAGTATAAGGAAAGGCTCGTGCATTACTTAATCGAGAACAAGCAGACTTACAAGTTTTTCGCTGATTCAATCCAAGAAAACGATCTTGATCATCAGCCTCGCATCATTGCGGTGCGTCCTAAGCCAGAATACCGACGCCAGTTTGATTTCAACATAAGCAGAAGAAGATGAGTTACTTTAGACTTGTACAAGATTTTATAGATGCCGTTGTTGAGACGATTAAGGACAATGGTGGCACAGACACGAATAGGACGCAGGGAGCAAAGCATAGAGAGCTGCTTACTAATTTCGGCAATAGCTTACTTTTCCGAAGCGGCAACACGCAAATTGAGAACAACGCAAGCTACGGAGTAGACGCTAACTCAATCTTGCAGTTTGTAGAGGGCGGTGTAAGAAACTACGTAAGGCAAGCAGAAAACGGTGTTAATTACGATCAGGCTACAACAGAAACAGTAAGCGATGGCTATAGGGTTAGCATAGAAAAAGGGCAAGAGGGAAACATTCAGGCCACTTCTCTAAGAATGATAGATGACCTGTTTCGAGTTTGGATGTCATTCGGATCAGCTAGCGAAGAAGATATAGAGCTTTTCCGTGCAAGCAGAAAAGGTGTATACAATCGTATTGTAACAGAATACATTGAGGTAACACAAGAAGACGAAGCAGTATTAATTGACCTTCTAGACACGAGCAAAAAGGTTGTCTATATCAACCTTAATGATGATAGTGCCTCTATTGCTTCATTTGAATTTACTAATGCTACAGAAAACGCAGAGGTGCTAGTGCATTTCAACATTACAGGCACCACGCCGAACGGCACTACCTGTGTGCTTTCTCAGTTCGCTACTTTTGTGGCGGGTGGTAGTAGGTACGATGATGACACAGGCACGCTTACACTTGGAAATAACGGTACATTAGAGAGCCTTATTCTGCGCTACGCAAGAGTAGACGAAGACAATCAAGGCGACCCTACGTTTGCTTGGATAGCAGACTATAGAATAGAAAGTGAATCCACGGGAGGTGGCGGCGTAGAAGTAGAAGAAGAGCAATTCGTTGAAATCGACAACGCCACGCAAGCAGGTACAACCACGTTTGATTGCGCCAATGCCAACAAGCGCACTTTCGAGCATGCCGTATTCACAGCCAGTAGAACATTCGAGTTCACGAACGTGAAGCCGCTTTCTGAGATTACAATATATATTGCCACAAGCACAGGTGGAACTGTAATCACAATGCCCAACTCGATTGTATTCAACACGCCCGAATGGGACGCACAAAACCGCACGCTTACACTCGAACAGGATAGCGTGTACATTATTGTGTTCAAGCGTATTAGAGATACTTTCTTTGCCACCTTAAAATTCTACTTCTAATCAATAGACTGATATGTGGTATGGACAAATGATAGATCAGGGCATATTCACCGAGCTAGAATCATTCTTAGAGCGCGGCAAGCGACTAGGTGCGCCTGATCTCTCGCAAGCAGAAATTGATGCGCTAGATACCCTCGTACAAGCAAAGAAAGCGAACGGGACATGGGAGAAAGCAGCGGCAATATACCCTTTTGTGGGCAGCACATCAGCTTGGCATAGTCTGAACTTGAAGAATGCTTTCAAGTTCCAGCTAGTCTTCAATGGATCGCCTGGTCACTCGGCAAGCGGTGTGCAGTTCACGGGTACACAATGGGCAGATACTGGGATAATTCCTGCAAACGACCTTATTGGAAACGACGTGTCTATTTGGTCTTACTTGCTAGAAAACGATAACACACTAGGTAGTGCGACCCTAGGTAGTGCAGACCTATCTAACGTAAGATCGCTCTACTTCATCGCGCGCAATAATGATGATACTTTTCGGACAAGATGCAGTAGCAATATTACGAATTTGTATTCGCCGATGCTGGACGCAAGAGGCTATAGCGGCGCTAGTAGGCTCGCAGGATCGGGACAAGAATACAAGGTGGTCAAAAACGGTGTAATACTCGAGATAGTAAGCGAGGCAGCCTCGGGGCTTAATAGCTTCGAGGCAATACTAGGCGGCTTCAATATAGGAGGAGATAAGAGGAATTTCTTGGTCAATACAATGGCTTTCGCCGAGTTCGCAGCAGGCTACACAGATGCCCAGATTGCAGCAGAATATACGGCCGTTCAAGCATTTCAAACTGCGTTAGGGAGGGAGGTATAATAGATCGTATAGATGCAATAGATAGATATGGAAAGAGACTATATAATATTGACAGAGGAGCTTATCAAAAAGGCGGGCTACAAGAACGGTCGAAACGTCTTCTCGCCTATTCAAGATGCAAAAGGCAGGTGGGTCATAGACCTCAACGCTATCAAAGAGTTTCCGATGCTCTTCAAGAACATAGGCCTTCATAAGGTAGAGACGCTTAGGCACCCAGAAGATTTCCCTATAAACGAGGATATATAAAGAATATATAAGAAAAAACGCTATGAAAAATTGGAGTACAGCACAGAAAAATATTGCAAGCAACCTGCTTGAAACTCTTGGATATAGAGAGGTAAGAGAATTTCAAGCAGATGAAGGGTTAATTACAGACGGTATTATAGGCGAGATACAAACCTATCCTGCGCTATACAAAGCGTTCCTGAAGCCTGTAGAGCTCAGATTTTCTGATTTTGTTCCAAGTCGTCACGTCAAATATCAGATTGTGCTGCATCACTCCGCAGGCTGGGACAATGCGCGTGGGATGTTTGGGATGTGGCAGAACGATAATAGAGGAAGGGTAGCCACCGCAATTGGTATTAACGACGATGGAAAGGTATACAGAGGCTACAATGAAGAATACTGGGCGTATCATATTGGTGTGAATGTGCAGCATCTTGAGCAACGTAGCGTAGGCGTAGAGCTGTGCAATTGGGGTGCACTTACAGAAAAAAATGGTAGGGTGTATAGCTGGGCAGATGTAGAGCTGCCCAAGGAAAAGGTTGAAGAGGTCAACTTCCGAGGCATTAAGTATTACGAAAAGTACACAGATGCCGAAATAGAATCGCTGAAGTATTGGATACTGCTGAACGCTATGCGATTCAACATACCAGTTGCCTATAATCACGATGACCTCTGGGAAGTGTCTAGAAAGGCCTTAGATGGCGAGGAGGGACTATACACACACTGCTCATTTCGACAGGATAAAACGGATGTATCGCCCCAAAAAGCGTTGATAGCAATGCTTAAAACCTTAGAAGACTATACAAAATAGGACTTAACAACAAAGGAGGTGTGGCATGAAATATGGTATGAGCAAGCCCTTTGGCTGATAGGCGAAATTGCAGAGGTATACGCTAGGTATGACTGGTTCATCTCTGGTGGTAGTGTAGTGCTAAGTGTGCTGCTCTACTTTCGCAACAAGCGAAAAGACAGGCGCATAGAGCTGCTTAGAAGAAAGCAACTAGAATCGCTGAAGGTACAGAAGGAAATAGAAGAAATACGGCTAGAGATGCTGGCCAAGACGATCTTTGAAAACATCAACCTTATTAATCGCATCAACCAGAAGGTAAGCTGGATTGCGCGCAATACCAATACGCAACGCTTTCTTATCTTCTTTGCGATTAATGGAAAACAGCCTTTCAGAAGGATTTCTTGTGTATGGCAGCACAAACAAAAGGGCGTGTATATGCCTACACAGGATTATACATCTGCCTACGCAAACAAGGAATCAAGCACTGAGTATAGAAAGATGCTAGAAACCGTCGAAGAGCTGGGCTATCAATACTTCGTAGTTGATCAAATGCAAGAAGGCAAACTTAAGAAATTCTATAGCAGCGAAGGAGTACAATATAGCTTAGTGCTTTCTATAAGTCGCTACAAGCTAGACGAAGAAAACGACGCGTTTGTGTACGTGACAGCAGATAGTTTCGAGGCGCCCTTCACACAGCAAGACGTGAGCTTTGTGAGTCGCGGCGCAGAGCAGATAAGGTTAGAAATTAGTGCGCTAATTGGGCGCAGACTCGCAGCAGGCGAGTCGATACAGAAAATATACTTCGGCGAAGATCGCATTTATAACGCAGATTCCGATGGATCATTGGGGGATGATCCATATAGGCCGTAAGGTAGGCTTTTGTCTTAGTTAGAAAAAAATAAACACCTGTAGCTTGCTGTAGTGCAGTTACGCTAACGCAGTTACGCTAACTAAGAATAGATGATAACAGAAAAAGAAGTCAAGCAGTACAGAGATGAAATGCAACTGCTTCAGAGAAAATTAAAGGTAATGCATCTACATCTAATTGATGTAGAAGGTAAAAAGAAAAGAAAAAAGCGAAAGCAGAAGAATAGTCTCATACTCGGTGTAATATTCGCGATTATGGGCTTTCTCTGGAAAGTAGCGATTTTCATTATTACAAGGAAGTAAATTTCAAAATCTAAACAGTAATCACTAAAACAGTAAAAATTATGTGGAAAAGTTTCAAGCAAGGATGGAATAGAGTATTGAGTGGTTTGCAGTTTCGAGAAGACCCGCCGCTATCTTGTTTCCCTGGCGGATTCAATTGGCCTGGTTGTCTAAGGAGCGCGACACGTCAAGACGCGCTTAAAATACTAGAATTGCTAGAACCAGAAGAAAGGAAAAAAGCAATGGATCAACTAGCAAAAGGCGAAGATTTGGAAAGTTAAGCGTTTCGCTCAAAAAATATGAGGTTAGCAGAAAGTAGTACAGTAGTAATAAGGTGGCTCACAGCAAACAGACAAAAGGCAGTAGGCGTTTTTTTCTGCCTGCTTGCTATTGTTGTGCATAATCTTCACGACATCTTACCACACTACGTACTAGAGATCGAGGTAAGGTATTATCACACAATGTTCTACTTTCTGTACCTCGCTACCCATAGCTTTTCACCAGCGGTCACGTGCTTAGGGCTATTTCTCTTGTTCGATAAGAAAAATAGTTTACGGCTCCTTGCGGGTGGATTATGCTTTTTCTATCTCTACAAGGGTATTAAGAAGCTACCCTTCAGAGATCAGCCACGGATTCACGAGGAGTACCTACTGCTTATTATCCTCTTCTTTCTTGGTGGGGTGTTAGTGTTTCATCTAGCGACAATTATTAGCTACAATATACAGCACAAGATACGCCATAGTACCGCAACGATTAAGGGGGTGGCTAAGTCTGATGGCCTATTTACGGATAAGGAAAAGTATGAGATTATAGAGCGAGAAGCAGACAATATAGAGCAAGTTGCAAGCAATATAACGCAGGACAATAGATGGAAAAACCGAAAACGAAGACTAAAGAAGTAGTTACCAAGGTGCATCGGTACCACAAGTGGTATATACGCTTGCTGTCGTTCCTTGTATTCGCGGCATACTTGACTATGATGTACTTAGAATCTATGCCTAAGAGCGAATGGAAGTTCAACCAGTTTCATAGGTATTTCCTAGCTGCTCTGTGCTTAATCGCTCCGTTTGGATCGTTTCGACTTAGCGATGTGGTGCTAGAAAGGGTGGTGAACTTTTTCGGTCGTAACGGCAAAAAGCACGCCTACGAACCACCTACAAACGCTTGTCATTACCCAAACGGGGTTTGTCAGCTTAAAAACCAACACAACCAAATGCAGCAGCTTAACAAAGGAGGTATTGATGGCACAATATGATAATAGAATAGATGCAAGGGAAAAGCTGGTGGCGCTGGTGCTATTTGGGCTTGTTCTATGGGGTATAGTAATGCTCTTAATTGCTTCGGATCAAGGCGATATAGAAGAAAGGAGAGAAAAGGAGAAAGTAGAGCAGGCAAGGACAGATAGTATTTTGGATACGCTTAAAAAAATAGATGAAAAAAACTTAAGGATTATAAGGGAAATAGAAGAAAGATATGAAACGAATAGTATTAGTGCTGATTCTGCTATGCGCATTTTGCGTGAGCTACGCACAAGGCACAGAGATGATAAGCAGACAGAAGGCAGATAGCTTGCTGTTCACGTGCCTTGATGCTGCTTATGTGCTAGAAGTGCAGTTGCAAACTGCTGACTCGCTTATTAAGATGCAGCAAGAGCGTATTTTCAATCTTGAAACACAAAGAGATGTACTCTCCTACGAGGTAGTGAGAAAGCGCAGGATGACCGAAGAGCTGTTCGTAGACTTAGAAGCAGAAAGGAAAAAGAGAAGGAGAGGCGGTACGTTCTGGAAAGTCGCTACAGGTGTGGCACTTGTTGTAGGTGTAGCAATAGGCAGCAGATGAAGTTAATACTATGCATTTTATTTACGCTGGTGAGTACTGTTCTATGTGGGCAGTACATTCCACCAGCAATAGGCTCTAGCGACACCCTAAGACACGGACAACCCACCCCTGAACACATCAACGGTGCGCCCTTGTATCGGTTCAAGAAGCTTGACTATCACGACGATAAGACATTATACCTCAAGAAAGAACTGAACAGGAAACAGCGCTGGCCTGCTGCAAGGCGTAGTGTGCTGATTGGAGGGTTTATTTTGGGGATGGCCCATAAGATTAGTCCGATTAGGATGGGATTGTAGGAGCTATTGACCTTCACTTAGGTTGTATTCTTTTGCAATTTGCCCAACAGAATACCATAAAATTTTATTCAAAATATAGTGTAAAATACTATCGGGCTTATGCTTTATTTTTTGTAGCAGAGCGCCTTGGTAATCAAATTTCATGCATAGTTTTTGCTCTTTCCACGCCTTGTGAGTGACATAAAGTCTGTATGCTGTTTTATAATATCCATTTTCATCTTCGTCAAAATCAACTTCTACAATTTCTATATAAAACGGGTCAAGAAACTTACCAAAAAAATCCTGAAAAAACTCTGCAACATCATTAGCACTTGACCGAAAAAATATTTCATCCTCAAAGTCAACTAAATTCCAAGCTACCATTTTGTTAGTTGGGTCATCTGAGGCCATCAGCTCGAATACTTGTTGTATTTCTTGTTGTGTCATATCTCACTATCTATTTTCGAGTCTTTTATAAGCGTGTTTAGGAGGATCAACCCCAAATTTACGGATTCGATGTTATCAGAAAAAATAAGCTTTGAGATGTGCTTTAAGTCTTTTTCTTTTATAAGAATTACCTCATTGAAATAACCAATTATTGAAAAAGATACTACATACCTGCGTATTGTCTCAACTAAATCTCCAAATTGAAAAGCATGCAAAAGCTCTACAGACACTTTTATCCCAATTTTTTCAAATAATAGTCCAATTGTTTCTCTAGCGTATTGGTGGCTCATTGGCTTTGTAAAAAAATAATAGGTAAATTCATAGCGTCTTCCCCGTTTATCCTTAACAGTTCTTTTTTTACCAAAATCATAAAATTCACAAAACCTATTTTTCAAAAATAGATTATAAAACGAGTCAATAAAATCAGGTTGATACAATCCCACTTCATCTATTCTATACTTAGATTGTGTCATTTTCTTGCATTTCGTCTATTAATCTAAACAAATAGTGCATTACAATAAAAAGCATAATGATTGACGATTCTAAACCGAAAAAAACTATGCAAGCCTTGAAAGCCAATTGAACTATTACTAATAGTATTGTTTTTATTATAAATCCATTCATCTTATATGCCTTTCATGTGACCGAGCCGTCAAGATTATGCCTTGTCTGCTCGTAAATACGTGTTTTTATGTGATTGTTAAGATGTCTCCCGTCGTACATCTGATGCTCCTTCCCGCAATTTATGCAGGCTACTAGCTCATTATCAAGGTATCCTTCGTATTCGGATTCAAGCACCTTTGCTTCTTCGTATCCACAAGCCGAACAACAGAAATGACCCCAGTGTAGCTTGTAAAAAAACTCATCGTCATCCTCATAGACTCGATACTCTTCAAATCTATCTTCTGCTAAGTGTTCTTCTAGCAAATCCCCGAGCCTCTCTAAGCAGTCATCTTCATAAGTATCAATGCCTGCGCACTCCAACTTATATACTGCGTCACTTCTTGATAGTATATTTTTGAATCCCATGATTTATTCTTCAATTTTCCACGTACAATAAGTAACTTCTACATCCCTTTCATAAATAAACTTGCCTCCACATTCGTAACATTCGTGTTCTCCATCATCACCAAATTCCCAACTATTCTCTCTTGTTCACCGCAATGAGGACAAACTATCTCATGAGTATGCCTACAATCTATATCGTCAGCTACCTCTACCAGCGATTTCACAAACGATATATCATAGCTTCCTTTTTCTTTGAGCCAAACGACCGCCGTGTGACCGTTGAGAATCGTAGCTACGTGACTTATTTCATCAATAAATGTTTCTTCGCCTACGATTCGCCACACCTCTATTTTGTCACCTACACCGTAGGTTTCATTGAAAACAGCCACTTGTGTTTGTAATTTTGTCATGTTTCCTATTTAGTTTCAATTCAAAAAACAGCCCCAACCCAGCGGACTAGGGCTGTGTGTACTAATATACTTATATCATAATTAACCAACCTTCTGTCGGCTAATGCTTTTCATTTTACTCCCTAAGTTTCTTTTTTAAGTCCAAATACTCACAAGTTGCCTCAAGAAACCGATCTTTAAGGTGGGAATGATTCAGGTTTTTAATTAGGCTTCTAAGAGTTTCCATCTCTATATATACTTCTGCCATCTGCCGCTTTAGTTTTTCTCTTGTCTCATCCATATTTCTATACGTTAGTTAATTTCCTTTTCAAATCTAATTTTGTATTGTTTTGGCGACTTGTCCACCCTAGGGCGGCTTGGTACATTCCAACTAAGTCCACCCGCCTTGCCTATTTCTTTCCAACCTGATGCTTTAAGCGATACGCCTGTTTCCGATTCAAGTATATAAGTCACTAATTTCTTGTACCCCAAATTCTTTGCAACCCTCCAAGCAGCAGAATACAGTTTTGAGCAAGCGTTTTTAGTTCCATCTGTGCAAAGCCTTGTAACTTCTGCTGTATAGCCATCTTGAAGGTGTCTAGCAACAGGGCGCCCAACTATAACTACTCCTACGATTTTTCCATCAAGCGCACAAGCAATTTGAAATATGCTCCCTACTGGCGCTTTATGATGACGATGATGCTGCTCTACAAAAGCTTTCGCCTCGTCTTGAAATATCGGCACTATTGTTAGCTTCATACTGTTTTATTCTCTTTTATACTTTCCTCCCAATCCTTCTTCCTGTACCACCAGACCCACTGCCTTCTTCTCCAGCTACGATTGTGGGTGTGTCTCCTCATCTGCTCTATACTGCACCCGTGGCTAAGGATGGCTTTTGCCCAGTGCCGAGCGTTGGTGTAGTGCTCATGGCTTTTGGTTAGCGCTTTTTCGTCTTGGTAGTGGCACATTACGATAGCTCTATCTTCATTTGTGCTGTCCGTAATCCTATCTGCTTCATAGCCTCCTCGTAGAAAGGCGTGTTCTCCTCGCACGCTGTAAGATCATAGCCCATGTCGCTGCAGGCAATAGCTATAGTTCCACTGCCCAAGTGTGTATCTAATATCTTATCGCCTGCAGTAGCGTACTCACTTAGTAGCCAAGCATACAAGCGTATAGGCTTTTGATGTGGATGCCACGGCCGTATCTGTTCACACTTCTTGTAGCCATCCCAGACCAAATCGTATATTCTTAGTGTACGACTGAAGGATGTCCACGCCATCTCTCCCATCGATTGTATATGCGCGTTCTTCAACTTGTTCCACACAATCCAAGCGTTTGTAGGTGGCAGATGCTCCGTGAAATAATTTCCACCCCAGATAATTTGATTCTTGCTTACACGGAACAGCTCAGAAAAGTACTCTTCAGACGGAATATCAGTGTTCTGATATTGAGTCTCTAAACGCCTGAAGCTACCACCTCTATGCTTCTTCCAGTCCTGTCCGATGCCATAAGGCGGATCTACTAAAGCAAGATCGAAATGCTGATCTGGATAGCGAGACATAAGGCTCATATTATCTTCGTTAGTTATTGTTAGCATAATCAATCCAAGTTTTGAAATCCTTTTCTGAGCGCCACCATAGCGCCCTTAACAACTACGAGCAACCCCACCACCGCCAGTAGCCACTTGTCGTACAATATCGCAAGCAGAAGAAGAGTAACGAACGCAATGGTACGATCACCCAGAGCGTCACTATCGTAATCACCAGCGATCTGATTTCTTCGTCTGTTGCTTCTTTTTCTTCTCTGTCTTCTTGCATAGTATCTTCGATCCTTTCTTAAACGAGTCTTGAAACTCAGCGTCGTTCTTGTATTTCAGTTTTCTAAGTAGCATTATCGTATAGTTTATTGACAAGCTTGATTAATACATCAGCGTGACAGGGCTTGTCGAGTGCGCACCAGCAAGCTAGGTCTTTGCCTTTTAGACCAGCCAAATTAAGGTCTGTTAAGACAAGCTTGTCTATTAAGTAATATCTGTAAAGATGGATAGAATCCCATATAGCTTGCTCTTTGGTAAAGTATTCGCCAAAATAAGTCTTATGCACTGTGTTGTACAATTGCCAACGTGGCGCAACCCCAGCTACGTTTACATTAACCACCTTATAAATATTGCCCCACTTGCTACCTCTGCCGACGTAGACGGTATTCTCTGGCATGCGCCAGCCTTTGCTACGTTTTCTTTGGATTCTTTTCATTATATTTGAATGTTATTAATAATTGATCGTGCGCCTTCATGTCTAGCGCTTTTGCGGAAATGACATCTGAATCTGTGTGTATATCCATACTATACATAGGCATCCATTCTTGCTCTGGAGTGTCCATTGCATCTCCTATTGTATCGCTATTCTTTTGCAAGATCACGAACTTTGGTTCGTTATCTAGTAAGTCTAATGCTTTTATCAATATGTACCTATTAGACAGATGTGTGAAATTCTCAATTATTATCTTTCTCATCTCCTTTTAAATAATTCAGTTTGCCTTCCAAACTTATCCTCTCTTAACTTCTTGAGCGTCTTGATACAAGCCTCAAGCACCTCTAGCCTGTAGTCCGCCACAGCCCTATCTATCCTATTCCAGTCCACCCAGTTAGGATATACTTTTTGCCTCATCTGTAGCTCTCTTTCTAGTTCTTCAATCTGCTGATCTATAGTCATATCTGTATTAAGTTACATTTCCAAAAAAACATACACCCCACCCGCAGAACAAGCGAGGTGTATAGTATCGGAGCCGATAGGGTCAAACAACAAGATAAACCAAACCCCGACTTGAACACTATGTCTTATGCAATCACAGTGTAATTATTCATCCTTAATCATCCTCTCAAACTTATCCTTATCGCTCTCTACCTGATTATCTTGCAAGTAATGAAGCATCCCTTTGTACTCGAAATCGTATTGTATATCTGCTATCTCCCTCTCCAACCGTGCCTTCTTCTCTGGATCAAACCCGCTAGTGCCTAATAGCTTCTCCAAATACCCAAGCTTCTTGTATCCCACCTCTACTTGCCCCGTGACCTGGTTGTCTAGGTCTATCGCCTTGTACACACGCTCGGTGTACAGACTCTTGGGCAAGTGCTTTGTATGCCGCTTGATTACCGTCTTACGTGCCATCTCCGTATAGCTAGCCTTCCACACGTCTTTGCTTTTCGAGTAAGTATCTCGGATGTGATCTATTTCTTCCCTGCTCATATACTCGACGATCTTCACACCACTTGCAAGGGTCGCTACGCTGTAGACCATTACAAGGCTACCCTTCTGCTGCCCTATGGTGATGTAGGGTGTATGCCTCTTAATCGGCTGCTGCTCGTCTGCTAAGTCCATTTCGATCTCATCCCCTTCCCACACCACGTGACAAGCGATATGCTGTACCGCCTTGCTGTCGGTAAGTATCTTTTCAAGACCCATATAGGAGGGCATTAGCTTAGGCACACTTTCCTTCCTGTGCCTATCATAGAAGGGCACTAGGTAACACAGTCTCTTCGCTGGATTAAGACTAAGCCCTAAGCTCGCCAGCTCTATAATGCAGTTGAATATATCAACCGCACTACAGTTAGAAAGCTGCTTGTTGGACTTGGCCAGTTCAATGGCGAAGGCCATTTCTTGCAACGCCTTCTCCTTGCTCATCCCAAGATCTTTCAACCTGTCGGTGATGGTCTCGAACTTTTCTTCTTGCTCTAGGGTCTTGATGTTCATATGCTAATCTATTTCAATGCTTTTTGTCTTTCTTCCTCTTCTTTCCTTCTCGCTATATCCGCCTCAAGTCTCTCTATTAGAGCAGACACGCTAGACTTATTCTTGTTAAGATTCTCTCTTGCCTCTCTCCACTCTGCTAAGTCGTCTAAAAGTCTGTCTATGCGATTAGTAGCGAGCGCAATGGACTTCGCTATTGTTTTGTCTCTATCGAGGCTTTTTTGTAGGCTTTCGATAGTTTCTTGGGACTTGGTGTAGACATTAATACTTTTGCTGTGTGTGTTCTGGAATTTCATAGTTATAATCAGCTATCGCTGTGGTTATAGTGTTCGTGAGCTAACGCTCTGTTAATTTTCTCTATAGTTGTACATTCTCTGCATCCTCGCGTAAGCGCTTCTGAAGTAGAAGGCAGCCTTTGTCATTACTTCACGCTGTAAGCCCTTGTACTCACCTGCGTGCTCCTCGAATAGCTCAATCTCTTTGCTCTTGGCTATCTTAGTCATATCTGTTTCGACCTGCCTGTTATGCAAGTTGAAGTAGTTAGTGTGCTGAATGGCGATCATAAGGGTGAGTAGTACACCTGATGCCTTAATGAAAAGGTCTTGCTTTTGTTCTTCTGTCAATTGATTCATAGTTGTAATAGCTTAGTTGTCGAACCAAAATACGATTCTAACTTTATCATCGTATTCTGTAGTATCTTCATTCTCAAGAAGCCAAAATTCATCCCTAGTGCGCTTCTCGAGTCGCTCAATCAAACCCGTTTCAAGGCGATAAATCAAATCCCTTAATACATCTTCAGGCATCATAAACCCTACGTATTTGGCTGCTTTACTCCTAAAATCCTTTAGTTCTTTGAGTGTGAGGTAACTGTGTGAGTGCCCATCTCCTTCCCAATTTTCTTTTTCTTCATTGACGAAATCGCTGCAATCAAACGGAAATCCTTTGGGGTTTGAAATAACGGGGTCATCATGATAGTTTCTAACGCCAGCAAGCATGGTGAACAACCTGTAATCCCTATCATCGTAAATCGGTACAACCTCAAACTGCCTTTCTTCGCTACCATCGTCGTAGTATTTGTAGCGCCCGTTCAGTTTAAAGCGGTCAATATTGATCCACTTTTCTTCACCATCATGACAAAGCTTGAATTTTCGCTCCGTAAACATATGAATGTCGCATCCCATCTTTCTAATATTTTTCTAGTTTGTAATATTTTATTAGCTGCTCCACATTGTGCTTGTATATCTTGCTACACTCCTCGTCGTGTAGAAGACCTGCGTTCACAATTGCTCTAAGTGAATGCTTCGCTTTCTCGGCTGTAACGTCGCTTGTAACTTCGTAGCAGTAGAGGAAGCTATCTGCCTCCTGTAGTGCTTCCATTTGCTCTGTAGTTAGTGGGCTTAGCATGATGAATAGGGGTTATAAGGAGAATCCTCGGTTCCACATACATTTTCTACTGTTAGGGTCTTGTATCCGCCCTGCTTCTTGGTTTCGATCATATGACGCGCACGCACGTAGTACAGCACGATCACTGTAAGAAGGCGTTGCTCTACTTCGTGGGGCTCTAGGGGCGTTTTCTCGAAGCCACCGCCACGTACTGGGCGTAACACCTGGTCCTTCACCATTTTTTCATTTTGGTAGTCTAGGATAGACCGTACAAAGTCTTTCACATCGCCACTCTCAAGGGCTTGGCGAAGTCTTAAGAGGTAGCAGTTGTAGCCGTAGTTAGTCAAGAATTCTGGATAGTGTACTCGGCCGTTGATCATGTCGAATACAAGTACTTCCTTCATAGCATTGCGCTGTTGGATGTTCAAGTCTTTGAGTTGCTCGCTGATCGCTACGATGTCTGCGTAGGAGTTGATAGCTGGGATGCTCTCAAGAGAGTGGTCATCTAAGTTAGTGTTCTGAATTGGGGTTGTCATTTTTTTATCGTTTTGTTTGATACAAATTTAAGAAATAAATCTTAAATAAGAAATAAATCTTAATAATATTTTAGAAAAATATTTACACTTGCTTTTGTATCAGGCTTTTAGCACTTTTGCAGAAAATCAAACTATCACTCATATGAAATACATAGCTACACTATTGATCGCAGTACTATTAAGTCAAGGCGTTAGTTACAGTCAAAGCAGAACAAACGAAGCGAAAGCAACTATTCAGTCAAAAAGCACCAAGCTTACCGAAGCCACGGGATGGGCAAAAAATAAAACCTCTGGTCAGTGGGTATCAAATCAAAATATTATTCACAATGAAGCGGCACGGCCTGCTTTTGCTAGTTTTCTTGAAAACTTCAAGTGGATACAAGTATGGAAAGTAGAACATGAAGGACAAACACACACTGTATTAGTACAGGAAAAGGCTGCTGGATACTATAAATACCCTAAAATTCAGAAAGATTGGAACGCAATCACAAAGTCTGAGTGGATTATCCTAAACGAAGACAGTTTAAAAGGTTGGTTGAGTGAGCTTTCAAAAAAAACAAATGAACCTATTTGTATAAGGTCAGAAAAGTATGGTGACTTTAGCGATAGATTTAGTACGCTAGGAGGAACAAAAGCCTATAATGAAACCAATATCTTATCAAGGATAAAAAGTGATATTGAAGAAGAGGAAGATAGTAGGTATGCAAGTCGGTTTGGCTATTGGGTAAGCGCTCAAAATGTCGATGGAAAGGATGTAATTAGGTTTAGACCTCTAAAATCCTATTATGTATCAAGATACAAAAAAGAAAACGAACTTGAAGACAAATATTTTGAGGTGGAATACAGTAAATTTATGAACCTATTTGAATAGCACCAAAAACCCATCATCCAGTGGTGTAATCGTCTCGTATACAGAGGCTGTTACACCGCTTCTCTTCAGATGCCTACGCAGGAAAATGTGATAGCTAGCCTCCACTAGCAGCACGCAACTAGGCAACCTTCTAATCACTCCCTCAATACACATCACCTTGTGTTGTAGCTCCTCATATTCGTACTCTACAGTCATTAAGCAGGCGTCTTTTCTCCCAATACCTCCACAACTTTCAAAAGTAAAGCTCTTACACATTCTTTTTTAGCCTCGTTTTGAATAATAACCCACAAGGCATTGTTTTTCAGGCTCTCGTTAAGTTGCTTCACGTCAATATCCTGCCCTTCAAAGAGCGTCCAGAACTCTATAAGCTGTGCGTACTCCCTTCTTTTCTCTCGCCTCACCTTCGAGTCCATCTCAAACCGTTTTAGCATCTTAGGTGCTACCTCCTGTAGCTCTTCCCACATCCGTATGTTTGCGATTTGCCCCCTAAAACGTTCAAAATAATGCAAGCACATCGCATCTCCATCACCCCACTGAACCCACTCGCCACCGTTGGCCTTGATTGCCTGGAGGTGCTTATTCCTATGATGCTCGAAAAGCACCCTTTGTTCGTCTTCTGTAAGTTTATTCTTTTTTGCTTCTTCCTCTTCCTTCTGCTTTTGTAGCGCAGCGTACACCTTCGTTCTCTTCTGCTCTACATAGCATTTCAGCCAGTAGATTAGGTTCGATGGAGAAAAGAACAGCACATCCTGCTTAATTTCAAGCTTTTTGCTACAAATAAGCTCACATGCAATTTCAATATCTTGCATCGAGTAGACAGGATAATGATTCGCCAAGTCTTTTGCGCAGATAACGATCATAGCAGAGAGTCTATCAGAATCAATTCTTTTCTGCCCTAGTCGCAAGATCGTTGCTTCGACTATCACTGATAGCCCTTGAATGCGTTCGTTCGCTGAGAGGGCTGAAAATGGCTTAGAGCGTATAGCGTTGATAATTGCGCCCGTCAAGTTTGAATTTTCGCTAACTTCATGCGCTATATCTAGCTGATCTAACGCTGCTTTTGCTCTTAATTTAGACGATTGGGGGATTTTAGCTAGTGCCTCTTCAAATAATTTACTTCCCATTATCCAGTAAGTTTTGAAATGATCGAATAGATGTCGTCGTTTTCGTCGCTCTCAGACATCACTTTGAAGATTTTTTCCCTAGACTTTTTCATTGCATCTGATATGCTATCTTCTTGATTTTTAGAGGATTTAGTTTTCAAAAATTGTTGGTATTTCTGATCGGTGTCTTGATATATCAACCCTTTCCAGCCGTTCAGAACGGCACATTCAAGCTGCCTTGAGGCAAATTCTGTGTTGTAAGTGGCTAGTTTTGCAAGTAATCGTTTGAGGTGCGGTATCTTGATGCTTAGTTTGTTTTCTCTTCGCATCTTGATCCAGTTTAGGTAGGCGTTTTGAAACTTCAAATCAGAAAAAGGAAGCTCTAAGTCTTCAGGCTTTTCTTTAGAGGTTTCCCCCACTTTTAATTGTTTGCTTGTTTCTTTGTTTACTTGTTTATTAATAGTTCCCGTGCCTGTAACCGTGCTGTTCCCGTGCTTGGGCATCTGCTTGTGTACTTGCTGTTCCCGTGCTTGGGCAAAATTTACGCAAGCGGATTCATTCTGCATAGTAGATTTATCGAGCGCCGTCCTCTTGCTGTCCTCTTGCTTGCTCATTTTTTGCGCAAGCGAAATGATGTTGCAGGAGTTTTGGTTTTTTGCCTTAGTTACCACCTTCACAAACCCCCATTCTATAAGCGATTTGAAAGCTTTTGAAATGGTTTTTCTCGACCTAACACCTATAGCATCCATCGCCTCAGATGTCGTCACCGAAAACTTTTCCTTCTGCCCGCACCTGTTCCACTTATCTATGTAGAACATATAGAGTGCAGTGTGTGTAGCTGTGTTGAGCTCGGGGTTCTCGAAAGACCAGTCGAAGAACGCCCTGCTTAGTTCGTATCCGCTCATAGTTAGTTGTTTATGCTTTCGTTAGTTAGTTTTTCGTACTTTTCCATTGCATCTTTTAGCTTATCGAGCAAGGAAAAATCTTGTGGATAGCCAGTGTAAAGCATATTTTTGAACTTGGTTTTGGTTTTTTCATCTTGAATACCAACTAGGGGTAAAAGCATCGAACACCAAAATTTTGGTAGCTTTTCCCTTACCTTTCTTCTTTCCTCTAAGAATCGCCTCTTTTTTAACTCGTTCCGTGATGGTCTTTTATCGTTCTGCTCTAGTGTTTCACTCATGCATCTAAGATTTATTTGTTATATAATACATAATTCTTATATTTGCTATGTGTAAGCAATACAATATTAAGAAATAAATCTTACAAATGCGAATATTAAGAAATAAATCTTAAATATAACTGACAATATAACATGGAAATTAAAGAGAAAATCAAGTTGATTAGGGAGCACTTCAAGCTTAATAAGGGGCAGTTTGCTGAGTCGTTGGGAGTTCATCAGACAACTATTTCTAACGTTGAATTAGGCAAGACGTTTCCGAGCGGAGAGGTCTTATATAATATAAGGAAGGTGTATGGTGTTGATCCAGACTACTTGTTAGACGATAATTGCGAAGATATGTTTGGTAGCTCCATACAGGCCACATCAGAGCCAAAGGCGACATATAAGAGGTCTCACCCAGACGTAGGTAACGACTATTTTAAGGGTATTATAGATTACTTGAAGGAACAGAACATAAATCTCTCAATGCAGAACGGCAAGCTACTCGAGCAGCTAGCAAAGCCCTAGAGCAATCGAAGTAGGCTTCTGCTCTGAAGCTCTTTTTTTTTGAGTTTCGGTGGCAGTTTCGGTTGCACGGATGCGAAAACATTGCATCACAGCCTTGAAACGCGGTAACGTGGGCTCCCAAGAAGAGGAGCACAAAAAAGCCAACAAATTTGTTGGCTTTTTTTATTGACTACCCATCCATTCTAGAAACTGTGGCACTTTTACACGACTTATCAGCACTTCTTCTGTACTTTTTGGTGTCAGCTTTAACTTAAGCCGGCTATGAAAGAATTTAGAGGCTTTTTCGATGGACTGGATATGCACCAAGTACTTACGAGAGACTCGAAAAAATAAACTGGGGTCGAGATAGGTTTCAAGCTCATTGAGAGAAAAATCAATAGGAAATACTTTTGCGCTAACTGTAGTGATGCAGGTAGTTTTATAAGTTGAAGAAAAATAGGCTATATCACTTGTGTGTACATAATGATAATGATCACCAATTCTGATGGTGAAGCGTTCTTTGTAGTTTTTCTTTTGTACCAAAGCTTGGAGCGCTTTAAGTACTGAGTGCGAGAGCTTCTTTTGTAAATTATTATATTTCTGAATAGCACTGTTTAATTCTTCTTGTTCTACGGGTTTAAGAAGGTAATCAATACTATTGTACTTAAAGGCTTGTATAGCGTACTCGTCATAGGCGGTCAAAAAGATAATAGGGATATCTTGCTCAATATGCTGAAAGATTTCAAAACTTTGTCCGTCTAAAAGCTCTATATCCATGAAAATGAGATCGAAGGCTTGGCTATTCGTAGTGAGCCATTCAACACTGCTAGCAACCGACTTCAAGTACGCGACGATCTCAATAGGTATGCTCAGTTCCCCGAGTAGTGCCGCTAGTTCCTGTTGTGCAAGTTCTTCGTCTTCTATAATGACTACTTTCATACTTTATAATAAGGGTAATGCTACTTGGAAAAACTGCGGATTCTTTACGATATTGATGCTTTTCTGCTGTCGCTTATAGCTATTGCTAATACTTTTTAGGCCTATTCCCCAAGAAGAGGTACTTTGCTTGCGTTGTATATTATTTGTAATGATAATCTCTTCATTCTGTGAGCATATATGAATGACCAGCGGCGCCCCTTCTAGTACAGCATTATGTTTTACGACGTTTTCGATCAGTATTTGAAGCGCCATAGGGACTATTTTCTTATTCAAATCTGCTGCAGCTATTTTTATATTCATTTGTAGTCCCTCACCAAAACGTGTCTTAAGTAGGAAAACGTACCCTTCTATAAATTTCATTTCATCACGAAGAGTGATAAGCTCTTTTTCACGATGCTCTAGGATATGCCTGTACACCTGCGATAGTTTACGCACAAAGGATTTAGCACGTACGGCATCGATTGAGATGAGTGAAGACAAGGTATTGAGGCTATTAAACAAGAAGTGTGGGTTAAGCTGATTTTTGAGTAATTCATATTGAAAGCGCGCATTTTCTTTTTTTAACCATTGGTTATCTAGGGCTACTTCGTACCGCCTTGTATATTGGAAATAAAACTCCATAGTAGGTACTAAAATCAGGTTTACTACAATACCTACCACCGCACTAAAGAGGAGTTTACTCAGCATTAGTTCTTCTTCTACAAGTAGCGCAATCACTACATTGACTAGTAATACTTGTAGGCTTATGGTCAGTGACGCTAATACTAGCTCCGTAAGTAGCCTTAGGGGAATGTATTGTTTTATATCCCACGGGAAGTACTGGTCAAGTAGTTTAATGAGTTTATAGTTGATGTAGAACAGTAATAATAAGTTAGGATAGTTGATTAGAAATTTCTTGAAAGTATTTTTCCAAGGGAAAACGTCTACCTGTTGTTGTACCAACAGGAAAAAATCAAAGAATAGTTGAAATCCTATACAGTAGATCGCCAGTAGTGTCAGGATTTCCCAAGTGAAAACATATTTAGTGTAGCTCCTTTTGATAGTATTTAAAATTCTAGCCTGTAATACAAGTTAGGTAAAATAAATAATACTCTTTCTTCTTCTACTGTATTGGTCAGGAAATTATATTCATACCCTTGTAGCTGCTCTGTTAAGAGTGCATTTTGAAAGTCCAATCCCCAAGTAGTAGTGGTATTTTTTCTATTAATTCTGTAAGTAACATTAGCATTTAACCAAAGCTCAGGATCGCTCTGTAAGCTGTATAAACGCTCATCATCCAAAACCACTTGCTGTTCATTTTGGCTTTCCTGAAGCAAGAAAGGGGTGAGTCTTTGCCCACCCATATAAGTAGCATTTACATTAATTCCCAGTAGATTCACACGATTTTTCTTTTTTCTGTTCACCAAAAACTCCCTTCCAAGCGTAAGGGTCGTTAAGTAGTTACGATTGTACAGGGTATTTCTTTCGATTCCATCCCCACCCGTATAGCGTGCATCAAAAAGCGAAACGGTCAATAAGTAATAGTAACCGTTACGAAGCGTTTGCTCTAGAGAGATGTCCACCCCCCTATTGTAGCCTGTTCCTTCATTATTCAACGGGCTATCTAACTCCCAGAGCTGGGTATAATTCACGAAAGAATAAGAACTATCAGGTACAACAGGTACATCGAAGAGGTCTTGATAATACCCTTCTACATTAAAACGTAACGTTTCTGTAAGCGCCCAAGTAGCACCTAGTACAAAATGATCTGCTTTTACACGTTGGAGGTGCTCGTTGTTTTGGCGTTCATTGGATGCATTTAAATAATCAAAGTAGTATACTTTTAACTCTTGTCTTCTGCTATGCCTTCCATAACCCAAGGAGAACGTGACCTTGGGGAGCGCCTCCCAGCTTAATCCCAGCCGTGGTTCGAGCGTAGCTTCTTGGTTGAGATAGAAATAGTGCCAATTGACGCCCATCTGAAGGCTTAGTTGAGACGAAATGATGAAATCTGCCTGTGTATATAATTGAAGGTTGAAAGTCTCGCCGCTGTTATTCAAAAATTCATCGAGCGGTTGATTGGGCGCTGGCGCTTGTCGGGCTTTAGCATTGAAGGTCAGGTAATCAACAATCACACCTGATGTAGTATTGATACGTTGGGAAAACTGCTTTGATAGATTAGTAGTAAAGGTTGCTTTAGACTCCCTGTTACTTAAATCTGTGTAAGGAGATAATGTCCCTGTATTGAGTGTATCGGCAATGGGATTAAACCATTGGGTGTTGGAGTCGTACCCATTGGTAGAGAAAGCGAGAGAGGTATTGAGAAAAGAGGTTTTATTGAGCTGCCAGTTATGTTTAATGCCTACCGCCATCATATCAAAGGCAATGTCGTCTTGTTGAAAATCACCTTCTGTCTCTCTCCTTTCAATTTCACCTTCTTCGTTTTCGTATTCTCCATAGGGAGTAAAGATGGAGCTTATCCCACCAATACCCCACACCGATAGGCTACTTTTATTATTATGCGGTAAATCTATTTTGAAAGATAAATCCTGATAGTGTGGTTCTACGCCACCTGCCAAGGCGCCATAATAGCCAATGAAGCCGTGTCGATAATTGGCGAGATAGGCACCGTTCTTTTCCTTATTCAGCGGGCCTTCTACCGCTATATCAGCTCCTAAAACCCCCAGTTGAGCGGTATAGTTGGTCTTTTCTGTATTTCCTCTTCTAAAGTTGATATCGAAAACACCTGCGGTAGCATTACCATATTCGGCTGGGAAAGCACCCGTGAAAAAATCTGAAGTACCTAGTAGGTTAGCACTGTAAATGGTAATTAAACCTGCACCCGCCAAGTTTCCACCCGCAAAATGCGCTGCACCCGGTATTTCAACGCCCTCTAGTCGCCATAGTACATTGGTAGGCGTATTTCCTCTAATGACCACCCCATTGTCTTGTGGCGCACCGAAAGTGACCCCAGGGAAGCTGTAAGCGACGCGCGATGGATCACTTAACGCCCCTGCAAAACGCTGCGATTGTTCTAAAGAAAAAGATCTTGCACTTACTTTAGCCATGTTGTTTAGAGGCTCAGTACTTATGTTAGGGCTGATGATTACTTCGTCTAGGTCTACTTGTGTAGTCTTCAGTGCTAAATCAAATTGGTACACACTAGATGAGTTAATAAGCAGGTTGGTGCTAACAGGTGCGTAGCCCATACTTACTACCTTTAGCACCTGTCTTCCTACAGGCACTGCTTCTATCACAAAATATCCTGCTGTATCTGTTACCGCCCCTATCAATGGGTCTGTACCTACAATGGTAAGTTGCGCGCCCACCACAGGTTGCTTTGAGAAGGCATCAAAAATGCGTCCTTTAATAGTTTGGGTAAGATTTTGACCTTGCGCGATATGGGCAAGTAAAAAAAGACTAAAAAACAATAGGTAATGAGCCATATATATCCATTCAATATTTTAGAGAAAAATATATTTGTGGCAATAAAGTACATATGGCGTAGCAGAAGAATGCTTTTCCGATCAAGTTAAGAATACCTTTGGTCAGGTTTATAATAAGCGAGCTGTATGGAAGCCACAACAACGTGGTCTTAGATCACTTTATGCTTGGATGCTTCGAGAGGCTTTTAGTAGTTTTACCTCTCAACAAAAAGAGCCACACAATATTTTGTGTGGCTTCATTAATCCAAATTGAGTGTTTATTACCTACAAGTTATTTTGTATATCAATTCGCTTTCTATCAAGGTCTTGATCGTTCGGTAAGATAATCTGTAAAATACCTTCTTGATAAACAGCTTCTACGCTTTCTTCATTTACGTGCAACGGTAAAGGTACTGTTCTATGGAATAAGGGTAACTTACCATCGTCTGTGGTTGCGTACACGATCAAGTGGTGGTTCACTACCTCTATATTGTAGGCTTCCATCCCTAGAGAGGGCGCTTTTAATTGAATGATTGTGCTTTCAGGTTGTCTTACGATGCGTACTTGTGTCTCTACGATTCCTCCTGTCAAAGTATTGATCTGCGTAGCACTTTGGGCAAGTACTTTGGTTAAATTTCTATCTATTTTCATGGCTGATTTCTCCTATTTTATTTGACTACAATAGTTACAAACTTATATCCAAACGTCTTTTAGTGACTTAATGACGCTATAAACCTGAAAATTATCCTAATTTTAAGACGCTTTGTCATATTCTCATGTAGCAATCCATTTACTTCATAAGTTTTCTGAGAACACTTTTAAAAGAGATTTTTTTATAGTAATTTTACTTACTTCATAGCTAAAAAAACGATGGTAACTTCTTTATAATCAAGACACAATCTGTATTTTAGATTGTACCTACCTTTTTTTACGCTTTAAGTAGTTTTATTTGCTTGATTATTCATTTATATACACATTATGAAGTTTACGGTCTCTACTTCTCAGCTCCAAAAGCAACTCACTATCATTGGTGGTGTTATTAGTAACAATCCTATTGTTCCTATTCTAGAAAATTTTCTTATGGAATTGGAGAATGGCATGCTCACGATTAGTGCTTCTGATTTGCAGACCTCCATGACCACCCAACTGGAGGTAACTAGCAGTGATTCTGGAAGCATCGCTGTTCCTGCTAAAATCCTTACTGATACACTTAAAAGCCTTTCGGAGCAACCTCTTACGATAGAAGTTGATGAAGATAGTTTTGTGGTTGAAGTGCACTCGGCCAACGGACGTTATAAACTTGCGGGCGAAAATGCCATGGACTTCCCTAAAATCCCTGCCAGTGCAGATGGCAATACGATCAATATGCCTACGGAGGTGTTGGGAGAAGCGATCAGTAATACCTTATTTGCTGTAAGTAGCGATGAGCTACGCCCTGCCATGACAGGCGTATTTGTAGAGCTGAAAAGCGAAGACATTACCTTTGTTGCCACTGATGGCAATAGACTTATTCGTTATCGCAGAACTGATGTAGGTTCTACTTATGTAGATTCTATGATTATTCCTAGAAAGGCACTTGGCCTATTAAAAGGTGCTCTCCCTGCTGATGCTTCTGAGATCAAAATAGAGTTTAGCAAGTCGAACGCTTTCTTTTCTTTCAATAATACCCGTTTGATTTGCCGCTTGATTGACGAGCGCTTTCCAGACTATGATAATGCTATTCCTGTCAACAATCCTAATAAAATGATTGTAGACAAATCTGTATTACTCAATACCTTAAAGCGTATTGCTATTTATGCCAATAGAACTACCCACCTCATTCGCTTGAAGATGGCACAGGATGAGCTTATTATCTCTGCTGAAGACCTGGATTTCTCTAACGAAGCTAACGAAAAACTACCTTGCCAGTATACGGGCGAAGAGATGGAAATTGGCTTCAACGCCAAGTTTCTGATAGAGATGTTGAGTAATATCCGTACCAAGGAGGTCAAATTCGAGATGTCTGCTTCTAATAGAGCAGGACTTTTGATGCCTTCAGAAATGGAAGAGAACGAAGATATTTTAATGTTATTGATGCCTGTTATGCTAAATAACTACGCATAAGAAGTACAGAAAAATGAGCCCGAAAGAAGTAATAGCGCAGTGGGTGGTATTATTTAATAAAAATGATGCAGATAAGCTAGCTGACCTGTACCATTCGGATGCCATCAACCACCAAGTGGCCAACCAAGCCATTGAAGGAAAGGCAGCGATTAGAGAAATGTTTCTCGATGAATTTCGCACGGCAAAAATGATTTGCCTCCCAGAGAATATTTTTGAAGATGGAGAGTGGGCTATTTTAGAATGGAAAGACCCTCTCGGGTTGCGCGGTTGCGGCTTTTTTCAGGTAGTTAATGGGAAAATAAAATTTCAAAGAGGCTACTGGGATAAGTTATCCTTTCTACGCATGCACAAGCTCCCTATCCCCACAGAATAGAAAATCAATACTACTTCAGTAATAAAAAAGTGATAGGATCAATAAGAATAACCTACTGGGAAGCAAGCCTCAAAAAGTCAAAAGGCGTTTCATTAGAAACACCTTTTGACTTTTAATATATACTAGTCTTTTATCTTTATTCTCCTAGATCAGAAACTTTATTACCAGTATACTGAATCTTACGTGCTTCCGCTTTTCTCAACTCTAGCTTTACGTCGGTAATTAATCCCATCTTCGTCTCCTTGTCAATCTTTAGAGATACTTCCAACTTATCCTTTAAGTTTTCTGGCATTTCCGCGCGTTTTTCTTCTATAAAACGGGTGATATCTCCTACATTACTAAACACATCATTCAACTGAATCTTAGGGTCTGTTCCAAACCTAGCATCTGTAGGAGGCCCAATATAAATAAAAGCTGTAAGCGTTTGCTCGGCCAGCTCTTGAAGCTGTGTAGCTTTAGGCAATTCATTCCTAACAATTACTGTATCTTCTTTTAGCTCAGTAGATACCATAAAAAAGAACAGTAACATAAAAATAATGTCAGGCAGTGCTGCTGTAGAAATAGCAGGCTTAGATTTTGATTTCTTCTTAAATACAGCCATAATCTATTCTTTATCGTTTCCTTTATTAGGATCAGCTTCTGAGATACGCAAAGGATACTTGTCCAGTACTTGCTTGTAGCGCCCTTTCACTTCTTCTGAGGCATTGTCTTTATTAAATTCCAGGTACTCATCTACAGTCCAATCGAGGTCATCTGCCCTTAGCTCGTGATAAGCCGCCTTGACCTGGTCTAGTACTTGTACGTAAGACTCATAGGTAGTACCACGATCCGCCTTTAGTGATACAACAGCATCCATAGGAGAATCAGATGACTTCGGGTCAGCACCATTGTTGTTTACAAAAGTCTTAACGCTCTTACGTACATCTCTCAAATCCATAGGTTCTTCTTCTACGAGTAAGTCACCATTAGCATTCACGAGTATCTTGAATATATTTCTTTCGTTAATCAACTTCTCGGGTGGTTCATCCTGCTTAGGAGGCAAAATCATCGTCAAGCCTCTGTCGGAAGGGAAAGTAGTCGCTACAAGAAAGAAGAATAGCAACAAGAAAGCAATGTCAGCCATCGATGCTGCATTAATTTCTGCGCCGTCTCTCTGCTTCTTCTGGTACATATATTATAAGTTTAATAAATCCTTAACACGTGAGAATACGAATCCGCCAAAGGCGAGAATTACCAATAGGTAGACTGTAATCAAGGCGCCACCTACAAACTTAGAATCACCAGCGTCGATCCCAAATCTTTTGTACGTCTCTGTTACTTCATTACCTGCCACAGCATAGGCAATGATGAACAGCACAATAATTCCTCCTACCATAATGCCCGACTTCACTAACGTTCCTTTCTCTCCGCTACTCTTTAAGATGGAGAGTACAACCGCTGCAATTCCCGCTCCTATTACTAAAAAGTAGGTAAGGTATAAAAGAAGGTCAAATACGAAACCTCCCCCTTCACTGGCTGCGCCAGGGTCATCTTGTGCCAAAGCAAGTGTAGAAGTGCTTAGTATAGCTAGTAGTGCTAATATTTTTTTCATGATATAAAATTATATATGATTATAAGCTTTTCAATGAGAGAATCTCCTACGACTTATCTACATCAATAGTAGGTGTTGCAGTAGTACTTGTATTCAATATACCGTGCTTGTACTTGAAGAGCATATCTATCAAGGTGATGGAAGAGTCTTCCATCTGATTTACTAAGTTATCTATCTTAGATACACAGTAGTTGTAGAATACTTGTAGAATTACACCCACGATCAAACCACCAATAGTAGTAAGAAGGGCTACTTTAATTTCTCCAGCGATCAAAGAAGCATCTAGGTTACCTGCTGCTTGAATTTTATCGAAGGCGAGGATCATACCGTATACCGTACCCATGAAACCCACCATTGGAGCAATTGCAATCATCAATGAAATCCAAATCATCCCTCTTTCTAACTTACCCATTACTACACCACCATAAGAAGCCACTGACTTTTCTACTACGTCAAGTCCTTCATCTACCCGCATCAAACCTTGTACATAAATAGATGCTACTGCACCACGTGTGTTAACGGCTACATCTTTGGCAGCATCAGCACCACCAGACTTTAAAGCCTCTTCTATTTCAGGTACAAACTTTTTGGTATTGGTCGTTTCTAGATTAAGTGTGATAATTCTTTCAATGGAAATTGCCAAACCAATAATCAAGAAAATCAAAATAGGCGTCATAAACTCTACGCCTCCTTCGATGAATTTCTCTTTTACTGCTTGGTGAAAGGAAGGCTCTGACTCAGCATCGGTCTCTGTAACTTCTTCTTGAGGCTCAGGGTCTTGTTGCGCTACGGCATAATACGTGTTGGCAAAAAGGAAGCATCCTACGAGGGCAATGAGTGCTAATAACTTTTTCATAGATGATATGAGATTGTATTTTAGTTAAAAGTTTATGTTCGTTTATGGGTTAAAACTCAATTATAATAATCGTAGAGAGGAAGGGATTCGAACCCTCGATACCCTTTAGGGGTATACACACTTTCCAGGCGTGCTCCTTCAACCACTCGGACACCTCTCTATTAAAATAATAGAAAAAGTTGATGCAAATAAATCAAGAAAAAATACACAAAGCAAGTTTTGGAGAAGTTTTTAATAGAGATTTAACTTAAGACATCTCTCCACAAAGTGGTATTCTTAACTGCTTGATTATATTTTCTTTATCTTCTTCTTTCGCCAGCAGAAACATCAATTTCGCCAGTGCTGCCTCTACAGTAATGTCTTTTCCACTCACCACACCGATATCGTTTAAGTAGCGACTCGTCTCGTAGAGCCCTTGCATCACCATCCCTCCAAAACACTGCGAAACATTCAATACAATCATCCCTTGTAGAATGGCTTTCTCTACCACTTTTAAAAACCAAGGCGCCGTAGGTGCTGTACCAGAGCCGTAGGTTTCTAGTACTACCGCTCGCATGGTAGCATCCAACAACGTTTTTTCTAGCCATTTAGGCTGTAAGCCAGGAAAAACCTTTACTACTCCTACTTCAGTGGCTAAGTTGGTATAAGGTGCTAGAGGAAGATCGACTGGAAGTGGTTTGATAAATTTATAATTGTATTGTATATCGATGCCTACCTCTGCTAAATGAGGGTAGTTTTGTGAGTTAAAAGCGTCAAAGTATTCACTTTCTACCTTTTTAGTGCGATTACCGCGCCACAAGAAATAATCAAACAGAATACACACTTCAGGTACGGCAGGATGGCCGTAATCGTTCTTGCTACTGGCTACTTCTAGGCTTGTAATCAGATTAACACGGGCATCGTTGCGCGGTTCTCCGATAGGGAGTTGGGCGCCCGTAAAAACAATAGGTTTTCCTAAGTTTTGTAACAAAAAACTAAGCGCTGAAGCGCTGTAAGCCATTGTATCAGTGCCATGTAAGATAACAAATCCATCGTATTGCTCATAGTTATCACGTACAATGGTGGCCAGCTCTATCCAGTGGTTAGGTTGTATATTGGCAGAATCTATGAGCGGTTCTATGGAAATGACGGTAATCTCGAGCTGTAATTTACGTAACTCAGGGATTTTTTGCTCTATAAGCTCAAAGTCAAAGGGTACAAGACCTTTTACATTATCATAGACCATACCCAGCGTACCGCCAGTATAGATCATAAGTACATTGGCCTTCGGAGGTTGAGGTGAGGCCGTATCAATAATGATTTTTTTCATGAGGTAAGGTTGGACGACAGTATAGCTTTACCAAACAGCTTGAGTGCGTTTTTGGTGGTCTGTTCTCTTACTTTTGCAACATCTATTTGGTATATGTCAGCTACTTTTTGCGCAATGAGCGGAATATAGCTACTCTCATTTCTCTTTCCTCTGTAAGGTGTAGGCGCTAGGTAAGGGCTGTCGGTTTCTAAAATGATATGTTCTAATGGAATATCTGTCAACGCTTGAGCAAGCCCAGCATTTTTAAAGGTGACAATCCCACCTATCCCTAGAAAGAAACCTAGTTTTGTAATTCGCTCGGCTTGTATTGCATCACCCGTAAAGCAGTGGAACACACCGTTGAGGTTTTCGTCTTTTAGGGTTTCTACCAAGTCAATCGTTAAGTCGATAGAGTCTCTGCAATGTATGATAAGTGGTAGCTGGTATTTTTTGGCCCAAGCTGCCTGTATAGTGAAAGCTTCTTTTTGCTGCGCCAGAAAGGTTTGATCCCAATATAGGTCTGTTCCCATCTCACCTAAAGCGGTAAAGGAGCGCTTGCTTAACCACTCTTCTACGATGTATAACTCTCTTTCAAAATCTTTTTTTACAGAACAAGGATGCAGCCCCATGGTCGCCAAGCAATGTGCAGAATACTTGGCCTCTACTGCTAGCATCGCTTCTATAGTGGTATGGTCTATATTGGGCATAATAATTTGCGTTACCTCTTCCGAAAAAGCTCTCTCCAACGTATCCGACAAGTCTTTCTGAAAAGGCTCGAGATAAATATGGGCGTGGGTATCTACAAAGGGATAGGTATTGTCAGTCATAGAAGTACTGTGAAATCAATCGTTATGAAAGATTAAGTGTTTTACAGATTCACCTGAATGCGCGATTTCCAGCAAAGCATTGATCCCAATTTCTAAGTGTTGCTCAACAAACAGATGGGTTACTTTTTTATCGCTTTCAGAAGTTTTGACCCCTTCGGGAATCATCGGGTTATCAGAAACTAGTAACAAGGCTCCTCTTGGAATTTCATTGACAAAACCTACCGTAAAAATGGTGGCTGTTTCCATATCAATGGCCATTACTCTGGTAGTTCGTAGGTACTCTTTAAAGGCATCGTCGTGCTCCCATACCCTTCGATTGGTCGTATACACTGTACCTGTCCAATAGTCTCTTGAAGCTTTTTTTATCATAGAAGATACTGCACGCTGTAAGCTGAAAGAAGGTAAGGCAGGTACTTCAGCAGGGAGGTATTCGTTGCTGGCCCCTTCTCCTCTGATGGCTGCTATCGGTATAATAAGATCTCCCAACGCTGTTTTCTTTTTTAGCCCTCCACATTTTCCTAAAAATAATACCGCCTTAGGGTTGACAGCCGAGAGTAAGTCCATGACGGTTGCCGCCATAGCACTCCCCATACCAAAACTGATGATCGTGACCTCATCAGAAGAGGCGCAGGGCATTGGTTTGTCTCGTCCTTCTACAGGCACACCAAACTTTTCTGCAAATAATTCAACATAGTTGATAAAATTGGTCAATAAGATATACTTTTTAAATGCTTGGAGTGGTAGTCCCGTGTAGCGAGGGAGCCAATCTTCGACAATATCGGCTTTTGTTTTCATGTTATTATCTGTTTTGTCTTATCAAAGATAAAAATTTATTATCTTTATAGATGTTAGAAGTAAGAAATGGCTTTTTGAAAAGTAACTGTATATTCAAAGCTAAAAAACTTTTATAAATTCTCAACCTATATTATTACGAGTCGTATGTATCAGTACTACTTAATTTTAGGTGAAACTAGTCTTAACTTATTTGATTGTATACTTTTTCAGCATCGCTTACTTATACGTTTAATTGAACATGCTGCTTAATCTATATGACTTCTGAAAACAATACGCTGGCGTCTTCGCGAAATGCAGATCGTGCGCAGTCTATTCTGCATTACTCTGGTACTTTTAGTGAGCTACTCATGTTACAAATGAGTCGCTATCTCAAAACCTATTTTGCTTCACAATCTACCCTCAGTAGTAATGCCTTTTCTATTTTTGTAGAGCTAGCGCAGAATATCGCTTCACACTCTTACCAAAAGGATGCTTACACACAGAGAGGAATCGGTACGTTAGAAATTTCACAAATTGAAGAAAAGATTCTCTTTTCTGCTACCAATCTCGCTACCCATACTGCTTACAATACACTGGAAAAGTATTTCCAAAAGATCAATACCCACTCTAAAGAAGACTTGAAAGCCTTGAAGCAGAAAATTCGTAGTACACCTCGTAATTTACAGAAAAAAGGAGGACAAACAGGGCTTATACAAATTGCGCTGAAAGCTGAAAGTATCATTACCTTGGAGAAAATAGACGTAGATGCAAACCTCTGCTTGGCTACTATTAGCACCTACTTACATACTATTCCTTCTCAGGGGGCAACCATTTACTAAAAAACCTGCTCTCATAAAGGACAATTAGGCACTTCTGCCTCTTATCAAGCATTGAGCAAGATGAACCTACTACCCCTCCGAAAGCTTCTTCATTCATTGCGCAAACAATTTATTACAACTGTTCATTGCTAAAAAAGTATTTCTTTATATTTTCGCCTTCTAGGTAAAAGCCTACCTACGGGTAGAATATTTAGTGTAAAAATGAAAAGTTACATAGATTTAATTAAACAGACCTTCGAGTTTCCTACTACTGAGTTTAAAGTGATTAATAATGAACTACACTTCAACGAGGTGAAACTCATGGATATTATCCAAACGTATGGAACACCTTTAAAGATCACCTATCTTCCTAAGATCAGTCAGCATATCCAATCGTGTAAACGACTATTTGCTCAAGCGATCAAAAAGTATGGCTATAAAGGCTCCTACACCTATTGCTACTGTACGAAATCGTCGCATTTTAGCTTTATTATGGAAGAGGTGCTCAAAAACCAAGTGCACATAGAAACCTCTTCTGCTTTTGATCTACCCATTGTAAGAGCGCTGCACCAAAAAGGACAATTCAACAAACAACATTATATTATTTGTAATGGCTTTAAGCGCCCTCTTTATACACAATACATTCGAGAGCTCTTAGAAGAAGGTTTTCGGGTAGTCCCTATCTTGGATAACCTCAATGATTTCTATGCCTACGATGAAGTACAATGTGATACTATACAGCTAGGGATTCGTATTGCTGCCGACGAAGAGCCTAACTTTGAGTTTTACACCTCTCGCTTGGGAGTACGTTACGGCGATATCATCTCACTTTACCAAGATAAAATAAAGCCTAGTAAGAAGTATCAGTTAAAGATGCTTCATTTCTTTATTAATACGGGTATTAAGGACAGCGCTTACTATTGGAGCGAACTGAGCAGGTTCGTCTATAAATATTGTGAGTTGAAGAAAGTATGCCCAGAATTAGATACAATTGACATTGGGGGCGGCTTTCCGATTAAAACCTCACTACAATTCGATTACGACTACGAATATATGATAGAGCAAATCATAGAAAACATTCAGTGGATTTGCTCTAAAAATAATGTACCTGTCCCTGATATCTTTACAGAATTTGGGAGCTATTCTGTAGGTGAGAGCGGTGCTATTATCTACTCTGTCATTGACCAGAAACTTCAAAACGATAAAGAGTTATGGTATATGATTGATGGTTCTTTTATCACCCATCTACCAGATGCTTGGGGGCTCAACCAAAAGTATATTATGTTGGCGATCAACCAATGGGAAAACCCCTACCATAAAGTCAACTTGGGAGGGCTCACCTGTGATAGCCTTGATTATTACAATTCTGAGGCGCATACTTCGGAGGTTTTTTTACCGGTTATCGACGCGCATCGTCCACAGTACATTGGTTTTTTCCATACGGGTGCCTACCAAGAGTCTTTGGGTGGCTACGGGGGTATTCAGCACTGCCTAGTACCTGCACCAAAACACATCGTCATTGATAAAGATGAGCAAGGAAAAATCACCTCTCGGCTATTCGCCCCCGAGCAGTCTAGTGAATCTATGCTGAAAATATTAGGATATTAAGCACCTTAGGATTGATTTTTGATAAATAAAACTTTATATTTCTGAATAAACTATAAATCTGTGTTAGTGTATGAAAAATAGAAACTTGCGTCTGTTCTTAGTAGGTGTGTTTTTAGTAGGTTTGGCTTCTTCTTGTGCCAAAAATTATACTTGCCCTACTTACGTAAAAGATACTAAGGTAGAGAAGAAGGAAGTAAAGGGATAAGTTACTTCTGTAAAAACATTGAATAAGCCAGCGAATCCTCACTGGCTATTTTTTTGCCTTTTTATTTTTTAGGTAAAAAAACCTCTGCCATCATGCACCGGGCGCTGCCCCCACCAAGTGTTTCTATAGTGGTTAATGCACTATGCAGAATATGGGTATGTTGTTCAATAGCCGCCAATTGCCCTTTAGTAAGACTATTGTAGGCCGACGACGACATCACTAGATAAGTGTACTGTGCACCTTGTACTTGTAGTATGTTCCCTGCAAATTGGTCTACTTGTGCTTCTGTGATAGGAATGAGTATTTTTCCGCTTTCTGTCAGTTGCTGTTTTACTTGCATTCGCTCTATGGGATTGTCAATACAATCTAGACAAACGAGTGCAAAATCGACGCCTATTCCCATCATCACGTTGGTATGGTAAATGGGTAGTCGATGCCCTTCTACTGTTTGGTAAGCTGTAAAGGCAATCGCCTCATAGTTAAAGTCCTTACAGAATTTTTGTAGAAGCGCTTTATCAGCACGTGGTGATAAGGCACAATAGGCTTTACGATTTTCTCTATCTAGTACAAGGCTACCTGTCCCTTCTAAAAACTTTTCCTCTTGTTCCAACGCTGTATAGTCAACCGTCTGCTCAATTAAGAATCCAGCTTTTTTAATTTCTTCCAATATTTCAGGGCGGCGCTCTTTTCTTCTGTTTTCAGCAAACATAGGGTACAATGCTACTGTACCTGCTTCGTGAAAAGACACCCAATTGTTAGGAAAAAGCGCATCGGGTGTATCTTGCGTAGGATCATCCTCTACTACGATTACCCGAACCCCTACGGCCTTTAACTGTGCTACAAATGTATCAAACTCCTGTTGTGCTTGTTGGTTGGCGTCTTCTTTGGTGACTTCACCAGCCGTTTGATAATAATTATTGACGACCGTTTGCTCATTCATTCTGAAAGTTGCTGGTCGTACCATCAGTAACGTATCCGTAATTTGCTTCATCATACTCATCTGGTTAGTCTCTTATTAAGGGAAGTGTGGAGCAACGTAGTAAGCCTTCTTGCTTCGCAATTTCTTTATAAGGTACTTCCTCTACCGTAATTTTTTGTTTCCTTAACCAAGCATTTAGTCTATGGAAGTTCCTTTCGGAGATCACCACATCTTCTGCAATAGAGAAAATATTGGAATTCATCCGATACATCTCCTCTTTTGTGATATGAAAGAGATTTTCAGCCCCAAAAAGGTCTAGTAGGTATTCGTAATCTGTGGCACTTCTAAAGCTCTCCTTGTGAATGATCGCCTTTCCTACACCTACTGGCTGAAAACAGCAGTCTAGGTGTAAAGCGTTGTTCCGCGCGTCTTTCATCGACTTATTCAAGTCCAGTTCCTTTACAATTTTATTTGGAAACAACGACTGTATATAGGCAACGCCTTTCATATTAGTTCTTGCTACAATGCAGTCGCTGTAGTCTACTCCCTTGTAAGTACCTACAAAAATATGTTGGTCGTATAGAATAATATCGCCTCCCTCAAAGTGAATGTCATCTGAGGGCGCTTTGTATACATTTTCTTTGGGTATTAAATCTATGACGTGCTCGATGGCTTTAATTTCCTGCTCCCGGTCGGGTAAGATATTGGCTTTGATAAACTTATCTTCTATGACAGTAGCAATATCACGTGCAAAAATTTGATTACAGTCTTGTATCATCTCAGGGCGATAGACTTCTACGCCATATTTATGAAGTACCTCTAAGACGGCCTTTAGTTCCGTTACCATATCAGCTTCTACTGGGTAAGTACCTGCTCTAATATGTTCTAAAGACTTGGGATCGTAGGCTTCTTCTACAGAAGGGACGGGACCACTCTCACGGGCGATTCCCAATACTACCGCTCTCAAACGAGCTGTTTCATTCTGAATATTGAGTTTTAAAGTACGGGCTACTGTCATAAAGTATGCGGTAAATCTACTGTTCTTTACCCTTGCTATCATTCAGCTTACCAAGAGGATACTTAAAGCATCACAGCAGTGTTTTCTGGTTTACAAAGGTAAGAAAAAACGTACAGAAAAGCAGTTTTATAGGACTTATCGAATATGAGATATACTTTTAGCAAGATATTGTATTGACTATCAGTGGCTTAATTTGGTGCTTGTTGCTGTAACAAGCGCTGGCTAAAAGCATAGAGACTTTCTACCACCCAGTTAGCGGCTGTTGACTGTACGTTTGAGGTAACTAACGCCGTTTGTACCTGCATCTGATGACCCGCTTGTATGTCTCGCTCGCTGTCGCCTACTAACCAAGAATGCTTAGTATTAATATTAAATTTGGCTATTGCTTTCTCTATCATTAAAGTATTAGGCTTGCGAGATAATGACTGGGTAAAGGCATCATGATAGGGTGAATAATAAAGCGCATCGAGCAAGTTGCCGCATTGTGCTTGTAAGTAAGCGTGGCAAGCTTTTACAGCATTACGTGTGTAAAGTTTTTTATTGATTCCTCCTTGATTAGTTACTACGATAAGGCAATAACCAGCCGCTTTAAGTTCTCTTAGGGCTTTTGGTACACCAGTTGGAATCACAAAATCTTCTATACGAAAGGTATATGTACCTCTTTCAACATTCAGTACACCATCTCTATCCAAAAAGATGGCTTTATTTTTTGCTATCAATATTAATTAAAATATGTGTGTTTAACTTACATCATAAAAATGATAGTTCAGTCTATAAAAACGTACTTAATAGCTATTTTTGGCAATTTTTATCACAAATTATACACAAAAACTTACTTATTACTATCGCCTTCTCTCTTAGGTTTGTAACTGTTCTGGCGTGTTTCCGTAAATCTATTCTTGACAAGCCTTCGTGCACTATTCATTAACCTCCATGAAAAATTTTCTCTATATTTTTTTGTCGTTATGTCTACTCAGTGGTTGTGTTTCTTCTTCTAAGATGCTAAACACCCAAACACAAGTAGACCAATACGAACAAGCCTACACGAAGCTACAAAAAGACTCTTCACGCTTGGCGCATCAAGTAGAAGGCCTTCTCAACGCGCTTGGTTATGACGCAGCAGATGCTGCTTCTATGTCTGCTGACGATATTCAACTTGCCACACTACTTAGCCAAGAACAACAGGCACTGGATGCTTTACAAGCTGACTTGACGATGGTCTTAGAAACCGTCAATCCTGAACAGGTACAAGTATACAGAAAAAGCGGCGCGATTCATATTGCAGTAGACAATCAATTTTTGATGGATCATACTACCCTTAGTTGGGAGGGAGAGAACTTACTTATACTACTCAACGAATTTATTAGAAGTGAGTATGATCTTGAAGTAAGTATTACAGGTGGTACAACGCTGCCGAGCTTCCAAGTATTACAAAACTGGAAAGAACGTGCCATTGCCGTCAATGCAGTTGCTTCGGCACTTGTACATAACGAACTTTTACAAAACGCTTCCTTTCAAACGGTGGTTTCTGCTCACTACCCAGAAGATCACCTAGAGATTGTTCTAACATACGATCGTAGTCATATCTTAACTTTTATAGAAGATAATCAAACGCAGACGATCATCGGCACCCATTAGTTTATTACAGACTATCTAGGTACTCCCGTGGAAATGTACAACTCTAAGGGCGAAAAAACCCCAGGAAGTTGAATATGATCCTTATGGAAAGATCAGAAAACAGGTCAAAGGGAGGGCGGAGGATTGTACTTTTATAGTTATGTTCTTAATACAAATAGTACTTTAGATATCTTAGGTCTATCATATATATATATATTGGGCAATTCTTCTGGTTCTGCCAATGCTAGACCAAGAGTTATAGGAGAAAACGGAAGACCTAAAGGAGATATAACTGTCACAAACGGAAAATGTATCCACGCAATCAGTAGATTCTGACAATGGAATCTGGCCTCAAGGAAAATCTGCAACAACTGATTTAAATTCAGGCTTAACTGGACAAGTACATAAAATTGATAATATGGATTTATCAGATGGAATTGCAATTGTTGCAGACGATTCTGATGTTGGAGGCTCTCATAGACCTGGACATCATACAAATCGAGACCTCTCACGTAGGTAAAGTAGATAAGAAAAAGGGATTTGTTCCTAAATGTTAATAGCTAATGGAAATTAATGCATTGTGGGTTGATTATATTGAGGCGCAAAAAAGAATAGATATATGCCTTTTTAAGATTAGAAAATTACCAATTGATGAGCAAATCGAAATTTTGGATTTTGCTTTCAAGCAAGGTAATGAAAGAGAAGCTTTATTATATATTCATAAAGTTGAACCTGTTGGTTTTAAAAATAGCGAACGAGAGCTATCTAAAGCCTTGTTAGATATGATTATCAGTATAGCAACTCACCCCAGTAATTATGAAATAGAAGCGATGGATTTGTTGATAGAACTCAGTGTTAACTTTGAAGAATATAGAGATATAATTTATAATCAAACTATGCCTTATTTAAACGAAGCTGATAAAGACTCCGACTATGAGGTATACCAAAGAGTCTACGATTTATTACAAAGTATGGAGAGCAAAAAAATTCAAGAGTTTATTAGCAGATGTAAAAATCATTCTAGCGAAGAAATAAAGGCAATAGTAGAGGAGTAAACAGAAAAAATAATCGATATAACTTATAAAATAGGATAGTACCCAACATACCGTGTGAACAGAATTCTTATTAGGTAAAACATTGAGGCTATAGACAGTAACAGTAAGACAGGTGGTTCTGAGATACAAAAAATCAGATTACTAATAAAGGGTTTACCTTGTTTTTTCTTCATCTGAAAATCCTATTTTTGTTACTAATGAAAAGAATACTTGCCTTTTTCTATCTTCTGAATGCACTCGCGGTATGCGTTACAGATGCTCACGCCAGATCAAATAATACACAGTCTTCCATCATACGTGCTTAACAAGGCAAAGTCTATTTCTGGTATAGGAATAGGCTTTTTACCACGCCTTTCTACCTGCCATATTAAAAAGATATTACACTTTGTTACGTCTTTATTAAGAAGTATAAAGGAGAATTAATGATAGATTAATCGTTTGGACAAGCTTCTTTCCTATTTTTGTTCAAAATGATTTAATTCTATGAGATATTTATTGTGTTTATCTTTTCTACTGATCATTCATACTGCCTTATTTGCTCAAAGCAAGATTTATGTAGGGATTGGTTCTAATATTGGCAAGTCAGCCGAAGTGAAAGACATTATTAACGAGCTAACCACTTATCTATCGGATAAGATAGGACAGCCTGTCTATATTGTGTCGCCCGATAAAACTAGCCAGCTAATAGAAGCCATCCAAGAAAGTAAAATCGACATTGTACTTCTTAATACTTTTGGCTATGTACTTGCTGCCTATGATGCACCTATTGAACCACTACTTGTAGTATCTAACAACGGCAACCAACCTACTTCTTATCAGAGCTGCATTCTGGCACACGTTGGTACACAAATCACCTCTACCCAGATGCTAAAAGAAAAGGCAAGTGATTTGGTCTTCAATTTTGTAAAATCTTCTTCAACTTCTGGGCACCTTGTACCGCGCCTCTATCTCAATAGTATGTCGCTGCAGCCTGAGTATTTTTTTAACGACATTGCCTTTGCAGGCTCTCATTATAAATTGGCCGAGAAGATCAATAATGGGGAAGCGCAAGTAGGTGCTTGCTCTTATACAGACTTGCAGAAATGGGTGACGGAAGGGAAACTTGATGAAAATAACTTTAAAGTGATCTGGACTTCTAAACCGATCGTGAATGGCCCTATCTCCGTTAAGAAAAGCTTATCTCCCAGCAATAAGCAAGCGATTAAAGCGGCCTTCTTAGCTTTACCTAAAGAGCGAAAAGAACTCTACCAACAACTGAGTAAGATATGGCACAATGTACAACCTAATAGTACCCTTATAGAAGCCCAAGATGACCTCTATAATCCGATCAGAGAAATGGCAGACTCTATGGAGGAGCTAAGTATTTTAGTAGGCTTATACAGCGAATAAGCCCGCTTACCTAAAGACAATATCGTTCAAGTTATCCAATTGAGTAAGTAAAGCTCCTAGCCCTCTGGCTGGGAGTTTTCTGTTTGTTGCCAGTAAACGCTTTCGGCCTCTTGAAGTAGAGAGAGGAGCGTTCGCCGTTGTTGGAGCCAACTATCAAGAAGAGAAGACGATCGAGAAGCAATCCGCCAAAGGCGTACATATGTTTGTAGTTGCTCCAGATAGCGCCAATAGTATAAGACAAAGAAACCACTAATGGGTAGGCTTAAGGCGTAAGCAACGATAAAATAGGCAGGTAATGCCCATCGTGCGAGAAGGCTTATTTGTAAGCTATAAAAAATACTAAAAGAGAGTACACCCGACACCAGCATAATAGGCGCTCTATACGCTTCTTCTCGTGTAATAAGGTTGGCTATCCGAGAGGGTAAAATGTAAGGAAGGTAGTTATTAAGTAAACCATAAAGGTAAAGAGGGGCACTTATTGTAAGACCTACCAGAATTGTTAAGCTTCGCCAAAAAAGCTGCTGAGCAGTCTGTGTATCTCTTAGTAGATGATCAGGAATTTTGTGTTGTGTCAATTGTGTAAAATAAGTAGAGAGTTTCTGGCGGATCTGCTCGTACTTGGCAGTGTAGTCTTCTCGATACAGCCGAATCGCTGCGATGATGTGCTTGGTAAGCCGAAAGGCCTCTTCTTTTTCTTCAGCAGCTTTTTTAGTTTCTCTAAAAAACTCATTCTTGTACAAAGTGGTTACTTGTCTGGCCAACTGATCTTCCCGCTCGTCGGTAGTGTCCACTACAAGCTGTCGTAATGTATTATCTATGGTAGCTGTCAGTTCTCGAACTAGCGTAAAATCATTAGGGTCGTAATGACGCCATTCGGATAATGCCATTGGCTCACCTACATTGACCCACACGTCACTTCTAAACCGCTGAGGAGCCTCATAGTTGAGCCCTATGGGGAGTATTTGTAGCCCTAGCGTAAAGTTATATTCGTGAGCAGCACCCAAGGCAATACGTGCTGTACCCGTTTTTATTTTTCTCAGCTTTCTATCTATTTCGCTCACCCCTTCAGGGAAAATAAGGATAGTAGCGCCTTTTTTGAGGGCTAAAAAACACTGCTCAAAGGCTTTTCTATTTTGAGCCGCTTGATCCATACCCTCCTTGGTATCTTCAGTACGGTAGATAGGAATCATATTAAACTGCCGCCACAGCCACTTGAGTAATCTCCCTTTAAAAATGCCTCCGTTTGCTAAAAAGTAAACCTTCTGCTTAAGCAATGAAGCGATAATCAGTGGGTCCATGAAAGTATTGGGGTGGTTCGCTACAATTAGCAAAGGGGTCGGCGTGGCTAGTAAGTGTCTTTGGTATACCTTATATTTCTTAAAAAAGACACGTAAGGCTATTCTTACCACAAGTCTTAGAAAGTAGTACATAGTGCTAATATAAAAGAAAAGCGATGAGTACTCACCGCTTTTTGCTAATATCTATGAATAGGTAATTTTTATTCAGCAGGAATTAGTTTTAGTTCTGTGCCTTCACCCTCTGCTTGACTTTCCCAAATCATTTCGTTCTCGGTGAGTTTCACTATTTTGAATTTTTCTGTTTTACCACCTGTTACAAGTTCTAGGGTTTTTCCGTCGTCGCTTAGTTGCCAAGTACCTTCCTCACTTTGTCCCATAGCACTTACCGAGTAGACACCATCTGCTTTAAAGTCCATGACTATGCTACCCATAGCCATTTCTACCATTTGTCTTCCCTGCTCTATTTCAGCTTCACTTGGCACATTCTCAGGGTCACCTTGCTTTCTTTTCTCTATCTCTTTGTTAAAAACTTCTTTGAGATATTCTATATCGAACTTCCATTTCTTAGCAATCAAATCACGTGGGCCAGTTGCAAAGTTAAAAGACCATAGCAGTAAGCCCACTGCTGCTAGACCCAGCATATTACGTTTATTCATCATGATTTTTATTGTTTGTATTATAATATAGCAAAAAGGTATCCATAATCAGATAGGTTGTTCAAATATTTTCTCCATTTGTGCGCATTGGTAAGTATGAGCATAATATTGTGTAGCTTTTTTTTGAGCCTGTTGGCTTATTACCTTGCTTAGTGCTTGATCTCGAAGCAGTTTTTCCAACACCTCAGCTAAATCAACGGCATTCTCTGGTTCGAAAAAGAAACCAGTTTCTCCTTCATCAATTAAGTCTACGGTTCCTCCTGCTTTGGCACCTATTACTGGAACGCCTGTAGCCATGGCTTCTACGGTAACCATACCGTAGGTTTCTGCTACAGATGCCATAACGAAAGCATCTAAGGCTGCAAACGCTAGGGCTACCTCTTCTATAAAAGGATGGAAATGTACGGTAACCGCTTTTTCTTCTGCCAGTTTTCTAAGATAGGTAGGATAAGCCCGGGTATCGTGTTTGGTTTCGTCTCCAACTAACAGCACTTCTACTGTTATTCCTTTCTCTCGTAGCAAAGCAGTAGCCTCTATTAAATGGGCTTGCCCCTTGCCGGGGTCTAGCCGTCCTACAATCCCTACTACAATCGCTTCGCTAGGTAAATTGAAACGCTGCCGTGCGATTGCTTTTTGTTGGCTAACTTCTAAGAACTTCGCCACTTCTATACATAGAGGGATGATACGTATTTTGTCTGATGACAAGCGGGTGAGTTGTAGTGTTTTTTCGGCAATAGAAGCCAGCGGAGCAATCCATATGTCGAGTTGCTTATAGAAAAAGGTATGAAATACATCTTTCTTGGGAATAGCAATGTTCATTTGTTGTAAGTACATCAAACTTAAGGGCGTACGTACCAGTAGCTTGGTCAATGCACCTAGGTTAATATCTTTTGAGTGGGCTATCAATAAGCGGGTTATCTCGTACTGCTTTATAATACCTTTAAGCTTCCAAATAGCAGGGATATTCACATATTTTCGACGACTCTCAAAAGCATAAACAGGTACTTGCTTTTCGCTTGCAAATCGAAAAGCTGCCGTATTAGGTGGGGCAAGAAAAAGAATGGGGTTTCCGCGTTGATGCAACCAAACTGCTAGCTTCGCTACATTAAGTTCTAGCCCACCCCAAGCATCTGCATTACATAAAATGGCAATATGGGTCATAAATTTCCTCGATATCGTATATAGGTGTAAAGCATTAACTAAAAGGAGTCGTGCGGCCTCTACATATTGTCATTTTACTGACAATATGGCAAACATAATAATTGTATCTTGTATACGTTAATAATTTGACCTCTGTGCCTAATTTTGAATCATTCTAAGTAATGATAACCATTTGGGGGTAAATATAGTAGAATATAGTACAGTTGTTGTTATTTTGAGTAGAGTATTACAAGAAATTTTGTGAAAACTGAGAGAAAGCCCAAACCTTTAATTAAATGAACTACGCTATGGCAGAACAAGCGAATACCACTTACACCGAGAGAGAAAAATACTATATCTTTAATGAGGAGTTTATGCCTCATATAGATCCTATGTATAACTTTGCTTACAGACTCACTTTGGATGAGGACGACGCAAAAGATTTGGTACAAGATACTTACCTGAAAGCTTTTCGCTTTATCAATTCCTTCCAGAAAGGAACTAACGCAAAAGCTTGGTTGTTTAGAATCTTAAAAAATAGCTTTATAAATGACTTCCGAAAGAAGAGTAAGCAGCCTGCTAAGGTTGATTACAGTGAGGTGGAGTCGTTCTACAATTCTGATGAAGCTGAAACAGGTGTTACCACCACTACTACTGATCTACGCGCTGAAATGGTACAAGACCTCATCGGCGATGAGGTGGCCACTGCACTCAATTCACTGGCTGTAGACTTTAGGATAGTCATTATTCTTTGTGACATAGAAGGCTTTACTTATGAGGAGATGGCCAGAATTCTGGATATTCCTATTGGTACAGTTCGATCTAGGCTTCATAGGGCGAGGAACCTTTTAAAGGAAAAGTTACGACTTTATGCAAAGAAAATGGGTTATATAAAAGAAAAAGAATAGGTTATTATGGCAGAAAAACTACCGCAACACGATCATCAAGGAAAAAGTGATTGTCAAGATAAATGTAAGGAGTTCGATCTCCAGAAATTTTATCTTGTATTGGATGGTGAGGCCAATTCGGCACAAACGCAGCAATTGAAAGCGCACATCGCAGATTGCTATCCTTGTTACCAACATTATGATCTAGCAGTAGCGATCAGAAAAATTTTACAGTATAAAATCACCAAAAAGTGTATGTCTATAAAAGACATTGAAGAGATCAGAGCACGTATTAGTCAAATGGTCTAGTTACCCCACTAACAACAAAAGCCTTACATATTTGTAAGGCTTTATGTTGTATAAGGAGGTTAATACTTCTCGTAAATCACTACTTACCCGTTTGTTAGCAGAGTAGGTTATACCTTCATAATCTCGGCTTCTTTCTGGGCAGAAAGGTCTTCGAGCTTTTGTGTATACGTATTAGTGTATTCTTGCACTTTGTCTTCTGCTGTTTTTACACTGTCTTCAGAAGCCCCGTCTTTCTGTAGTTTCTTTAGACCGTCATTGATTTCTTTTCGTGCATTACGTATACTCACTTTTCCATTTTCAATTTCTTGCTTTACTTGTTTTACAAGATTCTTACGACGTTCTTCGGTCAGAGGAGGAATATTGAGCATGATACTCTCTCCGTTGTTGGAAGGAGTAAGCCCCAAATCACTATTGATAATCGCTTTCTCTATTTCACCAATCATATTTTTTTCGAAGGGTCTGATAGAAAGGGTACGGGCATCAGGTGTAGTCACTGTGGCTACTTGATTAATGGGTGTTTGTGCGCCGTAGTAATCTACAGTAATACCATCTAGCATACCAGGCATGGCCTTACCAGCACGTATTTTTTGTAGTTCGTTAGCGGTGTGTTCTAGCGCTTTTTTCATCATGGTTTGCGCTTCTTCCAAATACATTTTAATCTCTTCGTCCATAAGGTTATGATTTAGTAAAAAATTTTAAAATCGAATCAGTAAATAGGGCGACGGGATACGTTATATTATCTATTTTGTGTAGTGGTAGCTACAGGCATGGATACCAGTGTGCCTACTTCCTCTCCTTGTACTACCCTCAATAGATTGCCTGATTTATTCATGTTGAATACAATAATAGGGAGGTTATTCTCTCTACATAATGTAAAGGCGGTAAGGTCCATAATGTTGAGTCCGTTTTGGTACACCTCGTCGAAAGTGATATGCTGGTAGAGTTCTGCCCCACTATCTTTTTCAGGGTCTGAAGAATAGATACCTTCTACACGTGTTCCTTTTAGTACCACATCAGCTTGTATTTCTATGGCTCTCAAGCTCGCTGCAGAGTCTGTAGTAAAGTAAGGGTTACCAGTACCTGCGGCAAAGATAACGACCCGTCCTTTTTCTAGGTGTCTTATCGCTCGTCGTCGAATATAGTGCTCGCAGATTTGCTCCATTTTGATCGCAGACATCAGTCTTGTATAAACACCTTGTCGCTCGATAGCACTTTGTAACGCCATTCCATTAATCGTGGTGGCCATCATCCCCATGTAGTCTCCTTGTACTTTATCAATACCAGACTTTTCTGCTTCAGCTCCTCTGTAAATATTACCTCCACCTATTACGATGGCTACTTCTACGCCCGATTCTGCCACAAGCTTAATTTCTTTAGCATATTGCTCTAGTCTATTAGGATTAATCACATACTCGTGATTCTCCCCACTCAAAGATTCTCCACTAAGTTTTAAAAGAATGCGTTTGTATTTCATAAGTAGCTACATAAATGACGAACTTCCCCGCAAATATAAAGTAAGTAATCAGATTTAACAAACATGTAGAGATGATGAAACTCGCCGAAATTTTACGTACTTTTATTTTCATCTATGATTATTTACTTCTTTAGGCGACTGGTTTTATTCATGGGTACTTTTTGGCTCGTTAGTATATTTGCTTTTCTGGCAGTACGACTCATTCCTGAAAAGTATGAAGAAACCGCTTTTTATATAGAAGAAGCTACCGCAACTCCTTACGATACCTTACCACTTTTTTATGTATCCTTAAAAAGAAGTGCGACCCCTAGCTTTACTTATCAAAGTTCTATTGAAAAGAGATTTGGCAATCGAATGAGCTGGCATTATGGCAACCATCAACAGCTTGAAGAGCTTATATTAACCTTAAGGAAGCTCCCTCCCACAAAGTATGACTTATTTCTGACCACAGCCTCCAAAGAAGGGCATTCCCTAACGAATCCATTTACGCTACTTTTTTCAGATGCTAGCTTATCTATTCCTTTAAGAAAGCAACTACGTGAGGCATTTTACAATTTACAAAACAACCCAAAGGTATATCAAAACTATATACCGCGTTTACAATGGTATGGTGCCAACAATGCTTATCATGTATGGCTCGTAAGTTTTATACAAGGCGATTGGGGGACTTCTCATACCAATAAACAAGCAGTCAATACGGTGGTATTCAACACACTTGTACGTACCGTATATTGGACTGGTAGTGCTTTATTTTTATTAATCATACTTTCTTTTCTGGTGGCTATCTATTTACATCATAGTCGTTTTAGTCAATGGCGTAAGCCCTTTTTTAAGCTAATTTACTTAATTGATACAATTCCTATTTTTGTGTGGGGTACCTTACTCATAAGTATATTGGCTAGTGTAGGCTGGCTCTTTGTGAGTACCTATGCTGACAGAAGTACACGCCTTATTTCTTATGGGGTGGCTGTGGCACTATTGGTATTTACCAACTTTCCTTATGCCTTCAAACAACTTTATGAGGCTATAAGCGAAGAGAAAAAGCGTCCTTATGTACAAACTGCCTACGCAAAAGGACTTACAGAATGGCAAGTACTGCGTAAGCACATCTTAAAAAATGCGCTTTATCCTAGTATTACTGTTTTTTCAGGCTATCTACCTGCCTTGGTGACGGGTGCGCTTATTATTGAGATTATTTTCTCTATTGCAGGGATAGGACGCCTGCTGCACGGAGCTGTTTTGGGGCGCGACTACGCGCTGCTGTTAGCACTCATCTTAGTCATTGCTTTTGTAAGGATGTTGGCCAATTTAATTGCTGACATTCTCTATCTCTGGGCTGACCCACGTGTTAAAGTATAGGTACACTATTGCATATGAAGCTAAGAAATGATAAAATTTTATGGACAATAAGCTTTTTGCTCGTTTCTGTAGGACTCATCCGTTGGAGTGGCTGGAGTACGAGCCAAATTTCGCTTACTAATAGCTACCTTCCTCCTTTTCAGCATCATCTGTATTGGTTAGGTACTGATAGATTAGGCAGAGATGTGAGCGCGATGTTGCTATCGGGCTACGAAACAACCATATTAATCAGCTTACCTATTATGCTACTAGCGGCAGGGATTGGTATTGTACTAGGCGGTTTGGCAGGTTACTTTCAGAAGGTTCGTATCTATTTATTGGCTTTTCTTCTAAAAGTAATTGTCGTGGGATGTCTTCTGTGGGAAATATACATCACTATAGAAGCAGCTAGCCTAGGGAATGCGTCTATCTATGGATGGCTTTTTATATGCTTACTTGGACTAATCTGGGCAATGATCCATTTTTTACAACGCAAATGGGAAAAATTATCATTTTGGGCTTTCTACCTCCCTGTTGATCAATTGTTTATTCGGCTTACTGAACTCCTATCTTCAGTGCCTCGTTTGGTGCTCATTCTTTGCTTGGCTACCTTACTACGCCCTTCTTATTTCAACTTTGGTTTTGTAGTGTTGATTACTTACTGGATTCCTGCTGCACGCCTTATGCGTGCTGAGGTGTTGCGCATCAAGCAGCAGTATTATATAGAAGCAGCCAAGGCCAACTGGCTTCAGGATTTTTATATTCTATGGAAACACGCACTTCCCAACGCTCTCCCTACGATTCGTATCTCTTTTGTGTTTGGTCTTGCGAGTCTCATTATCTTAGAGTCCACCTTATCTTTTTTAGGAGTAGGACTTCCTCCAGAGACAGTCAGTTGGGGTAAAATGATTGCTCAGAATTACCAAGATGGGCAGCATTGGTGGCTGACGTTCTTTCCTGTTTTAGGTTTGCTGCTTGTTATCGGTAGCCTGCACTACTTAGCTGACTACTGGCAAGAAGGTGGACGAAAGTGGTGGTAGTTTAGTATCGCAAAGATCAACTTTACTGTAGGGCTTCTACACCAGGTAAGGTCTTTCCTTCAATATATTTTAGTAACGCACCGCCACCCGTAGAAACGTAAGAGACGTCTTGACCATAACCAAGCTGATTGACCGCCGCTGCAGAGTCTCCTCCTCCTATTAACGAGTAAGCACCCGATTTCGTAACTCTTACTACCGCTTCCGCACCCGCTTTGGTTCCTTGCGCAAACTTTTCCATTTCAAATACGCCCATAGGGCCATTCCAAAGAATAGTAGCAGATTTAGCAATTACTGCTGAAAAGGTTTCAATAGCTTTAGGACCAATATCAAGTCCCATCCAGCCAGGCGGAATTTGTCGGTTATTGGCTACTTTGGTATGTGCCTCTTGGGCAAAACGATCAGCGACTATTGAGTCTTGGGGAAGGATCAGATTGACTTTTTTCTCAATGGCTTTTTCTAAAAGGGTCGTAGCCAGCGTTAGTTTTTCTTCTTCCACAAGCGAATTGCCCACTTCACCTCCAGAGGCTTTAATAAATGTGTAGGTCATTCCTCCACCAATAATTAGGTTGTCTACCTTATCGAGTAATTTTTCTATAATCTGTATTTTATCGGATATTTTAGCGCCTCCCATAATGGCCGTAAAAGGCCTTTCAGCCTTTTCTAATACTTTCTGGGCATTTTCAAGTTCTGCTTGCATTACCTGCCCTGCTATCTTGTCTGTAAAATAAGCGGCCACTACCGCAGTAGACGCGTGCTTTCTGTGGGCAGTACCAAAGGCATCATTTACATATACGTCTGCTAGCGCTGCCAATTGTTTAGAAAAAGCTTCCTCGCCCTTTGTTTCTGCTTCGTGAAAGCGAAGGTTCTCGAGGAGTAGAATTTCTCCACTTTGTAAGGCGGCGGCTTTTGTGGCGGCTGCTTCTCCTATACAGTCTGTAGCAAATTGAACGGTTGTATTAAATACCGCTGATAGTTTGGGTACGAGATGCTTGAGGGAAAACTTTTCCTCATAACCTTCTTTGGGTCTTCCTAGGTGAGACATTAGAATGACAGCCCCACCGTCGTTACGAATTTTTTCGATGGTAGGAATAGTGGCTTGGATACGTGTATCGTCAGTAATTTCAAAGTGTTCGTTGAGAGGTACATTAAAGTCTACTCGTACCAATGCTTTTTTTCCCTTGAAATTGTATTGATCTAGCGTAAGCATAAATGATGTTTCGTCAAAGTGGCAAAAAATATAGGATACAAATAGAAGGGAAAATGGGGAGGATGTCAAGTATTGCCTGTAAAAAGTGGATGCTACTACATCCACTTTTTCACCAAACAAGTCATTTATATTCTTATGCCAAAGCTGATAGCATTTAGTTCAGGCCCTCTGTCGGTATTGAAAAGTGGATTCAAATCATACTTTGTAAAAATGAGTATATTACGGTAACCTACTTGTGCTTCAAGACCATACCTGAAGTTATTGAGATAAAAGGTGTCGCGATCTTTGTCTTTTTCATTACGTTCAATATTGATCTTACTATAGCTATTGATGCGATATCCTACATATCCGCCTACCCCAAAGTTGAAGGTACGATTCCCTTCGCTATCCCTAAAACGTAGGTTAAGCATAAGCGGTATATTAATGTAATTGACTACTAGCTTGGCTTTTTCAATGTTTTCTCCAAAGTCTTCTGTATAGTCGCCAAACACAACGCTTTCTGGACCTTGAGTGATGTAGTTGTCTCCTTGAAACTTAAAATTATACCAGTCGAGTAATAAACCTGTTTGTAAGCTTATAGGAGAGTTGCCTATGTTTTGCCTTAGATAAACCCCTACGCCTATGTAGGTAGAATTAATTGTTCTTAGTCGACTGGGGGCGCCATTTTCATCTGGAAACTGGCCGTTTTCGTTCAGGTAATTATTGATCCCTAAATCTACTGCCCAAAAGGTAAAGCTTTTATCACTTGTTTTTCGCTGCTTGAAGCTCTTTCTCTTATCATCACTGTCCCAAGTGATGTCTATTCCCTCTGTGGTAGAAGAGGGCTCTACCATTAATGCATTTGTTTTAGGCTTTTCGGTATTTTCGATACGCTTTAGGGCCACTTGGTTATTATTGGTAGTATCCTCTTTCACTTCGTAAGTATATACTACCTCCTTATCTTCTTCTGAATAAACTTCCCTAAGCGCATCTCTCACGATTTGGTTGAGGTCTAAAGCTTTTAGCTTCTGTAGCGCATCTTTATCTTCTGCGATAATAATCACTTTCGTTTTCTCGTCTATTTCTACTTCTACGCTATCTTGTGCTTGTACGTAAACGTAACTTAACGACCATAAACAACATAAGCCGATTTTTATTAATGATTTCATAGTTTTATTAGATTTATTGTCCAACTTGATTGAGTATTTCTTGGCTCGATTGTCCAAAAATTTTGATTTTTTCTTCTCCATTTTTAATCTTTTTCACCTTACGAAAGAAACGTCCAATGCGTGTCTTGATGGTATCTTTATCTGCTTTACTCTCTGCACCTGGAGGCGTTTGCTTGTATATTTTCACCTTTACTTTAATGGTACGTGGCATCTCTATCACCTTCACTTGATCGGTCGTTTGGGTCGAAGGAGTTGACTCCTCCTTGAGCGTTGCTGGTAATACTTGCTGCTGACTTGACGAGTCAATCAATGCAACCCGTTGCTTTTGAAAGCCTTTTTCTTCTACAGATGTAATTTCTTTACTCAAGGTTGCATATGGAGGTGACGAATGGGTTTTAGCTGGCTTTAGCTTGTCGCTAATGCTATCTTTTGCTATAGAAGCTTGTTCGTTTCTTTCCTGAATAAGCGCCCACCATTCCCGTACTTGCTCAGTCAGTAGGTAGGGTGTATATCCTTCTGGCTGATCTCGTTGTATCCATTGTCGTATCCCGAAGCTGCTTACTATCAGGAGGATCCCTCCTATCCATAGTAGCCACTTCCAGCGTCGGTTTTTTTTTGGCGTATTAGAGGCGTCCAGCTTGCTTTCTACACGTTCCCAAAGGTCTCTTTGAGGGGTCTTTTCGCCCTCAAAGAGCTGCTCTTGAAATAATTTATCTATAGGATGCTTCTCCATTTTTTGAGTTTTTTTGCACGTTTTCTTGACTTTCTACATAGTCTTGTAATAATCTTCTTGCTCTTGAAAGTTGCGACTTGGAGGTACCCTCACTGATGCCTAGTTGTGCGGCAATTTCTTGATGTGAATAACCCTCTATCGCATAGAGGTTGAAGATTGTACGGTAGCCTTCTGGCAATCGATGAATACAGGCTAGTAGTTCTTCGATGCTTAGGTTACTTTCTGCTTCGTTCTCTACAGGACGACGACTGAGATGTTTTGCTTCTACTTCTACAAAAAGTAGTTTTTTCTTTCTAAGTTGGGTTAAGCACTCATTGACCATAATTTTTCTGATCCAGCCTTCAAAGCTTCCTTCATTTTTGAATTGTGTAATTTTGTCAAATACCCTTAGGAAGCCATTAACCATCACCTCTTCTGCATCTTCTTCTTGCTTCATATAGCGTAGACACACGAAGAACATCTTTCTATGAAAATACTCATAGACTTCTCTTTGTACTTTTCGATCCTGTGCTTTACAGGCCTTAATCCACTTATTTTCTCTTTTTTTATGCAACATACGATAGCAAATCAGTAGGCTATGTTTGTTATTTAATAGGTAAGATGCACTTTCTTATAAAAGGGTTGCATAGATTTTCTTATCGAACAACATTTCCTTCATACACACAGTTTTAGGCATAGTATTAAGAAATAGAATTTACAAAATTATTATATATATGTCGCTCACTTTTTCACAAGGGAAAACTCACTTCGAGCAAGCCAATTACCAGGAAGCCATTGCTTGCTTTACACAAGTACTAACAGAAAACCCTTTACACGTTGATGGGCTCTATTGGCGCGGGCTGTGTAGGTATAAGCTACAAGAGTACCAAAAAGCCATTAAAGATTACGATGATGCGCTTAACATAAGTACGCACAATGCCAACCTCTACTACGAGCGTGGTCTTGCACAACATATGCTTAACCACCGAGAAGAAGCACTTCAAGATTTTGACAAAGCACTTGTGCTCGATCCACAAAATCCTTTTCGCTACGCGAGTAGAGCTTTCGTGAAAGCAGCTTACAATATGATACAAGAGGCTATTGAAGATTATATCCGTGCTTTAGAACTAGATCCTGAAGATGCGATTACACAGAATAATCTTGGACTCCTTTACGAAAGAATAGGCTATAAAGCTGAGGCGCAAGCACTCTTTGCAAAGGCCGATAAGGTAAGTGGTTTGGAGAATAACGGAGGAAAAGTATATTACGAAGAAAATTTATCCGCCTCCAAAAAGGAAGCCAACACTTCTTCTGTTGCTTCATCACCAACTATTAATCATCAATCCACTACACGATGGCAGATTGTAAAACAGGTATTTACTACTAAAGCTACTTTCAAAGCTTTTATTGATTATTGGAAGAAAAGACTGAAGGCTTAGATAGCTATTAAAGAGAAAGACTCACAACTTTATGGTTGTGAGTCTTCTTACTTATGCCTTCATTTTTTTTACTTTCTTTTTTCTAGGAGGTCTCTTTTCTTTATAGTCACTTTTGAGCAGGTCTAGTGCCCATTCCCAAATTACCTCATAGGGAATTACCTCTACTTCAGCTTTTTCTTCTTCATTAATAGGCTGTTCTAATAAATTATTATAGAGGTAACGGCTCCTGTCTTTTACCAATGCCCAATTGTACTTGTATTTAGGAATACAGGTAAGGAGATTGATAATATTTTTAAGCCGTTTATTTTCTTTAATTCTCAGGTGTTTTGTAGAGTAGTTAGTGAGTTTCTCTGCTAGCACCTCGAGGTTTTTGGTATCTTTTTCCTGTAAGAAGAAGATATAGTAAAGCAGATTAATATCTATACGTACTTCCATTTCTTCTTCTGGTAGGTGTTTGAAGTTCTCAAACATCTCTTCAGTAGGTTGCTGGCGGGTTACGATATCCATATACCCTTGTAAAAGTGCATATTTTTCTAGAAGTTCTTGAGATTGTTTATTGAAACTTTTATGTCTTGTAGCATTTTCCAGCACCCTATAGGCTTTAATAAAGTTCAGATCGTGGTTCTCTAATATTACCATATTATAAGAGAAAATAAACCAGTTCTCATCCCCTTCTTTGAAGTAGGGAAGGTACTTCTCTGCGAGCTTTACCCCTTTTCTTACTTCATTAGATTTGATGTGCGATTGAATAGCTAAAATCTTGTTCTTTTCGTGATCAAATTGTTTTTCATTGATTTTTCCTTTACGCCAACGTTCCTCTGCCTCTTCAGTCAATTCAATCAATTTATCGTACCGAGCTGTCAACTCAAACAAGCGCTTGTTGAGTCCATAGTAGGATTCGAAGATAGAATGCGACTGTGATTTTTTTAGTAACTCTTCTATTCTTCCAAGGCTCTTCTTTATGTTGCTCACTACTGTACGTTGCTTGGTAAGCGGCATAGTAAGCTGCATTTCAATCTTCGAGTGTAGACGATGTGCCTCCATCTCGTCCATAAGGATTTTTTCGTATTTTGCCAGTTGTTTCTCGTACTCTTCAAACTCCTTTACTTGTCTCAACGTAAGCGCGTTGTTGAGCAGATAACGTAGGTTAATTACTCTCAGCTCAGTAAGATCAAGCTTCTCAGCAATTCGATACGATTTATAGAAAAACTCGCTCGCTTCGGTATAATGTTTTAATTTCTGAAGGATCACTGCCTTCAAATAATAATCGGCTGCTTTAATTTCTTCTTGATGGTGCAGGCGGTCTATGTTTTCCAGATCGATAAAATACAAATGATTGTAAAGGCGCTGCACCAAGCGGTACTTTAACGCACTAAAGCTGTCATTAGGGTATTCTCCGTAGAGCACTACACAGGCCGCTTTATCATCAGGTACTTCCTCTTGCGCGATTAACTCATGAAGGCGATCCTCTAGTGTGGGTGTTTGATCGGGGATGCCTATGAGAGGAAGCCGTTTATTAGTTCCTTCTTTTATAAAGTCAATTACGTCTTTAATTTCTCTCATGACTAAAAAATAAAAATTTATAAGACAATAAATAGCAAACTATAACTATTCAAAACTATTAATTTAATAGATAAATTCCTATTTTTTTAACATCAAAAATACCGAGAAAAAGAGACCTTTTCAAAAAGAAAGAGAAAGCGGTAGGTTTTTATATTTCCCTAATATACAAGCGTGTCTACCTGAATGCACAAGGTACGCTTATTAACTAGTATATTTTTTTTATGATTAAGGCTTTAACGTACCTAAGCCACCATCTACACCGATCGTTTGTCCGGTAATCCAAGTAGCTTCTTCAGAAAGTAGAAAAGATGCAATATTAGCTAAGTCTTCTGGCTGCCCTACTCGCCCAATAGGATGCCGCTTATCAGCACTTTCTATCTTTTCCTCAGTAGAAAGTAGGCGCGCTGCTAGCGGGGTTTGTGTAAGGGAAGGTGCTACGATATTTACTCGAATTTTTTGTGAGGCCCATTCTGCCGCCAATGATCTTCCCAGCCCTTCTACAGCAGACTTGGCGGTAGCTACTGAAGCGTGAAAGTTCATCCCCAACGTAGAGGCTACTGTACTGAAGAGTACTACGCTGGCCCCTTTAGCTTTTTTAAGTTTTTTATAATTTTCTTGTAAAACGCGGATTGCTCCTAATACATTTACGGAAAAATCTTGTTGAAAATCATCTAAATTAAGACGGTGAAATGGCTTTAGGTTAATCGTACCTACGCTGTATACAAGACCGTGTAGCTCATCAGGAAGAGCATCAAACTTTCCCTCAACATCTTGGGTAACGTCTACGTCAATATGTGTAACTCCTAATTCTTTTAAGGCCTCTGTAGGTTTACGAGAGGCTACCCAGAGGGTATTTTCTTTTGCTAGTTGTTCTGTCAAGGCGAGTCCTATACCAGAAGTACCGCCTACTACAAGTATATTCTTTTGCATGGTCTGATGTTGATTAATGTTTGAGTACTAGATTATCTCTGGATTGCTTAGTACCTGTTACAGTACTCGTACTGAGGATTTTCTAGCAATTGTAGAAAAGTGAGATATCTCACTAAAAAATAAAGAGGAATAGCGTCCTATTCAAAGTGCTATTCCTCTTGGTTGGTCTATTCGTTAGACGCTAGGGAAATATAGTTTAAGAACTCCTTCTTTGTGTCTGCCTCTTTAAATTTTCCGTGATACTGCGCGGTGATGGTAGCGCTATTAACATCTTGCACACCTCTAGCCGCTACACACATGTGCTTAGCGTCTAGTACAACTGCAATATCTTCTGTCTCCAAAGTCTCTTTCAGATCATTCGCTATTTGTACGGTCATACGTTCTTGTACTTGCGGCCTTTTGGCGTAGTACTGTACGATACGATTCAGCTTAGATAAGCCTATTACCTTACCATTAGAGATATAAGCCACGTGTGCTTTACCATAGATAGGTACAAAATGATGCTCACAAAAGGAGAAAAAAGTAATGTCCTTTTCAAGGAGTATTTCTCCATACTGGTACTTATTCTCAAAGAGTGTTGGATTCGGTCGATTTTTAGGGTTAAGCCCGCTAAAAATCTCTTTCACATACATTTTAGCAACGCGTTTAGGCGTACCGTTAAGGCTATCATCTGTAAGATCTAAACCCAAGATATTCATAATTTCTCTAAAGTGCTTTTCAATGAGCTCGATCTTCAAGTCATCATCAGTTTCAAAAGCATCTTCGCGAAGCGGCGTATCGTATGAAGTACCGATATGCTCTTCTCCAATTTCTTCTACTGTGTATCCGTTAATCTGCGGGGTACTCAACAAAGTTTCTTTCTGTTTCATAGAGCTTGATTTTTAAGTCTAGTTCATGGTCTATCTTTTCTCTCAATAGTTGCCAAATAATCACAGCTATGTTTTCTGCTGTTGGGTTGAGATTAGCAAACTCTAGTGTATCGAGGTTGAGATTTTTATGATCAAATTTATTTAAAACGTTTTCTTTAATAATATCACTGAGGACTTTCATGTCCATTACGTATCCTGTTTCAGGTTGAATTTCTCCCTTTACTTCTACGATCAACTCATAGTTATGACCGTGGTAATGGGCATTATTGCATTTCCCAAATACGCGTTGGTTTTTTTCATCACTCCATTCAGGATTGTGCAGGCGATGCGCTGCGTTGAAGTGTTCTTTCCTAAAAACTTTAACTTTCATTTACTGGGTGGTCGGTTCAACTGGGTTGTGACATTTATAATAACTGGAACTGTCTCACTTTGTTTAACCTTACAGAAAAAATATTAAACAAAAAATAATGTACTCGTTAATTATATTAACAAGAAGAGGCGTATTAAGGTTTCGCCTTTACAAAAGTATACCTCACAGTAAACGACTGTGAGGTATAATAATATAATGGGTAAATGTAATGTTTAGTGTACGTCTATGCCGTTGGTTAGCTCTCGCTCTAGCTTATCGGCACTGTGCCCTATCTCAAGAATAATGTCCTTAAGAATGTCTTCTGTGATATGCTTTACGATAATAGCGGCAGCGAGCTGTAAGAAACCTTCGAAAATAACTACCTTCGAATAGGTAAGTTGTTGGTTTACTTCTAGCGCATGCTTAAAATTAATGTTAGGAAGTTCGGCGTCACACACTCTGGAGGTAAATTCAATTACTTCGTTTCCATCTCTTTCTATGAGGTAAGTCGTTACCCCTTGAAACCTACCATCACCAATAGGTACTGTGATGATTAGATTTTTTGGTGAATACTCTGTAAAGCTACCGTCTATCTCTTCGGCTATGTTTTCTATAGCTTTTGCTAATTCCATTTGTATATCAAGGGTTAGGGGTTTAGAATTCTACGATTTAATATAGTAGATCTATCCTTGAAATACAAGTATTTAGGCGCAAAGTTTAGTGTAAGCCTATTTCTTCTTGGTAGATATCTTCGTATTTTTCTTATTCTTGTTACCCTTTTGCTGCTCTTGTTGTGCTTTTGCCTTCATCGCTTCTTCTAAACGACGCTGAAAACCACCTGGCTTTTTATCCTTGTTCTTTTTCTTATTCTCTGCAAGCTTTTGTTCTATCTTCTCGTCGTTCACGAGCCCTCTAATAAAGAGTTGTTGTGCAATACTGACTACCGTAGAAGAAAAGTAGTAGAAAGTAAGTCCCGCAGGATAGGAATTTAATACAAACATAAAGATGAGGGGCATAAAATACCCCACTGCTTGCATAGGCCCTTGCATCTGTACAGAGTTCTGGTTGTTATACCAAGTATAGGCAATGGACGAGATGGTCATTAAAATGGTGAATAAACTTACGTGGTCACCGTAGAAAGGTATCTCAAAGGGTAGGCTGACGATTGAGTCGTAAGTAGAGAGATCGTGCGCCCATAAAAAGGATTCTTGTCGCAGCTCGATGGCATTGGGAAAAAAGATGAACATCGAAAAGAGGATAGGCATTTGTAATACCATAGGAATACAACCACTCAGCGGGTTAATGCCTACTTGCCGATACAATTCCATTTGTTCGGCCTGCATTTTCTGCATGTCGCCGTCATGTTTTTCCTTGATTTTATCGAGTTCTGGTTTCAACACCCGCATTTTTGCGGTAGATAAGTAAGAGCGATAAACAAGCGGAAAGAGAAGGGTTTTTATAATTACTACCAGTAGGAAGATAAGTAAGCCGTAATTGCTCACATAATGCTCCAGGAAATTGAAGATAGGGATAATTAATAGCTGATTTACCCAACCCAAGGCAGCGCCTCCTAACCCTACATTACGCTCAAAGCTTTCTACTTCTGTTACTTTATTAAGTACTTTGTATTGATTAGGGCCAAAGTAAAACTTATACTGAGGTTGTGTCGCTTGTAGTTGCGAGATCGGCATTTCTAAGCGTGTTTCGTAGCTTTTCACTACCTCAGGGCGGTCTTCATCTACTTCTGTTGCTACATAGCCTTTCGGAAAATAGTAATCACTTTTTGCAATGATAGCCCCTAAGAAGAACTTCTGCTGGAAAGAAACCCAGTTGAGTCCTTGCTCTACCTCATCATCCTCTTTACTAGTGGAGGTTTCCGAAAGATAGTCGAAGCCTTCATCTTTGATGTAGTAATTGATGGTAGACTTCATACGACTCAGCTCTAGATTTTCTTCTGTTTTCTTCAGGTCTGCTTTCCAAATCCATTGTGCCTTGTCGTCTACGAGTTGCTCCTTTAGTCCTACAACTTGTAAATTGTAATCAATTTGATGTCCTGTTTTACCAATTGTATAGGTTTGTTGAATATAATTTTGCTTGTCTAATGCTAACTTAAATATAAGCTTATTCCCTTTTCGAGTTGGGGTAAAGTGTAGCTGCGCTAGGTCGATTTCCCCTTCTTTGGTCTTGAGTAAGCATTGTATCTGGCTGCTTTGTTTATCAAGAAAAATCAGTGGTTTTTTATCGTGGGTTTTATATTTTTTCAATGACACTTTTTCTACAAAACCTCCTTTTGAAGAAAAAGTCACTTTTATATCATCGTTTTCAAGCACCTCTTTCACTACATTACCTTTCAGAGCATTGGCTAGTTTACCATATTGTTTCGCATCAGGGCTTATCTGTTGAGGTGTACGTTGTTGAACATCTGTTTTTACTTCTTCTTGTACTTCTTTTTTCTGTATATCGGGCTGAGGCGATGGTCTAAAAAAGGTAAAATATGCAGTCAGCATTAAGAATATAAGTACCAGTCCCGTAATTTGGTTTCTGTCCATTTTATCTACTATCCTATTTTGAAGTAACTTCTCGACAAAGATAGGAAGGAATTATGAATAAAAAATAAAACCTCTTGGGTTTTACAACATCCCTCCTTATGCCTCTACCTGTTGTTGCTTTTTCGCGTATTCCATAGTAGCCTTTAAAAAACGCATAAATAAGGGATGTGGGTTCATGACAGTACTTTTTAACTCAGGATGAAACTGCACCCCTACGAACCAAGGATGATCGGTAATCTCTATCACTTCTACAAGTTCTTTTTCAGGATGAATCCCAGAAGCGACCATGCCTTTCTTTTCAAACTCATTCAAGTAAGCATTATTGAACTCATACCGATGGCGGTGCCGCTCAGTGATTTTTATCTTTCCATAGGCTTGGTAGGCCTTCGTACCTTTTTTCAACTCACAGCTATAAGCGCCCAAACGCATCGTACCACCCATTTCAGTAATATCTTTTTGCTCTGCCATTAGCCCTATTACTGGTCTAGGGGTTTCTAGGTCAATCTCGGTTGAGTTAGCTTGCGCCCAACCGATTACATTGCGTGCAAACTCTACTACTGCACACTGCATTCCTAAGCAAATCCCTAAGAAAGGAACTCGCTGCTCTCTAGCATACTTCACGGCGGCGATTTTTCCTTCGATACCTCGTTCTCCAAAGCCAGGCGCTACTAAAATTCCTTTTAATCCTTTTAGGTGGGTATGTACACTCTCCTCATTGAGGTGTTCAGATTGTATCCATTTGATAATCACCTTACAATTATTATAAGCACCAGCATGAATGAAAGATTCTGCAATAGATTTATAGGCATCGTGTAGTTCTACATACTTCCCTATTAAGCCTATTTCTACTTGTTCAGTGGGATTCTTAAGATGCCCTAAAAACTCTTTCCAAGCTTCTATATCTGGTTCTTTTTTGTAGGGATAGCGTAAGCGTGCCAATACCCGCTCATCTAGTTTTTCTTTGCGCATTAGTACAGGTACATCGTAAATCGTCTCGGCGTCCCTAGCCTCAATTACGGAGTTAATATGTACATTACAGAATAAGGCGATTTTTTTGCGAATATCGTTAGTAATGGGCTTCTCCGTACGACATACAATGATATCGGGCTGTACACCGGACTCAGATAAATAACGAACAGAGTGTTGCGTAGGCTTTGTTTTGAGTTCTCCAGCAGATTTCAAATAGGGAAGTAATGTAAGGTGTACTACTACCACATCGTTAGGCCCAAGCTCCCACTTCAGTTGACGTACTGCTTCGATAAAGGGAAGTGACTCTATATCGCCTACACAGCCTCCTATTTCAGTAATGATGATGTCGTACTTTCCAGTTTCATCGAGTAATAAGAAGTTACGTTTGATTTCGTCAGTAATGTGTGGAACTACTTGTACAGTTTTTCCGAGATACTCTCCTTTTCGCTCCTTTGTAATGACGTTGTAATAGATACGTCCTGTAGTAATATTATTTGCTTGCGAGGTAGGCACATTTAGAAAGCGCTCGTAATGGCCAAGGTCTAGGTCTGTTTCTGCACCATCTTCTGTTACATAGCATTCGCCATGTTCATAGGGATTCAGTGTACCAGGATCGATGTTAATGTAGGGGTCGAACTTTTGGATAGTTACAGAAAATCCTCTTGCTTGTAGCAATTTTGCTAGAGAAGAGGCAATAATACCTTTACCCAAGGAGGATGTTACGCCTCCCGTAACGAAGATGTGTTTAGCGTGTGCCATAATGCTATATATTGAAGTATTGCTTTAGCGATTATGGGATTCAAAATTAGTAAAGAAACCTGAATATACGCAACAATGCCTCATAAATAATTACAAGGTCATCTGGCAGGCATACACTTATCACCTTTTACGGTAAGGGAATAAGCTCGAAGTCAGTCTCTATGAGGTCTTGAAAATCTTTCCCTGCTTCTTCCATATCTTCATCACGTGTGTCATAGTACCATTGTACATTCACTTGAATACCTTCTTGATGTACCGTTTCTAGCTTTCGAAGCAAGTCCAGTAAACACTTTGAAGAACTAGTGTTAAAGTACTCTAGTCGAAAAATAGCATTGATAATTTTGTGGTCGGCAGCCTGTTGGTATTCATCTATCCAGTCGAGCAAAGGCTGATAAAAGGCCAAGGCATTTTCAGGAATGGAGCGTCCAGATAGCTCTAGAATACCTGTATTAGCATCAAAGTTGACGCCTGGTGTGCGGTGTGTTTTCCCTAGTACGATACTTTCCATTTAATTGGCAATGATTGTAATTTGAATTAAAAAGTGACTAATATCTTCGTTAATTTTCCTAAATCTGTAACGAAGTTTCTGACCTGACTTACGTATCAAATCTAAAATGCCTAACCCTGCGCCGCCCTGTTCGTCTAGTTCATTTTTTGCAAGAGTAGCCAAATAAGTTTCACGAAGGCGTTCTTTAGAATATCTATTAACGCGCTCTATTTGTTCGCGTAACTGCTCAACTTTACTAAACAGCAAGTAGTTTCCTACTTTTATGGTGTAGCCTTTTTCTGATTTCTCTAGTAAGCAGGTCACGATACGTAAACGTTTGTCCTCTACATTTTCGATGCGAAGATAGTTAAAAACGTTTTGTAATGCCTCTACTAAGATACAAAAAATTCGTTTTCTTATCTTTAGTACTGGCTCTATGGAGATGAGCATCACTTCTATTTTTTCTAGAATAGCATCTAAGGCTTCAGGGGTGAGCTCCTCCTCAAAATCAAGGAGTGTTTGCTGGTATGTAGTGTTCGGCTTTTCTTGCACAGAGTGGATGCATTACGTAAGACCACTCAATTTAGTTATTTTTTTAAATTAGTAAAAACCTCATCGCTCTTCCTACTACTTAGCTACTCACTGTAGTGCAAGTGTGGTAACTGATACTTGGCAGGTACTACTACTACACAATCTTCTGAAAGGGTTGTTTGGCAGGCAAGTCGTTCGTCTTCCTTCAAGCGTTTTTGTGCTTGCCAATGTTGTTCACGTGGTGTTGGTACACTCAGAGATGCTTGCCCTTCTATCACCTGCATGGCACAAGTAGTACACCTCCCTTTTCCGCCGCAAGCTTGCATCCAATCAATGTGTTGTGCTTGCAAAGCTTTCAATACATACTGGTTTATTTCTACGTAGACTTCTGTATTTTTAAGATTACGGATAATCAATCTTGGCATAGGCAATTTTTTACTGCAAAAATGGGATACCACCTCACTTTCAGTTACATTTGTCTTAATTTAACTTTATATTGGGTATTCAAAAAGAAACCATCTACCAACTTAAACAATGGGAAAACAGATAAACCTTACCGCCATTGAACAATATAGCCAAACACTTGCCGAGCGTACCACTGCTGACTTTTTTCCTGACAAAACGCACATCAAAGGTAAGGAACTTCTTAACTTCTGCTCTTTTAAGCAAATTAATCTTTTTTTAATTAAAATCCTGTTCGAAAAGTGGCAAAATTCTATAGAAGCTTCGAAGAGTCCTTATTTTGATTATGAACACCCTACCGTAAGAAAAGCCTTTCAACAATACGCCAATGTACTTTCTCAACACATATCTGTATCGAGAGATTTACTGGTGAGCCTTGTACAACAAGCTACTTATGAAACCATCATTTTACTACTTGATCCATTTGAGTTTTACATCAATGAAATTGATAAGTTTGAGCAGGAGACAGTTGCCATAAGTAAACTTAAAGAAATCCAGAAATACATTGTCATTAATAAGATTTTCTTTCAAGAGCTTTTGCAAGACCTTGCTAAAAGTCCTGAAGAAGAAATCCCTACTACAGAGCTTATCACTTCTTTTAAGATTGTGTTTCAAATCAACAAGGAGGAGGTAGAAGACTATACTGCTTACACCAGTACTTTCGATATACTACACCCCGTACAACTGAGTACTTTTTTTAAAGAAGAGGCGGAGGAGACACCCTCAACACCTGAAACAAGTGAACCCATCACAGATATTCCTACCACTACAGAAGAAGAAACTCCCACAACGACACCACTTGTCTCAGTAGAAACCGATGAGGAGGAAGAGGAAAAAGAGATAGATAGCGATACACTTAACGATCGCTTTAAACAGAATAAGTATACCCTGAACGATCACCTAAGGACGAAGAGTAATAGTATCAGAAATGACATCAACCTTAATCAGCGCTTTAGGTTTATCAACCAACTTTTTAGAGGTAACTATACTTCCTTTAATCAGTTTATTAGTGAAATAGAGCAACTGGATGATAAAGAGGAAGTACTAAGAAAGTTTGAAGAACAGCGCGTTAAGCTAGGTTGGAACAACAATACAAAAGAAACAGAAGATTTACTCAAGATTATAGACGCTTACTTTGAGGCACAGTAAGCGGTTGTTTTTACTTAGAATGTCAATAAGCTGCATCCTCGTATATCAGTATTATCGATGCGGCCTAAGATTTCTAACGCTCCGTTGGCTGTCCACCTACCAATATCTTTCGTCTCTATAAAGGCACAAGAATCTATATTGGCCAAGTCAATCATGTTTATGCCACCACTCTGCCGTTGGGTATGTAAAGAAAAAGGATCGTTGATATCTCTCAAGTAAATGCATGTCCATTGTGGTAGATAAAAATGACCTTCTTTAGGTGCGTAGGCTTGGGAAAGCAGTTCTGTCATGCCATACTCAGAATGGACTTGCGTTATGTTAAGATGGGTTTTCAGTATATGGTGTACTTCTTCTCTGGTTATCTCTTTTCTTCTTCCCTTCATCCCACCTGTTTCCATCACGATAACACCACGCCAGTCAGGCTGATAGGTTTGTGCTATATCGAGCAAGGCAAAGGTAACACCTATCACTAAGATTTTTGAAGTAGTATTTTTCTTTAGCAAGGCTACTTGGTCGATCAAGGCTTGCTGATCGTGCAAGTAAAAGCCACCTTCTCCACTCTGCTTTATGAAGTGCGCAACCATGTGTACTAGCGAGGAGCTATCTCTTTCTAAATAAGAGGGCAGAAGTGCTAGTATGTGATAATCGTGTACACTACCATATATTTCTTCAAAAAAAGCTTGGCTTACCTTGTCGTAAAGGGATAGTGCTTGTACATAGTGTCTGCTTGTCTGCTTTCCTGTAGTACCACTGCTTTCAAAAACTTTCTCATTAGTTGTGCGTGTACCTGTAATCACCTGATGGGACTTAAAAAACTCAATGGGAAGAAAAGGAATCTGTGTTACTTCTTGAATAGCTTTCGTGTCTTTTCCTAAGCTAGCCATATAAGCGCTATAAATAGGGTTGTGTGTCGCTTGATATTGGAATAGCCTAAGGGCTTTCTCCTCGAAATCAACTTTGCTCGTACTGGTTAGTTTTTCTATAAATTGCGCCCTATTAAATGATGTACTTGCCAACTTTAGTCGTATTTTTGCTGTTACTTCTTTATATAAAAAAGGAATATAGCATTAGATCATTGCATAAAGATAACTTTATTTGTACGATTCCCCATTATTTAAAGCCGCTAACCCATGATGTTCAAAAAGACTGCACCTGTTAGCCTCTTACTTTTTATTTTGCTTTTGGCGATACAAGGCTGCTTTACTAAGCCAGACTTCCCCTTCGAAACCACTATCTCTTTTGAGGGTATCCAAAGCATAGGTGTACCCGATGGAAATGGTGGTACTATTCAAGATAGTATTTTTGTTTCTATTAACTATAGAGATGGAAACGGTGATTTGGGTTTAGATCCAACGGATACACAGCCTCCTTTTCAGGAGTTTGAGGTAATAGATGATGACACTGTTCCTAATTTCTTCAGTAGAAATATTTACTTAAGGGTAGAGAGAAGAGTTGGCGGTAGTTATGTACCTTTTGTATTTGATAATGATAGTACAAGTCTCTCTGGGCGTTTCCCGCGTGTTTTAGAAGAAGATGACGCCAATCCAGTAGAAGGAATTATCACCTATAAAGACATCATTCCAGGTGGTGTATTTCCTCCCAACGATACAGTGCGCTTTAGGGTGATTATCATCGACCGCGACCTCAATATCAGTAATGAAATAACGACTGATTCTATCATCATTAATCAAGCTTTTTAAGTAATCTATGCAGCAAGGTACGGTTGTACGCTCCACAGGCTCTTGGTACGAAGTACGAGATAAGGAAGGAGAGGTTTATCGTTGTCGTTTAAGAGGGAAATTTAAGCTTAAAGAATTAAAAGTAACGAATCCTATCGCTGTTGGTGATTGGGTGCGTTACATCATCGAAGACCCACAGGAAAACACTGGACTTATCACGGATATTCTTCCTAGAGATAATTATATTGTTAGAAAATCCGTACACAAAACAGGTCACGGGCACTTAATTGCTACCAACCTCGATCAAGCGCTCATATTGGCCACACTTGTGTTACCACGTACTTCTCTAGGTTTCATAGATCGTTTTTTGGTAAGTGCAGAAACCTTCCGAATTCCTGCTATTATTATCTTTAATAAGTTAGACCTTCTCGATGAAGAACTCATTGCTTACCAAGACGCGCTTATGGAGGCCTACGAACAAATTGGTTATCCTTGTCTGGCTATTTCTGCCTTGGAAGATGAAAGCCTTGATGAGCTGAAAGCTTTACTTGCTAACAAAACTACCCTTATTTCTGGGCATTCGGGCGTAGGGAAGTCAAGTTTGATTAACACACTTGTTCCTGACCTTTCGCTAAGAACGTCTGAAATATCTTCTTTTGCGAATAAAGGCGTACATACTACTACCTTTGCAGAGATGTTTGAAATAGCACCCGATACCTTTCTAATTGATACACCAGGCATTAAAGAGTTAGGACTCGTAGATATCGAAGCCTCTGAGCTCTCTCATTATTTTCCTGAAATGCGCCAGTTGTTAGGGCAATGTAAATTTCATGATTGCCAGCACGTACACGAGCCAAAATGTGCCATTATTGAAGCTGTAAAGAGGGAAGAGATTGCGCTGTTTCGCTACGAAAACTACCTTAGCATGCTTGCGGACTACGATAACCGACGATAATACCGTCTCAGATTATTCTTGTCTCCCTACCATAATTGCTAAAATCTCTTAACTTTACCGCCACGTCAATCAAATTGTTTGTGAATGAACTACCAATTAATTCTGGATAACTTCCTCAACCCACCTATTTTATTTTTTTTCTTAGGTTTTGTAGCGGTACTCATTCAATCTGACTTAGAAATTCCTACTGCTCTTTCTCGATTTTTCTCTTTGTACTTGTTGTTAGCAATTGGTTTTAAGGGAGGGGTAGAACTAAGACATAGCGGTATTACTTTAGAGATTAGTCTTACTCTATTGGCATCTATCATAATGGCTTCTTTAGTGCCCTTATATGCTTTTTTTCTGCTTAAAAAGAGTTTCAATGTATATAACGCAGCCGCCATCGCTGCTACTTACGGCTCGGTCAGTGCGGTGACGTTTATTACGGCAACTTCCTTTCTCAATGATGTACAACAACCCTATGGAGGGCATATGGTGGCTGCCTTAGCATTAATGGAGTCGCCTGCAATTATTGTGGGGGTAGCCTTGGCTAATTTTTACAGAGATCGTAGTGGTCAAACCAAATCAAAACGAGAGCAGCGTAGTAGTTTAAGAAATGTATTTAAAGAAGCCTTCAGTAATGGCTCTGTCGTGCTTATTTTGGGAAGTTTGTTGATAGGAATTCTTTCAGGTGAAAAAGGTGCTACGGCGCTTTCTCCCTTCACAGAAGATATTTTTAAAGGAATGCTTACCTTCTTTTTGTTAGATATGGGCCTATTAGCAGCCAAGCGTATTAAAGGTATTCAACGGGTAGGCTCTTTCGCTATTTTATTTGGGCTGGCAGTTCCTATTTTTAATAGCATTGTAGGATTAGGGGTGGCGTGGCTCATAGGGCTCTCTGTAGGAGATGCCTTATTGTTTGTTGTTTTATGTGCAGGTGCTTCTTACATTGCTGTACCGGCTGCTATGCGTATGGCACTTCCTCGCGCCAACCCAGGGGTATATGTTCCTATGGCGCTAGCGATTACCTTTCCCTTTAATATTGTGATAGGAATACCTATTTACTACTATGCAGCAGGCTGGTTATTAGGTTCCTAAGCTTTTCAATTTTAATACTTGTTTATGAAAGCAGTTAAAAGACTAGAGATCATTGTCAATTCACCAGATTTGGAAGAGGTGATAGAAGTACTAGAGCAACTTAAGATAGCAGGCTATACCATTATCAAAGAGGTAGTGGGTAAGGGAGAGCGAGGCATACAAGATGGTGACGGGCTCACCAATGTTTTTACAAATGCTTACATTCTTGTTGCTTGTGAAGAAAAGCAACTCGCTACATTACTCACGCCACTTCAAGAGCTTTTAGAAGAGGTAGGAGGTGTATGCCTAGTGAGCGATGCATATTGGCTGATTAACTAATAGGCTATAAACGAAAAGAGATGCCCCGTAAGGCACCTCCTCTCTAATTTTATAATTATCAACTACTTACTAAGACTTGGTAGTCTTCTTTGCTTTCACTGAAAGTTGTAGTTCATCACTTTTTCCGTCGTGGTCAGCTACAATGATATCGCCATCTGACATCTCTCCCTTCAAGATTTCTTCTGCTACGGCATCTTCCAAGTACTTCTGAATCGCTCTGTTGAGCGGTCTAGCACCATACTGTGGATCATACCCTTTGTCTGCTAAGAAGTCTTTGGCTTTCTCAGTAAGCTCTACTTTATAGCCTAGCGTTTCGATGCGTTTGAAGACTTTCGTAAGTGTAATATCGATGATTTGGTGGATGTGCTCTCTTTCAAGCGCATTAAATACAATTACATCATCTACACGATTCAAGAACTCAGGTGAGAAAGCTTTCTTCAAAGCATTTTGTATAGTAGACTTCATGGCTTCATCTACAGTTTCTCGCTTAGTTTGTGTTTCAAAACCGATTCCTGTGCCAAAATCTTTCAAATCTCTCACCCCAATGTTGGAGGTCATAATGATGATGGTATTCTTGAAATCTACTTTTCTGCCTAAGCCGTCTGTCAGTACGCCATCGTCTAGTACTTGCAGGAGTATATTGAACACATCAGGGTGTGCCTTTTCGATCTCATCAAGTAATACTACACTGTAAGGCTTTCTACGAATTTTTTCAGTAAGTTGTCCACCCTCTTCGTAGCCTACATAACCTGGAGGCGCTCCTACTAAGCGAGACACGGAGAATTTCTCCATATACTCACTCATATCTATTCTTACCAATGCTTCGTCTTTATCGAAGAGATAAGTAGCCAGTACTTTCGCTAGCTCTGTCTTACCTACTCCCGTAGGGCCTAAGAAGATGAAAGAACCAATCGGTTTCTTAGGGTCTTTCAGGCCTACTCTTGTTCGCTGAATCGCTTTCACTAACTTACTGATCGCAGAGTCTTGACCAATCACTTTTCCTTTCAAGCTTTCGCCCATGCCGAGTAGCTTTTCGCTCTCTGTTTGCGCAACACGCGTTACAGGAATACCAGTCATCATCGCTACTACATCGGCCACGTTCTCTTCAGTAACAGTGTAGCGTTTTTTCTTGGTTTCTTCTTCCCAAGCCAGTTTTGCTTTTTCAAGTTGATCGATCAAGCGTTTCTCTTTGTCACGCAGTTGTGCCGCTTCTTCGTACTTTTGGCTTTTCACTACCTGATTTTTTTCTTTCTTCACATTTTCGATCTGCTCTTCTAACTTCAAAATATCATCAGGTACGTGTATGTTATTGATGTGTACCCTTGCTCCTGCCTCGTCTAGCACGTCTATGGCCTTATCAGGTAAGAAGCGATCTGAGATATAACGATCTGAGAGTTTCACACAGGCTTTTACCGCTTCTTCTGTATAGATCACGTGATGATGATCCTCATACTTCTCTTTAATGTTATTCAAAATCTGCTCTGTTTCCTCAGGGGTGGTGGCATCTACCATAACCACTTGGAAACGACGCGCTAAAGCACCGTCTTTTTCTATATATTGACGGTATTCGTCTAGCGTGGTAGCCCCAATACATTGTATATCGCCTCTTGCTAAGGCTGGCTTGAACATGTTGGAGGCATCTAGAGAACCTGATGCACCGCCTGCTCCTACGATGGTATGTAGCTCGTCGATGAAGAGAATTACTTCTGGCGACTTCTCCAGTTCATTCATCACGGCTTTCATACGCTCTTCGAACTGTCCTCTGTACTTCGTACCTGCTACTAAAGAAGCCAGATCAAGTGTCACGACACGTTTATTAAACAATACACGTGATACTTTCTTCTGTACAATGCGTAACGCTAATCCTTCAGCAATGGCTGTCTTACCTACCCCTGGTTCTCCAATGAGAATGGGATTATTTTTCTTTCTACGGCTTAGGATTTGTGCTACTCGCTCGATTTCTTTCTCACGTCCTACAATGGGGTCTAGCTTTCCTAGTTCAGCCATTTTGGTGAGGTCTCTTCCGAAGTTGTCAAGTACGGGAGTCTTGGACTTTTCTGATCCACGGATGTCGCGTTGGCTTCCACCAAACATGCGCGCATCGTCATCGGGATCGTCTGCATCGGTAGAACTTGTAGGAGTTGTTTGACGAAGGTGGTACTCCAACATCTCTTTCACAGAGTCGTAGTTGACATCAAACTTACTCAAAATTTGCGTAGCGATGTTGTCTTCTTCTCTTAGTATAGAAAGTAAAAGATGTTCTGTACCTATAAGTTGACTTTTAAAAATCTTTGCTTCTAGATAAGTGATTTTCAATACTTTTTCTGACTGGCGCGTAAGCGGTATGTTCGCTAAATTCTTGACATTGTTAGTAGCTGTTCCTTTCGTAACTTGCTCTATGGTTTGCTTTAGTTCATCTATAACAACGCCTAGTTTTTTCAATATAATAATCGCCACGCCTTCCCCTTCTCTAATCATTCCTAGTAGCAAGTGTTCTGTGCCTATGTAGTCATGCCCAAGTCGCAAGGCCTCCTCTCTACTGAGAGAAATGACTTCTTTCACACGGTTAGAAAATTTTGCTTCCATTATTATGTTATCCTTTCTAAAATGAGGTCTTATTAGTGAATATTCTGTAAGCCGGACTACACTAAAGGTAGTGTAAATTTTGTAAATCTCAAAACTATTTGATCCCTATCATGCCTGAAACAAAGCTAGCTATGTAATGATTCACACAGTATATATTTGGCATTATTCCCTTCGCAAAATAGGAGATCAAGAATGCTCATATTAGGGACAAATTCACTGCCAAAGTGCTGTTCATAACTTTTTGGCATATAAAACAAGTTTTGTCTGTATGACTTCTTGGGATGAATGGCAGCACGTGCGTCTGTCATATCCGTAAATTCTCCCTTCTCTATGTATTTTTCGGTATATACTACCGGTATTTGTATATCTATCAATCTCAGACATAATGTCAGTAAAGACTGGTTAAGGTCTGTGAGAAAGGTAGGCTTCTTGAAAAAGATATCGTAAAAGAAATCAATATAGTATTCAAAGAAGGGTGCTTTCCCATAGGAAGAAGTGATGGTACGCCAGTGAACTTGTAGCCATTTCTGGGTATAGTCTATCCTCACGTCCTTCATCTTCTGCTTTGTGTTTCCTTTCACTACAGGGATGGAGAGTGCTTGTACCCCATGTGTAGTGCAAAGATAACAACGATTGCGGTAGCTTTGTTTTTGATAGTTTTCGTGAATATCTATCAGACATTGGCTATGTTTTAGCAGCGCCGTGAAATATTCTAAAGGGGGTAAATATTGTAGTTCTATGAGCAAAGAAGCCATACCTATGCTTGAAAGCGATTTTATAATAACTATTTTTGATGCACTAAACTTAAGAAGAAGGTTTCAATTATGATATTCTTTACGCTTATTTCAAAACTTCCTTTTTGGTGTTTGTATCTCGTGGCAGATGTCATTTATTTTTTGGCATACTATGTAGTTGGGTATCGTAAAAAGGTAGTTGAAGAAAATCTACGAAAAGCTTTTCCAGAAAAATCTGCCGCAGAACGTAGCGTTATTAGCAAGAAGTTTTATCGACACTTGGCTGATGTAGTTGTAGAAACCCTTAAAATACCAAATCTTTCTGCTGCTGCTATCCAACAGCGGATTACTACCAAGCGGCTTTCGCTCTTAAAAAATCACTTGGATGCTGGTACTTCAGTCATTGTGCTTACTTCTCATCAAGGTAATTGGGAATGGCTTTCGCTTATTTCCAGCATTGGTACGGGCTACCCTCTGGATGCGGTTTATCAACCCCTTCGTAATACCTTTTTTGATCAGTTAATGCTTAAAATACGTCAACGCTTCACCATCAAGGCGGTTAAGATGAAGCATACTTTACGTCATGTAATCGCGCACAGGCAAGAAGCACGTATCATTGCGCTTATTGCAGATCAGAGCCCTATAGGAAGTGAAAAAGACTACTGGACGCACTTTCTTCACCAAGAGACTTGTTTCTTTACAGGAGGCGAAAAAATAGCACGTAAGCTGGGCTATCCTGTTCTTTTTGGAGGGGTTGTCAAAACAGCAAGAGGGCACTACGAGCTTTACTTCGAAGAAATTGCTACCCCTCCTTACGCTCATAAACAAGAAGGCACTATCACAGCACGTTATGTAAAGCTCTTAGCACAACAAATTGAATACAATCCGCCCTACTGGCTTTGGTCACATAAACGTTGGAAAAGACAGCGAGGATAAGCTTCCTCTTCCTAAAAATGAAGCTGGCTAAAATTTTCTTGAAAAAATTAATCTTTTTTGGAATATTCTTTGTTCGATGTCTGTTAAAAAATAGTTATAGCATTTACTCATATAATCATTATACTCATGAAAAAAGCTTACTTATTCACACTGATGATCGCCGTATTAGGTATGTTTCATAGTGTGCAAGCACAGCAAGCCAACGCACAAGCTTCTTCAATGAAGTTTGAGAAAGCAAAACACGATTTCGGAACAATCCCACAGGGAACACCTGTTACTACTGAATTTTCGTTCAAGAATACAGGCAAAACACCCGTTGTTATCTCTGAAGTAAAAACTTCTTGTGGTTGTACTACACCTTTCTATACGAAAGATCCTGTTCCTCCTGGACAGTCAGGTGTTATCAAAGCTAGCTACAATGCAGCAAAATCTGGAGACTTTAATAAATCTATTACTGTAAAGACTAATGCAGGCGATACAGTTCTCTTCATTAAAGGTTCTGTAGTAGCTAAAGATCAGCCTGCTCCAAACAAGTAGTTCGGTCTACGAGCCCACATTTTAGATAAAAGCGATGTGAATAATTTCATATCGCTTTTATTTATTTCAGAGCTACAAGTCTTTCTAATACTGTTCTAATCAATCGATCGACGGTTGCTTCTGCTTGCTGAGAGAATGCCGCTGTAATCCGATTGGCTAAAATGGCACTTACAGAGAGTATTTCGTGTCCTAATAGCCTACAAAGTGCATAGTAACCCGCTGTTTCCATTTCGAAATTCATCAACCAAAAATCTTGTGCTTCGTAGCTGCTTAGCTGCTCTACTAGGTCTGGATATTTGATAGCAAGTTGTAGTTGCCTTCCTTGTGGGGCGTAAAAGCCAGGTGTTGTCACCGTGTTTCCTATAATCATGTCAGTGGTTAGTTGTGTAAGAAGGTGTTCAGAACCCATTACGCAGTAAGGACGAAAGGGTAGCGATAATAATGTCTGTAAGTTTTCTCCAGTGCTTGCTTCAAGAGGTGTTTGTGGTAAGTCGTAAAAACTCATCAAAGTATCTAAGCCTACTGCATACTGTGAGGCTACAAAGCTATCTATACTAGCGGCTGCCTGTAAGGCTCCCGAAGTACCAATTCGGATCAGTTGAAGTACTTGGCGCTTCTCTTTAGGGAGGCGCTTTTCTAAATCTATGTTAAAAAGCGCATCTAGTTCTAATAGTAGAATTTCTACATTACCTGTACCAATACCTGAAGAAATCACTGATAAGGGTTTTCCTTTATAAGTACCCGTATGGGTCACGAACTCTCTTTTTTGTGTTTTGAAGGTTACCTCATCGAAGTATTGGGTTACTTTTGGTACTCTTTCTGGGTCACCTACTACAATAATGGTATCAGCGACTTGCCCTGGTAGTAGATTGAGATGATACACCGCTCCTTGTTGGTTGAGGATGAGCTGATCTCGTGTAAATACGTTCATAGAGGTTTGGGTGAAGTGCGAAAAATGGACAAATTATATTTTTTTAGGGCCCTATCAATTTTATGGTAATAAGATAGGCAAATAAGAAATTTATTGGTAGATTGCTCGAGGTATTTTTATTATTTAACTTAAATTATTAAGAAAATGAAATTAAAAAACTTACTCTTAGCAGCAGGTTTTATGTGTATAGTTATGCTTCCCTCTTGCAACAATGCCAGTCCTGAGGCAGATGTAAAAAAACTCGCAGGTTTTATGTGTGAAAGTGCCGAGCTAAGTAAAAAATTACTCTCTGAGCAAGACGAAGCCAAGCAGAAAGAGATTCAAGCGCAAATGGAAAAAGTACAGAAAGAAGCAGAGGAGTTCTCTAAGTCTATGGAAGAGAAATACAAAGACATCGAAGAAGATAAAGAGATGCAAGAAAAAATCCAGAGCATTATGAAAGAAGAAATGAAAAAATGTGATGCATTAAAGGATATGGTCGATAGTATGCCTGAATAGGTTGTTTTTGATTACTTTCTTTAGAAGAAGTAAGCTATGTATTAGGCATTGTTTACTTCTTCTTTTTATTTACTTTTTACTTTCAATTCTTGGAGCTTACTTTTATGCGGATGTTTTAGTAAATTTGATGCTCAATCGCTTAGCAATATGATAGATATATCCGCTTGTATCACCGCAGTAGCCGGCTACGTACCTCCTGATAAACTCACCAATGCAGACTTAGAGACGCTTGTTAATACCACCCACGAATGGATTGTGGAAAGGACAGGTATTCACGAACGTCGTATACTTAAAGGGGAAAAAGGTACTTCTACTATGGCTATAGAAGCGGTAAAGTGTTTATGTGAAAAAAGAGGCATTACGCCTCAGGAAATAGATGCTGTTATATGTGCTACCATTACACCAGACATGCTATTTCCTTGTACAGCTAACTTAGTGTGCGATGCCTTACAAATATCTTCACTTAGCTTTGATTTATTAGCAGCTTGTACAGGTTTTCTTTATGGGCTAGAGATTGCCTCCAATTTTATTAAGTCGGGTAATTATAAAAAAGTAGTAGTGATTGGAGCAGACAAAATGACTTCTATTACCGATTATGAAGATAGAACTTCTTGTATTCTATTTGGAGATGGTGCTGGAGCTGTCTTATTAGAGCCCAACTACGAAGGAGTTGGGATACTTGATACGCTGCTACAAACAGATGGTAAAGGGAAAGAAATTTTATATAAAAAAGCGGGTGGCTCTGCCTTCCCTATCACCCCTCAACGGCTTGAACAAAAGGAACATCTCTTTCACCAAGAAGGCAGACAAGTGTACAAGCACGCCGTCAGCAGGGTTTCTTCTACTGCCAATACGCTACTAACGCGTAACCAGCTTAAAGGAGAAGAAATTGACTTTGTAGTCCCTCATCAAGCGAATGAGCGTATCCTTGCCTCTATTGGTAAGAGAATCAATATTCCTTACGAGCGTTTTACCATCAACATTGATCATTTTGGCAATACGGCGGGCGCTACGATTCCACTATGTCTATGGGAATGGGAGAAGCAGTTTAAGCCACATCACAAGCTACTACTTACTGCTTTTGGCGCAGGACTTACTTGGGGTGCTATGTATCTTACTTGGGGGTACGCTGCTATATAGCTACTTGTTTACACATTGAACCTAAAGTGCATAATATCTCCATCTTCCACAACGTAGTCTTTTCCTTGAATCGCCACTTTTCCAGCTTCTCTACAAGCGTGTTCGCTCTGGTACTGCTGGTAATCTGCAAGCTTGATCACTTCTGCTTTGATAAACCCTCGTTCAAAGTCTGTATGGATTACTCCAGCAGCAGCAGGTGCTTTCCATCCCTTAGTGATGGTCCAAGCACGTACTTCTTTCTCCCCCGCAGTAAAGTAAGTAATGAGATCGAGCAGTGAATAGGAAGCGCGTATCATTTTAGATAAGCCCGACTCTTCTAGTCCATATTCCTCTAGAAAGAGCTTTCTTTCTTCGGGTTCCTCTATCTCAGCGATTTGTGCCTCTAGTGCAGCGCATATCTTGAGCATTTGTTTTCCTTCTGCCTCTACGGCTGCTTGTAAAGCCCTCACGTGGTCGTTATCTTCGTGCAAGTGCGCTTCATCTACATTGGCTACATAGAGGATAGGCTTCATAGTTAGCAGAAATAAGTCTGCGACTGCTTTCTGCTCTTCTTCTGATACCTCTAATGTATTGGCATTTTTACCTTGCTCTAATACGCTTTTGTATTGTTGTAAAATAGCTACCTCTGCTTTCACTTTAGCGTCTCCTGACTTGGCTACTCGCTCCATACGTTTTATCTTTTTCTCTACAGAATCTAAGTCCTTTAATTGTAGCTCCATCTCTATGACTTCTTTATCAGAGACAGGATTTACAGGGCCAATGGAGCGAACGACATTGGGGTCTTCAAAGCAGCGGATCACTTGTACAATGGCATCTACTTCTCTAATATTTGCTAAGAAGCCATTACCACGTCCTCCTCCTTTACTAGCGCCTTTTACTAAACCTGCGATGTCTACAAACTCAATGGTAGTAGGAATCACTTTTTGCGGATTTACGATCTCTTCTAAAACCCCAAGACGGTTATCGGGTACATCTACAATACCTATGTTGGGATCGATGGTAGCAAACTCGTAATTAGCTGCTACATTTTGAATACTAGTTAATGCTGAAAATAGGGTTGATTTTCCTACGTTGGGTAGGCCTACAATTCCACATTTTAATGCCATTGACTTATTACTTTATACTGATGCTTTATTTACCTTGCTTGAATACATGATACTGGCGGTAGCCGATTCTAAACTCTCGAAAAATCACCCTAAGTATGGTGTAAGAAGGAATGGCGAGTATCATTCCTAATGGCCCTGCCAGCGTAGCTCCTGCAAATATAGCTAAAAAAACTTCTAACGGATGTGCTTTGATACTTTTTGAAAAAATAACAGGTTGTAAGATGAGGTCGTCGATCAATCTGGCAGTAAGGTATACACTAGATATTTTAATAAAAATAATCGTACTATCTACATACTGCATACTTAAATTGGCAGTAGACAAGCCTACAAATAAGCCGAAAAGATAGCCTGAAAGAGGACCGATATAAGGAATAAAATTGACTAGAGCAGCAAAAACACCAATCGTAATGGCATATTGTATGTCTAGTAAAGTAAGCCCCAGCGCTATGATGCTAAAGATAGAGATGGTTTCTAGCAAGATACCTAGTAGGTAATTGGAGAGCAGGCGTTCTATCTTGTAAATAGTAGTAATCATTACTTCAAAGTAAGGATTAGGAATGACTTCTATAATTCTATTACGTATAATACCTTTTTCGTAGAGTAGAAAAAAGGTAATAAAAGTAATAGCCAATAGCGCTACAGAGATAGAACCTGTGATAGATATGAGATTGTTGATCAGCTTAGCAAACTGAAAACGTTCGATCAGTGAAACCCCTACTTTACTAATCTCTTCCATCAAGAAACCCTTGGGTGCATCTATTTGAAAAGTATTTCTCAGGAATGTCTCAAAATTCTCGATAGGAATGGTAACGCTTTCGATAATGTCGCCGTAGTCAACGGCGCTTAGCAGTTGTACCTGATCGTAAATAAGCGGAACAAATAAAGTAGCAAATAATGACCCTACCAGTATAAGCAGGCTAAACGCCAGTAATACAGCCAATAAGCGTGGTATCTTTACCTTAAAGACTTGTAGTTCGCTAAGGTAATTGACAATAGGACTTAAGATGGCTGATAGAATTAAAGAAATGATGATATAAGTAACAATATTGGAAAAGACCCAAGCCAATAAAACTAACAAAGCGAAACCTGCTCCCCACTGCCAGAAAAAATTTTTGTTGTGTTTATTCTGGGTGTATCGCTTTTGGAAAAGGGCTGTTTGTTCTTTATTCATCTTTTTTGCAAGAAAAAAGCCCTTGTGTTACAAGAGCTTCTTTTTATTATACATCTGTTGTTGTTAGTCCCACTTTAGCTCAGAGTCTTCAGAAGTAGTAGTAGGCAGTGTATCGTCGTCGTTGTTCTCAAATTGAGAGAAATCAACCTCTGGCATAAGCTCCTCTTGGATGTGGGTTACAGTGTCTTTGAGCGCATCTACGAACTTAGCGAAATCTTCTTTGTATAAGAAGATTTTATGCTTCTCATAGAAGTAGCCATCATCTTTGAAGCGTTTCTTACTTTCCGTAATTGTAAGGTAGTAATCGTTGCCTCTAGTAGACTTTACGTCGAAGAAGTAAGTTCTTTTACCTGCTCTTACTCTTTTGGAATAAATTTCTGTTTTATCTTTGTTTTGAAGCTCTTTGTTCTCTTCCACAAATCCTTAGTTTATAGTTAAACAGTAACAATCGTGTGTAAAATTATAACTTTATTCCTAAGTTACAAAAAAGTTCTGGCAATAAAATTGTCAGAAAAACGTGATATCTTTACATAAGATTATTTAAAACCATTGAAATATATGAAATATTATAATAAGTGGGTGCTATTTATTCTTTTACTTTTTCTCGTGCACCAAGCTTACCCACAAGCTGGCTTTCAGCAAAAAGGAAAAGCTTCCTACTATGCCGATAAATTTAATGGGAGAAAGACTGCCAGTGGAGAGATATTCAGCAATAATAAAATGACGGCGGCGCATCGTACCTTAGCCTTTAATACAGTAGTACGTGTAACCAACTTGACCAATAGTAAATCTGTTGTAGTACGTATTAACGATAGGGGTCCTTACGCACACAATCGCATCATAGACCTTTCTAAAGTAGCTGCCCGTAAGCTAGACATGATTCGTACTGGAACTGCTAAGGTAAAAGTGGAGGTAATCAAGGAAGACGAACCTAATAGCGACCCTGTAGAGACAACGACTACAAGTAACCCTGATGCACAAGAGGCTTTCTTTACGGGGAAATCTTACAGTATGTGGGGAACACAGCGTTTTCCAAAGGGGTATGGTATCCAAGTAGGTTCTTATGAAGATATAGATAACGCCAAAGACATTTGTAAAAGCTTGGTAAAGGAAGGAATAGAAGAAATCTACATACAAGTAGGTTGGAGTGGCAGGCGCGTATACCGTGTGCTGGTTGGGGCTTTTGAAGATAAGTCTCAAGGAGGCAATTACCTAAATACGATCAGAGAGGCAGGTTTTGATGGTTTTATCAAGAAGCATTTCGATTGAAGGAACTGACACTTTATGAGTAAGTCTTTCGTAAAGTCAGTTCCTCACACGTTTCTCTTCATTATCTACTTCCTGATTTGTACTGAAAATTGCCTCAACCACCACAAGTGGGATGTAGCTTATTTTCTCATCTACTCTATATCTGTAGCCTCTATCTTCTACAATCATAGATGACTTCCTCCCATTCATGTGCAAAGGAGTCATTAGCAAGATGATGCCAATCATCCACTCACCATTTTGTGATTTTAAAGGTATGATCGGTAGGATTAATAGCACTGTTCTTTTCTTTGGTTTGGATGGCGTTCGTCAGGATAGCAGAGTTATCACTGGACTCCAGCACCTCTGACACCCAAAAATCGTGTGATAGTTTGATCTCGTCTATCGATAAGGCATCTAAAGAGAGTGTTAAATAGTTACTGAATTTGAAGAGGGAGTTTTCTTCATCAAAAGTATACTTACGCACTGTAATGCTATAGGGTGCTCGTTGTACTGTTACTTTTTCAAATTTATCTTCAGGATAATGCGGATAAGGAACCTTAACCCTTACGCTACAAGTTTTAGATACATACGCTTTGGGTGGGATAAAGCTTATTTTCTCATCTACCTCGTAAGAATAGCTTTTTCCTTCTACGATCATTGCCGACTTGCTCCAATTGACGTACAGTGGATCATCTCCTTTATTTTCTACAGTGGCTACGAAGGCCTTCTTGCCGTTCAGTGAAAGCCCTTCAAAATCGTAGGCTACGCTAAACATTTCATTGTTTACCACATATTTCCCTTTTGCTTCTTGCTGGCTAGAATGCTGCATAGAAAAAAAGTAATACTTGGTACAACTGCTTAGTAATAAGCATACAAAAATGAAAGGTAGGATCTTATTCATAGGTGTTTAAATTTTACGTTTTGTCTTAATAGGTGATCTGCTTACTCATCCTTTCCTCAAAAAAAGCGCCGCTTCTTCTCTTCATTCAGTAAAAAAGCCACTTGCTATAATTCGCTGGAATATTGTATCTTTAAATGATCGCTTAAATGTATACAAAAGTATGAACTTAAAAGATGTAAAGGAATTTGGAAGTATAGAGATTTTAGCTAAGCAAATGGTAGAGGGCTTTATTACCGGCCTACATCGTTCGCCTTTTCATGGATTTTCAGTAGAGTTTGCTGAACATAGATTATACAATACAGGAGAAAGTACTCGTCATATTGACTGGAAGGTATACGCTAAGACAGATAAACTTTTTATTAAGACCTATGAGGAAGAGACAAATCTCCGTTGTCAAATTGTGTTGGATGTTTCGTCTTCTATGTATTATCCGCTCAAAACGAAAGGAAAGCTTATGTTCAGTACGTTGGCAGCAGCAGCACTTACCTACATGTTGCAAAAGCAGCGTGATGCGATCAGCCTATGTACTTTCGATAACGAAATTCTGGAACATACGCCTTGTAAATCGACTTCTGTACATATACATAAGCTATTTCTTTTACTTGATGAGCTGCTACAAAAGGAGCATACCCTGCAGGCTACCAATGCCTCAGAGGTACTTCACCAAGTCGCTGAAAAAATACAGAGAAGGTCGCTGGTAATCATCTTTAGTGATATGTTTGAGAATCTTAACGATACACAAGCACTTTTTGCTGCCTTGCAGCACCTTAAGCATAATAAACACGAAGTACTCCTCTTTCACGTAGTCGATAAAGCTACAGAAGAGGCATTTTTGTTTGAAGAGCGTCCTTATGAGTTCATTGATTTAGAAAGTGGAGAGAAGCTCAAGCTACAACCCAATCAGGTAAGGGCACAGTACCAAAAGCATATGCGGCAATTTAGTAAGGAGCTAAAATTGAAGTGCGGACAGTATAAAATAGATTTTATTGAAGTGGACATCAACGAGTCGTTCGATCAAGTGCTATACGCTTACCTAATCAAGCGGCGTAAAATGCATTAACTGCTCAACCAACAGTGCATTCAATTCGTGCTTCCCCTCAAATTTCTTTACGTCAAAAGTAAGGCCTTTTTCTCTTATTTCGGCTAGGTGCTGCTGGAAATTGGCTTCTGTAAAGAATTCGTCTTGTGTGCCATACACTACAGTAACACGTGTCTCTTTCAAAAGAGAAACAAAAGTGGGATAATCTAAATCGTGTGGGAAAGTCCCTGCCCACAGTACCAGTGTTGCCGGACGAGTACTCGTTGCAGTAAGCCACCTACAGATAGTAGCGCATCCTTGAGAAAAGCCCAAGATATGCCAGCGGGGAGCTTTACTTGCTGCAGTATTAGTTACTTGTTGCTTTACCGTTTCTATGTAGTTTACGTAATCTTCGATTTCTTCTTCTCTTAAGTCTTTGGTCATCCACGAGGCTCCTACCCTACCTGAAAAGCCATTCCAGTAAAAGCGAGAAAGCGCCTCTGGAGCTACAACAAGTTGATGTGCTTGCCTGGCAGCGGTAAAGTGTTTCATAAAGTACTGTGCTAACTGACCGTACCCATGGCATACCAGCCAAATATCTGTAATCGCTTCATCCTCTATATCGCCTAGGGTATAATAGCGTGCTGTACGTTGTACGGTTATTTTATTTTCTTTAGCCTCCATATTTATTTATATAAAATAACAAAGGCTGCCCAGTTGATGTTGAGCAGCCTATATTTATAGAAAGGATCGTTCTATCTTTTAAATCCTAAAACAGCGCCTCCACAAAACTCTTTCGTATCGACGAAGGAAAAAGAAATATAATAAATACCCGTCTTCTTACATTCTAATTGAATCGCAGGATAGTAAACCTTCTTATCTTCTATGAAGCTAGAAGCCACCTTATTACGTTGTGCGTCAAAAAGCGTAATGGCAAGCCCCTTGTTTTCTGCATGCGCATTCGCTACAGCAATGACGTAGGTAGTACCCGTACTAAATACATAAGAAACCTCTATTACTCTTTTATTCCCTCCTTGCCCGTCCAATTTGTAATTTTTTAGAAAATTAAAGCCAAGAGGCTTTATCTTTTCTAAGCATTGGGTATTATAGGCTTCTATCACACTGGCTTCGCATTGTGCTTGTACTCTCCAGCTTAATGTGTTCAATATCAATAATAAAACAATAAATATACTTCTTCTTTCCATCCTCTAATGCGCCAATAAACTTTATTTGATGATCTCTTTGCGAACTTCTACGATTGTATCGTACAGTGTATTAAAGTCTGCATCAGAGAAGTTAAGTTTTACATCTGTTGCTTGCTCTACAACAATTTCGTCTCCTTGTTTATTTTCTGTATCTTCTACTTCTCCATATACTAAGCTAATAGGCTCGTAGGCAGTAGCTATCTTTGAGAACTGCTCGTGGAGATTAGCAATGTGCGTTGACTTATCTTTGTTGTTAGAAAGTAGATTAACAATTTGTGCCAAAATAATTTTTTGATCTGCAATGTATTCTTTTAGCTCTGTACTATTTTGTGCCTCTTTAGCTACGTAGCAGCTCAGATAAAGTGCTTCGAGCCAACCACCCGATACAATATAGACAGTCATCTCACCGCGTTGTTCCTTTTGTAGCTCTTCGTTTACTTGATGTAAATTACTTAAGGTTACTTTCAGGAGCTCTTCTAGGTCTGTTCCTTCAGAAGTCATTTGTTTAATCTTCTCAAAATCAAAATATTGAGAGATATTAATCCCATCGGCCATTTCTTTAATAGCAGTCAGATAGTCAATGGCATCTTGATTTTGACTGTATATGTTGGCATACGCTAAATCTGCACTATATACACCTAGATTAAGTGCTTGTTCGTGTGATTTAGAGTAAGAAGACTTTTTGTTTACATCATTAAGCGCCGATTTGTCGTACCGGATACCTAAATCTTTAATCAGTGCGGCTGTTTCTACGGGGTCTGGGATAGAATTGAGTACTTCTATTCCTTTAAAAACACCCCCTGCATTTTCAGTTGTTTCTTCAGTTGTTGTTTCATCGTTTTCTTTTGTTTCGCTAGTCTCTTCTTTACCACCACAAGCAGTAAAGAGCGTTCCTATCAATACAGCTAAGAATATTTTTTTCATAAGAGGCCTATAGTTTTTACGCTTTGAATAATTAATTGAATAATAAAAGCAGAAATACGTTTATTTCTGCTTTTATGTGTTATTACTTTATCATGATTACCTTTTAAATCCTAATACGCTCGCAGCGCAGTAATCACTTCCTTGGTCAAATTCAAAATTGAGATAATATATCCCTGTTCTTTGGCATTTGAGCTGAATAGGGAAATTTTTCTTGGCTACTGAGCTGTAGCTAGAAGTCATCACCTGCTTACTTGGTGACAATAAGGTAAGTTTCACTCCTTTGGTGTCCTGTTCGGCATTGGCTAAAGTAATGAGGTAGGTAGTTCCTCTACTAAATACATATGAGTATCGTACCGTCTCACGATTACCATTTTTGCCATCGATCTTGTAGCTCTTTAAGAATTGAAAGCCCTTGGGCTTTAAGAACTGAACACATTTTCTTGTATAAGCTGAAACATCACATTGTGCTTGTACGTTAGTAGCCATTAATAACGTAAACACTGCACCTAGCGCAAGAATTTTTGTAACACTTTTCATTTTATCAAATTTTTTAAATAAACAACCTTCATTTCAATAGGTATCTTCACACTGTTTGTGACAACTCAAAAAACCTGCCAACACTCAAACAAGCATTAGCTTATTATCTGCGATCGAATGTCGCTTATTTTCTGATAAATGTTGTCAAGATCCTCCTGTGTCATATTAATTACAGGTACTTCTGTTTGTTGTATTGTCAGGATACCATCTTCTATTACTTCCTTAGACTCTCCTTTTTCGTATTTTACATCAATATTTTTATAAGCTTGGTCTAGCTCCTCTAGCTCTGCCTTTAACTTCTTCATCTTAGGGCTAGTCTCGTAATGTCCTAATAACAATGATAACTGATCTAGTGTTACTTTTTGCTCAGCAATACGAATATTAAGTTGATCGTTACTTTGCTTCTGTGCTACACTCGTAGTAAGATACACTGCTTCTACCCACGCGCCTGTTAAGATAAGCACGGTCATATCTGAACGATCTTCTTGTTGTAGATATTCGTTCATTCTTTCTAGGTTGGTAGTAGTCTCTTGAATGAGTTCATCTAGTTTATCGCTGTTAGAGGCTAGTGTCTTGATGGTTTCGTAGTCGAAAAACTTTCCGATATTTAGTCCATCGGCCATTTCCTTTACACCTTGTAAAAAGTTGATGGCATCCTGAGACTGGCCGTAAATATTGGCGTAACCTAGATCAGTACTGTATACACCTAAATTGAGTGCCTTACGATAATCTGTATTGTAGTCAGAAATTTTATCGATACTATTAAGTATGGTAGGATCATACTTAAGTCCTGTCTCTTTGATGAGAAAAGAAATCTCTATTGGATTCGGTATGGATTCGATGATACCCTTGATCACATCAGGTGAGAGTTTAGCTCTTCTGGAGTCATCTGTACTCGTCGTATCTTGTGTAGTATTGTCGTCATCGTCTGGATCGGCATCTTCTCCACAAGAAAAGAGAAAGAGTATTAAAGTTAAGCTTAGTAATAACTTCTTCATATGATTCATACCTAATTTGAATAGTGTATTGTATATAATATGGTTTTATACTCAATAATAAAAATTTTTTTACAATCGAGCTATTTTTTCTTCAAAAAGTTCAATCCGCCAAGTCCAGCAAATATTTTTCTGAAAGCATCTACGTAAAGTGTAAAATAGAGGAATAGTGTCATTAGCCAAATCACCACAATATTAAACAAATAGGTATCTAAATACCTCCCAAAGAAGTGTTTACGAGGCGCAAGGAAATGCGTACGATAGTCCAACGCAAAGGTATAGCTATGCGGATCGTGATAAATAGGATCCATCTGTTGCAATAGCTTTTCTTCATAGATCACTATTTTCTTGCTTTCGTTAGCACCAGTCATCAAATCGTTCAAGCTCTCGTTAAAGTATTCATTCATAGTTTCAGACAGATCAGGATCTTGGTCTTTCTGTACTTGCATTGCTCGGTTAGCAGCATTGAACCTATCTCTGTAGTAAATACCTAGCGAATCATAATAGCTATACAGCTCTTCCGACATCTGTTTGTCAAAGGTGGCCGTAGTTAGCTTCACGGGTAAGTCTTGATAACGGGTAAACTCAGGGCGTATTTTACGCGCGTTTTGGTATTTTCTGTCTATTCTTTGTTCTCTTACCAACTCTGTTTTGATTAGAGATAAATCTTCTTCTAAGAGCACTTTTGTAGAATCATTGAGATTTCGGGTGTAATTCATACAGCGTACTGTCGCACTTTTCATTTCATCTAACCAGTAGCTTCTTCGGTACTCTGCAATACTTTTCTCTTTCTCAAATATATAGTAGGGAGCCATGTAGCGATTGTCTTTGAACTGATTGACAGCAATAGATTCAAATCCCCATCGAGAAACCATTAAGTCTGCTAAAAGAGGCACTTCTCCTTTGTCGCTAATGGCACTATTAAGTTTATCGAAATTAAAAATGATACCACTTAAAATCATTTGTGGAATCAGTATCAAAGGGATGGTAATATAAACGGTTACTACTGAATTGAATGTGGACGAAATATTAAGTCCTAAAACATTGGCAAAACAAGAGACAGAAAAGAGCACTAACCAATAGGTCAGGTTCATTCCGTCGACGTCCAAAATAGAGTTTCCAATTAGTACAAATAGGGCGGTTTGAACGGCTGAAAGTGAGAAGAGGATAATCAGCTTTGAGAAGAAATAACTGTGTCGACTCAGGTTAAGGAAAGCTTCTCTTTTACGTATTTTCCTATCTTTGATAATCTCTTCGGCACTAACCGTAAGTCCCATAAAAAGGGCTACAAGTACACTAATTAAGATATAAGCTGGTATGTTGTCATTAAAGCGATACACGTACTCGCCAGAAGGATCATTCTGAAAGCGAATAACAAAAGACAACAAGAAGGCCAATAAAGGAGCTTGCAGTAGATTGATAAGTACGTATTGTCTGTTACTGATCTTCGAGAGAAAATCACGGGTAGTGAAGACAATCGTTTGTTTGATTTTATTAGGAAGATCAAGGGCTTTTGGTGGCTTTTCTGTTTCAGTAGGGACAGGAACAATCGATTCGCTCTGATTTTTCATAAAGCGCTCGTTCCATTGCTGGGGCTTTATTTTACGCTGATTGGTATACTCTCCTTTTTCAGTAACTACTTGGTCTTCAAGAATGTCAAAAATCTGTTCTGGGTTAACGTTACCACAATTAAAACATTGACCTTCATCAGACTTGGCTTGATTGGTCTCCTTTTTAAAATATACTACTGCCTCTACTGGATTACCATAATACACTTGATAACCACCTGTATCTAGAATGATCAGCTTATCAAACATTTTGAAAATGTCTGAAGAGGGTTGGTGAATTACTACAAAAATGAGCTTCCCTTTCAGGGAAAGTTCTTTGAGTAAATCGACTACATTTTCAGAGTCTCTAGAAGATAACCCAGAGGTAGGTTCGTCTAGGAAAAGTACAACGGGCTCTCTGATCAGTTCTAGGGCAATATTTAGCCTTTTGCGTTGGCCACCACTAATGGTCTTAGACAGTACACTCCCTACTTTCAGATGCTTAATATGATCTAAGCCTAAATCGGTGAGCGTTTTCATAACGCGTTCCTCTAGGGCTTGTTCGGAGAGTGCTTTAAAGCAGAGTTTGGTATTATAGTATAGATTTTGGTAAACGGTTAGCTCTTCGATTAACAAATCGTCTTGTGCTACATAGCCAATAATGCCTTGTGAGTCCTCTTTATCTTCGTGAATGTCGATCCCATTGACGAGTACAGCACCCTGCGTGGGCTTTTCAATCCCTGCCATCACATTTAGGAGGGTAGTTTTACCAGCACCACTCGCCCCCATAATACCAATGAGCTTCCCAGCACCTTCTGCTACACTTACATCTCGTAAGCCTACGGTACCGTTGCGAAAGCGAAACTCTAGATTGAGGGCATTAAAAGAGAGTTTTTGTCTTTCTGACTTCGATAAGTAGGAGTTGGTAATATCGCTGTAATAGAAAGAGTCTCCGTATTGTGTTCGTAAAATACTACCTCTTGCATACAGGTAAATGGCGTCTTGTTCCATCACGAAGTCGTCTAGCTTTACGTTATCGGTACCTGTGTACTTTACAAAGTACATATCGGCCTCCTTGATACGCAAAAAGACCAGCTTCCCGTCAAGTGACTCTACTTGTATGTGTTTCATCCCTTCTATATTGGGCATATATCCACTACTTACCGTCAGGATTTCTGCATAGGTAAATATTTCGCTAGACTCCTTGACAACAAAATCGCGGATTACCTCGTATACGTTGCTAAGCTGTAGCTCGGCGGCGGCAGTTTCGATCACTTCCATCCGTCTTTTGGTAGTGCGCCGATCGCAAGCTACTAGTTCCATCATTTTTACGAGGACTAGTACTTTTTGATCTAAGGTGAGTGACTTATTGATTTTTCGACACCTTCCCAATACTTTCACAGCGAACTTTTGAAAAGCTCGGTCCTGCGCTTCTTGGGCCATTTCCTTTTCATCTCCTTTGGGTGAGAGCTTAGCTGAGATCTCCTCATACTTAGAAAGGTAAGTATGTACTGCTTCTTGAGCTACATTTTTATTAAAGTATCTCTCTACAAACTGCCTCTCTTTTTCGGACGTACCGCCATCTTGCATAGTAGTCATGGCAAATAGCTCGGCGAATGCGTCTAGTATTTCCTCACTCATAGAAGGGTATAGTCAAATGAATGATCAGTTTGACTAAGGTTAAGTTTTAATAAAAGCCTAAATGGCTATATGTAATAATATTAGTAAGTTTTAAACTCAAAAGGAACGTCTACTAAATCAGCAAACTCAGTACCTGCTTCTGACATATCTTCATCATCTTCGTGGTAATACCAAGAGATTTTCGTACCTGTCACGTCTTCTAACTTAGAGAGTATATCTAAAATTAGCTTGGAAGAAGCGGTATTAAAATACTCTAGCTTGAAGGTAAAGAGTGTTTCGGAATTAGGCGACTGTCCGTAGGATTCTAACCATTCCAATACAGGCTTGTAAAATTCAGCCGCATCTTCTGGTAGGGAGCGTCCTGAGATTTCAAATATGGAGTTCTCTTTATCTAAGATAATTTTTGGACTTTCCTCAGTGCCTTCTAAATTGATGATTTCCATACACTTATATAATAATTTTTTTTCCTAAAAAAACGGTAAAGGTTTAATGTAAATAAATTGTTGATCTAAGGTTTTAATCACCACCTGCTCTTGGAACCACAGTTCTTAGGGCAAAGAAAGAGAATTCGTCGTTGATAGGTTCAAAGTTGTATTCTAGTTTCTCACCAGATTTTCTGGCCATATCTACAAAACCCAATCCAGCTCCCCCTTTATCCGATAGCTCTCCTCCTTTTAGGATTTCTTTATAAAGTCCTTTTAGGCCATCTTTATCTAGAGAGTTCACCTTGTCGAGTTTAGTTTGGATACGTTCTATAACGGGATTACGAACAGGATTACCCGAAGTGATAATGTATTCGTTTGCTTGCTTACCCAACATAAAGATTGCGTTGTTTCTGAGTCCATCATCGTCTTTTTCATTGAGGTCTTCCGCATGTTTTACAATATTTTGTAAGCACTCTACCATCACGTTAAAAACTTTTCGCTTTGTACTAGCTGACTCCCCAATGGAGTCCATGTTTCTTTCTGCCATGGCTAGCACAGATTTGGTAATCTCTTGGGTAAACTCTCCTTCATAAACAATGATGAGATTATGCGCCAACATGGTTTTGTGCAACTCATAAACATACTTCATAATATCTTGTTCTTTTTAATGAATTGTAAGGGGCTTAATTAAGGATTAAGCGTAATTTTGGGCGTTAAATTAGTACTATTTTCTTAAAATTAAAATTTTGCTCAAGATTTAAAATTTAATACCAATCGCAAGAATATCGTCGATTTGTTTTACTTCTCCCCCTTTTGTCCAATCACTTAGTTGGTCTTCAAATGTACGATTCAAGTCTGACATAGTAGCATTCAAATGACTTTTCATGATTTCTCTGATCCTTTTAGGGGAGAATTTTCGGTTATCAGGTCCTCCAAACTGATCAGGTAAGCCATCTGAGAACAGCAAAGCAAAATCGCCTTCTTTGTATTGGATAGTTATATTATCAAAATTAGTACGGTTACGGTACTGCGCACCTCCAATAGGGAATTTATTTCCTTTCACTTCTTCTAGCTCAGCTTTATCGAGATGTAAGTAGTACAGTGGTCGATGCGCCCCAGCGTATTCTAGTTGTTTTGCCTTTAAGTCTACCTTACAAAGAGAAATATCCATTCCATCTTTCGTAGCAGAGTCGCCCGTATCTTGCCGCAGTGTTCTTGTTACTTGTTCGTCCAGCGTATCCAAAATTTCTCCTGCTGTGGGATTTTTGCGCGTATCAATAATATTATTTAATAGGAAGTAGCCAATCAGTGACATCAAGGCACCTGGTACACCATGTCCAGTACAGTCTACACAAGCAACATATACGTTGCCGTTCTTCTCCACTAGCCAAGGGAAGTCACCACTTACTACATCTTTAGGTTTAAACATAATGAAAGAGTCACTAAAGAAGCGTTGCAGAATATCAGTATCAGGCATGATGGCCTCTTGAATACGCTTGGCGTAGTTGATACTGTCTGTGATTTTCTTGTTGGTATCTTGAAGTTGTTGTTCTTGAAGTTTACGTTCTGTAATATCGTGTGCTACGATCAAAACTGATTCCATAGAACCATCTTCGTTGAACTCAGGGATACCATTTACCTGCATAATCCGCTCTCCAATCACAGAGGGGAATTCCATTTCGTAAGAGTGCTTGCTTGTTCTTCTCTCTACAATCTGTATGGTACTTAGCCAGCTATTAATTACTGGTTCGGGGAGTAAATCGGTACTCAAAGATTTTTGTAGGAACTGATCTTTGTTCTTTCCAGTGTAGTTTTCAATCGTTGGATTAATGTAGAAAACTTTTCCTTCTTTATTCATCCGTGTGATCAAGTCAGGCGAATTCTCTGAAAGAGCCTGCATTTGACCTCTCATCCGCTCTTCTTTCTCTGCACGTCTTCTTTCTGTAATATCTCGGATATTCAATACAATACCATTGATGACCGGGTCAGCGAGTAGGTTGGTTCCAGTGGCTTCTAGCCAGATGCTTTCGCCTGACTTCTTCCGATAGCTAAACTGAATGGTAATACGCTCGTCTGGATACCTACGTAGGTCTTCAAACATCTTCTTATAGGCTTCTACGCCTTGCTCGATGTGTACAATGTCGTCTGTACCGATCATTTCTTCTGCTTCGTACCCCAAGATTTTCTCTACCGAAGGGGAGATATAGCGAATCGTACCATCTTCTTCATAAATGGTAATTACCTCAGAGGCATTCTCTAGTAGAATCTGTGTTTTACGCTGCTCGTTTTCCACCTGTTGAATTTGGAACTCTAGTTCCTTGTTGGATTTTTCTAGCTGTTCCTGCGTCATGGCCATCTCACGGGCATTTTGCTGCAGTGTTACCTCACGTTCTTTTAGATCTTGGTTGAGCTGCTCTGATTCAGTCAGTAGCTTTCTAGTACGTGTAGTTACCCGAATATTAAAGATGGTACGCGCGATAATCTCACTAATTTCTTCTACGAATTTTACTTCACGAGCGCTAAATCGCTCAAAGCCTGCTAGCTCTATCACCCCGTATACTTCTGTGTCGTTTGTTACTAGTGGTGTGATGAGGATACACTCTGGTTTATTTTCACCCAAAAGCCCAGAGGTGATGGTCATATAGTCTTCTGGAATTTCTGTTCTCAGGATAGTATCCCGTTCAATGGCCGCTTGTCCTACCAGTCCTTCAGCAAACTTAAATTTAGCTTCAAGGTATTTCTTTTTGTTATAGGCATGGCTCGCTACCATTTCGATGGTAAGTTCATCCATCTTCCTAAAATCTTCTCCCATCACTACATAGAAGGCTCCCTGTACGGCATTGACTTTTTTGACTACATAAGCTAAGATTTGCTCTCCTAGTTCTGCCAGTTCGTTGGTAGAGCGAAGGATGTCACCTATTTCTGCTACCCCTGTTACAATCCAGTTACGTTCATCGTCGGCCTGTGCCGAATTCAAGATACTATTCCGCATCGAAATAAGTGCATTTCCTAGAATGTCTTTTTCACTGGCTGGTTTAAACTCAGCATCAAAGTCTTTATCTCCAATACGGCGCGCAAAACTAGCGGTATTGTACAGGTTTTGTACCAAGTCGTTGATTTGCTTGGTCATCTGGCCTATTTCATCTTCAGAAGACTGATCCAAGCGTGGCGGCAGCTCTCCTCTTCCTAGTGCACTCACTGTCTCTTTCAGTGCACCCAACGGACGGGTAAGGAACTGAGAAAATATAATCCCTATGATAAAGGCCGCTAAGATGGTAATTCCTCCTGCTACTAAGAATCTAAAGAGGAGTCCATCCATAGGAGCATAAATCTCTGAGGTATCTATTTTTACCACTACGCCCCAGTCAAGCGAAGGAATATACCTGGTAACGGCAAGGGTGTTTTCGTTACGATAGTCGGATGCTTCTACTACGACACGTTCTCCAGTTACCGCTTGCTCAATGGCATAGTTAAGTTTGGTATCTCCAACAATACCTGCCTCTCTAAGTCCTTTTACTTGTGCGCTATCAGGGCTATGTCGAAGTGTGCTGAGGTATTTTACTTTATTGTTTTCTTGGGTTTGTACAATTAGAATCTCTCCAGAGTTTCCTAGCCCTGTTCTGTCTTGTGACAGACTATCAATTTTACGCATATCAATCTCATAGACTAATACGCCAATATTATCTAGGGAAGTAGTCTCTGGATCGATACGCTTTACTGGTGCATAGGCGAGAATTACAGCCTTGTTACTTTGTATGAACACCTTACTAAAGTAGGTAGAATCTACCTTACCTTTCGCAACAACGTTGAAGTCGGTAGCATTTTCCTTAAATAGGCTGCCAGCTTCTTGAGGGGTATTACTTGTATCGGCAATCTCTACTACTTTTCCCTCTGTATCCAAGAGGTAGATATTGCTAAGCCCATATACAGATTGTATTGTTTGAATAGCGTTGTCTATCTCTTCTTTGCGCTCGTTGAAGGTAAGTTGCTCTAACTGGTTGGTGAAGGCTTCACTAAGACTATCTTCAGAGCCAAACCCTATTTCTTCTGCTACGTTGTCAGTTGTATCTAACTCTAATGCATACAAGTCATACTCATCTTGGTTGTAATTATCATAAGGGGAAACAATAGCTTCTAAATCTTCTAGCTTATTCTTGATTACATTGAGTTGCTGCCCCATTTCTATACCCGACTGTATCTCACTAAAAAACGTTTTAATCTTTTGCACTTTTACATCTGCAATGGCTTGCATTTGGCCTACGTAACGTTCCTTAATGGTTCCTTTACTTTCTTCAAAAGCAATTATACTGACGGCTGCTACTGAAATGAGTACCAACAACAGTACGATAAGGGTAATCTTTGTTCCTATCTTCGCTCTATTAAACATAGCTACAAGCTTTATTCTTCTACATTAATTGGGTGGGTAGCTAGATGTGCTGCTAGCAAATCAGCCACTTTTTCAATGTATAATTTATGATTTTCTTTGATCTTTTCAAAAGAAGCCACTTCTATCACTCCCAGTGTTTCTTTTTCTTCCCTTCTAATGGGCGCAATAATTAAGTAACGCGGGGAAGTATTGCCCAGCCCTGATACGACTGTCATATACCCTTCTGGTATGCTATTAATGAGTACTGTTTTACCATCCTTGGCTACTTGGCCAGCCAATCCTTCTCCAAACTCATACATGACCTTCTGGCTATCTGGGGTATGGTAAGCATAGCCCGCCTCTAACTCTATAAACTGGAGTCCATGCTTAGAAGTAGCAACATAGATGGCTCCTTGGGCTGCTTGTATATGGCTACAAATATGTGAGAGGGTTTCATTGAGTACTTTCTTGGTATTAAAGGCGTGGCTTTCAATCAAATCCTTTACTTTTCGCACCTCTTTTTCTGCTACATTTTCGCTTTCTTCATCTACCTCTACTTCTCTGGTAGTACCATCTTCATTTCTTTCTACATATACTACTTTGGCCTTATTTCCCTTTACAAAATAGCGTGACCCAAGTATTTGGAACATCACTGCTAGCAATCCCATAGAAAAACCTATTCCTACGAATACGCTTATGTTAACGGCTACGGGAGTTACTTTTGCTTTTTGGTTAATGTCTAAAATACCAAGGGCTTGTGCGATATCTTCTTCTAGTGTATAAAGGTCGTAAGCGACTTTTGCCATCGCTACGATGAAAAGTATAATGAAGACAATGCTTAAGGTTTTATAGAGTACTCTCATGGTTTATGCCACGTATTGTTTATGTAAGGTAAGTAAAAAATTGATAATTTGATTAGTTTTATAAGTATAGTCTACAGAAGTAATATCTAAGGCAGCCTTGGGCATGGTATCGATAAGGCATTCGGCAGGGTCTTGAATTAAGGTGATTCCTCCTCGCTCGTGGATGTATTTCATCCCTATTGCTCCATCTTTATTGGCGCCTGACAATAGTACACCAATGAGCTTGTTTCTAAATACATAAGCAGCCGTCTGAAAGGTAATGTCTATCGCAGGGCGAGAGTTGTTGACCATTTCTTCGGTAGACATCGTAAAGGTATTCCCCAGCTCTACAGCCAAGTGATAGTTGGCAGGAGCCAGATAGATCCCTCCTCTTCTGATACTTTCTTTGTCTTCTGGCTCTTCTATTACTTTAGCACTTTTAATATTCAACGCTTCTACGAAGCCTGTTCGTACATGCTTAAGTCGATGTAAGCACATAATGATGGGGATGGGAAATTTCTCAGGAAGTGCTTGTAAAATAGCACTGATCACTTGAAAGCTCCCGGCTGAACCACCTATTACAATGGCTTTGTACTGACTATGTAGATGTTCTTGGTTCATTCAAATTTACTCGAAAAAAAGCTTAAAGATTGAGACATTTGTACAGGTGTTTTAATCTTTAATTTTCTTATAAATTTTTTCTTCGTTATTAACTACTATAAATTTATTCGCTATTTCACACCATATCAATGATTCTTTTGCACCTATCGCCAAGTAAGCATATTTGTGCATACTAGCGTGAAAAAGCTTTAAAACTTGATTTTGTAGTGTCTGATTAAAGTAGATCATCACGTTACGACACAGTACTAAATCGAACTTTGAAAAAGGATCTCCAATGACAAGATTATGCTCTCGGAATTCTACATTTTCTACTAAATCCTTGTTCATAATGGCTTTCCCTCCCTCTTCTCGATAGTAGTCGGTCAAGGAGCTTTTTCCTTGAAACTGAATATAGTTCTTACCATTCAGCTCCATATTTTTCATACTGTACATGCCTTGGCGTGCCCGGTATAGGATGACGTGGTCTATATCAGTAGCAACGATCTTTACCCTATCCAGAATGCCCATCTCTTTCAAAAGAATTGCTATAGAGAAAACTTCTTCTCCAGAAGAACAGCCTGCATGCCAAATACTGAAAGTATCGTTGTTGAGTAAGATATTTGGAATGATATCATCGCGAAGCTCTCTCCAGAAGGTTGGATCACGAAACATTTCTGTTACGTTCACCGTAATTTCAGAGAGAAATTCTTTGAAAAAATTTTGGTCAGCCTCTAGCCTTTTAACGAGCGCATCAACAGAGCTAAGTTTGTAGAGTTCAATGACGCGCTGAATACGGCGCTTGAAGGATGACATGGCATAGTTGGTAAAATCATAATCGTGACTACTTTGAATAATCTCAGTTATTTTTCGTAGATCCGCTATTTCAATTTCTTGCATACATGATAGCTTTTTACTAATAGCCCTTCAAGTTAAGTGGGTTTTGCTACGATACCAAAGCATTTTACTTAAAATACTTACCTGAAACAATATTAAAGGTTTTATTTTAAAAAATAAACCTCTTGATAATAAAATAATTGTTTCTGTAATGGCTCCTTATCAACAAAAAGGTAGCTCTCAGAAAGAACTACCTTTTTTACTATCTTTAAACTTTTACTAAAACTTACTGACTATATAATAGTCAAATACCTTGCCACTTCCCCGCTATTAAGGGAACTGTGTTCAGAGAAGCATTTGATTTACAGAAAGATAACTTCCTTGACTACTTTTGCGTTGAGGTGTTTATTGAGTAAGGCTACAATCTTACTTTTTGACATACACAACTCACTCTTCAGGGCTGCTGAGCTAAGTTTTACATAAAGCGTATCCGTTTTTACAAATACACTTACTGTTTGGCTAACAATGGGAGCGCCCATCAGCTTTTCCCAAGCATTAATGATTTGTGCTTCATTGTACTTTCCTTTGATGCGGTAAGTCTCTAGCAGGCTGTCTATGGCTTCCTTCAGTGTAGATACTTCTGCTTTTCTGGATGATCTCTTATACTTCATATGTTCGTTCGATTCCCCCTTGTTGTATATGAAAAATTCTAGCACGCAATGAGAGTGCTTTCATAAGCTGCTCCATCCTTTCTGGGTTAGTATCTGTGATAAATAATTGACCAAGTTTTCGACGGGTCACTATTTTTAGTAGTTGTAGTATTCTAGATTGATCGAGTTTATCAAATATATCGTCCATTAATAGGATAGGTATTACTGGCTTATGCTGACAAAGCATTTCAAATTTAGCTAATTTCAATGCAATTACAAAGGATTTTTGTTGTCCTTGCGAAGCAAATTTCTTCAAGGACTTTTGATGGATTTTAAAAAGGAAGTCATCTTTGTGTATCCCTACAGTAGTTCGTTGCAAAACACTATCTTTGGGAAGCGCCTCTTTGAACTGAACAGGGTAATCTTCTGCGCGTTGCCATTGTGTCTGGTACGATAGGCTTACTTCTTCTTGGTGTTGTGTCAATTGTTGGTATGCCTGTTCAAAAAGAGGGATGTAAGCCGTCAGTTGCTTTTCTCTTTCCTTGTAAATGGCTATACCTTTCTCCACTAGTGGTTCGTCATAAGACTCAAGCAGTGGTTTATCAAAAAATCTACGTTCATAAAACTGTTTCAGTAAAGTATTGCGTCGCTTTAGTAATTGATTGTAAATAAGTAAATCTTCTAGATATGTTTGGCTTATTTGTGCAAGTAGACCATCGAAAAATTTGCGACGTACTTCACTTCCTTCCCTCACTAAATCTGTATCATTGGGCGACATCAATACACATGGATATTTTCCTATGTGTTGTGCTATCTTTTCATAAGCTTGTTGATTTACTTTTACTACCTTACGCTCTCCTATCTGTACGGCACACATTACTTTTTGTACGCCCGTGGGTAGTTCAAAACTTCCCTCGATGACAAAATGAGGCTGCTCGTAGCGAATATTTTGTAAGTCTACCGGATTGAAAGCGCTTTTTGTAAGTGATAAATAGTAAATGGCATCGAGTAAATTCGTTTTACCGCTACCGTTATTTCCTACAAAGCAGTTGATAGTGGGGTGTAGTGCTAGCTGCGCCGATTCGTAGTTTTTGAAATTGTACAGCGTGAGTTCTTTCAGAAACATAGTTTACAAAAAGGATACTTTAGTACTTTTGGGTTATAAAGTTGGATCAATTCATTTTTTTATAGCAGGTTTTTTCTATCTTCGTAGGTAGATGCCTGTGTTATTTTTAAACTGAAGATTCCCTACAGCTATGGCCAAAACGAATTCAAAGTCTACCAATACTACTACCAAAAAGAGTAAGACCACTAATAGTAAATCTAGTAGCAAGGCAAAAGTAGCCTCTAAATACAACTTCCCCAAAGAAACCTATCAATTTTGGTATGAACGCATGTTGCTTATCCGCCGCTTTGAAGAAAAATGCGGACAGCTTTACGGACGTCAGAAAATAAAGGGTTTTTGTCATTTGTATATCGGACAAGAGGCTTGTGTAGTAGGTGCGGTGACGGCCTTGAAAAAAGAAGATAAATGGATTACAGCGTATAGAGATCATGGCCATCCATTAGCATTGGGCACCTCTCCTAATGCCGTAATGGCAGAGCTTTTTGCCAAAGCGACTGGTTGTACTAAGGGTAAAGGAGGTTCTATGCACCTTTTTGACAAAGAAGTGAACTTTATGGGCGGTCATGGGATTGTGGGCGCACAAATTCCCTTGGGAGCGGGCATTGCCTTTGCAGAGAAATACAACAAAACTGATAATTTATGCATTTGCTTTATGGGAGATGGAGCAGTGAGACAAGGTGCCTTTCACGAAGCATTGAATATGGCCATGACTTGGAAGCTCCCTGTTATATTTGTTATTGAAAATAACGGTTATGCGATGGGAACCTCCGTAGAGCGTACTTCTAATGTGGTAGAATTATACACTTTAGGTGAGGCTTACGATATTCCTTCAGAGCCTGTAGATGCGATGAAGGTCGAGGAAGTTCATTTGTCGCTAGAGCGAGCGGCTGAGCGTGCCCGAAAAGGTGATGGGCCTACCCTATTAGAATTTAGAACCTACCGCTATAGAGGACACTCTATGTCAGATCCAGCTAAGTACCGTACCAAAGAAGAGCTTGCTTCTTACAAGGAGCTAGACCCAATCGAAATGGTAAAGGAGGCATTACTAAGCAATAAGATGGCTGATGAAGGCTACTTTGAGGAAATAGAAAAGAAAACTAAGAAGATTGTGAGCGATGCCGTTGACTTCGCCGAAGAGTCACCTTATCCTGACGTAGAAGAGATCTACAAAGATGTGTATGTTGAGTCTTACCCTTTCTTGAAAGATTAGTGGGTAGATATTAGTTAAATACTCATTTCTCTATTCAAACGGTATTGGTGCTTCTCTACCAATGCTTCCATAATACCATCTTTTAGGCCTAGGCCAGGTGCTACTATTTTACCTATTTTGGCCCATTTCATAACTGATAGATAGATGGTAGAGGCAGGAATGATAACATCTGCACGATCAGGATTCAATCCTAACTCATTGATACGCTCTTCTAGACTAAAGCTCTCCAACTTCCTACGTAGTGAGTCAATGTCCTTTGCTGCCATAGGTTTCGTTTTACTCTTTAGTAAAGAAGCGATCTTATTTATATTTCCCCCTATACCAACAGCCGTAATTTTAGGGAATTGCCCTCTTACATAGGTCTCTACCCAATGTTGCATGTCTTGCCAAGTGTCAGCAGAAACGGTATTCTCTAGGAGTCGTATAGAACCTATTGGAAAAGACTTGGCAACTACTTCTTGCTTACAGGTAAACACGGTGAGTTCTGTACTTCCACCGCCCACATCAATATGCAGATAGCTTTCTTCATCCATATAGCGCCTAAACGCCTTATTTACATACACGCTTTCTTGATCACCCGAAATGATCTGTAGTTCTAGGCCAAATTTTTCTTTTACTTTTTGAGCGATGGCTTCTCCGTTGTTGGCTTCTCGCATAGCAGAAGTAGCGAGCATGAGGTAGTCGTCTACGTCATGTAGCTCCATCAAAAGTTTGTAGCTATGTAGCAGCTTTAGTAAGTTGGCTTCTCGTAGCGGCGTAATGGCCTTGCTAGTGAATACATCGAGCCCTAAACGAAGCGGAAAACGTACATATTCTACTTTCTTGAAAGAAATTTCTTGGTTGTAGTGGTATAAAACGCTGCTTATTTGTAGTCGAGCGGCATTAGAACCTATATCGATGGCTGCAAACTTCAAAGTAGTATCGTTTCTAACAGTTATCTTTACAAAGGTACCACGAATTTCGTAAATCTCTTTGAAAGTAGCTATAAGATGGATAAATCTATCTTAAAAAATTGCGCCAATGTTGAAAAAAAATTAACATTGTGAAATTTCAACTTCATAAAGTACAGTCTTAAGAAGTTTCTCCTCCATGGACAAGGCTTTCCACATCATATTAATTGACACAGATACGCATTTTCTAAAAAACTTTGAAGAGGCTTATCATAAGGCTAACTTTCCCATCCACTGGCAGTTCACTTACCAAAGTCAGGTACCTGATTCATCAGCGCAAGTGCCTGTACATTGTCTGTTGCTCGATGTGCAACTTGCTGCCTCAAACACAACTGCTTTTATAGAGAATCTGAAAAAGCTGTACTATCCAGAGGAGGTGATTCTCATTCTATTTGGTTTACCTGGGCAGGAAGACATTCTATTAGCAGGTTTGAAGGCGGGCGCGCAGGCTTTTCTCTACAAAAAACCACTCAACATGGCTTGGGTACAGTTTACCATCGAGAACGCTTACAAGCAAATTGAGCAACAAAATAACCATAATGATCAACTGCAGCTTTTGATAGAAAATAACCAAGCGCTCGAACAGTACAAGCTCTTTATAGAAAATCAGCTTACCGATAGAACTTCTGAGTTGAGTAATACCTACGAGCAACTTCTGGAAGCTTTAGCAGTGCGCAAGAAACTAGAAGAAGCACTCAATAATTCTATTAAAGAGCTCGATACCTTCGTTTATAGGGCTTCTCACGACCTCAGAGGCCCCATTGCTTCCCTCATAGGGCTTACCAACTTAGCCAAGGTGGAAATCAAAGACGAAAACGCGCAGAAATACCTGAAGATGATCACTGAAAACTCCAATAAGCTTAATAACATTCTTACTACGCTACTGGAAGTAACAAAGATTAAGTACATAGATATCGAGGTAGGGGTAGTAGATTTCTATGAAATTACCAAACGACTACGCTATACGTATATGAAGGACTTCATGCGTTTAAGCATAGCTTTCGACATTCATATTGATATACCTATTGATTTTTATAGTGATGCAGCGCTCATCAAGAGTATTTTACAACACCTTATTGATAACTCGATTCAATATGCAGACGTAGAACGTGCTAGCTGGATTAAATTAAGGTTCACCTTGGAGGAAGATGCCTTGTGTATGATGGTAAGTGATAATGGACAAGGAATTGCCAAGCGAGTACAACCAAAAATATTTAGTATGTTTTTCAAACACAATGCTACTGGTAAAGGCGCTGGCATTGGTCTGTATGTTGTCAAAAATTGTGTAGAGAAATTGGAGGGACGTATCACTTTTACGAGTGAATCTGATAAAGGAACAGCGTTTAAGATTATTTTACCTAATCTTACAACCCGAGAGAAGTCCAGTATTACTTAGCTTATGATGGATTTTACTTTGCAACAACATCCCGCCCTTTATGCGGCTTTCGATACTTATCCCTCTGCCAAGGGAGCGAGTACACATATTTATCACTTTTCACAAACGCTTTTCAATCATACAGCAGGTGGACTACTATATGTATTGGGCGGTAAAAAGCTGCTTAGTTACCAGAAAGAAGTCGAGGTAGAAATTCTACGTTTTGATGCGGCCATTCCTAATTACTTGGAAAGAGCACAACTGTATAGCCAGCATTTAATGGAGGTTATTACTACCCAACACCAGTTAAAGATTTGCCATTTCAGAGATATTTGGGGAGGGCAGCCTATTCTGTTACTACAAGAAGAAAAAGGCTATAAGAGCGTTTTTGAAGTAAATGGCCTTCCTTCTATTGAGTTGCCTTATCGCTATCCTCTCCTGACGGAAAGCACCTTAAAAAAACTGCGAGAACGAGAGCAGCTTTGTTTACGAAAGGCCGATTATATTGTTGTACCCTCTGAAGTGATCCAGTCTCATTTGAGGCAAAGAGGCATAGCAGCCGAAAAGATCACTGTGATTACCAATGGTGCAGACCTCCCCCAAACCTTAGAAAAGCCTGTGGAGGCTCCCGAGAAATACATCATTTACTTTGGTGCGTTGCAATCTTGGCAAGGGGTAGATACCCTCCTGAAAGCTTTCCGCCTCATTGGTGATTTCAGTGATGTAAAACTAGTGATTTGTGCCTCTACCAAGCCGCGTAAATTGAAGGAGTACTTTAAATTTATTGACAAACAAGGCCTCTCCGATCGTATTATCTGGCAATATCAACTCAAGAAGCGGCCCTTGTACAACTGGATCAGCGGAGCGCTTTTCTCTGTTGCACCTCTAAGTGCTTGTAGTCGTAATGTAGAACAAGGGTGCAGCCCACTTAAAATTTTGGAATCTATGGCGCTCGGTATACCTGTAGTGGCTTCCGACTTGCCCGTAGTACGAGAGATTGTTAGCAACGATCGTATCGGTAAGCTTGTACGTCCTGATCGCCCTGCCGAACTAGCACGGGCGATGCGGCTTCTGCTTGACTACCCTGACTTGACCAAGAAAATGGGTAAAAATGCTAAAAGACATATTCAAGAAAACTTTACTTGGGAAAGTAAAAAACAACAACTTATCCGTCTTTACCAGAAAGCTTGCTAGTCTTTTCTTTAGAAGTATTGTAGATACAAAGAAAAGCCAAGTTTGAAATCACATTTACAAAGAATGGCAAAAGGAAAGTTTTATTTAAGCTGGAATTTTTCCAAATTAAATACTTAGTACAACATCACTGCATTTAAGGTATTGATATGATCCCTACCAAAAAAGAACCTATCTCTCGAGGGTATGCCTTTATCAAAGCAATCCAAATGCTTTTTATGCTTACACCAAGACAATGGTGGTGGTTGTTTCGCAAACAAATAGCTGGCGAACAGACGCCACAAACTTGGATAAAGCTGCTAAGGCCTTTGGCAGCGTACAACCAATACAACAATGCTTTTAGAGGGAAAGTAAAACGAGTAGCTTGGGTGAGCCTATGGATTACACTTATACTTTATTTCTTTGGATCTCGGCTACCTACCTGGCTTCCAGCGTTGATTGAATATTTGTCGCTCGATGGCCTTCTCGAGCCTTCTTGGTTTTCCAGCCTTTCTTGGCTTTCAGACCTGCATCAGGTTATGTTAGCTCTAGCTGTCGCTGCTTGGGTACTTTTCTTCTTTCTCAAGCAAGCAGACATTTCTGATCACTTGCGTAATTTCCTGTTACCCCTTATTCGCATTCTGTCACAGGAGGCTACAGTTGATAGTCAGATGAACCTTCGAGTAGCCCTTCATCGTAGAACGCATCGCAGATTTCATAATTATACTGAAAGAGGAGACGCCCACTGGAAATACTTACTCAGTCAAATACTACAATATACGGTAGTTGGTCTTGGTATTGTAGCTGCGCTGACGCTCTTTAATTTACAAGTACGTGACCTAGTGGTAGCCCTACTACCGGATATGGTAAAGACTGTCTTAATCGACTCGATAAATCAACTCAGACCCAGCCTCCCTGATTCAATAGTACAAATCTTGGACAATCCAACCAGTATCCCTCCGCTGGATAGGTTGCTTATTGTGGCAGAGGTCGTTGCCTTTATTGGCGCGCTCGGGTATATTTTCTTCAGAGTCCTCTCACTTCTTTCTATCAAGAGGCATAGTGATGCACGGGTACGCACTAGTACAAAGCACTATTTTTACCCCTGGCTCACTTTCAGCCTGTACTTGGCTGATGATACCCTCTTAGAAAGTACGCTTACAGAGCGTATTCGCTTAAGAAAAAGAGTGAAGAGAAATACTAGTGGAAAAATAAAAGCTAAAGAGAAGGTTTCTATACAAATGATTTATGGAATTACGTTACGCTTTCCTCTAAGAGATTATGCTTTTCAGCCCTTAGAAGAAGATAAGCTCCCCACTCGACTGTCGGTAGAAGTAAAAACGAGTGAAAAAAGGCAAGCTTTTAAAATGAAAGCCAAAACTAAGCAAAATCAACTGGATACCTATCCAGATGTTAACCTTTTTCTACGATACGTGACTACCATCTATCAACATACTATTCGAAAAGATGCTAGTAGTGGAGCCCATCACTAACTTACTGCGCTTTATAAGTAAATTCCCCAATCCTTTCCTTTGAAAAAGAATTTTCGTAGTTTAAAAAGAAAGATTTGGAAAACTTCTAGACAGACCATTTATGAAATAATGATGCGTTTTTCTTCAAAAAACTATACCTTTAGTGAGATAAAGGTGAAAAGCAAGCCCACCAACGTTTATGCTGACTGGTCAGCTTTCTTAACTTGTATAGCTACTATCTATTGGCATGTGAAACAAAAAGTTGTTTAACTATGAGTAATAAAATAAAAGGAGATAAACCAACGGCAGGTTTATTTAAGACTTTAGGGATGCTCAGTGAGCTTACCCCTGAACAGCAAGCGCTCATCAAAAAACTTAGAATAGAAGGGACACATACAGCCGAAGAATGGTTAGAACTCTTGCAGGAGATTGTTTTGTATGATACTAATAATGATGCGGCCAGAAAGAAGCTCACTAATACTATGACGCTTACTGGTATTTTAGCTTTTATAAGTCTCTTCATTATAGGCGGCTTTCCTCCTATATTGTTTCTTACACTTTTATTACTTCTTGTTTTAATAGTTGCTGCTGTTTTGTATTATCGTCTTAAAGGCTCCGACCTTCCTAATCTACTTCGATTTTACATCTTTCCACTAATTAACGTACTGAAGGAAGAAAGTCAGGCCCAAGCGCCTCTTACAATTCACGCCTATTTAGGTAAGAAAGTGAGTGAAGAATTTCTAGTAAAAGAAGAAGCCAATAGCAACCGCGGTTATCCTAAAGTGAGAACTTCTCACTACGAAGTGCCTTTCTTATTTGTCGATACTCGCTTAAGTGACGGCTCTCTACTTTCTATTGAAATGCGTGACCTGATTAGAAAAAGAAGAATCACCAAGCGTAATCCTAGAGGAAAGATAAAAACAAAAACGAAGTATAAAATCAAAGTCAATTACGAAGTACGTATTGGCTTTCCTAAGAAAACCTACGAACTTACTAGTACGCAAGCTGAGCTAGTAGGTAACGTAGCCGACAAAGCGAAGGTAAAATTTAAGGAGAACGAAAAGCGTAATATTCTTAATATTCGTAAAAGGCAAATCTACACGAATATCAGTTACGTACCTGACATTACCTTTTTATTGAGTGTGATTGCAGATGGCTATGAAAAAATGAGGCAAAGTGCTTAGTTTTCTATCAATTCAAACTTTTATCTTAAAGAGAATCCATTTATGAAACGCTGCCAAATAAAAACAGGCTTCTTTGTATTAAAAGAATGTGGGGCTATCGCTACAGCGCGTTGCCGTAGCTGTAAAAAGTATGTTTGTGAAGCACATATTGCTGAGCAAGGTAAGCCACAAGACGATATGGCGGTACTTACCAATACAACAACTGAGACAGGCACTTCTTCCCTACGAAAGGATGTATTATGTATAGAGTGCTATACAAAAATGAATAAAGAAAAGCTATCTGAGAAGTACCATAAGGGTTATAGAAGCAGTACTACCAACGATATATTTTGGTATTTTTATATGCGTGATAGTTTCTACCGTAATCACCACTATCAACCTTTCGACGATTACGATACTGATAGCTTCAATACTACCAGCTATGGTAGCGACTTTGACGACGACGATGGGTCTGCTAGTTTTTATGATAGCTAAACCTTTCTCTTAGATTGGATAAATAGTACAACATTACTTTATGAAAATACTGTGGCTAACAGAGAACTACCCACCCAATAGGGGTGGTATGGCGCAATCGTGTGACCGTATTGTGTATAATTTGAGACAACAGGGCCTTGAGATACACGTTTTGCACCTCACCCAACGGGTAAAACAGATTAAGTACAAGCAAGTACAGGGTGGGCAAGACATTTTCTACCCGACCCACGTAGATTTGGCCCACACACTTAACTGCATGTGGCATTTCTTAACTTCGCAGCACGAACAAGCACCCTATACCCATTTAGTAGTTTTTGGTGGGCATTTCCCTATGTTTGCTGGGCCTACTTTTGCGCGTCTACTTGGTATTCCCCTTATTACCTTACTGAGAGGAAATGACTTTGATGCGGGTCTTTTTACACCACGTAAACGAAAGATACTGGAAGATTGTCTGCGCAACTCTTCTCTTGTATGCGCTGTCAGCAAGGATAAGCTCGAGAAGATGGCGGCACTTTTTCCTGAAGTGCGTACTGCCTACATTCCCAACGGTATTGATACCAGCGACTGGCAACCACTTGCTTCTGATCTATCGTTTAGCAAGCTTTGGCGTACAGAGCATTTGCAAGGAGGACAAAAAGTGATTGGTCTTTTTGGGCATCTCAAAGAAAAGAAAGGGGTTACCTTCTTCTTACAACAACTCTGTAAGCTACAACTCCAAACGGCTTTTCATTTATTAATCGTAGGCGATCTAAGCCAAGAGGTTGCTGATTTTTTCGAAGAAAACGCACAGCTCCCTACAACAGAGCAGTTACAATATACCTTGTACCCTTTTATGGACAGGTTTGAGCTGCTGGCCTATTACCCCATTTGTGATATAGTAGCCATTCCTTCTTTCTATGATGGCTTACCTAATGTGTTACTAGAAGTAGGGGCGCTAGGCATACCATTGATTGCCTCACGCGTAGCGGGTATGGCAGATGTACTGGAACCCTCAACGCACGGTTTTTTGTTTCATCCTACCGATGAGGCTTCCTGTAGAGAAGCCATTTACCAATTATACCAGACTTCCTCAGTACAACTTCAGGAGATGGGGCAGGCTTGCCAAGCGTTGATTTGTGAACAACTTAATCACCATCAAGAGGCAGCACGATATAAAGAAGTTTTTGAGCAGCTTTAAGGGCAACATTTTGATTACTTTCACGGTATACTACATGATAGTTTTTAATAGAAAATGTATTAATACATTATGAAAAGTTTATTATTCATACTTTCCCTTCTTCTCACCTCTGCTGTACAGGCACAAGAGGCTATTCAAGTAATCAAATTTAATGAGTTGGAAAGCTTACTAGCACAAAAGCAAGAAAAAGTAATCGTAGCTAACTTTTGGGCAAGTTGGTGTGCACCTTGTGTGAAAGAATTACCTGCTTTTGAGCAGCTCCATCAGCACCAAAAAGATGTAGAGGTGGTGCTTATCAGCCTTGACTTCGTAGAGGATATGGCAAAAGCGCAAAAAATATTACAAAAGAAGGGGATTACCGCCAAGGTTGTCTTGCTTGACGAGACGGACTACGACACATGGATAGACCAAGTGGAGCCTTCTTGGCAAGGAGCTATTCCTGCTACACTTTTGGTTAGCAATCAGACGGATAAACGTATTTTCCTCAATGAAGCGGTAAGTTATGAAACGTTACTTAAGCAATTACAACAATTAAAATAATTTTATTTTCACTTACTAAACTTATCTCTCACATGAAAAATCTAAGTAAACTAGGCGTACTTCTTTGCCTTCTCTTGATATCAACAAGTGCTACTTTATTAGAAGAAGGCTACCAACCTGGCGACAAGGCACGGGATTTCAACCTAAAAAACATTGATGATAAGATGGTATCTTTGAAAGACTTTCCTGATGCGAAAGGCTTTATCGTGATCTTTACTTGCAATCACTGTCCTTTTTCGAAAATGTACGAAGATAGAATCATCGCCTTAGATGCTGCCTACAAGGAAAAAGGCTATCCGGTAATTGCTATTAATCCAAACGATCCCGTAAAGCAGCCAGAAGATAGCTTTGACAAAATGATTGTAAGAGCCAAAGATAAAGGATTTACGTTCCCTTACCTCTTCGATGAAACACAAGAAATTGCTAAAACCTACGGCGCTACTAATACGCCTCATACCTTTGTGTTAGAAAAAGAAAGCAATGACCTCATTGTGCGTTATATAGGTGCTATTGACAACAATGCGAAAGCAGCCAATGAGGTTTCTACCAAGTATGTAGAGAGTGCTGTAGACGCCTTACTAGCTGACAAAGAAATTGAGAAGAAGCGCGCCAAGGCTATTGGCTGCACGATCAAGTGGAAGTAATCGCTGGTTTTCTATTAAAAAAGCTTGTCGCCCAAAATTATATCGAGCGACAAGCTTTTTTTGTATAGACCTACTAGACTACTTTCCGCCCACTATTACTTCTACCATGGTAGCGGTGTCTAAGTATTTTTGAGCCGTATTCATCACATCCTCTGCCGTTATCTTACGTACTTGAGCGATGTACTGATGGTAAAATTTATAATCCAGATTATAATAGTAAATAGCCTTGAACATATCAGCCTGCGCGAAAGGGGTGGTGAATTCACCTGCAAAAGAGCCAGCCATATAATTCTGTACTCTTTCTAATTCTTCCTTTCCAACTGGTTCTGTTTGTAAACGCTCTATTTCTTTGTAGATTTCGTCGATAGTGTTTTGGGTATATTCTTTATTGACGTCTGTACCAATTACAAAGAAGCCCTGCTCAGCCAAGTAGGTTACTTGTGCGCGTATACCGTAGGTATAGCCTTTTTCTTCCCTTATATTTTGCATAAGGCGAGAGCCAAAGTATCCTCCTAGTAGTTCGTTGGTAACCAATATTTTGAAGTAATCTGGATGATGCTTAGGAGGCATTACCTTTCCTATTCGTATAGAAGATTGTAGGCTTTCGCTTTTCTCTATGAGTTCTTTTTTGAACTGTGTTCTAATGTCTCTAGGACTCTCTTCTGTTTGAATATGTTTTGCTAGCTCTTCGCCAAAGATTTCTTCCAACGTTTTAATGGTGGTATCCTCTACTTTTCCAGCGATAATGATGTCACAATTGCCAAAGTGTATGTAACGCTTGAAGAAAGGAGTGATGTCGTTCCGCTCTAAACTGGCCAAGTCTTCTTCTACCAAATTTCTACCGTAAGGATGTGCACCAAAAATAAGCTCTCTGTAGCGGCGTGCGGCTACATAAGCATTTTTTTCGTTGTTTACTTGAATCTGTTGTATGGTTCTTTTCTTAAGTAAATCAAGCTCTTCTTCAGGAAATGATGCCTCTAAAATCAGTGTTTTCACAAGTATAAGTACTTCTCTTAGGTACTTATTAAGGGTATATACTCTGATACCCACTCTATCAAAACCTGTATAAAAATCTATGAAAGCCCCGTAGGCATCTATTTGTTCATTGATTTGTAAGGCGTTTAGTTGAGTAGTGCCTTGCCCAAGCATTTTAACTGTAGCAAAGGACTGCCCTGGGTTCAGATCGTACCGACTTCCCGCTTGGAAAATCCATTCAACCGAAACTACCTCCTGCTCCCCTGCCTTAATCACTTTTAAAGGTAGCTGATTAGCAAGTGTCAGGTTCTCTGCTTCTAGGATATGTATCTGTTCTATAGGGTGATAAGCCGGTGGGCGTGTTCTATCAATCATACAGTTTTGTTCTGGTCTCCAGAAATAGACGGTGCAAATATAGTCAGAAAAGGCACTTACTTGCACAATCTCTCAAAAAAATTGCAAGTCTACAATTGTGTATTAGTATAACACATTTTTATACTTTTTAAAAGCTAGATATTCATAAGCGACTCTCGCTTACGCATTTTACCAGCCGGTATACCAAACATCATTTTAAAACGACGACAAAAGTAAGCAGTATCTTTATATCCTACGTCTTGGCCAATCTCTCGAATACTTTTCTTGGTGGTGCGTAGTAAATCTACAGCCTTTTCCATACGCTGATATTCAATATAGTCTTGAGGGTTGATACCCGTTAGCATTTTGAAATATTGCCCTACGTAATCTTCAGATACATTTGCTACGCCGGCCAATACCTTATTAGAGAGGTCTCCGCTCAGATATTCTTTAATATAATTAAAGATATCGATTAAGCGAGGGTCTTTAAAGTAGGTGCTGTTGGTGGCCAATTTCTCTACAAACATATTATGTATAAGAATGTAGCGGATCATTTCTATGACAATCTCCTCTGTCTTGTTCATGATGACCTTCTCTTTACCAGGAAGATTCTGTAAGTTCTCTATGGTAATATCTGTAATCAACTCGGCTAGCACCTCATTTTTGGGAATAATAAAAGGCGGAATGTCTAAAGAGGTAAAGAAGTTGACAGAATCGAACACTTTGGCCGCAAAGGTGACATAGCTGAAAGAATTGTCGGTCGCCCCTACTTTATTCTTATCGTAATTAGACTCAAAGTACTTATCCCTTCCTAGCACAAACTGCTCGTTGGTAAGTTTTTGTGATTCTTCAGAATTACCTACCCCATATCCTATGCAGGCTTGTTTTCCTCCAGGCACAAATAATATATCTCCCTCCTTCACTTTCACATCTTCATTTTCGAGCCGTAGTACGATGTCTCCGTCATGTAGGAGAAAAACAGAGTTATCTACATCGTAAAAGTTGGTGATAACGAAAGGTTGAATCATTTTTATATTCTTGGCTTTCAAGAATTTAGCATTCAATGACTCAATAATTTTATTATAATCCTCCATAACTGACAGCTTTCTTGGAAATGTTCTATTTTTACCATAACAAATGTAACGAATATCACACATAAAAACAAAAACCAAAGTAGATATTTTAAAGAAACTACTTTGGTTTTATGACTTAAAATAAGTTATTATATAACTATTTTAATATATTTCTTGCGATTACTATTTTTTGTACTTCTGACGTACCTTCATAGATTTGTGTAATTTTAGCATCACGCATAAGGCGCTCTACGTGATACTCCTTCACGTAGCCGTATCCACCGTGTACCTGTACGGCTTCTGTGGTGACCTCTTGGGCAATTTGAGAAGTATACAGTTTAGCTGCTGCTGCGGCAATGGCGAAGTCTTCACCAGCATCTTTCAAGGCGGCTGCTTTAAGTGTCATGAGGCGTGCTGCTTCAATTTTAGTATACATATCGGCCAGCTTAAATTGAATAGCTTGGTGTTCTGAAATTAACTTTCCAAAGGCCTTTCTCTCTTTACTATACTGTACAGCTAGTTCATAAGCACCAGAAGCAATGCCAAGCGCTTGAGCAGCAATACCGATACGTCCTCCGTTAAGTGTCTGCATGGCGAACTTGAAGCCAAATCCGTCCTCACCTATTCTATTTTCCTTAGGGACTTTCACGTTGGTGAACATCAGCGAGTGCGTATCTGAACCGCGAATGCCCATTTTGTCTTCTTTTTTTCCTACTTCAAAGCCTTCCATGCCTCGTTCCACAATCAAGCAGTTAATGCCTTTATGCTTCTTTTCTATATCTGTTTGCGCAATGACAAGGTATACAGAAGCGGTACCACCATTGGTAATCCAGTTTTTAATACCATTTAGTAGGTAGTAATCGCCTTTGTCTTCGGCGATAGTGCGTTGCGAAGTAGCGTCAGAACCTGCCTCGGGCTCTGATAAGCAAAAAGCACCAATAATTTCTCCTGTAGCTAAGGGCTTAAGGTACTTTTGTTTCTGTGCTTCTGTACCAAATTTTTCAATTCCCCAACATACAAGCGAGTTGTTGACAGACATACATACGGAAGCAGAGGCATCTACTTTCGAGATTTCCTCCATAGCAAGTACATAGGAGATGGTATCCATCCCTCCACCGTTGTATATGGTGTCTACCATCATCCCCATAAAGCCTAGCTCTCCCATCTTCTTTATCTGTTCGGTAGGGAAGGTTTGATGTGTATCACGTTCAATCACGCCCGGTAGCAATTCTTTCTGTGCGAATTCGCGGGCAGCTCTTTGTACTTCTGTATGTTCTTCCGATAATTGGAAGTTTAATGTTCCTGAGGTGGCTACGTTCATATTTGTATCTATTTTAGAATGGTTGATATATAATATGCAGGTATAAATAGAGGTGTTTGCTCGTAATAACCTTTCTTTATTCCTGACCAGATAAAATTACGCTTTTTTTCCTTTTTGATAAAGCATTTTGTCTAAAAGGTATGTTTTATCATTATTTTTATAAATGCACAAAGATGTCCTTCTATTGTCCTATACTTTTTCAGGGTGTATAATTAACGCACGTATCTTTTCTATCTCTTCAGTAATGAGTTGAAGTTGCTCTTCTGTGATGGTAAGGTCTACGATATCGTGCTGGATGGTCACAATCATATCATCTACTATTTCGGTAGTCGGCTCCTGGTATTGGTAAGTAATGGTAATGTCTTCGTAAACGCCTAATAGTTTCTCAAAATCATCTCTAAAAGTATTGATTACGGCGTTGTCATCGTAAAAGGAGATGTACATCGAAAGGTTGGACAAGTAAATTTTTTGCTCGGCTATTTGTTTACGTAGTTCTTCAGAAGGGCTAATTGCATAGACCTGACAGCAGATATGTAAAAACTCTACCCAAGCGCCCATAGACACTAAGAAGCTGTATTCTACCTTATCTTTTTCGACCGCAAAGTATTGATGGTATTGGTCGTGGCTAAGTTGCTGAATAATATCGTAGAGTAGGGAGTCGGCATCGGGATTAAAGTGGATTAGACGCTCCTCTTCAGGCACTACTTCTAGCTGTCTTGCAAAAGCATTAATGGTTTTTACGTAACGTTCGTTATAGAGTGTATCTCTATTTATGCAAGCATACATCAAGTCTGTACTGTACACACCTAGGTTCATCGCTTTCTTGATGTTGGATGTGTAAATGTTGATATTGATGGTGGTATCTAGTAACTCTTGGTGATAGGTTTGGTCTATTTCTTCTAGCAGTACAATTACCTCGGGTAAGAAATCTGAAACCAACGGGATGAGTTCTTCTATAGGCTCTTCATCAGCAAAGGTATAGCCTGTAGTATCTTCTGAGGTTTCCTCTTGTGATAGGTTGGAAGAAGACTCCTTACAGCCATAAAGCCAACTAATACTTACCAATAAATATACGTATATGCTTTTCCTCATGATAGTGATCATTGAATAGTGTTCTCTGTTATTCTTTTGAAAGAGAGGCTTCTTCTATTTTTTCTACCAGTGTTTGATACCAGTCTTTCCCGTACTTTCTCACAAGCGGCTCTTTCAAAAATTTGTATAAAGGCGTATGCAATGCCTTTCCTAGTTGACAAGCAGGTTGGCATATCTCCCATCGGTCATAGTTGACAGCATCATACAGGTCATATTTCGTAATGCGAATAGGATATAAATGACAAGAAATGGGTTTCTGAAAGTCAATTTTTTTATCGTTGTAGGCGCGTTCTATGCTACAAGCAAGTACACCGTTTTCGTCGTATACGGCAAAAGCACACTCTTTATCCTCCACCGTAGTGGTGGTTAAGTCTCCCTCATTGTCAATAACCGCTACCCCTTTCTCAGCAATGGCTTTACGTCCTGCTTGGCTCATGTAAGGGGCTACTTTTTCTAGTATCTCTTCTAGTATAGCTTCTTCTTCTTGCTCCAATGGAGCACCAGCATCACCCTCTACACAACAGGCTCCCTTGCATTTTTGTAGGTTACAAACAAAAAACTGATCTGCTACATCATCACTGATGTAGGCATTTCCGACGATAATCATTTAAATTCACTTTATTAATAACAAAAGCCGAAGCAAAACTATAGATAGTTTACGTGATTTTAAAATATTTTCTTTACGAAATTATTGTTCATGGATACTGAGATTGGTAGATTACAAACATTTGAGTGAGTGTTACCTTACTCTTTGTTAGAACAGTATTATATATTTTACGTATTTTTTGAAAGGAGGGTTGTAGTCGTATTTATTTTTACACAAATATTAAATCGAGCAACGTTTTACTTAGAAATTTAGTATAAATAATGATGTGTTTAATCGAGAAGTCTTACTAAATTTGGTTAAGAAATCATTTTATTATTTATATAAATCAGCCAGCAATCTTGAAAGCATTACTCATTAAATTAATAGTATCTTTTGGATACTGTATCATCACTTTTTCTAGCTTGTGGGCACAAGAAGGTGCTGTTTTTTTACATCACTACGGCAATCCAGCCCCTCGCTTCACTACACAGAACAATGCCATCATTCAGACATTACAGGGCACTATGATGGTAGCCAATGAACAAGGTATTTTGCATTATAATGGGCAAAATTGGAAAAGGATTAATACGCAATCTTCTGTATACAGCCTCCTTAGGGACGAGGCACAAATTTATGTTGGCGGGAGAGCCGACGTAGGTTATTTAGCGCTTCGGTCAGATGGTCAGTATACATACAACAGTCTTGTAGACGACTATAAAGAAATTCGACAGCATAGTAGTAGTTTTCTCTTTGTAGCACAGACGAAACGCTTTGTATACTTTATGAGTGACCTCTTTTTGGTAAGGGTAAATAAAGAAGACAAGCGCATCAACAAGGTTTGGCCTAGTTTGCCTAAGCAACGTTATCAAGGGTTGGCAGTAGCGAACAATGTCTTGTATGTTAATGTAAGAGGTATAGGTTTGCACCAACTTACAGAGAGTAGCGATCAGCTCGTTCTCACCCAACAAGGAGCACAGTTCAAAAATCTATCTTTAAGCTCTCATTTTGTTGTCGCTTCAAAAGCCTATTTTACCGCCAATAATAATCAATTGTATCGCTACGAAAATGATCGTTGGCAAAAGATTTCCTTAGCATCACAAAGCTATATAAATGTACACACCCTTACACAAGGAATAGCACTTAGCGAAACATCTTTTGCCTTAGGTACACTTAATGGAGGGGTGTTGATTGTTCAATCCGTCACGGGAGAAACGCTCCATACGATTAACAATCCAACAGGGCTCCCCGACGACGAAATACTGGCACTTGGTAAGGATAATCAAGGTGGTTTATGGATTGCACATCCCTTGGGGCTCTCTAGGGCAGCGCTTAAAATACCTATCACAGACTTTAGCTACTTTCCGGGATTGGTAGGTAACCTGACGACTCTTTTACGATGGCAGGGTAATTTATACGTGGCCACTAGTGAAGGCCTCTTCTCTCTCCAAAAAACCCAACAATATAAAGATATCATTCAATCAGTAGAAGTAGTCAATACTGTACAAGAAGTACCCGTTGCTACCAAGGTTATTTCTAAACAAGGAGGCGGCACCGCCATCGGTAACCTCATTAACAAGACTTTTGGTAAGAAAGCACGCACCGTAGTGACCTATCAAGGCCCTAAAACCACACGTACTATCGAAACTACCCAGTGGAGAACGCCTGCTCAACTAGAACTTTATAGACTACAGTCTTATCCTTATTTCTTCCAGAAACTGAAAGGGTTCAACAAAAAGGTAACGCAGCTACTAAGCTTACCGCAAGAACTGATTGTTGGGAGTAATGATGGTCTTTACACCTATGATAAACAAGAATTTACGAGCATTCTGGCTAATATAGATGTGCAAAAGATACACTTGCTAGATCGGTTTCTTTATGTAGGCTCAGACTCAGGATTGGTTAGCCTTGTAAAACGGGAAGGTAAGTGGCAAATATACGAGCGCTTTCCTGCCATTAGAACACCTATCTATTCTATTATTGATACAAAAGATGATCGCCTGTGGCTAGGCAGTGAAAATCAAGTAATTCAAGTAAATATAGATCCTAACGGCCGCTATATTAGGCATACCACTTTCGAATTGGCTCAAAACTACTTGGAGCGTGTAAAGGTAGTCAACATAAAAGGGAAGCCTGTCTTGTTTCTCTCTAACGGAGTATACAGCTATAATGATTTACAGAATCAGTTTTTTCCAGACCCTGCGTTGTATGTTTCTCAGTTTCCTTATAAACTCATAGAGCACCCACAACAGCTCTGGAGTAACTACCAGTCTGAATGGAAGAATTTGGTAGACAATGCTACGGTAGTCTATGCCTCCCTGTTCGAAGATATTACTGATATGTACAGAGATGAACAAAAACAACTCTGGGCAATTCACGAGAATGCTCTCTATCGTATAGATACGGAGGTACCAAAAACTGATCAATCTTTTTCTGTACTTATCAGCCGGGTTTTGAACTATCAAAATGAGCGCTTACCACTAGAAAATATTGAGGTGCATCAAGGAACTGAGTCTTTTGGGCTCCACTTTATACTAAGCGTACCCTATTATCTGCAAGAGCAGCCAGTTGCTTACCAGTATCGTATTAAAAACATGACAGAAGAGTGGAGTAGTTGGGATCAAGATAATCATCTAAAGTTTCCCTATTTACCAAAGGGGAAGCACCTTATCGAGATTAGAGCCCGTAATTCATTAGGACAACTCAGCGAAATTAAACAAGTAAATGTGAGGATTATTCCACCCTTCTGGGAAAGATGGTGGTTTTACTTATTAGAGGTAGGCGTATTAGTGGGGCTCATTATTGTTTCTACCCTTTCTAATCGACTAGAGCGGTGGAAGCGCTACTCTCATATTCTCACGCTAGTAACCATTATTACCATCTTCGAGTTTATTGTTCTTTACTTAGAACCTTCTGTAGACGACTTTTCGGGAGGCGTTCCTATTTTTAAGTTATTTATGAATATCCTCTTGGCCATTTCCCTCAATCCCGTGGAGCGTAGGTTTACCGCTTATCTGAGTAGGAATAAGACCAAGGGCAGTTCCTCGAGTAGGTAGTTTTCAAAGACTTTTTAATTTGCTATGGTAAATCGTGCCTTTTTAGCACGGAGCTTTCCAGTAATCAATTGAAGATTCTCTTTTTTAATAAGATCGCCTGTATTTGCGCTTACTCTTCCAGAAAAGCTTATAATTACTTCTTCTTCTGAAAACTTTTCAACGGTGGCCTTGCCATCAGCCATTTGGTAGGTCTTGGGAGTTTTTTGTGTATAGTCTGTTAGTGAAAGTACCACTGCGGGCTTTTTAGGATCTTTTTTTCCAAGAAAGTCTTCTTGCACTATCTGAAAAGGCACTTGTTCTACCTGCGCTTTTGTAGTGTTGGTAAATAATAACATCAATACAAATTCATTATCGCCTACTTGAGTAGTAATACCCACTCCAGCACTCGTTTGCTTTCCTACAAAAGACACTTCTGAGTAGGCATCCTTAGAGGAGATGAGTGTACTCCCTGCCAATGTTACCTCTATTTCCGTAAAAGCATTGGTGTTGGTACTATGAGTGCCGTTATTGGTAGCCAGTGGCTTTTCCTGCTCAGTACGCTCAACCTTTTTAGGACTTGCCTCCTCTGCTGAAGTGTAGTTTTCGGATGTTTTCTCTGTCTTATCACAAGCGGTAAATAAAAGTAAGCTGCTTACTAGTACCCAGAGGTAAGGTATCTTTTTCATAAAGTTAGGTTTAGAATTTATATAGATTATTGTATTACTAGTCGTACATCTTAGAAAAGGTTACGTTACTAATGTTCATTTCTCCACTGATCGATCGAAGATTCTCTTTTCTTACTACATCAGATTTGTTGGCTCCTACCTGCCCAGAAAAGCGGACTACTACCTCTTTTTCTGAAAATTTTTCAATGGCTACTTCTCCATCGCTGAGCTCATATTTAACGGCAGGCTTCTGGGTAAAATCAGTCAAAACAAGTCTAAACTGGATATTTTCTGCTCCTTTATCTTCGAGCACACTTTCTTTCGTTATTTGTAGCGGTACTTGTCGTGCCTGTGCTGTTGTAATCTTATCCAAGTCTATCCTTAGCAAATACTTATTTTCTTCCTCTGCTTGGAAAGCAATGGCTCCTTCAGAAGCTGCTGTCTCTTTTAGAACACGTACTCGCATAAATGCCTGCTCAGAAGCCGCAAAAGTCTCTCCTTCTAGCGTTATCTCAACTGATCCAGTATTATTAGTGGCTTCTGCAGTTTCGTTGTTCTGCGCTGTTGCCTCCTTTTGGGTAGTCTCTCTATTTTCTTCTTGTAGTGTATCCATTGTCTGGTTCGTTTTTTCTTCTCCACTACCACAGGCACAAAGGGATAAAAGTATTACTACTAGCCCTAAAGTGTATATTTGTTTCATTATTTTAATATTTTAGAAGTTACCTTTTACTTAAAATACAAGGATAAACGAATAATTGGCTCATAGTGGAGGTAAAAAGTCGTAAACGCCAACAAATGCACGATCTAAGTAGCGATAAGTTTAATTATCGCTCAACTTTTTCTTACCTTTGCCGAAAGCTTACTATGAGACATCTTTTATTCATATTATTCCTTTCTTATTTTTTTGGCTTTGCCTACAACAGTTACGCCCAAGCGCGTACTGCCAAGAAAAAAAAAGAAAAAAAGGAAGAGAACACCTTCCTCAAAGAACGACTCATTTTTGGTGGTAATTTCTCCGCTACTTTCTCTCCTACTATGATCGACGTAGCGCCTACACTTGGCATACGCGTTACAGAACGTTTTGTACCGGGTATAGGCATTTCTTACAACTACTATAAACCACGCGCCAACACAGACGATCGCCCCGAGGGTTCCTCATATGGAGGGCGTATCTGGGCACAGTACCATTTCTTGAAATGGGCGTATTTACAGGCAGAGTACGAAGCACAAAATCTTGTCCCACGCTCTGAAGAGACCCTACGTACTTGGCAGTACAATCCTCAAGTAGGTGGTGGAGTAACTATTAGTTTGGTAAAAATGGCTTATGTACAATTTACCGCCTTATATAACCTTAACTATGAGCGTGATCTATCACTTTACCCAAGTCCTTGGGTATTTCGTGTAGGCTTTGGCTTTAATTAAAACTTAATCACTGTTTTAGACAAACGAGACTTTACATTCTTTAGCTCAAAGGGCGACATTTTCTCCTTAGAAAGAAAAAGCGTTTTAAGATTGTCTAGCTCTGCTATTTCTACAGGAAGTTTTTCGATAGCATTCCCCCAGAGGTCTAGGTTGTCTAGGTTCTGGAGCTGCCCGATACTACTAGGCAATGTATTTAATTGATTTCCCCAGAGATTGAGCTCTTTGAGGGCTTCTAGGTTCCCTATTTCCTGCGGTAAACTAGTCAGTTGGTTCCCCCAAAGGTCTAACTTCTCTAGTTTGGTTAATTGTCCAATGCTATTAGGAAGCGTACCGAGTTGATTGTCACGTAGCTGAAGTTGATCTAGGGAAGCAAGCCCCCCAATGCTTTCAGGGAGTTTTACCAACTGATTGCCTCTTGCATCCAAGCGTGTAAGTTGGGTAAGGTTCCCTACTGACTCGGGTAGCTGTACGAGTTGATTACCAGAAAGATTAAGTCCCTTTAATTGGTCAAGCTGTCCTATTCCCTCAGGTAGCTGCACAAGCTGATTATTAGATAAATTGAGGTTCTTAAGCTGATTCAACGCACCTAGCTCTGTAGGAAGCGCTGTAAGTTGATTACCCGTCAAGTTCAGTTGTTGCAGTTGTTTCATATCTGTAATAGCGCTAGGAAGCTGCGTGAGTTGCGCATTCATCAAATTTAGGCTTTGTAGATTTTGTAAGGCACCTAGTTCCTCAGGAAGCTTTTCAATGGGATTGAGTCCTGCGTTCAAGTGCTTGAGATGCACTAATTCACCCAAGGAAGCTGGCAAGGTGGTCAGTTGGTTATTAAGTAACGAAAGTTCCTGTAATTTTTCGATTTCTCCTATCGAGCTGGGTAATTCGCTGAGGTGGTTGTTGTTGAGTGTGAGTGATTGCAATTGTGGAAACTGAGTCAGGTCGTCGGGTAGTGACGCCGTATTGGTAAGTGTTAAGCGATATACTTTTTCTGGATGCTTACGGGCTTCTTCTAGTGAAGTATATACGGTTGTTACACCTAACTCTTGAGGGCTTAAGATCAGCCCTTCGATAGGATTACCCCTTACTTGCAACATACGGATGTCCATTCGGCGTAAAGTGGTATCTGGATAAGTAGTAAGCTGGTTACCCACCAAGTTGAGGTCTTGCAGATGGATCAGTTGCTTAATTTCAAGCGGGATATGCTGAATTTGATTTCCTTCTAAATTGAGATGTCGTAAATTTATAAGTTGAAGCAACACAGGAGGTAGTGTTGTCAGTCGATTATAGCTCAGGTCAAGGTGGTAAAGAGATTCGCATTGTGCGAGCGCCTCAGGTAATTCTCTGATACGATGATGAACGACACGCAACTCTCCTAAGTAAGTAAGTTTGCTTATATAAGCAGGAAGCGCTTCGAGCTGTCCTCCTTCTAGTACTAATACCTGTAGGTACTTCAACCGCTTGATTTTTTTAGGGATGGCTTGGCAGTTTTTCACCCTCAGTTTAATTACCTTTTTAGGTTGCTTAAAGGCGGCTTGCCAGCCTTCTACCCAAGGTACTTCTGTCAGTTGATCGGTTGTGTAAATGTCTTTTTTTTGCGCAGTGGCTACTCCTATTGTACATTGTACAAAGAGGCATAGGTATAGTAAGTTTTTGGCATTCATAGGTTAAAAGAATGTAATAGATGCGGAGACAAATATAGCCTTATTTTAAGTAGTATGAAAGGTAAGTAATAGCTGTTTTATACCCAACCCAATTGATAACTCAGTACGCCTTCTTTCAAAGCATAGGGCGAAACTTTTACTTCATTAATTTGGTAAGTCTCCAAAATAAAATCTAACAAGCAAGACGCCACCACAATCATATCTACACGCATAGCGGTCATACCTGGGATGGCAAGGCGTTGTGTGCGGTCTTTGTGTAAAAAGTCTTTAAAAATAGCCAGAAAGGCATCTCGGCTAAAACGGGCTTCTTCTGGATGATTAAGCCGATCAATTTGTTGTTTTTGTAGGTCAATTTCATGTAAGGTATCAAACGTACCCGAAGAGCCTATCAGGACTTGTGGCGCATACTTCTTTACCATTTGGGTAAGGGGTACTAGTTTCTCCTTTATGTAGTTGTAGAGTTTTTCTACCTCTTCTGTAGTAATCGGATCGTTGGTCATAAATAGCTCCAACAAACGTTGGGCGCCAATCTCAAAGCTCTCTTTCCAAAAAACTTGCTGCTTATCAGCGATTACAAACTCTACGCTTCCTCCACCAATATCCATAATGAGGTAAGGTTTTTCGTCCAGTTGTAATACGGTTTTTACCCCATAGTAAATGTAAGTGGCTTCTTCTGTACCTGAAATGACATTGACATCAAAGTTGACCTCTTCTTTGATTTTCTTTAAGATGCGTTGTTTGTTCTTAGCATTTCTCAGGGCGCTGGTAGCGGTGACGTAGGTAGCGTTAGGTTTTACACAGTAATGATCTAAGGTTCTTCTAAACTGGCGTAATGCCTCAAACATACGAGCTTGCGCTGCTTTGTTGATGATGCCTTTGTTGATTCCTCCCTGCCCTATCGTAACAGCTATTTTTTCCTTATGTATAATTTTAAATTGATTGGTCTTAATAGTAGGTTGCTCTACGATCAGTAAGTGAAAGGTATTTGTACCAAGATCAATAGAGGCCATCGGCTCACCTCTTTGTGTAGCCAGCCGAAAAGAGGCACTATGTTCGTTTTTTGTTTTCATGCTTTATGCTTCAAAGTTTAGCAAAATCTACGCCAAAGATATACTTAAGCAGTACTACACGGCCAGTTTTACTTCTTGGTTCTCCTTTACAAGCCTTCTTCTTCCTTTTTCATCGAGGATAGCTTTTCCTTTCAGTTTTCAACTAGCTCCCGTTTTGGCTTGCCTCTGAGCAAGGATGTTGTATATTTACAAGAATTTATGGCAAATGTTCATCAACCGAAAGGCTTTTACAAGCGACTATGAGTTTTGTATATCCACAGTTCTTATGGGCATTGTTCGTCGTAGCAATTCCTATTCTCATACACTTATTCAACTTTAGGCGTATCAAGAAGGTGTACTTTACGAACGTTCGTTTCCTGAAAGCAATTAAAACGGAAACCAACGCAGTACGTACCCTCAAAGAGCTCCTCATCTTGCTCATGAGAGTACTTTTCTTTACTGCCTTAGTACTTGCCTTTGCACAACCTTTCCTGCCCAGCGACAATAGCCAGCAAGGTTTACAGGCGAATAGTGTTGTCAGTATCTATCTCGATAACTCTTACAGTATGCAAAATGAGCTAGATAACAAGCCTTACCTCAACTGGGCTATTGAGGCGGTCACTGACCTGGTGAATATCTTTCCACAGGCTGCTAGCTTTCAGCTTATTACCAACGACTTTGAAAACAAGGAGCAGTTTGTCAACAATGCCTCTAAAATAGAAGACAGGCTCACAGAGATGCAATTTTCTAACAAGCACCGTACTTTTGACATCATCCATAACCGCCAACAAAGCCTACTACAGCGAGTGAAGCAAGTCGCACAGAACCAGCTATTCTGGTTCTCCGATTTTCAAAAAAGCACAGCAGGGGCGCTAGAAAAAATCGCTCTTGACTCTGCTAACCAGTATTATCTTGTACCCATTAAAACACAAGATAACCAAAACGTAGCGATCGACTCAGTATGGCTTAGTAACCCCTTCATCAAGGAGAATGAGACCAATACGATTAACTTTATGGCGCACAACTACGGTACAGAAGCCTATGAAGATCTTAGCTTTAAACTTTTCATTGACGACATTCAAGTATCTACTGCTACACTTTCGATAGCTGCCGATGGTACTACCAGTGGCAGCTTCAATTTTACAGTACAGGGAAAGGGTTTAAAAAAATGCCGTATTACCTTCGAAGATTACCCTATCGTATTTGACAACGAATATTTCTTTACTGTGGAGGTAGCACCTGTTATTCGTATTTTACACCTCTACGAAGAGCAACGACACAGCTATATACAGCGGGTTTTTGATAGTGAAGCTTCTTTTAAGGCAACCCATTACAGCACTAAAAACTTAGACTACAGCGCCATTGCTGCTAGTGATTTGGTGGTAATCAATGAAGTAGACCGCCTCGATGGCGAACTGAAGACACAGCTACAAACTTTTGTAAAAAATGGTGGAAGCTTGGCTATTTTTCCTCCCCCTCAACCCGACGCTACCTCTTACACTACCTTTTTAGGAGGGTTAGGTATCAGAGGATTGCAAGTAGTTAAGTCAGATTCTTTACAAAAAACGGTGGCCAAAACATTACAGGCACCCAATATCGACCAGCCCTTTTTTAAGGGGATATTTGAGAAAATTCCTACCAACTTGTATATGCCTTATGCTAATGCTAGTTTGCGATGGATCAATACGGGTTTTCCCTTACTCCAGTTTAAGAGTGGGGCTACCTTTGCTACAGAAAATACAGTCGGAAGAGGCCACTTATACTTATTTGCAGCACCTTTGGCACGTACACATTCAGATTTTGCGCTCAATGCTATTTTTGTTCCCATTATGTATAAGATTGCCTCTTTAAGTAAGCAGCAGGGCAATCGACTTGCTTACACCTTCCAAGATAAAAACATTGTCTTAGAGGTGGAGGAAAATCCTTCGGGGCAAATTTACGAGCTTACCAAAGATGAGCTTACTTTTATTCCTGCGCAGCGGCAAGCGGGTGAACAGCTTTTCTTAGAGCTACCACAAGATGCCTTAGAAGCAGGTTATTACACCCTTACTTTAGAAGATAAGCCTGTAAGTACACTCGCTTTCAACTATGGTAAAGAGGAGTCTGCCATGGCATTTTACACAGAAGAAGAGCTCAAAGAACTATTTGGTAATCGTAAGCACGTACATATTTACGAGAGCCTTACAGATAAAGCTTTTGTGAGTGCCTTTAAAGAGCAGAATATTGGTACGCCCCTGTGGAAGTATTTTGTATGGGCTGCCTTATTTTTTGTGTTGGCAGAAATAGCCATTATTCGCTTTTTTAAATAATGAAGTGAAGTATAACTTTTTCTACTGAACAAAGAACCTTACACAGAAGTCTTTTGTATAAATAGTATATACAAAAGCTATACTTTATACTAAACCAAGAACCGTTTATTGCCTGTCTATACCTATTTTGTTTAGCTTGGCAATGTAACGACCTGCATAACTTATGAACTTAACTGAACTTACGGCCTTATCTCCTATAGACGGGCGTTATCGCAAGCAATTGGCGGACTTATCCCCTTACTTCTCAGAGTTTGGTCTTATCCGTTATCGCGTACAGGTAGAAGTAGAATACTTTATCGCGCTTTGTGAGCTGCCTATTCCTCAGCTTAGCACTTTCGACAAGGAGTTATTTCCTGCTTTAAGGACGATCTATCAAGCATTTTCCGAAAAGGATGCCTTAGTCATAAAAGAAATAGAAAAGACGACCAACCACGACGTAAAGGCCGTAGAATATTTTTTAAAAACACACTTTGAGCGCCTAGGGATTAGTGCCTTTCAAGAGTTTATTCATTTTGGGCTTACTTCACAAGATATTAATAATACAGCCATTCCTTTAAGCTTAAAAGAAGCCTTGGGAAAGCTAGTACTCCCTACTTTAAAAGAAGTAATTGAAACACTCCGTGAACTAGCCAGAAGTTGGCAGGCAGTTCCTATGTTGGCGCGTACACACGGCCAACCTGCCTCGCCCACAACTTTGGGCAAAGAGCTCATGGTATTTGTAGAAAGGCTTGAAAAACAGTTGTTTTTACTACATAGAGTTCCCTTCTCTGCTAAGTTTGGAGGCGCTACAGGCAACTTCAACGCCCACGTTGTGGCCTACCCTACTACAGATTGGAAGCGCTTCGGCGAATACTTTGTAGAAAAAGTACTTTCCCTACACCGTAGTAACTTCACTACCCAGATAGAGCATTACGATAATCTAGCAGCGTTGCTAGATAGCTTTAAGCGGATCAATACCATTCTGATAGACCTAGACCGAGATGTATGGCAGTATATTTCTTTAGGTTACTTTAAGCAAAAAATTAAAGCAGACGAAGTAGGCTCTTCGGCCATGCCTCATAAGGTAAACCCCATAGATTTTGAAAATTCCGAGGGAAATCTTGGTTATGCCATTGCCATTTTTGAGCATTTAGCAAGAAAACTTCCTATTTCGAGGCTACAGAGAGATTTGACAGACTCTACCGTGTTACGTAATATAGGAGTACCCATTGCCCACACACTTTTGGGTCTAAAATCACTTTTGAAAGGACTCCATAAGATAGAACTGAACGAAGTAGCCATTCGGCAAGATTTAGAAAATAACTGGGCCGTCATCGCTGAAGCGATTCAAACCATCTTACGGCGTGAGGGCTACCCCAAACCCTACGAAGCGCTCAAAGCACTCACCCGAACTAACGAAGTCATTACCTCGGCTACCATTCTCGATTTTATTGAGCAATTAGAAGTAAAAGATGACATCAAAACCACCTTAAAATCTATTACGCCATTTAATTACGTAGGAATTTCACAATTTTAAAAAAACGTAGTATATTTCTGTCAAAATAGTATATTTTCTTATGCGTAATGAGCACTTTTGATACACAGGTACAACTCGCCACTCAGGCCTTTGAAAAGGGTAACTACGAGACCGTGATTGCTACCTTAGAGATTGCTTACAGTATGCTTGATAAGACGATGTCTATCACCAATGACCTGATATATAAGTCTGTTGACATCATAGAGCCGATTCTTCAGTTTTCTGAAATCAACGAGAGCACCTTCATCAGTAAGACCATTCAGGATTTGAAGCAGCGTCTACAAATCGGAGAAAGTCAGTACGTAGATGTCACTTGTGACGAAATACAACATTTTCATTTACTTCTGAAAGGATTAGAGAGAGGTTGTGAAATTCTTAACGATAAAGGGATTAAACTGGGGCAAGAAGAAAGTAACCTTAGCTTTGGCATTACGGGTGATGAGAACAAGGGAATCAGTTTGGATATTTTCGCTAAAATATCAGAGCAAGAACAAGGGTTGAGCAAGCGACAAGCAGAAGACCTCCATTCAGCCTTAGAAAATATGCTCTCTTCTAACAGTGAGCTAAGTAAGATGCTCAATATCGCCGCGCAACTCTCTTCTTCTGGTAGATACGAAGAGAGCAATATGGCTTTAGAGAAAATACTGGCCAGATACCCTGAGGATGCAGCTACCTGCCTGAATATGATGGGGGCTAATTTCTTCTTCTTACAAGATTACCCCAAGGCCATCGATTTCTACCTCAAAGCTCTCAAACAGGGTGAGAGTAAAGAAATGATTGAATTTAACGTATGGGAGGCTTGTGTAGAACTTATGAAACAAGCTACCGACGAAACACAAAGAAACCACTGGCGTACACTCTATCGTCAGCACTTTCCGCAAGGGGAAAGATCTTTATAACCATGAAACTTTGATTTCCATGATTGCTACTACTTTAGAGCAAGCTTCTAAAAAAATATTATTTTTGGATATAGAAACTGTTAGAGGCAGCAAAAACTACAGCGACCTCTCGGAAGGTATGCGTAAAATGTGGGAGCTTAAAGCAAAGCGTATTCAACCTGATAGTGATTTAACAGCCGAAGAGAAGTATTATGATAATGCTGGTATTTTCGCTGAGTTTGGTAAAATCACCTGTATTAGCTTTGGCTACTTACATTACAAGGAAGGCATCCTTAAGATGAAAGTAAAATCTTGCTACGGTAAAGATGAGCAAAAGCTATTAGCTGAATTTCGGGAAATCTTAGATGCCAATGCCTTTCTTTTTCTTTGTGCCCACAATGGGCGTGAGTTTGACTTTCCCTATATGGGACGTCGTTATATCATCAACCAGATGAAATTACCCAAGGCACTGGAGTTACGAGATAAAAGGACTTGGGAAATTAAGCACATTCTTGATACAATGGATATGTGGAAGTTTGGAGATTGGAAAAATCCTACTAAATTAGAGTTGCTTTGCAATGTACTTAACGTACCTACTCCCAAAGATGATATTGATGGTAGCCAAGTAGGCAATGTATATTGGGAAGAAGGTGATGTTGACCGCATTGCTGTATATTGTGAAAAAGATGTGGTAGCTACCGCACAGGTGTATTTAAAATATGCGTTACTGCCCCTCGTGGAGGAAGAAAACATTGAATTTGCAGAAAGAGTACCAGCCACCTGAAAAATTAAGAAAAATGAATTTTGACCATTCCTTTGTCTTTCAAACGTACAAAGATTTCAAAAACCGTAATACGATTGTCTCTTATCAAGGTCCTCTTCTTTATTCGGTCATAGCGGAAATCAGCCATTATATCCGTGGTAATATTTCGGACATTATGCCCGTACGAGAAAAGGTGTTTTATATTTTCATAGAGCTAGCTCAAAACATACGCAACCACTCTGCTGAAAGAACGCTCCTTCAAGAAAATGGGAAGTCTACAGGTATCGGTACGGTGTTTCTTACCGAAGAAGAAGATAAGTTTATCCTTGCGATGGGCAACTTAGTAAACCTTAGCCAGTTTGCTCATCTAAAGCAGCGCTGCGATGAAATCATACAAGCAGACCGTAGAAGCTTGCGTGACTTGAAGAGCCGATTCAGAACAGAAGCATTAGAGCAAAACCATCAAAGTGGTAACATCGGCTTAGTAGATGTAGCCCTTAAATCGGGAAATCCCTTAGAAATTCAGTGGATAGATGTAGATCAGGCGCACTGTTATTTTCTAATTTCAGTCAGTGTATCAAAAGTAAATGTAAATGTTATGGAAGATTTAATCATTGAAGGAGAAAAGGGTACTTATCTATCTCCAGACGTTTATTTCTCAGCGGAAAGAGGAGTTTGTGAAATCAAAGGAGAGTCTTATCAAGAAGAAACCTTTGAATTTTATAATAAGCTTACTTCGTGGCTCGGCGAGTACATCGAAAAAGTAAAGAAACCCATTACATTTGACTTTAAGCTTACTTACTTCAATACTTCTTCTTCTAGAGCTATTCTCGATATGCTCAATCTCTTAAAACAGTACCAAGAAGAGGGAGGTGAGGTGACTATTAACTGGTACTACCTTACTTCGGACGAAAACATGATTGAGGAAGCCGAGGATTTTCAGAGCGACTCAGCGCTAAAGTTTAACCTTATTCCTGTTGATGAGGAACAAATGCCTTAATCAATCACGCGCTTTGAGTTGAACTTATCATCGTCGTTTAAGTGATTATCTCTGAAGTCGTATACAATTACACCTCCATCAGTTACCCTTAGTTCTAGTAAATTCTTGAGATGCATGTTATCCAATCTTTCTTTGGATTGCTCCACCGTCAAAGACGTTTGTGAAGCTAGCTCCTGTGCAGTGAGTAAGCCATTTTTCATTTTCGCTAAGCGAACAATCATTTCATCTGTCAATGTAAACTCCTCTTGTTTAGAAGGTGCCAGTGAAGTGGTAGATTTCTTCTTTCTTCGCTTCAGTAAAATACTCCCTACTATAATGAAAGTTACCCTCACTGGAACGGGAGGATGATTAAATTTATAAGGCTTTACAAACATAAAAATCCCTATCCCCAACAGAATACCACCAATAATTTTTCTAATTCGCTTGCCCATATATTTTATTCATAGTTTATAACCAAATCTATTTAAAATTCTTGCAAATATCAATAGCCCATAGCGTTTTCCCTTGCTTCTTTTAACTGCCTATTCTCCTTATAAGGAACGTATTCTATCAGTGTTCAAGTGTTATTGTAACAATACCAACACCTTGGGATATTAAGAAATACATACGCACTTTTGTCCAAATAATTGTAACTTAAAAGAAAAATATCTGCTCATGAAAGCTTTTAACGCGTGGCTCGTAGTTGGTTCGTTGCTACTCTTGCTACCCACTTGTAAACCTAAGCAAGAACAGGCTACTTATTCCCCTTCATCAAAAGAATTAGAGAGTCGTACGCATGCCACCGCTCAGCTAGTAGATAATAACGGAGAAACCCTGCTACAGCGTATTAGTCCTCCAGATGGTTACCAAAGAATACCAGTCAGTCAAACTTCCTTTGCCTATTATTTACGTACGCTTCCCCTCAAGCCCGCTGGTACACTAGTAAGCTATTACGATGGGCGTACTAAAAGCAATAAGGGTGTTTATGTGGCTGTAGTCGATCTCCCTATTGGAAAACGAGACTTACACCAATGTGCAGATGCTATTATGCGCCTAAGGGCAGAATACCTTTACCAACAAAAAGCCTTTGACCGTATTCATTTCAACTTTACCAATGGCTTTCGTGTTGATTACACCCCTTGGATGCAGGGAAAAAGAATTGCAGTAGAAGGCAACCGCACCTATTGGGTACAAAAAACTACGCCTTCCAACACTTATCAGGATTTCTGGAAGTATTTAGAAATAATTTTTAGCTATGCAGGCACGCTTTCTCTAGAAAAAGAATTACAAGCTACCTCTGTCGACCAGCTCAAAATAGGAGATGTCTTTATTCAAGGCGGCTCACCGGGGCATGCAGTGGTGGTAGTGGATGTTGCCATCAACCCTACCACCAAGCAAAAAGTCTTTATGTTGGCGCAGAGCTATATGCCTGCCCAAGAAATACAGATTCTCAGCAATATTGAAGACGCGTCGATGAGTCCTTGGTATAGTACCAACTTCGGCGAGACCTTATACACACCAGAATGGACTTTTAAGAAAACGACTCTAAAGCGCTTTGCTGATTAAGTAAAAGCCATTCCTAAGCTTTTACCTCGTCTAAGTTTGACCTGCGTTTCACTAAATGTCCTTCAGCGGCCGTATCGATCAAAGCGCCTACTGCTCCAGGGCTCAGCTCAGCAGCGTTGGCTTCGTCAGTGTCAATGTGCATTTCTAATTTATACTTGGGTGACACTCTTATCAGTACATTTCCGAAGGTGAGGCTTCGCTCTGAATTTTCGATACGAATTTCTACAATATCTTTGTCCTGTACCCCAAAGACATTAGCATCGTCTGGATGCATATGGATGTGTCGCCACGCACAAATAACACCCTCTTTCAAGTCTACTTTTCCTTTCTCACCTACTAGTGTAATGCCTGGCGTATTTTCAGTATGCCCCGACTCTCTGATCGGTGCATCGATTCCTAAGAAAAACTCATCGGTTCTAGATATTTCCACTTGGTTTTTTGACCGAACAGGGCCTAGTATTCTTACTTTCTCTATTTGATTTTTGGGCCCTACAATGGTAACTGTTTCATTACAGGCAAACTGACCAGGTTGCGACAGAGGTTTGAACTCGGTGAGTTGATAGCCTTCTCCAAATAGCTTTTCTACTGTTTCTTGGGTAAGGTGTACGTGCCTTGCAGAAATAGCAATAGGAATTACCTTGACATCGTGTACCTTGCGCTGCTCGTTAATGATTTTCGAAGCCTGCTGGGCAATCGCCAGTTGTTCGTCTGTTTTTACTACTAATATTTTACACCTACTTTGAGGCAGAGAAATATCTACGGTAGGTTGTTCGTGTGTCAACGATACGGTTCTATTTTTTTCTTCCTCTAAGAAAGCACCCAGATACTCTAGGCGTTGAGCCGCTCTATGACGAATCGTAGCGCTGTTTTCTCCCACGCCTGCCGTAAAGACAATGGCATCTACGCCACCCATTAAACCTGCATAGGCACCAATATACTTTTTAATACGGTGCGTATAGATCTGAATGGCTTTTCGGCATTCTTCGTTACCCGTAGAGGCGCTTTCTTCTATGTCACGCATATCCGCGCCAGAGCAGGAAATCCCTTTAAGGCCACTTTCTTTATTGAGCAACTGATTGAGGTCTTTAGCGCTGAGATTTTCTTGCTCCATTAAATGAATCAAAATTCCTGGATCTACATCTCCAGAGCGTGTCCCCATTACCAATCCTTCGAGGGGCGTCATGCCCATGCTTGTCTCTACAGAACGGCCGTACTCTACAGCGCATACGCTGGCTCCATTGCCTAGGTGGCAGGTAATGATTTTAAGTTGGCGGATGTCTGTTTTCAGGTAACGTGCTGCTTGCTGAGCCACATATTGATGGCTGGTACCGTGAAAACCGTAACGCTGAATTTTGTGCTTCTGCATCAGTTGGGTAGGTAAAGCGTACTTTTTGGCACGTGCGGGAAGCGTCCGATGAAAGGCTGTATCAAAAACCGCAATATGGGGGACATTTCCGAAAAATTCCTTAGCGATCCGTATTCCTGTCATATTGATAGGATTATGGAGGGGAGCCACATCGTATAAGGCTTCTATTTTCTTTTCTACTGCTTCATCTATGATTTCTGCTTCATCGAAGGCATCGCCCCCATGGACGACACGGTGCCCCACGCCCTTTAGCTGGCTGGTATCTATCTTCTCCATTAATTTAGGGAAAGCAAAGCGAAGTGCTTTTTCGTGACCTGCCTCTGGGCATTCGATGGGTTCTTCTTCAGAAAATTGCAGCAAGGGCGTTGCTTCACTTACCCGTTCTATTTGCATAGTAAGCAGTCGATTTCCTGTTTTAGAATCTATGATTTCTGACTTTACGGAAGAGCTTCCACAGTTGATTACAAGGATTTGCATGGGGTTTGGTTGTGTTTAAAGGATGAAAAAGTTGGATGTAACTTATCGTAAAGCTTCTGCCTTGAGCACAATAGCTTCAAGTTCATGGGCCTTACCAAATTTAATAATTTCCTCGAGCATTATATTGATATATTTTTGAAGAGATGGTTTTTCTGTAACTGGCTCTTGTGCCAAAGCCTGCAAGAAATTTAGTATAGCTGACTCCGTCCACCTTAAATCTTCTAAGGTCGCCTCTCCTAGTAGAATATCTATAATAGTGTAGTCTATTAGGGTGATGGGTACCACCTTGAAGGGAATTTTATCAAATACTTCTTTTAAAAGCTGCATAGCTTTTTGGGGTGCTCCCTGCTCGTAATGATATTTAGCGAGTTGATAGTAAGTATTTCTTAGAAAAAAGGTAAAGCTTCGATAGACCTGGTTGCTTGCTCTTTGCGTAGGGGGAGGCATCATGATAATATTTTTACGAATGTTCTCTTCAAGCCTTGTCACATCAAGGGGTATTTCAGGGAGGGCTTTACTTCTAAGTACTTGCCTAGAGAGCCCTGTATAGACTGTTTGCCCCTCAAAAAGTTGCTCAACGACTGTTTCTGTTATCTGTAATGGTCTATCAGGGTTACTCAAGTACAGGTCTATCAAGAATAGTTGTGTCCTATCTATGTAGTCTACAGTAATGGGATTGGGTAAGGTGGTAAAGGTAAGGACTCGTCCATCTAGTTGGTAATAGTTTTGGTATCCATCATTATAAAACGATAGTGTTTCACTGGCTATTTTCTCAAGCTGTTGCTTGGCACTCACCTTCTCATCGTCGAAAGCAACCAAAAAGCTTGTTAGCTCACGCATATATTGTTGTAAGGGAATGGTACAATTGGCTTTACCGTAAGCTTGTGTAGTATAGTAACGAATGTACCGAGGTACATAAGCAAGTGACTGATTGACTACCAATACATCTCTCCTGTACCCTAGCTTATCTTGTACATAGACCAGTGGAAAGGTGTCATTGTCTCCCCCTACTATCAAAATAGCATTCTTGGGGCAGGTGTTCAGTAGACTTTTAGCCACCGCAATGAAAAAATCATCATACAAATCATCTTTCAGAAAAGCTTTGGCCTGTTCGTGCAAGCCCATTACTGTAAGCTCGAAATAAGGGGTAATATGTGCAGCCGCTACCTTTAGGTTTACACTTCCTACGTAAGTATCATAGTCAGGATTTCGCTGGGCCAGTACTTTGTAGGTATCAATGGCTTTGTGTGCAAAAATAATCCCTTCTTCTATTTTACTTTTAGGAACGTCCTTTATATCAAACCTTTCATCATAAATGTGTTTTTCTCCTGCCTCTAGTCTGCCTACAAAGGCGCTAATGGATTTTGTATCATAAGCTCTTGCTAGGCTTTCTAACGCGCGCTCAGTAAGGGTAGCTTTGGTTTCTAATACCAGTATGGCATCTTCATACCAGTTTGGATAACCATAGTAGTAGTTATGATCATAAAAATAACTTTCTTTTAAAGCAGCAGTATAGTTGAAAGCGACCTCTTGCGCTCCAAGTTTTTTAAAGGGTAGCTCATAAGCATAATCGCCTGACTCGAATAAATAGAAAAATGTTTCTTTTTCGTAAGTTCGTTTAAGGTGGTTGTAAATACTTACCGACCAACCTGCTGGCTTCTTAGCGAAATGATACTCCTGCCCCTCTGGAAGTCTACCACTATAATGTTTATAAAAGTTGCTGAGTATTTCTTCATAAGTAATGTCAGCAACAGCAGGTACTTTCGAAAGGCTTATGCCTGAGCTTACTTGCTGCCCCAGTAGTACTTGACAATACATTAAGAAACACCCTATTACGTATATAGCTTTCATTTATTGTGAAGGTTTATACTACTATTGTGCTCGTACTTTTTTCGTTATAATATTGTAAAGTTTTACCCGTTGTTTCGTACATCTAAGTGCTATATATCAAAATCTCTTCTCCTCATAAAAATACTGAATTGTGCAAGATTTCCACAGCAAGCTTAGATAAAGTTCACCTCAGGGGTAAGCATAATGTCAAATCTTGCTTTTACACTGTCTTGTATCTCGTGCGCTAGTTGCTTGATTTCTGCTCCTTTTCCTGCCCCGTAGTTAACCAGTACGAGGGCTTGCTTTTCGTGTACCCCTACCTCTCCTTGTCTTTTTCCTTTCCATCCGCATTGTTCTATAAGCCAACCAGCAGGTATTTTGGTAGTCTCTTCCGTCATTGGATAGGCAGGCATATGTGGGTAATCGACTTTTATTTTCTCAAAGTGCGTATTAGGTACGGTGGGATTTTTAAAAAAACTTCCTGCATTCCCTATTTTTTTAGGATCAGGTAATTTACTGGATCGAATCCTGATGACAGCGTCACTAATGGCCTTGATGGAGAGTTCTGTAATCTTCATAGCATCGAGGGTTTGTTGGATCGCTCCATAAGCTATGTTATACTGAGGTTGTTTATTGAGCCGAAAGGTAACATTAAGAATGGTATATTGCCCTTTTACCTCGTGCTTAAAAATACTCTCTCTATAGCCAAAAGCACATTGGGCTTTCGTGAAAGTATGTACTTCTTGAAGTGTATTATGTAATGCTTCTAAGCTGGCAAAAACTTCTTTAATTTCCACCCCGTACGCACCTATATTTTGCATAGGCGCTGCACCTACTGTACCAGGAATCAGCGAAAGATTTTCTACTCCTGCCCAATCCTTCTCGATGCAGTACTGTACGAAGTCGTGCCAGACTTCTCCTGCGCCTACTCTCACCCATACGTACTGATCGTCTTCTCTTATTTTTTCGATGCCTTTAAAGCTTATTTTGATGACTAGTCCATCAAAATCTTGGGTAAATAACACATTACTTCCCCCACCTAAAATCAGTTTTCTTTCTTGTGCTAGGCCTTTGTCAGTCAGCAGGCTTTTCAACCTCGTGAGGGTATCGACCTCAGTAAACAGTTTAGCCTGTGCGCCTATACCGAAAGTATTATATGGTTTGAGAGAGACGTTTTTCTGTAGGTGAATGTCTTCCAATGGGTATCAGTTTTGAATATTATGTAAATCGTGCTAACTGCTTCAAGAGGGCAGCAAAATCTTTAGGATAAGGGGCTTCTACGTTGACTTCCTCTCCTGCCAAAGAAGTAAAGGTAAGTTGGTGGGCGTGGAGTGCAAAGCGTTTCATCAAGGGTTGTTCCTCTGTTCCTTTTTTCAAGTGGTAGTTTCTTTTGAGGTCTGAGAGGTAAAAGGGCGCACCTCCGTACATCTCATCACCCACAATAGGCGCATCCATACAAGCGAGATGAATACGTATTTGATGCATACGACCTGTCACAGGCTGACAGGCCACTAAGGTGTGTTCTCTGAAGAGCTTCAGGGTATTGAATATGGTCAGTGAAGGTTTTCCTTCTTGCATATCAATGGTGACCATCCCTTTCTTAGAGAGCTTCAGAATAGGTAAATCCATTTCTACTTGCTGAAAATTACGTAAATCATGGATGACAGCGTGGTAAAGTTTGGCTACTTCCCTATTTTGAAACTGAAGCGTCAGATGCTTATAAGCCTCATTATGTTTGGCAATGGCTAAACAGCCAGAAGTTTCTTTATCTAGGCGGTGTGCCATTTGTACTGTATCGTGGTAGGCTCTGGCTAAGCCTAGTATACTCTGTACACGGTCTGCCGTGCGTTCGTCCAGTGTAGCTACAAAAGGGGGCTTATTGATCACGATATAATCTTCGTCTTCAAAAAGTATAAGAGTTTCAAAGGTAAGTTTAGCCATGAGGTTATCAGAAGGTCTTTTTACGATTTCAAGGAAGGATTACTCTACCTCTTCATAGGGGGTATATTCACCTCCTTTGAATTTCTTCTTTTGTTTACGTCGCTCCTTTTCTGGCACATAGTCGATGTGTATTTCTCCTTTGGGTTTATTTTTCTGGTAGGTTGAATAGACTTTCTTTTGGGATGTACTGCCCGTTAGCCAAAGCAAAAATCGGATAATTCTACCGCTAAACGTTATTAATAGATAAAAAATAATCAGAAACAGAAAAATACTCTTTAACATAGCCTGGTTGTTTAAATACAAAAATACATGAGCAGTCGCATAATTCAAAGATCAGGAAATGGTATTCATAAAATGGATTGCCCCTAGCCATTGTTTATAGAAATAGGGTGTGAGGTAGTTTTATACCTTTTTCACGCACTATATTACCCTTGAGGCGGTACTGTCACTACTTTATAACTTTCCGCCTATATTGCAAGTTTTTATAAAAAGCTATGGATTTCCCGAAAGCCTCCTTTATTATTGCAAAAATATTCTTCAAAGCCGCATGACACTACGCCTCAAAGATATACAAGCGCCTATCGCCAACGAGATGAAAATCTTCGAGCATAAATTTAGAGAGGCAATGAAGAGCAAGGTATTCCTGTTGGATAAAATCATGAACTACATTGTACAACGAAAAGGAAAGCAAGTGCGTCCTATGTTTGTATTTTTGATGGCAGGTACTTGTGGCGATATCTCTGAAAAGACTTACCGAGGGGCTTCTCTCATAGAATTGCTACACACCGCTACCTTGGTACACGACGATGTGGTAGATGACTCCGACCATCGTAGAGGCTTCTTCTCTGTAAATGCCCTCTGGAAAAACAAAATTGCTGTCTTGGTAGGTGACTTCTTACTTTCACGTGGCCTCTTACTCTCCATAGATAATGATGATTTTGAATTATTGCGCTTGGTCTCCCACGCAGTTCGTGAAATGAGTGAGGGAGAGCTGCTTCAAATTGCCAAGGCACGTCAGTTGGATATTACCGAAGAAATTTACTTCGAAATTATTAGACAAAAAACAGCTTCCTTGATCGCCTCCTGTTGTGCCGTAGGGGCTGCTTCCGTCAACGCTGCGCCTGCCACCATCCAACAAGCACAAGCGTTTGGGGAGAAAGTAGGTATTGCTTTCCAAATAAAAGATGATCTCTTTGACTATGGTACAGCAGAAATTGGGAAACCTGTTGGGATCGATATTAAGGAAAAGAAAATGACGCTCCCCTTAATTTATGCCCTTAATCAGGCAAGCTGGATTAAAAAAAGGCACATTATCAACCTTATTAAAAACCAAAGTCATAAAACAACTAAAGTAAATGAAGTGATCGATTTTGTAAAGGATGCGGGAGGACTCGACTATGCTGTCAATAAAATGCAAAATTATTACCAAGCAGCCATGACCCTGCTACAAGACTTTAAGGACTCTCCCTACAAAACTTCCCTTCAGCAGCTCGTACAATTCACCATCGAAAGGGAAAAATAGTACTTTTCTGCGTAGACGTTGTATCTTGAGGTAGGATTTCATATTTTGATGCGCTTAAACTCATATAATTCCCTATGAAATCCTTACGCAATCAAGTTTTACAAGATCGCTTTACAAAGAGTGCTAACTTCTATGAAAGTGACTTGATCTTACAGCATTTCCTACAAAACTACCTTTCCAAAAAAGCCTTACAGTACCTACAACCTTCTTTGACAAGGCTAGGAAAACAAGCAGCTTCCGAGATGGATACCCTCTCTCTGGAAGCAGACAAAAACACCCCTCAGCTTATCAAGCGTAACTTTTACGGAGAAGATATTGACCAAGTGAAGTTTCATCCTAGCTACTGGCAGCTTATGCAGATAGCAGCTACCTCAGAGATGTTTCGGGTAAAGTGGTTGCCAGAAAATAAAACGCAATTTCAAAAAGAAAGACATTTAGCTGGTTTTGCGCCTTACTTTCTCTATACCATGGCCGAAGGGGGCATTCCCTGCCCACTTTGTATGACAGACGGCGTAGCACGGCTTATAGATCGTTATTGTACCGAAGCAGATAAAGCACGGCTACTGCCCCATATTTACGCTACTAACCTAGAAGATTTCTTTACAGGGGCTATGTTCTTGACGGAGAAAGCGGGCGGCTCAGACGTAGGCGCTAACCTAGTAACCGCTACCCATAAAGAAAATGACTACTACTTGTTAAATGGGGAAAAGTGGTTTTGTAGCAATGTTAATGCAGATATTATCTTCGTCTTGGCGCGTACCAACCCTGCTATTCAAGGTACCAAAGGACTTTCTATCTTTCTAGTAGAGAAAACAAAGCCAGACGGTACAAAAAACCCCTTATCTGTGGTACGTCTAAAGGATAAGTTGGGTGTTCGTTCGATGGCCAGTGCAGAGTGTATGCTACAAGATACTTGGGGGAAGTTGGTAGGAAAAGAGGGAGAAGGCTTTAAGATCATGACAGACATGATTAACCTCTCTCGTGTATACAACGCGATGACGGCGGTGGCTTTTATGCGCCGCGCCTTGGTTGAAGTGTATCAGTTTTTGTCCTATAGAATTACTTTCGGTACGGAGGCGCTCGACCACGGTCTTATCAGGCAGCAACTTGCCAAGCTACATAGTCTTTATTTAGCCAACTTCTACCTTACTTGGCATACCGTAAAGATTCTAGACCAAGCGGATAATGGAGACCCCAAAGCCCTAGCGTTGAGTCGCTTTTTAACGCCTATGATTAAAAAATGTACTGCAGAGACGGGCGTTTATGTCATTAGAGAAAGTATGGAGCTGATGGGCGGGATGGGCTATATCGAAGATGGCATGATGCCAAAGCTCATGCGCGATATGATGGTACTTCCTATTTGGGAAGGCGCTGGCAATATTATGGTCTTAGATATGCTGAGAGCCAGTAGTAAGTCTGAAGGTTTACAATACCTCTTACAAGACGTGGTAAGCATATTCAACGAAAGTGAGCCCCTAAAACCTTTGATCGCAAAGGTAGAGACACTGCAAAAACACTTAGGAGCGATACATAATGAACCTTGGGAAGTACTCTCTTGTACAGCAAAAGACACCTTTGCCTACCTCACACAACTCGTGCAAATTGCCTTCTTACAACAATATAAGGATGAACAAAGCAACGATTGGCTACAACCCGCCCAAATGCTATTGATACAAGATCTGGACAGAGATTCTTTAGCGATCCAAAAGCCCTTAGAAAAAGTAACCGTGCAGCAAATGCTAGGTTGGATTTTTTAGGGTTGACCTGCCCAGTTTTCTCTATCTAAGCTTCTGTATTGAATGGCTTCTGCCAAGTGCTCTACTTTTATTGTTTCGCTTTCCGCCAAATCTGCAATGGTACGGGCTACTTTTAAGATACGGTCATAGGCTCTGGCAGAAAGTCCTAGCTTTTCCATAGCTGTTTTTAATAGATTTCTGCCCGCTTCGCTAATCTGACATACCTCTTTTACCATTGGCGAGGGCATCATGGCATTAGAATACATACTTTTATGTTCTTTGAAACGCTCCAGTTGTAGCGTACGTGCTTTTTCTACCCTCGCACGGATCGTAGCGCTGTCTTCTACTTTTCTATTGGCGGTCATCTCGTCGAAAGAAACAGGGGTTACCTCTACGTGTAAGTCGATTCTATCTAGCAAAGGGCCACTGATTTTACTTAGATAACGCTGTACTACACCAGGGCTACAGATACACTCTTTTTCAGGGTGATTGTAATAGCCACAGGGGCAAGGGTTCATGCTGGCGATCAACATAAAGCTGGCGGGGAACTCTACTGACACTTTGGCCCTAGAAATCGTTACCCTTCTTTCTTCTAGGGGTTGTCTCATTACCTCTAATACACTTCTCTTAAATTCTGGTAGCTCATCTAGAAAGAGCACGCCATTATGCGCCAGTGAAATCTCTCCAGGTTGTGGTACGTTTCCACCTCCTACGAGGGCTACATCGCTAATGGTATGATGAGGCGCTCTGAACGGACGAGCGGCTACCAGTGAGGTATCGGCGCTCAATTTACCTACTACTGAGTGGATTTTGGTTGTTTCAAGCGCTTCAAAGAGTGTAAGGGGTGGTAAAATAGACGCCAAGCGCTTGGCTAGCATCGTTTTACCAGCACCAGGAGGCCCAATCATAATAACATTATGCCCACCTGCTGCCGCAATCTCTAACGCCCGCTTGATATTCTCTTGCCCTTGTACATCTGCAAAATCTGCTTTGTAGCTATTGAGGTTTTGAGAGAATAGCTCGCGAGTGTCTTTTACGAGCGGTTTTATGGCATGTGTCCCGCCCAAAAACTGTAGTGCTTCTTCTAGGTTTTTGACAGGAATGATATCGAGATTATTGACAATGGCTGCCTCAGAGGCATTTTCGTAAGGTAAAATAAATCCCTTAAAGCCTTCTTTCCTGGCTTCTATAGCAATGGGTAGTACGCCTTTTACAGGACGTAACTCGCCATCGAGGGCGAGTTCTCCCATAATCATATACTTTTCTAATACTTCAGCCTCTATTTGTTCAGAAGCTGCTAAAATCCCTAACGCAATAGGAAGATCATAACCAGCCCCCTCTTTACGAACGTCGGCAGGGGCTAAGTTGACCACTACTTTTCTTCTTGGAAATTTATAGCCTAGTTGTTTAATGGCCGTGTCGATTCGTTGTGTACTTTCCTTGATAGCATTATCAGGTAGCCCTACCATATAAAAACCAGTTCCTTGGTTGACATCTACTTCTATGGTAATTTTAAAGGCATTGACACCGTGTACGGCTCCTCCAAAAGTTTTTGCTAGCATAAAGCAAGATAGTGTTTAATGATGATCACTACATAAGGCTGTAAAATACGCTTCTATCTTTATTACACCAAAGAAAACATAAAAATCTATTCTTTCTCTTCTTAGAATAGTTATCAGAAAAAAGCTGTTTTATATGGTTTTTTCTTACTTTTATGCACAACGAACTCCTTATAACTTTTGCTATTTGCTAAAAATATCGCGACGAGTTCAATGTATAACCAAAATATTCTAAAATACTAAAATCATTTATGAGAATTATTGTACCTATGGCAGGTATGGGCAAGCGTATGCGCCCTCACACCCTTACTATCCCTAAACCGCTGGTTCCTATAGCGGGAAAACCCATTGTGCATCGTTTGGTAGAAGATATTGTAGCTGTTTGCGAGGAGCCTGTAGAAGAAATAGCCTTCATTATCAAAGAAAGCTTTGGGAAGGCGGTAGAAGATAGCCTCACCAGTATTGCAGCCACCTTGGGGGCAAAAGGCACCATTCATTACCAAGAAGAAGCCCTTGGTACTGCCCATGCGATTCTCTGTGCGGCTGATGCGCTGGAAGGTAATGTAGTTGTTGCCTTTGCTGACACACTCTTCAAGGCTGATTTTAAGCTAGATACTTCTCAAGAGGGAATCATTTGGGTACAACGCGTAGAAGACCCTAGTGCTTTTGGCGTAGTAAAGCTCTCTGAAACGGGAGCCATTAACGCTTTTGTGGAAAAACCTGAAAGTTTTGTGTCTGACTTGGCCATTATAGGTATTTACTACTTTAAAGATGGTGCTTATTTGAAGGAAGAGCTACAATACTTAATAGATCACGATATTAAAGACAAAGGAGAGTACCAACTTACCAATGCCCTCGAAAACATGAGAAATAAAGGTACTAAATTTGTGACAGGTCAGGTGGTGGAGTGGTTGGACTGTGGTAATAAAAATGCCACCGTATATACCAACCAACGTTACTTAGAGTTTCTTAGAGAGAAAGACTTAATTGCTTCTTCTGCTAAGATACATAATTCCGTCATTATTCCACCCGTGTACATTGGCGAGCAAGTAGAAATTAATAATAGTATTATTGGTCCGCACGTTTCTGTGGGACACCAAACGAAAGTAGCTGATTCTGTCATTAAAAACTCTATTATCCAAACAAATACGCAGGTAGATTCTGCCCACATCGCAAACTCTATGCTGGGCAATTTTGTTGTAGTTCAAGGTAAGCCTGCCGATCTCAGTTTGGGTGATTACAACGTTCATAAAACATAAAAGCATAGCGTATGCAAGGTTTCTATAGCTTTATTATCTTTCTATGGGCCCTCTCCATAGGTACAACAACTGTCTTACAAGCGCAAAAAAAAGGCAAGAAGGACGCAGTCAATGATCAAGAGGATCGCTTTAAAGCGGAATCTCACCTTACTGAGGGGATGAAGTTTTATATCTTGGACAACTACAGTAATGCCCTAGTTAACTTCAAAAAAGCCTTGGCGCTACAACCTGAAAGCCCTGGTATTCATTACCAAATGGCTGAAACCTACATTAAACTCAAAAATTATGATGATGCCCTTGACCATGCTGAGAAAGCACTTGCGCTAGACGCTGAGAACAAGCATTGTTACGTACTCTTGGCACGTTTGTATGAGAAGCAGGGAAAATTTGACAAAGCTGCTGAGGTGTACGAACGTTTACTCGAAACGACTCTGACGGGTATTAACCCCTATTATTACGAGCTAGCTCTTATTTATCAGTACCAGTTAAAAGATTACAAGCAAGCCCTCAAAACTTTTGAGAAAATAGAGCAAACATTTGGCATGAGCGAGGAGGTCATTCAGCAAAAGCAACAAATTTACATTCAACAAGGGAAGCTAGAGTTGGCCATTCAAGAAGGGACAAGACTTACTGATACTGACCCAAAAAATCCTAAATATGCTTTAGCACTTGCTGAGCTTTTCATCGCCAATAGCCAAACAGATCAGGCTGTGGTCCTATTAGAGAAAATAGCCAGAGATAATCCTGAAGAATATGCTGCCCACGCCCAAGCCAATATGCTCTTGGCCGATATCTATAAGAGTCAAGGGCAAGGCCAAAAGGCGGCTACTCGTATAGATGAGATGGTCAATGATCCCAAGGTAGACGCCGACGCCAAGGTAAAAGTGCTCATAGGACTTATGGCAGAGGCCAATACCGAGGCTCTCAAAGAAGAAGCTTACCAGTTGGCTACACAAATCGTTGATCAGCATCCTAACCATGTACAAGCTACTGCCGCATTGGCTGATATTTTACTGGCACAGCATCAATTAAAAGAAGCGCGTGTGTATTACGAGAAAGCATTGGTATTAGACAATGCCCAGTTTGAATTATGGTACCAAGTGCTACAAATAGATACCCAACTTGGAGAGGCTGATGCCATGATAAAGCACGCTGAAGAAGCGCTGGAGCTGTTCCCCAATCAAGCCATTTTGTGGCTTTATAGTGGTACTGGTTATTTCGAAAAAAGAGATTATAATACAGCTTTTGAAGTTTTTGAGCTAGGGCAGTCTTATGCCATCAGCAACGAGATGCTCTACAATGAATTTTCTGTACGACTAGCCGACTGCTACAATGGACTAGGGCAGTTTGAAAAAGCCGATGCCCTGTATGGTGAAGTACTTGAAAAAGACCCCGAGAACGAACACGCTTTGAATAACTACACTTATTACTTAGCTTTGCGAGGAGAAAAACTCAAACTGGCCGAAAAGCAGGCACAGAAGCTTACTACACTTCATCCTGACAATCCTATCTATTGGGACACCTACGCTTGGGTACTTGATAAGCAAGGAGATTACAGGGAGGCAAAGAAGCTCATAGAGAAAGCACTTAAAAGTCCACATGGTAACCAAGGAAGTATCTTGGAACACTATGGAGACGTACTCTTTAGACTCGGTCAGAAGGAAGAAGCTGTGATTCAGTGGCGTAAAGCGAAGGACGCAGGAGAAGTAAGCGAATTGATTGATAAAAAGATAGCAGAGAAAAAACTCTATGAACAATAAGCACATAAACCATAGAAATTATTTTTAGAAAATGTTGAAATACAGTAGTATATATATTTCAAAAGATGTACGGCTCCTCAGTACATCTTCTTTTTTAATGCTCCTTTTGCTATTTAGTGCTTGTAAAAAAAAGCGTATCACACGTAATATCGACCCCAATATTCCTGATCTAGTTCGTGCCGATACTATCAAAGAGGATATTAAGATAGTAGAAACTGACTTCGAGTATTTTAGCTCTAAGGCAAAAATCTACTTTAGTAACGGACAAGAAGAGGATAAGGCGAAAATTAATATTCGCATTAAAAAAGATAGTATCATCTGGCTCAATATGCACAAGGCAGGGATAGAGGGGATTCGGGCTATGATTACCAAAGATTCTATCTTTATTATCAATCGCGTGAAAAAAGAATACGACACTTATAATTTCAAAGCACTTAGTGAACAGTACAATTTCAATCTCAACTACGATTTACTCCAATCGATTATCATTGGCGATATGCCCATAAAGCATTACCAAAAGAGAAACGTATTAAAAAATGCACAATTTTACGTTATTCGGCAGACAGATGGGATCGTCAGCATTGATAATTACATTAGTCTAAAGAAGTTACGTTTAGAGAAACTACGCGTTACAGAGGTAAACTCTCAAAATACACTTGACCTAAGCTACAGCGATTTTGCCCTTATTCAGGAGATGTTTTTTCCGAAGAAGAACCAAGCTTCGCTTTCCTATAAAAGAGAAAGTAACCTTATTAATGTAAACGTAGAGATACAACACGATAACATAGAGCTCACCGACGAGCCTTTAAGGTTTCCTTTTAGAGTACCTAATAGCTACCAAAAAAATAGTAAAGGATGAGAGAAAAAGGAGCGAACAGTAATTATTGGGGAAGCCTCTTAGAAGGGATCCAAACAACTATAGGAGGGCTAAAATTGACGCTAAAACATCTGTGGGAAGCTAGAAAACAAAAGCCAGCCCATTATGTCAATCAAGAGGACTACTTTGATTTCAATAAAGGGATTGTTACGCTTCAATACCCTTTTGAAACACTCCCTATTCCTGACAATGGTCGCTACCGCCTTTACAATGAAATAGACGATTGTATCGTTTGTGACAAATGTGCTAAGATATGTCCTGTTAATTGCATAGACATTGAGGCGATTAAGGCTACAGAGGAGATTGGTAAAACCTCTGACGGTACACCCAAGCGGCTCTATGCAGCGAAGTTTGACATAGATATGGCCAAATGCTGCTACTGTGGTTTATGTACCACCGTTTGCCCTACGGAGTGTCTTACTATGACAAAGGTATACGATTACAGCGAAGAGCAAGTAGAAGACATGAACTACCATTTCTCTGATCTCTCCCCTGAGGAAGCCTTAGAAAAAATGAACCTTCTGGAGCTCTTTCTGAAAGAAAAAGAAGAGGCGAAAAAAAAAGCTGCTACAGAAAAGAAAGCAGCTACAACCTCTCCTACTACCAAGAAAAAACTCGTTTTTAAACCCAAGGTAAAGAAAAGCGAAGAGCAAGTAGAAAACAAGGAGCAGCAAACAACAGAAGAAACAGCAAACAAGGTAGCGAAAGCTAAGCCGAAGTTTAGGCCTAAAGTAAAAACGAAGAGTACTGAGGAAGAAAAAAAAGCTACTGATGTTTCCTCTGAAGAGCCATCATCGAAAGCCAAGCCGAAGTTTAGACCTAAGATAAAGACGAAGCAGCCGAAAGAAATTGAAGCTCAAAAAGAGGAAGAAAAAGAGCAGCCAGAGAAAGCCACTAAACCAAAATTTAGACCCAAAATAAAAACGAAAACCCCAAAGAAAGACGACGATAAGCAACCTCCTGAAAACCTCTAATACATCTATACAATGGCTATTTGGATTTTCTATGTGTTTGTTTTCATCATCATCGCTGCTTCATTGCTAATCATTTTTACACGTAATGTGATGCACGCAGTGTTTAGTACAATGCTTGTGTTCTTAGGGATAGCAGGCTTGTACGTACTTATGCAAGCAGAATTTATTGCAGCTACACAGATTATGGTATATGTAGGGGGCGTATTGGTATTACTTATTTTTGGAGTAATGCTTACTACACGGACAGGGGTAGAACGTTCTATTTCGGTGAGCTTGAGAAGTGCAGGGTTAGGAGGTTTATTGGTTACGGTACTTTTGGGCTTTTTTTGCTGGGCTATTCTACAAACTGATTTTTCTTCTTTACCCCATCTGGCAGCATCAACCCCCTCCACTGCTACTACTACCCAAGTACTAGGCATTCGCCTAATGACAGATTATTTGCTTCCTTTAGAGATAACCGCTATTTTACTGCTCATAGCGCTGATTGGTGCAGCCGTAATTGCTACCCATAAAAAATAAAACCTTCTTGCTATGAAAGCTACCTTACTGCAACTACTTACCTACGACCATTGGGCCTCTGAGCGCCTCATAAGCACTATGGCAGCAAATCCACCTGTTGGCACTACGCAGAAGCTTATGAGCCACATCATTGCGGCACAGTACGTTTGGTACGCACGTATTCAACAACAACCTTCTTCTTATGCCGCTTGGCATTTATTTACCCAAGAGGAACTCTCTCAACGCGCTAAAGACGCGTATACCTTATGGGCAGATATGATTGATACTCTTGAAGAGATTGCCCTCCAAGAAATCTTCTCTTACACGAATACTAAGGGACAAAGATTCAGAAATACTATAGAGGATACAGCATTGCATTTATGTCATCATGCGGCTTATCACCGTGGACAAATAGCCGCTCAGTTAAGTGCAAAGAGCATTGTACCACCCGTTACAGATTACATCGCTTTTGTACGTTAGCGAAATTTTTTCTTGTAAATAGGCTTTCGATAAAGAAACTGTCCGTACATTAAAGGGTACATTAGCCAATCTAGTAGCGCGAAGGGTGTTTTGTAGGTAATTTCATCAATGATAAAGCTCTGATGATCTGCTGCTACCACACGATGCCGATGTCGCCAATATTTCAGAAAGAAAGGGAGTTGTCTTCCTTCATCTATAAAGTAAATCTCGCCCGTTTGCTCCTCAGCTTCTACAATTTCGCTTTCCCACACCTGTTTGAAAAACAAAAAGTTGAGCTGTATAATGACCCAATCGCCTACTTTCGAGCCATCATACTTTAATAGCTTTACGCGAGGAAAAGGAGGTGCGAGTGCTTTGAAAAGCGCCTGATCAAACTGCGCAAACACCTGTTGATATGGTTGATTGACTTTTGTTTTTATGTTTATTTTCATTTAGATTAATTCTGGTATAGCTGACATCTTTAATAATAAGAAAGATAAGAAAATGTTTTACGAAGAATTTACCTTACACAACGCTGATGGCCGTCCCTTTTCTTGCGATATTCGTTATCCACAAGGGAACGAGATACTCCCTGTTATTATTTTTGTACACGGCTTTAAAGGGTTTAAAGATTGGGGGCACTTCAATCTCCTAGCCAATACCTTTGCCAAATCAGATTTATGTTTTGTAAAGATCAATCTTTCTATGAATGGCACTACACCAACGCATCCTACTGATTTTGTAGATTTAGAAGCTTTTGGAAGGCAGACTTACGCCCAAGATTTAGCTGATATTGGCACCTTGATCGACCACCTTCATCAGGAAGACACACCATATCGTGCACAGCTAAACCTTGATAAGCTTTACCTTTTAGGACATAGCCGAGGAGGTTGCGTGTGTTTACTTAAGGCAGTAGCTGAGCCACGTGTAAAAGCAGTGGCTACCTGGGCGAGTGTCAGCACTGCTGACTTTGCTTGGAACGAAGCACGTATCAAAGAAGTAGAAGAGAAGGGCGTCACTTATATAGCTAACGCACGTACACAGCAGCAAATGCCACTATATGCCTCTGTACACGAGGAAGGGGAAACTATCGACCTGGCAGCGCAAGTAGCAAAGCTCGATGTCCCAGCACTCTTTATTCATGGTATGCAAGATACTTCTCAACCCTACAACAATGCAGAGCAGCTCTTTGGATGGGGAAAAGACACCAATCTCTTCTTAATTCCAGATACTGGACACACTTTTGACGGCAAGCATCCCTACGAAGCAAGTTATTTACCTGAAGCTACTTTACAAGCGATTCGTCAGAGTGTTTACTTTTTTAAAGGTACTGTAGTTTAAACGTCATCGCTTACTTACTTTATTATGAGAGATGCTTCTCTGACGCGTACATTTAAAACGTTCTACCGCTTCACTTCTTTTCTTTAGATGTTTCATAGATTTTTGATGTACTCTTTTCCGCCACATTTTCCAAGAGTTTAGTTTCATTTCTTGTTTCATAATCTTGATGACATCCTTTTCTGGCACACCAAACTGTGCTTCAATAGCTTCAAATGGCGTACGATCTTCCCAAGCCATTTCTACGATACGATCGAGGTCGCTGGGCGATAGTTGGTAATAGTTAGATAGTCTACTCATGGGTAAAGGGTTGTTTATGAATGGTTTAAAATGCAGTGGTGTTTATATAACATTTTGTACAACGTCTTGTTTAACAATCCATGAAGCGATACAAAAAAGCGCACTTACCCACCAAAACCTGTCCCGTCTGTGAACGCCCTTTCCAATGGAGAAAAAAATGGAAAAACTGCTGGGAAGAGGTAAAGTATTGTAGCGAGCGATGTAGGAGAAACCGCAATAATTTACAGTAGTCATTCAGAAATTAATGCCAAATAGCTATATTAAGCCTGAGAAGTATTTTACTTGCTCATTACCATTATACCTAAAGCGCTATGAAGTATACCTTGTTATGTAGCTACCTTATCGTTTTTCTCTTCGCTACTTGTACTACTCCTTCAGAAGAAACTACTCATGAAGTAACGGTTAGAATGACCGCTGACCCTGAATCATTGCACCCTTTTGAGATTGCTAGTGCTCAGTCTATCAGTATTATTAATCTCCTCTATCAGGGGCTATTAAAAATAGACATTAGCGACGGAAAAATTAAACCTTGCCTTGCCAAAGCAATGCCTACCGTGGAACGGAAAGATTCGGTTACATTCCTCCATTATGAAATCCACCCTGCCGCTACTTGGGATAATGGCCAGCCTATCACAGCGGCTGATGTAGCTTTTACCTTGAAGGTTTTCTTCGCGCCCCTCGTAGAGAATAGTAAAGCCAGTGCCGCCTTGAATATAATACGTGATATTGTGCTAGCTACTGAAAATGAGAAGAAGTTTACCCTTGTTTGTGAGGGTTACTCTGCAGACCTCGTTTTGCTATCGGGTGACTTTGCCGTTTTACCTACTTACTTGCTTGACCCTAAAGGAAAACTAGCAAAATATTCCTTTAAGCAGGTAAAAGCAAAAGAGAACTTAAACGAAAAAGACTTTGAAGCATTGGCTGCCATTACCAATACCGAAAAGTTTACCAGCGATACTACCTATCTGAAAGGAAGTGCTGGCTATGTACTTGAAGAATGGCAAAACAACCAAGTAGTACGGTTGCGTAAAAAACCCAACTGGTGGGCAGCTACGCTCAACATCCCTCATCTTCATAACTACCCCGATCGTATTACTTATCAAATTATTCCTGACGATAAAAACGCATTACTTGCACTCAAGAATGACAAAATAGATGTACTCAGTGATATTGCTACCGAGGATTTTGAGCAACTAAAAGCCCAAGCAGCAGAAAACTTCTATCTAGAAAGTCCTATTTCTTATCGCTTTTTATACTTAGGAATGAATGCTCGCTCGCCTAAACTCAACACGATAGCTACACGCCAAGCCTTGGCGCATCTACTTGATTACGACAACCTGATTAAGGTATCAGAAAAAGGCTACGCTGAACGCGGTGTGAGCCTGATTCGTCCTACTGATGCCTTTTACCACGAAGATTTACCCCTCTACCCTTTTGATCCTGCCAAGGCCAAAAGCTTACTGGAAGAAGCCGGCTGGCAGTATCAAGACGGTCGCTGGCAGAAAGGCCCTGAGCAAGCTTTGTCGTTAGAACTACGCTATACGGCTGGCCAAGCAGCACAAGAAGCCATTGCCTTGGCACTACAACAAGAAGCTAAGAAGATAGGTATAGCCCTGACCTTACTCCCTATGGAGCGTTCTTCTATGATGCAAGAAGTAAGCGAATATGAGTACGAACTATTCATTGGAACGCTTTCAGGCAGCGCTTATTCTTTTAACTTTAAGCCTATTCTTCACCGTTCAGCAGGGCGCAACGTGACGTCCTTTGGCACAGAAGAGAGTGATGCCATCGTTGACCAGCTTTACGTGGAAGCCGATGAGCAGCAGCGAAAAAAACTAGTAAAGCGCTTTCAAGAAATTATGAAAGAACAGGCCAATATCGTTTGTATTTACTTTAAACGACATAAGATTGCCGTGAACAAACGTTTTGCTAATGTAGCCATTGCAGGGCATAAACAAGGCTATGAAGTAAGTAGCTTTCAGTTGAAGGAAGCCGTGCAGTAATTAGCCACTTTTAAGCTCCTTCTTTGTTTCTTCTTTCTTATTTTTATCAAGTTCTAGTAAAAAGCCCTTCACATAAATATCTGTGGCCTCTGCATGAACCTTACCTGTGCCCGAAAGACCTTGTTTGGCAATTAAGAGTTTTGTAATGCCTAGTTCTTTTGTGGAGAGCTTCCCTTTCCCTACGCTCGTTTCAATATCATAGCTGAAACCTTCAAACTTGGTATTCGTCAGGGTAAGTGTAGGCGCGAGCCCGGCAAACTTTCCGTCCTCTTTTATTTCATCGAAAGTGATTAACGCTTTGGATTGTAGCGAGAAGGCGCTTCTTGTTAAATCACTTCTGGTGTTTTCTTCTAGTATGCCGCGGCTGGTAGGATCATCTAACTTAGAAGCCGCTTTAGTATCGAGGGTTATCTTTAGTTTTAAATCCTTGATGGTTTCGTCTACAAAAGAAGGCCCTTCACTCTCTTCACTTTCTCCATTTAAGAGGCCATCTATGTATTCTTTTACGAATCCTTCTGCATAACGTGATAGTTGTTCCTTGCTATACTCTTTTAATGGTTTTTCTAGTTTTTCTTCTAGCTTCTCTTCTAGCCATATTTGCCAAGGCATTTTGGGAAGGAAATCACCTACAGTTTCATCTGGCTCGAGCATTTCACCTAAGGCTTCAATACCATCTATCCCATAGCGTACAACGGCTTTTATCATACTATGAATAAAGGTTTCCAATACATTACCATTGGTAGCAAGCTCTTGGATTAAGAAAGCAAAGGTAGGGAAATCTACTTGGTTGCGATTCAGGAGTTTTTGACCATAAATTCCTTCAAAGGAATCAAGAACTTTTGTGCCTATTACAGGCAGTAGATTATCTTTCTGCGTAGTCAGCGTGTGGCGCAGTGCACGTTTTACATGCTTGTTATTGATAATGTCCCATCGTCCTTCTAAGAGATTTTCTATGAGATAATCGACAGCGATGGTTGATAGGCCTTTGATAAAGTGCCCCATATTCATACTAGTGCGTTTTGACCCATCGCTTTCTTCTTTGGTAGCTATGCTCAGTACAATAGATTTTCCAAAGGCATCTACGGTGAGGGTGCTACCACCAAATACATTCAGAAACTGGTAGCGCGCTAAGCCATCTTTAATTCGTTGGTTAGGGTGTGGCTGCGGTGTACTTGCCGCGGCCTCTTTTTCGCCAGTTGGTAAGGCGTCTAAGTCAACCATCAGTTTTGCTCTTTCTATACGAAGCAATTTACCTTCGTTACTTTCGGGATCGGGATCACTTTTGTATTGAGGCTTCATAAGTAGCTTCTGGCCATCATCTTCAATCAATAGATTTCCGTCTATCCCGCCAGAGAGGATGAGTTCTTCAAGGCGCAGTACTTTTTGTTCAATGTCACCAATACTCCCCAGTACCTTAATGTCATTGAGTACAGGATTGCTAATGATAACGGTGCTTTTACCATCTTTTTGATGGATGGTAATTTCTCCAGATTGGAAGAGAGAAGCCTTTTCTCCCTCCTCTGCCGAGCCTAAGAAAGCACTTCCCTTGTCGCCTATTTTTTTATACAGACGGTTGGATCTCCTTTCTGTAATTAATGCTAGTTCTACCCCTTTCAAGCTGACATTGGTTTCACCATCCAGCTTTTTCTGCAAGCTTATCCCACCACTAATCGACAGGTGAGGATGTAGTAGTAACATTTGGAAAAGATGTAACCCTACTTCTTCAATATCTAGTTTTCCTGTCTCTAGGCTAAACTCAGATTCTCCAGTAGCGGTCATAAAAGTACCATTCATCTTCACGTGTTCCACGTACGCTTCCTTATCAGGCGGAATGTACATGTGGAAGTCGCCCATTTTTACCTCTAAGTTACTCCCTGCGATTTTGTCAATCTCGAAGTTGACGAGCTTATAGCCAACGAGTGTTTTCACTTCTTCTCCCTCTACTTTTTTGGTTTGATAGAGGAGTTGTACCCTTGCCCGAGGATTGATAATTTTGAAGGGTTTACGAGCCTCTTTCCCTATATCGCTTCTCTTAATGAAGTGATCTTTATCTTTGTAGTAGAAGATTTGATCTAAGCTTAATACGGCTTCGCTGGCATTTTCTCCAAGGTTGAAGTCAAGGATACCACGGGTTTTGTTATAGGTTAGGCTCACCTTTTTAGTACTTATACCACCACCACTTTCTTGTTGCCCTTTGGCATTATTGAGCTCAAATCTTAGTTTACTTCTAGAGAGGTCCGCTTTGATGATCTCTTCTTTTCTTACAATTTCCTCCCCAAACTCGTCTTTTACTACGTTCCCGAATTCGTCCTTCATTACTTCTGTCTCTTCGTAGTAAGCGCCACTCATATAGGTTTTTCCACCTAGTTTTACCATCCCTTCGCCAAACTTCTGGCTAATTTGTGCGTCTAGCCCAGCCCCAAAATTAATTCTTCTACGGGTTACATTTCCTCTTTTCTCATTGGTGCGTTCTATGTACAAAGAGGTAGCGTTAAACTTGTCTAAGTTGAAGAGGCTTTTCATTACAAGGTTATGTACATTGAAACGTTTGGCCTCAATTTTCCCTTGTTTAAACTGATCGAAGAGCCCTTCTACCCCTTCTGAGAAGTCGAGCTTCAAATCGGTGGCTTCTAATTCTTCAATATGTGTATTTTTCAGTGGAATACGCGTACCCCCTACCACAATACGACCTGATCCGGCACCGATGGCCATTTTCTGGATTTTAAATTTCTTAAGTTCATCTAGGCGGAAGATACCTTCCTTGGGATTGACGTGTAACTTAAGGCCACGTAGCGCAATTTGATCTACTGAAAACTGATGATCACAACTGATTTCAAAGCCTTCTCCTGCTACTTGTAAGGCATCTAGCGTAATTTTCTCTATATCGAGGCTTCTTAGACCTATCTCAAGGTCGTCACCTTTCATAGATACATCGAGCCCTTGTATGCCTTCTGCTCCCATCTCTAAGGCTCCAGCAATATGTTGCCCTTCCCCTTCTGTAATATTACCACCGTAGTACTCGAATAAAATACTCGCAAGTTGTTTGTTTTCTGTGGTATGGAACTTCTCGAAGCTTAAGCCTAGTTTTTCTATCCCTGTACTTGCAGACATGGCCAAGTCTATCTTGAGCTTTTCTATGATTACGGGCTCTTGGAAGTCTACTACCTTGTAGTTTTCATCGGCCTTGTCTGGGCGAGGCATTTTGAGGGTAAATTTCTCAAAGGTAGCTTTTTCAGCTTCTATAAAATGTATTTGAAGCGATTTGAAGAGGCTATGTTCTCCTTCTTTTGTTCTAGTCAAACTACCTTTAGCGTCGTAATCGGCAAAATTCACTGTTACACCCAGTTTCAGCCCCTCAAAAGCGATGTTTTCTCCTATGGCTTGAAGCGCTTCCTTTTTTAAGGGCTGCCCTTGCTCATCTTTAAGCACTTGCTTGTTGTCACCTAAAATATCTTCAAGGAGTTGGTAATTGAGCTTTTTAATGGTAATTGGCTTATTAAAGTGTATTTCTTCTATACGAAGCCCCAAGTTTTTAAGGTCATTACCCGACACCTGTGTAGCAGATGCTTGCTTTTCTTTGTTGACAGTGGCATTGGCTTCTTGTTTTTTCTTTTCTTTCGCTTGCTCTATAAAAGTACCTAAAGTGAGCCCTCCAGGAAGAGAGAAATCATCGATACCTTCAAAGCCTTCTACAGCAATACCCTGTTCTTTGAAACCATTGAGTAGCATTTCTCCTAGCATTTTTTCCAATAGCTCAGCTTCTTTCAATACCACACTTTTGGTATCTAGCCCAAATCTAAAAGCAATGTCTCCGTGTTTTTGCGCAAGTTGATTTTCCTTTAAGGCAATTTTATTTCTTAGTCGACGTATTTTTAAGTCTTGTTCTGCATTTTCTCGTTTGCTATCTGCACGGTCTTCCAGTAATTCAACGAGTTCTGCTCGTAATTCTTCCAGTTCTTTTTTCTCCGCTTCGGTCGCTGCATATACACCTGCTTTGGCGTTGAGATTTTTCATTTGGAGGGCTGTTTTCCCCAATTCGAGCTTACCGATACCTCCCATAGAGCTGCTATAGAAATTTTCTATGGTAATATCTGAGGCTTCTAAGTTAAAATCTTGCATGGCTGTATAGCCGAGGGCAAGTGCTTGCTTCAATCCTTCGCTGGCCGTTGCTACACCTTCTTCTTTTCCTTGTAAGCCTGCAATGACTTTTTGTACAGAGGCAATAGCTACCGCAGCAACACTGGCAAGGATATTACCGATGCCTGATACCCCATCCATAATATCACCTGCCTTGCTCAACATCTGTGTGGCATTCACTTCTATATTTTTCAGTTGTAGCTTACCAATGACGTAGGTTTCTTCCTCGAAAATGACACGTAAATCGTGGAAAACAAGTCGCCGTAACAAAAGCTGAAGCGCCATTGCTTTAGCTTGTTGTTCTTCTTGGCCTTTAGGCGCGGCATCCCAACTAAGGCTGGCAAATAGATTTTGAAATATACCTCCCTCAGCACGTAATGACATATCGGGAGAGAGATTATCCAAGCTTGCAAAAGGAAGCGCATTGGCAAAAATACGGATGGTATTCTCTTGCTCGGAATCATTGTTTTCCTCATCTCTTAAATCTACCCTTACCGATAGTTCTCCAGCGTCTAGTTCAAGCGTCTTTTGTTTGTCTTCGGCATCGCGCTCATCACCAGGCTGAAATACCTTTTTTTCCTCCAGCCAACGTTGGTAGTCTTGTGGAGAAGAGCGTTTATTACGTGTAAAAGCAAAGCCTCCTACTGTACCTGCCCCTGCTGCTTGGTATTCTGTAAGATCAAACTCATGTAAATCTTCTTCCTTATTGATGGCAAAGCTGATAAGTTTCCCTGTCAGTTTAAAAATAGAGGCAATGCCACTGAGAAACCTACCAAAACCCGTCGCCCAGAAGCCTTCTGAGTGCCCTGCTACACCCCTTAATGCTGCAGAAATACCACCTATGTTTTCTGTACCTTCTTTTACACCTCCTTTTAGCCTGTCAGGATTCTTTTTATCCACTAAGGAAAGGTTGAAGACACTTGGAAACTTCTTCTCAAGGTATTGGCGTCGCTTGGGAGGAAAAGGTGTAGCTCTCAAGTCGTTTTCTAGTATTTTATTTTCTAAGCCCGCCTCTACAACAATGTACAGGATACTGGTAAGATTGCTTTGCTTACCTGCCCGCTCTTTTGCCAGAGCGGCTTTAAAATCTTTATAAAGCTCCCTTGCGTTTGTACGTATTTTTTTTCCTTTTTCATCAAATTCGTAGCGTCGGAAACCTCGCTGAAAGGCTACTTTTATTTGTCTTCTGAATTCGATAGGCAAGTTCGTTTCCATGCGCGCCGCAAGAGAAGGGTATTCCGTATAAAACATGCGTACATACAAGCTTCCCGCTTGGTCTAAAAGCTTATAGGCCGCGATGGCTTCCTCTGAATCGACGCTGTTGAACAAACCTTCTTTTAGGTTTCTTTTGATCGCTGGCAAGTTACGTTTAAAAACTTGGTAGCCCCAGTAAGCACGATAAGCGCGCTTTCGTTGTTCAATAAATTGATCGCTGTAAGGTTGTTCGGTAGGTACTTCTTCCTTTCCTGTTTCGGGATTTAATCTTGTATTAAACTGCCCTTTGCGAAAAGCTAATTTTTTACTGGTTCTTATGTCTTCGTAAAACCGCTCTATCATCTCCGCATTTTCCTTGTAGAAAGTGTCCAGTTCGAGTCGTTTTATAATACGGCTGATACGTATATTATCTCTTTTTTCTCTGCCTATTCTGTAGTCTCTTAGCGACCCTTCGGTGGTAGTAACGCCCTCTCTTACTTCATCGGTAGCGGTTTGCTTTTCCTTTCGTTTTTTGGAACGCCCCAACTGATTGTTGTAAAGCTTGGCTTGTGGTAAGGTTCCTTGATCATACGCTTCTTTAGAAGAATGTGTGGGTGAAGACATAAGTAATAAATTTTGAATAACTGTTAGGTGTGCAGCGCTAGGTGTATAAGCCTTGCGCTTGCTAATGTACAAGCGGGTATTATGCAGTATTTCTTAAGAAAACCTTATTAATACACAACTTATAGATAAAGACATAATGGGTACTGTGGTAGACATGAGACAATTTTGATTAGTCAAAGTATTCGAAAGATACATACTTTTGATGAATCTTTCAAATGAAATTTCAACACTGCTTGATGCACTAACGACAAGGAGAATCTTCACTTTCTTAAATTGTAGTGTTGTTACTCCTCTTCTTTTTTCTTCTTCGACTAGTTCATCTCTAGCTTAAAACCCTTGAGGGAGATATTTTTGGCTTTTGCGCTTACGTTACCCAATCCTCTAAAGCACCCTTTCTGGATTACCATCTCTTCGATACTAAATCTTTTTGTGTAGACTTTTCTAGGCGTAGCCGCTGAGCCAAAAAGATAGCTGAAGCCATCGAAGTGGAAATTACTAAGATCAATAGAGTGGGTTCTTCTTCATAAAGGGTGAGTAGTGTTGGCTGTCTCACCCTCTACGCTTCCTCTATGAAAGAAAACTTACAAACTATTGAGCCAAGCCATAGCATCGTTTTGGTTTCCAAAAAGCCGCTGGCTTTCATTGGCTTGTTGGCTATCGTCTCCATAAAGATCTAACGTAAGGTTGGCGAAAAACTCCTCTGGTAATACGATGGCATTGTACCGCATACCCGCCTCTATGAGTTGAGGAAGCAGGGTTTGCTCAAACCAATCGCTAATCATATCAAAGGCCGCCCCTTCTAAAGCTTGTACATTGCATAGTTTTTTAGGGCTATGATGCGCGGCAATCATTTTAGGGTAAAACTTTTCCATAATATACATCAGCTCTTCTTCTGAAACGTAGCCGTAGTAGTTATCGTTAAAAATACCCATAGAGGCCCATTCTGTAGAAAGGAAAGCAATTTTTTGGTTATCTTGGTTGTAAAACTCCACACCTTGGACAACAGGTCTGTCAATAACAGGAACTTGCATAAGTAAACTTTTGGTTTTATTTAATTGAAATGACTTATTATAATAAAATATTAAACTAACTATTTTTTCAACGTTTTGCAATAGTATTGTTTACTGAAAACTAATGAGCTGCCTAAGACAATTACTACGTAGAGCGCCAGTTTAAACTTTAGCTATGAGTACTTACCGTTTTGTGTAGTTGCACAAATGAATGAAAAAACATATATTGCTCGCTATCTTACTACCATCATTAATAAAATCTCAACAAAAAACACCTTTTACATAATTCTTACCGCATAAGTGAACTGACTTATTAGATTTTTCTATATATTTGGTCTTCTACACATTTTTAAAACAAACCTTTAGCAACTAACCCCATAAAATGATGAAACGCTACTATACCCTATTGCTAAGCCTTGTGCTTACTACTGTGTTTTTCAGCGCTTGTGACAATGATGATGACGACGATACCCCTGCCTGTGAACTGGCTCTTTCGGCTACTTCTTTAGAAGCCTATGTGATTGAAGCCACTGCTACTGGCGGCGCCACGCCTTATCGCTATGCCATTAATGGAGGCGATTTTCAAGACAACGGTACTTTTGAAGTAGATGGTACACAAGACTACACCCTTGTGGTACAAGATGCTAATAACTGTGAGGCCACCGTTACAGTAACGGCCCAAAACGCCAGCAGTTTTACTGATCCCCGCGACAACAACGTTTATCGCACCGTAAGGATTGGTAATCAAATCTGGATGGCAGAAAACCTGAACTACATTACCAACGATGGTAGTAAATGCTACGACGACGAGGCTGCCAATTGCACCGCCGATGGACGCCTTTACAATTGGGAAGCCGCCCGAAATGCTGCCCCTACTGGTTGGAGCCTCCCCACCGAAGCAGAATTCCAAACGCTTATCGACCAGTACGCAGATGCTACCGCTGCCGCCAATGCCCTCCGCCCTGGTGGAGAGAGTGGCTTTGAAGCGCAATTTGCAGGAGAATGTGGAATAACAGATATAGACCCCGAAGAGATGTCTGATTGCGGCAGTATAGATATACTTGGGGTTTGTTGGACCTCTGAAGAAGACGATGAGTCACCTAACAGTGCAAGAAATCTACGTTTTACCGGAAGTAGTGTTTCTATAAGTATTTCAAATAAGGTTTTACGATATTCAGTAAGATGTCTTAAAGATTAAGTAGAGTTTCTTTATACTAAAAAGAATTAAAAACTATGAGAAATTTAATGACATTGTTAGTTGCTGTACTACTGTACAGTGGCTACACCTTTGGGCAAGCACCTACCGTGACAAGCACCCAACCAGCAGATAACGCGCAGGATATTGCTCCTCACGTCAATATTCGTATCAACTATAGTACTGAGATAAGGAGAGTGAACGATACTGGATTAAATGACAACAATGTAGATGCCCTTATTACTCTTAAAGAAGACAATGCGAGTGGGCTGGATGTAGCTTTTAATGCCAGCATTAATGGAGAACTAACAACAGTTACCATTGACCCAACTGCTGTGTTGAAAGAAAACCAGTGGTACTTTGTACGTATGGAGCGAGTAGAAAGTGCTACTAATGACACCATCGCTACTGCGCCTACCTTCCGCTTCAGAACGGGCGCTTACCCTACCATTAATAGTGGAGGGCTTTCTTTTTGTGCTACCGAGGCAAATGCAGGGCTAGGCAACATTACCATCAATGAGCAACTTCCCAATAACTTTATTACGCGCAGTGCAGTGGGTGAAAACCAATCTTTTGTCATTCAGCTCCCTATGGGGTACCAGTTTGTAGAAGGACAAGGGAGTGCCCAGCTCAATACACCTGGGAATGCGGCCGATAATGATATTGTACTACAGCCATTAGAGATACGCCCCAATGATAACCCTCGCCTTGCTCGAGTACGTTTTGCCAACCAAAATGGTGGTAACAACCTTACCGGCAATCATATTGACATTATTACTATCTCGGGGTTACAAGTAGCCCTTACCGTACCAGGTGTGAACCCTGGGGGTAATATTGTTTTCACGGACGCCTCCGATGCTTTTTTACCTGGGGTTAACCTAGATGGCTTTGTACTAGGCACGATCACCGCCGATGCGGCCGAAACCATCACTATTACCGACGCAACGGCCTGTGCCGTAGATCCATGTGACCTTGATCCCTGCGATCCCTCTTGTGCCAACCGTTGTAGCGGCCCTACTCCTTGCCCAAACTGTGATCCTTGTGACATAGACCGTTGTGATGCGGGTTGTTCTACGCGCTGTAATGGTCCCAACCCTTGCCCAGGCTGTGCTGATCCTTGCGACACAAATCCTTGTGGGCCAGGCTGTCCACCTGATCCAAGCTGTTTTGACCCCTGCGACCTAGATCCCTGCGATATTGGATGTCCTCCTAACCCACTTTGTAATGATCCTTGTCTACCAGGTGACCCTTGTGAACCTTTCAGTACTGCTACTACCCAGCGGGTATTTACTAATCCCACCCCACGTACCGTAAGTGTATGATCTGCCGGGCAGGTTTGTGTTTATTTCCTCACTACTATTGATATCAACGACCTTAGGGTCGGGATCGTACGGAACGGTACCCCTACGATGCTCACCAATACCGACTACAGCATCACCTTTGCTGGAAACGGTCTTGACAAAACCCTTGAAGTGCGCCCTTTAAATGGTAACCTTTGGCAATTTGGCGATCAGCTCTACATTACCGACGAGCCTAACATAGGCGCTAGTGGCTGCTTTGCTTTTAGTGATACCCCTATTGAAATACAGGCTTGGGACAACAATCCAGACGTAAAAATACAGTTTATAGATGCGCAAACCCTACAACCCACTGCGGCTATTCCTATTACAGAAACAGAGTTGGCCTTCAGTATTGGTAATAACTCCCCTCCAGGAGAGTTTAGAATCTTACAGAACGATGATACCACGCTCGTGACAGGCAGTGATGTATTTCGTATTGTAGGATTTGGGGTAGGACGACGGGTAGGTGAAGAGGGATATCTTGATGCGGGCCTTCCACCACAAGATCAGCTATTACGCAACCCTGAGCCTTATGTCTTCAACCCTGGACTTTTCCCTATCAATCGCCAAGTAGGCACTTACGTGGTACGCTTACAATGGGGCGACGGTACAGGCAACTATACCTGCGGCTTTAAAGAGATTGTCATTAATGTATTTGATAATACACCGCGGCAATTAGTGGGAATACAGAACGCCTCTGTTTGTAGAAGCGAGGAAAGTCCTATTCCTATTGGCTGGATTGGGCAAGGGCAGGTAGGTATTTTAGAAAATATAGAGATCATTAACTGCGATGGTAGCAACTGTAATAGTATCATTTCAGGAATACTCGATGAAGACTATGATTCGAGCGTGGGCGTTTTGAGTGGTTTTAACATAGAGCCTAACGGGATTGCAGATGATGTTACCTCTTTTGAAGTACGAATTGACTACGAAGTGTGTGTAGGAGGAAACTGTGAGATCAGATCTCTCACTGAAACCATCACCGTAGAAGAAGACCCAGAGCCGCTCATTACACTTTTTGGAAATGAGGGTACACTGCGAGAAGAGTACTGCGCCGATGCAGACGATTTAGAATTTCTAGGGGCACTTAACAATGGTAATATTGTAGGCGGTGAGCGTATTTTTGAGGTACGCGATTTAGACAATGACAACGTCTTACAGTTTGATCAAAACAACCGCATTGTCTTTCAAGAAGATTCAAGTGCCATTGCAGCGCCTACTGAAATCACCTTAGGGCCCAATAACAACGGCTATGCCATCGACTTTACCTTCATTAGTGCGGCAGGTTGCGATAGTACTGTTACAGATACTATTTTTGTACGGTCGCTACCAGCAGCGATTAGCAGCCAAACTATTTTCTTTAATTTTTGTGTGGGCGATGTTATTCCACCTTTACGTATTATAGACCAGGTACCAGGACTCGATCCTACTGATCAGTTGGTATGGTCTACCCAAAGTGGTATTCCAATTGCCACAGTCGCTTACGACGAGGGGTTTGTGGCATCTGATATCTCTACACAATTTGCCTCTACTACGCTCTTTAGGGTACAGCGGCTTTCAGCACTAGGCTGCTTAGGCGTCCCTACTCTTGTAGAAGTAAATGTAGGGAATCCCCCTACTACTGATTTTACCTTTGTAGAAGCTTGTGCGTTAGGTACGGTACGCTTCAGAGATGCTTCAAATACGGGCATTGTGAATCCTACCCCAAAAGACCAACTAGCCGAGTGGATCTGGAACTTTGGTAATGATCCTATTAACCCGCGGATCGACACTGTATTTACAGACGATCCACAAACCTACGTATACGACACACCTGGTATTTATGAGGTATCACTTACTGTACGTACCGCTATTGGTTGTGCTGCTACCATCACTAAGCAGGTAGTAGTACACGATGTGGCTGTATTCGACGAGCAAATTTACCGTGAAACCTTTGAGGATAATCAAGGCACTTGGACTTCCTCGAGTCAGTCTGACAACGCCAACGGAGAAGCCCAGTTTTCTTCTTGGGAGTGGGTCACATTGGAGAGTGGTGAAGGGGCTTGGCGTACACGTAATGACATTGACACTTATAATAACTCCGAAAAATCTTGGATCGAGAGTCCTTGTATTTTACTAGATGCTATCGATCAGCCTTATATTACGCTCAAGTTGCGCTACGATACCGATATTGGTGATGGTGCAGTACTTCAAGTAGGCACCTACGTACTCGATATGGATACAGGCGATAGTACCATTCTCTGGCAGCGACTCGGGAATATCGACCAAGGCTTAGACTGGTATAACAGTACTGATATTGCTGGTATTCCGCTTACGCTAGATGAGGCCCGCATGGGTTGGACGGGTAAAACTGACGACTGGGTATTTGCTCGCTATGATTTAGCCGATGTACAAGTAGCCAATATGGGACGGTATGTACGTTTCCGCATCTTCTTTGGTAGTAATGCCGACGACACCGATACCACCCCCGAAGGCTTTGTACTCGACGAGGTAGAGATACGCAATAAAGAACGTGTGGTACTGATAGAACACTTTAGTAATTTGCGGGATGTAAGCTTTCAAGATGGTGTCTTAGAGCAATATTTGAATACCAATCGTAGTTTAGGTTACTTTGCTGATATTCGCTACCATACTGTGTATCCCATTCGTGATGCCGTCGCTAGTATCAACTTTGCAGACAATAGCGCACGTTCCCTTCATTATAAGCTTATTAATCCACCACAAGTAGTGATTGATGGTGCTATGATGAACCTAGAAGGTGAAGGCTTCTCACTGTGGGAAGACGGTGCCGACGATTACTACAACAAGCGGACGCTCTTCTCTACGCCTTTCAATATTAACATTGCGCCTCCTGTAAGTGGTAACGGTCAGGTAGAAATTGAGGCAACCGTTACTAGAAATAACAGCTTAGGGCTCATTGATGATCCTGTATTGGTACAGATGGCCGTGGTAGAAAAAGATGCTGAAGTAGAAGGCAGAATTTTACACAATATTGTACATCGTATGTTGCCTACGGCGGCAGGTACACGCTTCGATAGGGTCTGGGAAGTAGGTGATACAGAGGTAGTGCGTAATACTTGGGAGGTGGGTACAAGTGGTTTAGCAGGTGAATTTAAGGTGATTGTCTTTGTTGCCGATGAGGAGACCAAAGAAATCTACCAAGCCACAGAAATCGACTTACCAGACTTTAGTCAAGCACGTATGGCGGAGTTAGCTGACGATTTTGAAGAAGACTTAAACCTATACCCCAACCCAGCCGACCAAGTGATCTATTTGCAGCTTCAGCAACCTTTTACACAACCTGCTACTTGGGAAGTATACAACGCTATTGGGAAGAAGGTACTAGATGGTACTTGGCAACCAGAGGCCGCCAAGATGGAAGTAAAAGTGGGTGGGCTACCTAACGGGGTTTACATCTTTAACCTTAACGGAACAAGAAAAAAATTCAATATCCTAAATTAATTTTACGCTGTTAATGCTTAAACGCCTGAGGTAATCTTACCTCAGGCGTTTTTAATTTTCCCTAAGAAATACTTTTTACCTCAAACGTAAGTCCCCTATTTCAGGGACATACAGCCTTCTCGCGTCTAATGTCTTGCCTCTGATGTCTAAAAAGAACCTACTTTTTCTTCAAATCAGGTCTTTTGTTGTCATTTCTGCTGCTCCTCTTGAGCTCCACCCCCAACTTGGCCTTCAGTTCAGCGATGGCCTTGCCAATATGATCTGAATAGCTAATCTCTGTCTTCCCTTCCTCGGCTGCCAACTCTACCGCCTTACCCACAATCCACTCAATCTCTAGCTCATTGACCTTGAAATGCTCATTGAGAATAGCCCCCATCCTAGCCGTTCCAAAGCGACAATGATCAGGAAGATAGTAATACCAATACTGACTATTCGCTCCTGTAGGACTGTACTTGAGCGGCAATAGCTTCCGCTTCTTCTTCTGCTCGGCTCTAGCCATCTGCTTTTGCACCTTGGGTCGGTAGAGTGATTCTCGCTGCGAAGCCATCTCCAACTCCTTGAGGGCTGGTTGCAAATGCTTGCTGTAAACAAGCTGCTTGGTTTCTTCCTTTTGAGCCTTGGCTACTGCCATCTCTACGATCTCCTCTATCTCGTAGGTGTTTAACTCATAGAAGTCTGCTAGCTTCTGAGCTGTACTCTCCAATGCAAAAGAGAAATCCTTGGGCAAGGCTTGCTTCCAAGCATTCACTGCTGCCTTCTCTTCCAAAACCTTCAACTTCTTAGGGTCTTGTTTAGTAGGCTTAGCTTTTACCTCTTGTGACTCCTCTTCTTTGG